>Ga0209181_10000906_pt1 | contig 53273 bp, 35 predicted proteins | sample MAT05_FD_187208 | JGI IMG/M metagenome (GOLD analysis project Ga0209181, IMG submission 187208) | Freshwater microbial communities from Lake Fryxell liftoff mats and glacier meltwater in Antarctica - MAT-05 (SPAdes) (version 2) | ecosystem: Environmental > Aquatic > Freshwater > Ice > Liftoff... | reverse complement strand
ATACATCCCGGCCGCGGGTTGTTGGCGCAATCCGTATCGACTGGGCGGTAGATCCGCCGGCAATCGAATCAGGCGCCCCCATGGCTCCACGATCCGCCGCATCCGGGCCGCCTCGGACCAACTCCCGTCCAGCAGCAGGACCTGCAACGATCCCGGCTCAACTCCCATGGGTGGCAGTTCGCCGCCGGGATGCAGAATCCAGAGGGTTCGGTTCGGCCGGAGCATGACCTCCCGAGACAGAGGGGCGCCGCCGCCATGCACGTGGACCCGTGAACCCGGAAGCACTCTCTGGATGAGTCGTCCGGTACTCGTCGGACGCCGGTACTCGCGTCGATGCATGAGGACATCGACCGGGATGGGGCATTCCACGGCGCGAAAGCCGGCACAAATGCACCACCGCGTGGGAAGTTGGCACTCCCCACACCGAACCGCCCCCCTCTCCACAACGCTTCGACTCACGGAGGATTCATTCCTCCCGAATCGTCGTACGTTCCGAAAGCCAGATCATGTCCCGGTTGCCCGGGCAGTTCGCCGTCCAGGTCTGCCAGGCCGAAGCGCTGTGGAGGACCTTCGGCTTCGTGCGGCCGTCGACCCAACGGTGAATCTCCGCATGGCCGTCGGCGAACGACAACCCGCCGGCCCCGTTGTGCTGGCTCGACGGCATGTCGACGATGCGCGTCTTCGCCAGTTCAGAAGGATCCCTGTAAATCACCGCAAAATCGCCGTAGTTGATGCTGTCGGGCGACTCATCGATGAACACGAAACCCTTCGAGTGACCCATGGGATTGATGTCCGACAGTTTCTTGAAGATCCGAAACTTCGCCCCTGCGGCGTAATGCGGTTTTCCGTGCGACCCGTTCAACCAGTCATCCGACGAATTCATCGCCTGGCTCATCGAGAGACTCCGCACCCGGGGCAACACGCGGCTTCCAAAACGGCCCATACTGCGATCGGCAGGGCACTTGTAGACTCCAGTCGCGGCGGCGGTGTACGGCGACAATTTGGCGTGCCGTGGATCGGTCAGGTAGAGCGTGTTCGTGTTATCGGAGTTGTTCGGGTCGAAGCTCAGGATGCCCTTTACCCAGCCGGACAACGTTGGATTCAGCGCATTGAACACCAGGTTGTCCTCGTGATCGTCGGCGTAGAGCAGCCACCCCAACTGAAGTTGCTTCAAATTGTTCAGGCAGTGGATGCCGTGAGCCTTGGATTTCGCCTGGCCCAGCGCTGGCAAGAGCATGCTCGCCAGGATCGCGATGATGGCGATCACGACCAGGAGCTCGATCAGCGTGAACCCAGCCCGGCACAAGGTGCCACGACGACGACCACCTTCCAAAACACCAAGGATTGAGTGCATGAGTTTTTGGGGAGACGCTGCCGGGAAGCTACCGAACTCGACCCGGGGTTCAAGGTGGCAGTTCTGCGTCAGGGTCCAAAATGACATTGTGATTTTCCTCCCAACCCCCTTTCGTCGGCGCGTCGCGATGACCGTTCGTTCGGCTCACTCAGCGTTGCCACCCAGAATCCCAAGATCCCGAGACGAGATATGATTCCCCGTCGAAGCGTCGCCTTTCCCCTCATCGTTGGGTTGCTGATCACCCTCGCGACCGTATCGGCCCGATCGGCAACGCCTGGACCCGGTTCCACGACGCTTCTTTCACCCTCCCCCCTCGATGGCCTCACCTACACCAACGTCTTTTTTCCGAAGTCCGACCCGGACCCTGCCATCCCCACCCCCAAAGCGCTGCTCGGCTTCGACATCGGCGATCGAGCCGTTTCCTCCGCCGAAATCGAAACGACCTTCAAAGCCTGGTCCGCCATCGCCACCAACCGCACTCGTCTGTTCGAATACGCCCGCAGCCACGAAGGCCGCCCACTCCATACGTTCCTGATCACCTCGCCCCTTCATTTCGCCCGTCTCGACGCCATTCAGACAGGGCTGGCGCGCCTGGCCGACCCGCGCGGGCTCGCCGACGCCGATGCTGCCGCGCTCGTGGAATCCCTCCCCGCGGTCGCATGGCTCGGGTACTGCATCCATGGTGATGAAACGGAAGGTTCCGACGCCGCCCTCGCCGTCGCTCACTACCTCTTGGCCGACCGCACGCCCGAAACCACGAAGTTGCTTGAGGACTTGGTCGTCATCATCGATCCCGTCCAGAATCCGGACGGGCGCGATCGCTTCCTGAAAATGGTGGCCGAGCACCGGGGCACGAGCCCAAACGTCGATCAACAGTCCCTTCTTCACGCCGGGTACTGGCCTCGAGGCCGGGTGAATCACTACCTCTTCGATCTGAATCGCGACTGGATCTTCGCCACCCAACCGGAGACCCGCGGCCGGCTCCGGGAAGTGGCCCAGTGGAATCCCCAACTCTTCGTCGACGTCCACGGCATGTCCGGCGAGGACACCTATCTCTTCTCGCCGCCCCGCGAACCGCTCAATCGACATCTCCCGGCCAACCGAACCCAGTGGGGACGAGTGTTTGCCCGCGACCAGGCCCGGGCCTTCGACGCCAACGGCTGGCTCTATTACACCGGCGAATGGAACGAGAATTGGTACCCCGGCTACTCGGATTCCTGGAGCGTCTTCCGGGGCGCGGTCGGCGTCCTTTACGAGGTGGCCAGCATCGCGGAGGACGGTGTTCGCCACGCCGACGGACGCATCCAGAGTTTCCGGGAATCCGTGCACCAACATGTGGTCAGTTCGATGGCGAATCTCCGCACTCTCCAGGTCAACGCCCGGACGCGGATTCGCGAATTCGCGGCGGAACGACGCGCCAATCTGGCCCCCGAAGGCCCCTTCGCACGACGGACCTGGGCTGTGCCACCCTCCTCGAATCGCACCCGGCTTGCAGGATTCGTCGACACCCTCCGGATCCAGGGCGTGGAGATCCATCAACTCACCGCGCCCTTCACGGCGCCGATTGGCATCGATCAACTTGGGCGATCACTCACGAACCACGTTCTCCCCGCCGGAACGCTGCTGATCGCCAATCGCCAACCGGTCGCCCCACTCGTCGCTGCCCTACTCGACTTTGATCCACGCATGACCGACGCCTCCCTGGAGGACGAACGCCGGGAAGTCCTGCGAACAGGCGCTTCCCGCATCTACGACATCACCTCCTGGAACCTCACCCTCTTCCACGGCCTGGAGGCCTTCGTTCTCCCCCAAGACCTTCCCTCCGACGCACGGCTCCTCGGTGAACTCCCACCCCCACCCGCTCCGCCAACCGTCGATCATCCGGTGGCGTGGGTCATCGACGGTGCGGATGACGCCTCCGTGGCACTGGCCGCGCGGTTGATGGAACGAGGCGTCATCGTTCGGACTGCGGATCGGGCCTTCCAACTCGACTCCCGCGAATTCGCCCGGGGCTCGATCATCATCACGGTGCTCGATCACCGGCGTTTTGCCGGGGATCTGGCCGCGACGATTCGGGGTGCAGCGGCAGAACTTCAACTGACCGCCGTGCCGGTGAGTACGGGCCTCGGGGAAGACGACCTGCCCGACCTCGGTGGCCAGCACTTTCGCCGCCTCGAACCCCCGCGCATCGCCGTGGTGGGTCGGGGTCGGGTCAGTACGAACGACTTCGGAACGGTCTGGCATCTGCTCGATCAGCACCTTGGGATCCGCCATTCGCACATGAACGACGACGCGGGGACCCCGGAGTTCCCGCGCTACAATGTGCTGGTCCTGCCGGATCGAAGTGACGCATTGCCTGCGGCGTGGCGAGAACCGTTGGAGACCTGGGTCAAGGCCGGAGGAACGCTGATCGGCATCCAGGGCGCTGCGGGGGATCTGGCGTCGCGCACCCATGAAATGACCAAGGTTCGCCCCCTTCCCGAGGTGCTCGGGAAACTGCCCGACTACGAACAGATGGTGTTCCGTGAATGGCTCGCCCAAATCGGACCCATGCCCGCCTCCTCGGACGTCTGGACGAACAGGGTCCCCAGAACCTCGAAACTCCCCTGGCCCATCTCTGGCGAAAGCCCGAAGGAGGACGAACTCAAGAAGCGCGACGCCTGGAACGTCCTCTTCATGCCCCAAGGCGCGATCCTTGCCGCGCGAGTCGATCCTAAGCATTGGCTGACTTTCGGCGCCGGACCGATCCTTCCTGTGCTGGCCGGTCAGCAAGCGGTTCTCATGTCGGGAGCCGACGTGGAAACCCCGGTCCGTTTTGGCGTTCTGACGCCTTCGCTGAATCCTCCCGAGCCAGTCAAGAAACCGGAGGCCTCCGAGAATGAGGTGGCGTCCAAGACACCGGAGCCACCGCGCGCCGGCTGGAGCGCGCTTCCCGAGGGATTCGACCTTCAGCTGCGGATGAGCGGGCTACTTTGGCCGGAAGCCGGACAACGCCTGGCCAACTCGGCTGCTGTCACCCGCGAATCCCTCGGACGCGGACAGGTGATCCTCTTCGCCGGCTCCCCCACCTTTCGTGCAGCCACCCGCGGGACCGCCCGTCTTCTGGCCAACGCCATCGTGTATGGTCCCGGCCTGGGAACCGCCACCACCGTCAAACCCTGAACCCATCCCACCCTCGAACCCATGATCTCATCCCTTGCCTCACGCCTTTCGGTCGCCACCCTGATCCTGATCGGTGCCACGTGCTTCCACGCACCTCTCTCGGCAGTCGAGAGCAGCCTGGTCAGCTCGAACAAGCCGCCATCCGCAGTTGACACCCCCGCCGAGACGACGTGGTACGCGCTGTCCGCCGAGCAGTTCGCCGCACGACCTGAGGCGCAGAAAGCAATCCAGCTGTCCGCCGTCGATCGAAACCTGCTGGCCGCCGCGATACTGCACGCGACGAATCAACAACGGGCGAAACACCGCCTCCCGTCCCTTCAGCACAATCCGGTGGCTTCCGAAGCAGCCCGGCTCCAGGCCGACGTGATGGCGACCCGGAAGTTTCTGGGACATGAAAACAACTTCGACCCGGCGCTAAAAACTCCCTTGGACCGAGTTCGCAAGGTCGGGCTGAAACCCCGATTCATGGCCGAAAACGTCGCACTCGAATTCGCCCGCCAATACCGGTCGGGCGATTCGTTTTACACGCGAACCGTGAACGGCGAAACCGTCTTCAGCACGACACCCGACGGGCCGCCGATGGCGATGCATAACTATGTCAGCTTCGCCACCGCGCTCCTCGATGGATGGATGCATTCACCCGACCATCGGGCGAACATCCTGAGCGACAAACCGCGGCAATTAGGCTGCGCCGGGGCACCGGCCCGCAACGAAGAGGGAATGGAGGTCCTTTATTGCGTGCAGGTCTTCTTCACTCCCAGGGACGAACCCCAACCGAACTAGGCGCCCATCGCCCCCTCCGAACTCTCAGCCCTTAAGGTACGTCCCGTAGCCAATGACGATGGTCGAGAGGATCAGCAACACGATGCCGGCCGCGATCAGGCCATGAGCTTTTCGGCTCGATCCCTTCCACTCATGGAAGATCCAGCCCCACATCGTGCTGAAGATGATGATGCTCGCCATGTGCAGCGTCCAGGACGCGAACCCGTACCGCCCCATCTGCGTCTCGCCCATCGTGTAGAAGAAGAACTGGAAGTACCATGTTGTGCCCGCCAGCGCTGAAAAGAAGTAGTTCCCCAAGCGCGGCACCCGCAGATCGGCCGCCATCGGCGCTGGCGCAGCCGCGCCTTCACGCTCGCTGCCCGAGGCTACCAAGCCCGCGTGCTACCGCCGCACCGCCTTCGCCAGGTACTGGTAGCCCGTGTGGTTCTTGAAGTTCAGCATCACGCACCAGACGAAGTTCGTGGTGAACCCGCCCAGCAACACCACCACCAGCTTCGGCAATCCCGTCCAGAGCGTCGAGGTACCCGCCGCCGCTGAGGCCAAACCAATTGGCGCCCCCGCCGTCAGCGCGAACGAAAAGCACGCGCTCATGATCCCCGAGAATGTCGCCACCAGGATTCCCTTCGCATAATTAAATTCCGCAATCGCCTTCCGCTTCTCCGATTCCGGCATCTCGCGCTCCTTCGTCAGCCCGGCATACGCCGCCACCCCGATCCCCACCAGACATACAAAAAACCCCAGCAACGTGATCTTACCGGACGTCGTCGCCGCAATCTCCGCGATCGACTCCGCCACCGGGATGGTCGGGAAGAACAGTTTGAACACAGGCGGAAGCAGTGTGCCGAACGCGGCGCAATACCCCAGCGCCACCCCCATCCCCAGGGACATGCCGAGGTACCTCATAGCGAGGCCGAAGGTCAGCCCCCCAAATCCCCAGAGCGCCCCGAAAAGGTAGGTCCATCCCAGTGTACCCGCCGTCTGCTGTCGTAACACACCCCACACGTCCTCGGTCAGCAACGATGCCAGCAACAACGGACAGACGATCCACGAGAAAACGCCTCCGACGAGCCAATAGGTTTCCCAGGACCACTTGCGAACGCCCTTGTACGGAACGTAGAAGCTACCGGAGGCCAGACCGCCGAGCCAATGGAAGAAAACGCCAAGGAATGGATTCATGGATGGAAGAGAGGATGAGCCGATTCGGAGTTGCGGGTGATGCGCGACTCCCTCTCCCGTCGGGAGAGGAAGTCACAATCCCTCCCCAACTGCCGGCGCACGAAGCGTCACGGGTCCCAACAAACCCGAAGGCAGTAGCGACGCGTTCGCCTTATACGGATTCGAGGTAGTCCAGGTCCGGCGTTGGTCCGGTGGGAGCCCCGCATCGCCGATCAACCGGTTCGGCCACAGGTTCGCCACCGTGATCTCCAGTGCGTTGGTGCCCGCCTTGAGCATGCCTGAGACTTCGACCCGCCAGGGAGCACACCAAACCACGCCCAAATCCCGCCCGTTCAACCGGACGCGTGCCAGGTTTCGGACTTCGCCAAGATCCAGCCAACGGCTACCCCTTTCAGCCGGACCTGCGGCGTCCGCCGATAGTTCCAGCGTCTTCCGATAAGTCGCCCGCCCCGAATAGTGCCGAATTCCGTCGTTCGCGTGCCGGCTCCAATCCTCGAGTCCACCCAACACCACCTGCTCCGGAGCCCCCCACTTCGGATCGAACGCGACGTCCCAGGGACCTTGGATCGTAAGAATCGCCTGCGTCTGCTCGAAGTCCGCGGGTGGCGGCGCCGGCACTTCTCCGGCACGTCGGAACACCACGAAGTAGGACTCCAGAGGTTCAAAAACCAGCCGGATAGGCGACCCAACCGCCGCTCCTTGCACCCGCAACGAACGCCGTTCACCCGTGTTCGGATACCAAAGTTCCGGCGACAGACCCGTTTTCCCTCGAAAATAGCCCGTCACATCCACCCGCGTTTCGGACCGGTTCGACACGAAATAGATCTCCTCGTCGTCGGTGGTCCGGTGGGTGTAGCGAATCGGCCCACTGGACGAAAAATCGGGCAAAACCCCCGCCTCCCGCAACGCGTGGGCGATCGCATCATAGGCCGCATAGGTGGTCGAGACGTCCGTCCCAGCACCTTCCGTCCGACGTCCCACCTCCGGCGAGGGGTTTTCAATGTACTTCAGTCCCCAATTCACCCTGCCCTTCGCCCGATTCGTCGACCAAAGCCTGTCCGCCAACTCGCGGACTTCCCGGTCACATTCAGGAAACCCCGACAGCCCGGGTGCCTTGATCGGCGGCGGGCCTACCACGATGACTCCGCTGTCACCCAACTCCTCGATCTTGGGCAACAGACCGAGGCTCATGGTGGGCTCGTTGGGAAGCACCAGTATCGAGTAACGGGTTCCGCCCGGGAAAATGATCCGTCCGTCTCTTGCCTGAGCCTGGGCCATCAAGGTATCCGGAGCACACCCATCGAAGTTACAGGCTCTTCGATCCGGTGGATTGCCGATCGTCGCCGACGCTGGCGCCCGAAACACGTGGGGCGCGCCTTCGGCTGTGAGATAGAGAATGTCCGCCACCGGGCGTCCCTGGCGAAGCAGGTACTGGCAGCGGGCCAGGTAGGTGTGGTAGGCACCGACCATAGGCCACCAGGTCTGGGTTCGTTCCCAGTGAACCCCGTACATGCCCATCCGCATGCCCGGCGCCCGGTCAAGCCAGGGCTGGTGCTGATAGCGGTGAAAGGCGATTCGGTTCACACCGGCCGCAAAGGCCCAGTCGCCCATCGCCTTGAGATTGCCAGGATGCGCCCGCCAGTCTTCACCCGCGTCCGAGGTAAACGATTCCGCCGCCACGATCTCACGACCGTTCGTGTGGGCGATGGAAGCGGCCTCGATGACGGTGTGAAAGGTGTTGAACCCCAGCCACCAGAATTCCCCCATCGGCACGTCGGCGACCGCACCGAGGCTCAGATCGGCACACGGATTCATGTCGTAGGGCTCGGATGAAAACTTGAGCCCGTTCCGATGAGCCAAGTCGCGCAATCGCGTGACATGATTCGCGATCACAAGCTCCTGGGCCGTCTGCCGCACATCCCACAGGAATCGCTCGCTCAACTGCACACTCCCCACCGCCCGGCCCGTGTACGCCGGCAGATAGGGCAGCGGATCGTAGCCACGCCGCTTCCTGAACTCGTCCCGAAATGCACCCGACCAATTCTGGGAGCTCATTTCCCAACTGTCGAAATGCAGCGTCGTCAAACCACCCTCGCCGGTCCGCCGCGGTCCAATGTCCTTCAGGATCTCGCCCACGAAATGTTCCAGGTGATCGTCCAGCGCAGCGGGATCGAACTTATCGGATTCGAAACCCAGTCCAGGAAGTGGCGCGGGCCGGGTGGTCTGGCCCGTGGCCGTCCGCACGAAGCGTTGGATCGTCCAGCGGCCAGGCGGCACATCCCAAATCAGCCTGCCGTCCGGAGTCATCCGCGAGGTCAATTCCAAAATGTCCTCGCGGGACACACACTCGGCACCTGGCCAAGCGGAATGTTCGGCCGGCATCGGCAGCGCCGATTTCACACCCGCCTGAGATGAATAGGGAGCCCGCTGGTAGAGCGCCTTGCCTTCGATATCCTCCAAACGACGGTTGCTGAGCGGCGTCGGGAAGGCCAGCACCGCCACGTCTCGATAGTATTCCCGCCACGCCTTCGCCAACTCAGGCGTCAGCGTCCCCTCACCGAAAAACGGCGTTCGCGCCTTCGGACGTTCCAGGAAACCCTCAAACCGGACCGGCCCCACCACGTTGGTTTCGCTGGCCACCAGATGCTGCATGGACTGTTCCGGCTTCACCCAGGGCCCTCCCGTCCCGCACCAACCCGGCCCGGAACCCAGTGCAATCTCGATGCCCACCCGCTCCGCCTCACGGACGGCGTGGACAAAGAGTTGTCGCCACTCAGGGCTCATGAAATGCACCGGTCCCCGCGGAACTCCGATGTCGACCTCAAGGAAGATGGCTCCGCCAATGCCGGCATCGCGCATGGCCTCCAGATCCGCGGTCATGCCCTCCGCGGTCATGTTCCCGTCCATGAAGTACCAATAGACCCAGGGACGCGCCGATGGCGGTGGACTCTCAAACCCGCGTTGCAACGGGCTGAGTGCTGCTGAGACGGTCAAGGTGACGGCCAGGACCGCCGCCACACTGAGCAGCAAAGCATTCCGGCAACTCCGACCGTGGGGTGGACGATTTTTGTGCATATTCGCGTTATCCAGGGAGCGTGAGAGGTTCATGAGTTCGCCCTCAACATACCCGGGCGACGTCCAGTCCCAGAAGTTGGCCCAGCTTCTCAAGTTTCGAAGCGACGTGCCCCACGCCCACCGCGCAGTGGTGCGCCGGCCCGTGGACGTTCCAGCTCTCGACAAACTTCCTGGGCCCCACGCCAAAGCGATACCGGCTGTTCGTGTTCCCAATCTCCAGGATGGGCCCGGCCTCCGACTCCGCTTCGGCCACCAGGAATTTCAACCGCCCCTCGACCGTCTGCACCACGGACAACAAAGTCACTGGACCGTGTTTCACCGACATCTCCACCGACAACCCGCGCCCAACCTTGCCGTGGTACATCCCAAGCGGGCGGACCTTGGTCTTGCCTTCGGCGATCCGAATGTGTCCGGGACCGTCGTGCCCCATCAGCACAACGTCATCGTGGAAATCCATCGCGTAATACTCGGTGAACGAACCGCCCACCCCGAAGGTGTCCAGGATCTTTATCGCCTGGACGTTCTTGATCTCCAGTTCGCCGGCGACGGGAATGCCACGCCCGGTCAACATCGAGGTGCCCAGAATGATCGACGAGATCGCGTCCTCGTTCTCCGGGTTGCCCGTCCCCATGTAGTAGTACGCGAGAGCTCCCAGCGCGTGTCGTTCGGCTAACTGGTCCAGCGCCACCGAGGTCCGAGCGGCACGTTCCAATTCTGGTTTCGGACAATTCGGCTGAACGTCGAACACCTTGCGGAACTCGGCGACCCGGGTGCGAATCTGAGCGCTGCTGACCTCCTTCCGCAGCGCCGCCAGTTCGTCCACTTCCACGATTTCCACATGGCCGCTGAAGTGGGCGCACTGCTGCGTCAGGTCCGAGTAAATATCGAGCATGCCGCCGTAGTAATGCCCCATCACGCCCATGCGGTTGTGCTCCATGATGTGCGCCACCCGCGCGGCCTCCACCCACTCGCCCACCTCCCGCCAACACTCTGGGTCGTCATCGATCATCCCGGTGACCTGATGGAACGGGATGCGGGCGCGGTTGAAGACGTTGGCGATCTCGGGGACCGCACAGGCTGAGCAGTGGGCCAGCCACTCCCCGGTCATCCGGGTACGATCGCCCATGGCGTTGAACCGCACGTAGTCGATTGCCGCCGCCGGTTGAAGGTTCAGAATGATGACCGGCACCTTCGCCCGGCGGACCACCGGCAGAACGGTCGACGAAAGCGCGTACGTCGTGACGTGAAGAAAGATCAGGTCGACAACGGCGCGACGGAACCGGTGTCCCGCGTCGAGTGCCTTCTCGGGCGTGTCGATCAGTCCGAGATTCACCACCTTGACGCCGGGACGCTTGAGCTTGGCCGCGACCCGGCCCAGGTAGCCTTGGAGCCGGGCTTCGAGGCCTTTGAACTGGGGCCAATACGAATCGAGACCAATCCCGAAGAGGCCAATGCGCAGGGGGTTGTCGTTCATGCAGATGGGGCTTCGTGGCTTGGGAACGGGCGATCTCGAGAGATCTTCCCGCGGCGCCAAAGCCGCGCGCAACCGTTGTGGGACGGCAAGGGCGTCCCTGCGTTTCACGGTTCGGCAACGCCCGTGCTTTCAAGGGCATCGACCTCAACGACTCCCCCCGAATCCCCGTCCCCAAGAGGCCGATGGGTGGCGGTCGGTCCGGCGGGAACGCTGCTCGTTTCCGAAGACGGCATCCTTTGGAGATCGTCGATCCGTAGTCGGGCAGCTCGTTGAACCAAGCCGAAGTCCAACCCTCACCGCGCCAACTGACGCGCGGCGGCGGCTCGGAAGCGCGGATCTCTCGCGGCGACCAACGACTGCACCAGAGCATCGGTGCTCCGCTCGAAGGATTCGTGCAACCACATCGCCTCCAAGGACGCCCGAGGATCGGTCTGTTGGGGCAGCCAATACTCCACCACCCCCAAGACTTCGTTGGCGGAACGCTGGCGAAGAACCAACCGCGCCTGCTCCTGGTCCCAGCCATTCTTCGAAAGCGTCAGATCCAGCAGTTCCGCCGTCATCCGCTTCGTCAGATCGGTCCGCCCACCGACCGCGGTCTTGGGGGCTCCGACCGTCGACACCCGCCAGATGCGTCCGTGTTCCTTGTCACGCCGCGGATCGCGGAAATCCACCTCGCCGTGCTGGATGATCGGGTTGCTCCAATCGGCGATGTACAAGGCTCCGTCAGGCCCAAACCGCAGGTCGATCGGTCGGAACGTCACGTTGGTCGAACGTAGGACGTCCGGCAATTCCACCGTCTGAAAGCTCGATCCCGAATCCCTGCGCCCAAATCGAACGATCCGATGCGCCCGAAAATCGCAGGTGATGAACTGCCCCTGCCAGTCGGCGGGGAACGCGGGGCTGTGAACGATTTCCAGGCTGCAGAATTTCGGGTAGTTGCCAGGGCTGATGCTGTCGGCTTCACGCCGCATGTCGGCATAGGTGAAGTAAGTTGCCCCTTCCATCGCGTGATAGATGCCCTTGCCGCCCGCGCCATCGGTGAAGAAGTGCTCGCCGTATTGGTCCCAATGGTGGCCCCACGGATTGCAGCCGCCCTTGGTCAGGACATCGAAGCGCCAGGTGTCCGGATTGAACCGCCAGATCCCGGCCGAATTCAGCCGACGCACCCCCCACGGCGTCTCGACGTGGGTGTGGGTGTAGATCGACTGGTTCATGTAGAGATGTCCGTCATAGCCCCAGCGGAGGGTGTGGAGGTTGTGATGGGTGTCTTCCGTTCCGAAGCTGCTCAAAACGATCGTCTTCTTGTCAGCCCGCCCATCCCCGTCCGTGTCCGCAAAGTGAAGCAACTGGTGGCTCGCCCCCACGTAACAGCCGCCTTTCCCGTCCGGCACCACCGCCGTGGGAATCAGCAACCCATCGGCGAAGACCGTCGCTTTCTCCGCCTTGCCATCGCCGTCCGCGTCCTCCAGCACCACCACCGAATCCTCGGCTTCCTGCCCCGGTCGAATCTGGGGATAAACCCGTGAACTCGCCGCCCAGAGGCGTCCCTGGGGATCCCAGTTCATCTGGATGGGTTTGAAGAGCATCGGGTTCTCCGCCCACAACGTGACTTCGAGGCCTTCGTGAACCGCAAACTCCGGCACCGGCTGGGGCGTGATCGTGGACGTCGGGGCCGGCCCAGGACCCCGCGCCTGGCGGGCGGCGCGCGCTTCCAGAAGGCCACGGATCTCGCTCACCACCCGCGGGTCCTGGTTCTTCAGGTTCCGCAGCTTGGCAATCCGCCCGTCCCACTGCTCGACCAGCGGCTCGAACTTGGGAATCTCCACCGCATTGCGGCCCTGCTCGTGCTTCCGAAAGCCAAAGAGGTACGTCCAGTTGGCCGGGCGCCAGCGGTGGAAGAACTGCTCGTTCTTGAGTTGGATCGCCGTCTCGAGCACCGCTTCGGCCTCACGCGTCCCCCAGGCGCTCGTGTCGATTCCCAACGAACGAGCCAGGACCCAGGTCGCCTTCAGCAGCGTCGCGCGGTGCGGTGTCACCCCATCCTCCGACCCCGACACAACGGCGTCGTTGACGTCGGGAACCTTTCCAGGAGCGGGCACCTGAAAGCTTACGAAAGCCACCCCACGCTCGCGCGCCAGCCGTTCGGTCGCATCCTGCATCGCCCGCAACGAACGATTGTTCGCTTCCGCCTGCACGCGGATTCCCGGCGTGACGGGCTCATGCGCCAGCGGTCCCAACAACACAAACCGCACCGGCGCCCCACTCACCTCCTCCACCGTGTCCATCAGCCTGCCCAGATCCGCGATGTGCTTCGGAACTCCCGCCTCGCCGTCCTCCAATCCTGCCGTCATCCCATAGCTCAAAAAAGCCACCGTCGGCCTCACGATCGCAATCTGTTCCTTGACGCGCTTCAGCCACTCCGCCTCCGTCTTGCCCCAATCAAAGCTCGCCCGCGCCCGTCCCATCGGGGTGTCCCCTGACCACGCGAGGTTTCGAAAGGTGACGTTCCGGTCCGGGAACGCCGCAGACAGCCGCATCTCGATGGCGCCGTAATCGCCTTCCCGCTCGAAGAACGTGTCGCCCAAAAAAACCACGCGATCGCCCTCCTTGAGCTCGAAGCGTTCAGCAGCCGGGGCTGGAAATGCCGCCGTCCAGGTCAGAGCGGCCAAACCAACAAAATCCCGCAAACGTCTCAGCAACGAGGGCATGCGAGAGCGTTGTCGGGTTGATTCGAAAAACTCAACCCTGGTTACCAAAGCGACCGAAAGAAACGCGCCGGATCCTTTGGAACCACTGCCCTTTCGAGCACCCGACGGCCGGCCGTCGGCACGATCCCCCGAGGCGCCGCTCCCAGGCCGCGCCCTCGCCAATCGGGGGAATTTTCCACCCACCTGCGCCCAGGTTCCCGTTCACGTTGCCTTGCCGTTCAGGCGCCCCGCAGGTGCCGATCCATCCACGCCAGCATCCGTTGCCACATGTCCGGCGTGTACACATGCCCCACCCCCTCGTAGACACGGCTTTCGAATCGTTCCGGCGCCCCGTGCAGCCGATAGATCCCGCCCACGATCGACTCGAGCTTCCGAATCCCCGCCACCGGCGATCCCACGTCCTGGTCCCCCGTCATGAACAGCGCGGCCCGAGGCGCCATCAGTCCCAGCACCGCCTCCGTGTCAAAGTGCTGCAACATCCCCGGCACGTAATAGTAGATGCCGTGCGCCTTCATCAGCCCGGCCTCGATCAACTCCTGGTACCGGGTGAGACACGCCACCGCCACGCCCGCCTTCAACCGCTCATCCAGTCCCATCAACCACCACGACCGCGTCGCCCCCATGCTGATACCGGTCACCCCCAGCCGTGAGGCGTCCACTTCCGCCCGGGACGCCAGATAGTCCAACGCCATCCAATCGTCCCGCAGCATCATTCCCCAGAGCGATCGACCCAGCCACAGGTTGAACTTGCTCGCCGTCAGTTCTCCCGCCCCACCCTTCTCTTCCGATCCCGGCCCCTTGCCGTTGCGTTCCCCAAAACAATACGCGTCGATCGCCACCACCACGTAGCCGCGCCGAGCCAGGGTCACCGCTGGAACCTCCGGCGTGTGCTTCGACTCGAACAACTCCTGCTTCCCACCGTCGTATTCGCCCCCGTGCCAATGGCAGTACAGAATGCCCGGCAACCGTCCGGTCCGCCCCTTCGGCAGCACGGTCACCCCCGGCACCGTCGCCCCAGCCCCATTGTCGAACTGAAAACGTTCCACCACGTAGTCCGCCGCCTCCTCTCGCCCCAACACCCGCACCTTCATTTCCTCCAGCGCCGGACGAGCCGGCAAATCCCCCAGAAGCCTCCACAGCGTCCCCCGTATCACGTCGCGCTGCCGTTTCCAGATGTCCAGGTCGGCGGGGATCGTCAGCTCGGGAACCCAGGGCGTCAGGGCTTTCATGCGATGCCAAAGCTTGCCACGCCCATCCCAAACGGCACAACCCGGCCGTCTCCCTCACCCCGCCCCCCTGGATTTTCCCGTTCCAGCCCCGCCCACCCCCGGCTATACCTCCCCTCGACGCGTGGGCCTACCGGGCTCTCGCTCATCCATTCGGAAGCCCAATATGCCACTGACCACGACCAAAGAGCTCTTTGCGAAGGCGCTCAAAGGCAAGTACGCAATCGGCGCCTTCAACGTCAACAACATGGAACTTATCCAGGCCATCATCGAGGCCTGCGAAGAGGAGAAGGCCCCGGTTATTCTCCAGATCTCCCGCGGCGCGCGCTCCTATGCCAATCCGGTGTACCTCCGCAAACTCATCGACGCCGCCGTCAGCGTCACCACCATCCCCATCGCCGTCCACCTCGACCACGGCGACACCTTCGAACTCTGCAAGGAATGCATCGATGAGGGCTTCACCAGCGTCATGATCGACGCCTCCCACGAACCCTTCGAAAAAAACGTTGAGATCTGCAAGAAAGTCGTCGTCTACGCCCATAAACACGGCGCCGTTGTCGAAGCTGAACTCGGCCACCTCGTCGGCGCCCAGTTCGACGAAGGTGAGGAAGGCGGCGGGTTCAGCACGGGCGGCCACTACACCCACCCCGAGGAAGCGGTCCAGTTCGTTCGCGCGTCGGGCGTCGATTCCCTCGCCATCGCCATCGGCAACAGCCATGGCGCCTATAAGTTCAAGGGCGAGCAACACCTCGACATCGAGCGCCTCAAAGCCATCAAAAAAGCCCTCATGGACGCCGGCCTCGGCGACTACCCTCTCGTCCTCCACGGGGCCTCCAGTGTTCCCAAGAACCTCGCCCAGGAGATTAACAAATTCGGCGGTACACTGGGCGAAGACACCGCCGGCGTCCCCGAAGCGGATATCGAGATCGCCCGCCGCACCGGCTGCACCAAGGTCAACATCGACACCGACCTCCGCCTGGCCTTCACCGCCGGCATTCGCAAGTCGTTGTTCGAGAACCCCAAGGAGTTCGATCCGCGCAAGTACCTCATCCCGGCCCGCAAACTGGTGAAGGAACTCGTCCGGCACAAACTGAAGAACGTCCTCTGCTGCTCCGGTCACGCGTTCGATTGATCGACCGTTGGGCATCCGCACGCTTTCGACCCCACCCAGAACCGCGGCCAGGCGCGGAGTGGCATCCGGAACTCTCGCAAGTTCCCTGCCCTCCGCGCCTTTCGTTTGAGCTTATCCAGCCGAAGCCACTTAGCGTATTGACGTTCTTGAAGTGATTTGGCTTATTCTTGCGCGTTAGGTCGAATTGAGAAGGCGTATCGACCTACGCAACCGAAGTAAGTCACTCCACTAACCCACGTCAGCAACCCCATGAAATCCTGGATCTCCCTTGGAATTCTGGCTACGGCGGTCCTGCCGTCACAAGCCTTCACTTGGATCGCCTACACCGACTCGATCGGCCCAAAACAATACGCGATCACAGACCTCGCGTACACGTGGCACGACGCCCACACCTACGCTGGCAGCGTCGGCGCCAGCCTCGTCGCCATCAATGACGACGCCGAAAACACATGGCTGGCGACCACCTTCCCCCAGGAGCTCCTGTGGACCGGAGGAACCGATCAGGACGCCGAAGGCACCTGGATCTGGACCAACGGAGATCCTTGGTCCTACACCAACTGGAGTGGCGCCGAACCCAACGACGCCACCGAGGAGGAATGGCTGCACTTCAACTGGGCTGGCCCCGGCGGGTGGAATGATTTCGAAAGTGGTGCCGACTACGTCAACGCGGCTCAAGGCAACACCTCGTTCCAGAACGACAGCTACCCGCAACGCGCCATTCTCGAGCGGAGTGCCGTCGTCATTCCGGAAACCAACACGTGGCTCGGTGGCATGGGGATCGCCGCCCTTAGCGCCCTGGTGCTTCACCGTCGCTCCCGTCGCTGACTCGAGAAGCGATAAGGACCCCACCTCGTCTGCTCGTCCGGCCTGGTTCGCCCCGCGTGACCAGGCCAGCTTCGTTTTGGAATCCCTTGAATACCGCCTTTTGCTTGGCATGCCCGCCTCGCATGGCGGATAACCCTGTCCCATGCCCGACGTGAGAATCTTCGCTCTGTCCCTCGCCCTCGGGATCGTCGCCCTTCCCATCGCTGCGCCGGCCGCGTTGGCCCCCGAGAAACTCGCGCAACTTCCCCCATCTGCGAGCCGAGCCGTGGATTTCAACCGCGACATCCAACCCATTCTCAGCACCAGCTGCGCCAAGTGCCACGGCCGCGGCAAGGCCAAGGGCGGATTCCGCATCAACAGTCGCGAAGCCTTGCTCGAACCGGCCGATTCCGGGCCCGCCGTCCTCCCCGGCAACAGCCGCGACAGTTACCTCATCCATCTGGTTTCAGGGCTCGATCCCGAATTCGTGATGCCCGACAAGGGCACCCGGCTCACGGCCGAGGAAGTCGGGCTGCTGCGGGCCTGGATCGATCAAGGCGTGAAATGGGACCCCGCCGTCTCCTTCGCCCGCGAACCGCACCGAAATTTTGACATCCGCCGTCCCGAACCACCGCCCGCTTCCGGCGATCTCACCCACCCCGTCGACCGCTTCCTCGGCGCCTACTTTGATCATCACGGCGTCACGCCTCCCGCGCTTGTCGATGATCACACTTTCGCCCGCCGCGCGTTCCTCGATGTTGTCGGCCTCCTCCCCACCCCCGCTGAACTCCAGGCCTTCCTCGACGATCCGCGCCCGAACCGGCGCGATCTCCTGATCCAGACGCTGCTCGCCGACAGCGCCCGTTACGCCCAGCACATGCTCACGTTTTGGAACGACATCCTGCGCAACGACTACCGGGGCACCGGCTATATCGATGGAGGCCGGGAATCCATCACCCAGTGGCTCTACGCCGCTCTCCGCGACAACAAACCGTACGACGCCTTCGTCAAGGAACTGGTCAACCCCGGCACCGGCCCGGCCAAGGGCTTCACCAAAGGCATCGTCTGGCGCGGCGCCGTCAACTCCTCCCAGACACCCCAAATGCAGGCCGCCCAAAACATCGCCCAGGTGTTCTTCGGTGTGAACCTCAAGTGCGCCTCCTGCCACGACAGCTTCATCGATGACTGGCAGCTCTCCGATGCCTACGGCATGGCCGGAATCTACGCCGACGAAAAACTGGACATGGTTCAGTGCGACAAACCCCTCGGCAAACACGCCCCCACCCAGTTCATCTTCCCCCAACTTGGTTCCATCGAGGACAACGCCCCCAAGCCCCAGCGCATCGCCCAACTCGCCGAACTCGTCACCGACCCCCGCAACGGCCGACTCTCCCGCACCATCGTCAACCGGCTCTGGGCTCGATTGCTCGGCCGCGGTCTCGTCGAACCTGTCGATGTGATGCAAAACCCGGCCTGGAATCCCGACCTGCTCGACTGGCTCGCCGAAGACCTGGTCGCCCATCGCTATGACCTGAAGCACACCCTTCAGGTCATTCTCACCTCCCGCGCCTACCAGTTGCCTGCGATCGACGTCCCCGAAAAACCCTCCGCCGATCTCGTTTTCCGCGGACCCACCGTCCGACGCCTTTCCGCCGAACAGTTCCGCGACGCCCTCGCCCAGCTCACCGGAGTCTGGCACGAGAAACCCGAAGCCGGCCTCGACAGCCTCCTTTTCGAGAAAGGATCCGCTCAGGAATTGCCCACCGACGCCGGCTGGATCTGGTCCGATCCGCACGCCGCCCAAGGCGTCCCGCCCCAGACCGTCTATTTCCGCAAGACCCTTGAGCTCCCCCAAAAGCCCGGTGATGGCATCGCGTTCGTTCATGCCGACAACGCCCATCGCCTTTGGGTGAACGGAAAATCCGCCCGCAAGGTCAATGACACTCCCTGGAACGAGACCAGCATCATTGATCTCACCTCCCTCCTCCAATCCGGCACCAATGTCTTCGCCCTGGAAGCCACCAACGGCGGCGATGGGCCCAATCCCGCGGGCGTCCTTTTCTACGCCCGTCTCCGCACCAAGGCGCCCTCGCCAAACCCGACCAACGCCCCTACCGGAACGCAGTGGGATTTCGCCAGCGACGCCTCCTGGAAGGCTTCCACCAACCGGGTGGAAGGTTGGCAGAAGGCCGACTTCAACGACGCCACCTGGGACAAAGCCCAATTCCTAGGCCCCGCCGGCATGGCTCCCTGGAACGTAGGATCTCGCTTCGCCGAAGCCGTCCATGGCCGGGCCGCTTATGGCACCGTCCGCGCCGCCCTGGTCAATGCCGACCCGCTCACCCTCGCCCTGGGGCGTCCGAACCGGGAACAAGTCACCAGCACGCGGAGCCTCACCGCCACCACCCTCCAAATGCTCGAACTGACCAACGGCGAGACCTTCGCCGAAATCCTCAAACGCGGTGCCGCCAAGATCGCCGGAGATTCCCCGGACGGTACCGTCGCGGTGCGGAACATCTTCCAGCAGGGTCTCGGCCGCGCCCCGTCACCCCGTGAAGCCACGCTGGCAGCCTCCCTCGTGGGCAACCCGGCCCAGCCCGCCGGCATTGAGGACCTGCTATGGTCCGTAGTCATGCTCCCAGAGTTCCAGCTGATCCATTGAGCCCAGTGCCGATGCCTCATGCGCCTCGAATCCGGATGCTCCTCATGAACCGCCCCGGACCTAACCCATCAACTCCCGCGGCACACATGCTCCTTCTCCCCCCGGGAGAAGGCCGTGATGAGGGCCGCTCACAACCTTCCACCCGCCCGAGTGCTTTCCGTCTGGCACCATTTCCCCTGCACGTCCTCGCCCTGCTCCTTTCCATGGTCGCCCTATCGAATCCACCGTAAGCGCGCCGCGACGACATGATACAAGACCGGCAGCAGAACGAGTGAGAGGACCGTTGCTCCGAGCAATCCGAAGATGTGGACGGCCGTGAGCGGTCGCCACAGTTCGCCCCCGGTCAGGGCGAGCGGAATCAGTCCGCCCACCGTGGCGAAGGTCGTCACCAACACCGCCCGCAAGCGGACCAAGCCCGCGTGGATCAAGGCATCCACCAGGGGCATCCCGTCCAAGCGCGCCTCCTCGATCAGATCCGAGATCACGATGATATGACTCACGATCACGCCCGCGAGGCTCACGATCCCCAGCAGCGCCATGAAACCCAGGGAGGTGCCCACCAAGGTCATTCCGGCGAAGGCCCCGATCAATCCCACCGGCACCACCGCCAGCACGATCGCCGCCTTAACCACCGAGTTGAACTGTAGGACCAAGGCTAGCGAAATCAGTGCCAACGAGATTCCCATGACGGTCCCCATCTCCGACTGGCTCTGCTTCAACTCCTTCGCCTCCCCCACAAACTCCAACCGGTACTCCGGGGGCCGCGAGACCGCTTCGAGCTTCGACCGCGCCCGCCCCAGTACCCCGGAGGCCAGTTCACCCACCGGCGCAAACGCGCGCACGGTGACGCTGCGCAGCAGGTTGTACCGCGGCAGCGTGGCGAATTCCGCGGAAATCCCGACGTCCGCAAAGCTGCTCAGCGGGACCGGACGGGTCGTCATTGATTCCACATACATCGACCGGATCTTGGCGGCCTCATTCCGCTCTTCCACCGACAGCCGGATGAGCACCGGCACCAGGTGGTCGCCCTCCCGCAGTTCGGTCACCTTCAAGCCGCCGAACGCCGACTGCATCACCCGACCCACCATGGAGTTCACCACCCCGAGGGCGTTGGCCCGGGCCTGGTCGATGTCGACCCGCAGCGTCGGCATCCTGAGTCCGAGGTCATCGTTCACCTTGTAACCACCCGCCTCTCGCAGAATGGCTGCCGCCTCGTCCCCCATCCGCCGAAGCTCATCCAAATCGCCGCCCGAAAAGCGCACCTGGATCGGATACTCCACCGGCGGACCCTGTTCCAATTCCTTCACCAGCACCCGCGCTCCGGCTATTTCACGATCCAATTCCTCCCTCAACTGCGCCACGAGGCCGGGAACCGCTCGTGCATCCCGAACATTCACGAGCACCTGCGCCAGGTAGGGAGCGGGTTCGCGCGGCGCCACATTGTAGTAAAAGCGCGGCGCGGTTCCCCCGACAAAAACCGCTGCCCCGATGACCTCCGAATGCTGCCCCAGTCGGCGCGTCACTTTGCCCACCACGTTCCGGGTCTGGAAAATGGACGCGGACGCTGCGAGTTCGATGTCGATCAGGCATTGGTTCCGTTCGGCCGGCGCAAAGAACTGGGTGCCGAAGAATGGCACCGTCGCGAAGCTCAACACCAGGAGGCCATACGCCAACCCGATCGGACGGGCTGGCCGCCGGAACGACTCCTCCAAGACGCGGCGATACCGCGGCACCAGCCAGGCCAACACACGGTCCACCGCCCGGAAGACCGGAAACCGCCGCATCTCGCCGCCCTCGTCGAGGCTCTTCTGTCCTCGAAGCAGGTAGAAGCCCAGCAAGGGAATGAACGTCACCGAAACCAACCGCGACGCTCCCAGGGCCAGGGTCACGACCAGCGGCAGAGCCAGAATGAACGCGCCCTTGTCCCCGGGCAGCAATGCCAGCGGTAGAAACGCCACGATGTTGATCACCGTCGCAAACAGGATCGCCCGCCGCAGGCGCCACGGCCCCAGCCACGCCCCTTCCTCCCGTCCCCGCCCACTGGCGAACTCGCGGTTGATAGCGTCGGACGCCACCACCGGATCGTCCACCACCATGCCCAGCGCAATGATCAAGGCCGCGATCGAGATCTGATGCAGCGGTATCCCGAGCAGATGCATCCCGATGAACGTCATCGCCACCGTCAGCGGGATCGCCAGGGCCACCACCAGCGCCGACCGCCATTCCATCAGCAGCAACGCCACCAGAATCACGATCAACACCGCCTCCACAAAACACTTCAGGAACTGCTCCACCCGACCCGCCACCGCCGCCGGCTGGTCGCTCAGCTTCCGAATCTCCATGCCCTCCGGCAACCGACCCTCCACCGCCTGCGCCGCTTCCCCCACTTCCCGGTCAAAATCCTGGATGATTCGGCCCTCCTTCATCTCCACCGCCACCATCACCGCTCGCTTGTCGATCCATGCCCCGCCGGCCCCCGATCGCTCCCGCACCGACGCCTCGAATGCCACCGGGTTCTCATACCCCCGCCGAACCTCAAACACGTCCCGCAAATACGTTGGTGTCCCTGACGCCGACTGCCCCACCACCGCCCCCAAAAGATCCGACACCTGTTTGAATTCACCCGAGAGTTGAACCGGGAAGTTCTGGCCCTCAGTCGACAGAATGCCACCCGGAATCAGGGCGTTCCGCGTCGCGATGAATTCCATCACCCGATGCGAACTCAGCGTCCGCCCTTCCACCCCGCGCATCGAGTAGAGCAGGTACAACGCCTCCGGAATCACCCCGATCTTCTTCACCTTTCCCACACTCGCCAGTTGCTTCAGTTCGTCCTCCAACGCATCCGCCGCCACCTCCAAATCGCGGAAGCTGTAGCGAGGCATCGCACGGGCGCGAATCTCCGGCAACGGATCCTCGTCGCCTAGGAGGATCACCACCGGACCGAAATCCGGGTGCAACTCGGAGTCCGAACCCGCGATGTCGCGAATGAAACCATCCAGAAAGTCCTGAAGTTCCGCGCGTGTCGCCGCCGTCTCGAAATCCGCCAGAATGAACGATTCCCCCATCACGGGCTGGAGGTTCCAGCCGCGCTTCTCGCTCTCCAAGGCCCGCAGGAACCGTTCCGCCGTCCAATTCCGGTAGCTCCGCGCCACCGACGGCGGATAGAAGGCGAAGATCGCGGCCCGCCCCGTGCGGCTCCCATCCGGGTCCCTCGTCAGCCAACCTCGGATCAGATTCGCCCGCGCCACACACTCGGCGTCGGTCGCTGTCGGACTGGTCACGCCGTAAAGCAGAGTGATCGTGTTGCCGAAATCCGTGTCCAACCGCGGTCGCAACGCCCCCTCGGGCAACCGCACCTCGTCCAAACGTGCCCGAAGATTGTCCCAATCCTGGTCGATCCGCTGGCCCGAGGCTGGACGGAGTTTCACCGTCACCACCGACATCCCCAGCCGGCTCTGGCTGATGATCTCTTCCACCGAATCCAGCTCCGACAGTTTCTTCTCAATGGGTTCGGTGACGAGCTGCTCCACTTGCAGTCCGGTCGCTCCGGGAAACGCCGTCACCACGAGCGCCGTACGCTCCGGAATCTTGGGATCCTCCTGTTGTGCCAACTTTGTCAGCGCCACGCCGCCCCAGATCAAAATCACCACGAACGCCAGCCAACCCACTTCCCGATGTTCCACGAAGAAGCGCGCCAGACCCCCCGCCCCGGGCGGGAATCCGCCCTTCGCCGATCTGCTCCCGGCGTGTTCTCCGGTGTTCATGGCTCGCTGTGGAGCACGCGCTTCTCCTCATGCACCACCACCCGCGCGCCCTCATGCAGCAGGCTGCCCCCAGCCACCACCACCTGGTCCCCGGCCGCCAATCCGTTGGTGACCAGGATCGAACTCTGCAACAAATCGCTCGTCCCGACCCGCCTCTCCCGCACCACCCCGTTCGTGACCACGAACACCGCCAGTTCACGATCCCCCCGCGCCACCAGCGCCGAGAGCGGCACCAACCATCCCGACCTATGAACCGCCGAATCATCCAGGAACACCGAAGCCGCCATTCCCGGCCGCAACAACCGCGCCAGGTTGTCGACGTGGATCACCACCCGGAACAGCCGCGTGCCCTCACTCGCCGCCACCCCCACTTCCTTGATCCGCCCACGGAATTCCTTGTCCCCAAGCGCCGGAACCAGCAACACCACTTCGTTCGTGCTCACTGCCAATCGCGAAATCAACCGGTCCGGAACCCCGACTTCCACTTCCACTTCATCCAGCTTCGCCATCGTCAACACCGGCTTCCCCGGCGCCACCGTTTCCCCCGCATTCACCTCCCGCTTCAGAATCGTCCCGTCAAAGGGCGCCCGAATCAGCGAGTCCCGCAGCATCTGACTCCGCTGCTCCAATTCAGCCGCCGATGCTTGCATCGCCGCCAGCGCCCGATCGAATTCCTGCTGGGACGCCGCGCCATTGCGCAGCAACCGTTCAGCCCGATCGTATTGGGTCGAATCCAACCGGGCCTGCGCCGCCGCCGAATTCGAGGCCGCCAGAAAATCTGTGGGATGCAGCTGCGCCAAGAGCTGACGATTGGTCACCGCCGCACCATCCTGCCAATCCTCCACGCCGTTCTCCGGTCCAACCCGCTCCACAATCCCACCCACCTTGAAGCTCAAAGTCACCTGGTCCCGCCCCTTCACCGTCGCCAAATAGGCCGCCCCGCGCTGGCCGTCCCCCGCCGATGCTTCGCGGACGGTCTCGACCCGGACCGGAATCGGCGCCACTTCGTGCGTCACCCGCTCCCGACACCCAGGTCCCAAAACCCAAACCCACATCGCCAGCACGAGCCCCGTGCCGCTCTTCCTCCATGTTCTTCGTTCGCGCATGGGCCGTTCGGTCGGTCGTTACCCCGTCGCACGCCGCAATCTGACAGACCCTCGCCCCTTCTGAAACAAGTTTGGGCCCATCGCCCTCGCACACGGCATGGCGCCCCCCGGGACGTGGGGCGTTCCTGAACCGCATCGTCTTTTCCCCTCGCCCGCTTTCCGGCTCGCCCCTCCCTGGCCTCCCGTCCCAACGTCGCTTCGTTCCCCGCGTGAATCCCCGTTTCTCCATCGCGCTGATCCTTGCCGCCGCCGTGGTCGTCGCGGTCTTGATCCTGGGCCGTCCACCCGCCCCGGTTCCATTGTCCCCAGCTCCTCCCTCGGACCCTTCCAAGGGTCGAATCAGCCCCGAACTCGCCTCCCAACTGCTCGCCCTCGAGTCCCGCGAAAAAGAAGTCGCCGAAACCACCTGGGCAGTCGAATCACTCGCCGCTTCCTGCGGCGCCGTTTTGGAGTCCTTCTGGGACCGACTCAATGCCTCGACCTCGAAGTGGGAGGTCATCGCGGCCTTTGACGTGGGCCACCTGATCCACCCGGTCTGGGCCCCAGCCCAATCCCAGCCTCACGGCATCCGCTCATTCTTCCCTCAAACCAACACCGCCGCGCTTCCGCCTGACCGCTGGATCCAGATGCTGACGTCGCTCCAACAGGAAGGTTGGTCGTTGCTGCAATCCGAGTTCCGGCATACCCGCTTCGAAACCAACGCCGCGGGACACCCCGCCCACAGCCGATTCGCATTCTCCGCCCACCTCGTTCGGCAGTCCCCGCCCGAACGCGCAACGCTCGAAGGACCGCTCGACATCACCTGGGCTCCGCCCTCGGACGACTCCCCGACGCCACGCATCGAACGCCTCGACGCCAGCCGCGTGCAGTGGCGCATCCGTCCCGGACCACCCGCGTTCGATCTCCTTCTCAGCAGTTCCATTCCCCTGGGGCGATACTCGCTCTCGGCGGACCCGCTCATCGCCCGCGATCTCGACGATGATGGCACTCCCGAGTTTCTTCTCGTCGCCGCCAACTGCCTCTACCGGAAGGCACCGGATGGCGTGTTTCGTTCCGAGGCAATTTCTCCGGGCATCGACACCATGGTCTCCGCCGCCGTCCTGGGAGAATTCAATGGCGACGGACACGTCGATCTCGTCTTCCAGACACTTCATCGCCTGGATCTCCTGCCCGGAATGCCGAACGGTCGGTTTTCATCCCAATCCCGCCCCGTCTGGCCTCCAAATCCCGAAGCCAATTCGGTCATGGCCCTGACCGCCGGCGATGTGGATGCGGATGGCACCCTCGACCTCTTCCTCGGTCAGTACAAGGAACCCTACGTCGGCGGCAGCAGCCCCACCCCGTTTCACGCTGCCAACGACGGCTACCCCGCCTTCCTTCTGTCCAACATCTCCGACGGTCGCTTCATCGAGTTTCCCACCTATTCCGAGATCGCTCCCAAGCGTCACCGTCGCATGTACGGCGCTTCCCTGGCCGATCTCGATGCCGATGGGGATCTCGACCTCCTGACGGTCAGCGATTTCGCCGGACTGGACCTGTTTCAAAACGACGGCAGAGGACGCTTCACCGATGTCACGGAGGCCTGGGTGACGAACCCTCATGCGTTCGGCATGGCCCATTCGCTCGCCGACTTCAATGCCGACGGCCGGCTGGACCTACTGATGATCGGCATGTCGTCGCCGACGGTCGATCGACTCGAGCACCTCGGACTCCGCAGGCCTGGAAGTCATCAAGACCAGAGCCAGCGGGTGTCCATGGCCCACGGCAACCGCCTGTATCTTGGCCAACCCCAAGGTGGCTTTGCCGAATCGAGTCTCGGCGATTCCATCGCGCGCTCCGGCTGGTCATGGGGCTGCGCGTCGGCCGATTTTGACAACGACGGATTCCCGGACGTGGCGATCGGCAACGGACTCGAGTCGCGGGAAACCGTGCGCGATTACGAGTCCGAGTACTGGCTCCACGATCAGCATGTGGGTACAGCAGAGGAAGACCCGGCCGCTTATCTGTACTTCAAGTCGAAGATCGCCCGGACCCGAGGCCGCGGCATGTCGTACGGTGGCTACGAAAAGAACCGCCTCTACCTGAACCAGGCGGGTCGAGAGTTCCTCGAAGTCGGCCACCTGTTCGGCGTCGCCCTGGAACAGGACTCGAGAAACGTCCTGGCCGAGGACGTGGACGCTGACGGACGGGTGGATCTGATCGTGGTGTCGTTCGAAAAATGGCCCCACCCGAAACCCACGCTGAGGATTTTCCGAAACACGCTCACCGACGTCGGGCATTGGATCGGCTTCAGAATTCCCGACGCCCCTCCCGGCACGCGGGTCACGATCCTCTCCGCAGCTGGCTCCCAGACGAGGCAGGTGGTGGCCGGCGACTCGTACCGATCCCAGCATTCAGCGACCGTCCACTTCGGTTTAGGAGCGTCTGCCGGGAACATCCAAGCATCGATCGTCGGACCCGCCGGCAGGTGGACGGGGCGGTTCGAACGAAAGCCGGACCGCTATTATCGGGTCCGGCTCAGTTCGGAGGGTGCGCTTACTTGTACGGAATGAGCTGGATGCGCTCCTTGTACCACAACATGTCGGCGCGTCCGGCGGCATCAAAGTTCCTCACGGGGCCGTAGCTGAAATCCACCGGGTATTTCGAGGCTGCGCTCAGCCATTTTCGGATCTCGGCGTGGCCATCGGCAAATGAGAAGCCACAGGCACCGTTGTGGTAGGACGCGGGAAGGTCCTGCCAACTATTGACGTTCGGATCGGTCACGAAGAAGGCGTCGTTCACCGAGTCAGGATGCTCGTCGAGGGTCATGAAGGTCCTGGCCGATTCGGGAACGTCGCCCGTCTTGATGAATTGGCGATAGGCGCCACCGAAGGCCCAGCTCTGCCCGCGGGCGGTGTTGTCGTTCGCATCGTTGTTCGAACGGCCGAACAGGGCGTTCATCGAGTTGCTCCGAAGCCGTTGCGACCAGCCTTTCTTGCGCTGGGCCGGGCTCACAAACTTGTCGGCCGGGCACTTGTAGATGCCCACCGCCCCGCCGGTGTACGGGCCAAGTACGCCATTCCGAACCCACAACTCGTTGGTGACGCTCTGGGCATCGATCGAATTGTCCGCGGACCAGGTCATCACGTTGTTGACCCAGTTATTGAACTTCTTCGTGGTGATCGCCTCCTGGGTTCCTGGAATCGTGAAGTTGTTCGGGTATTTCTCCTCGAAATCGCCCGAGTACAGATGCACGCCCAGCACCAGCTGCTTGTTGTTGCTGATGCAGGCGATGCCCTGGGCCTTCGTCTTCGCCTTGGCCAGGGCGGGGAGCAACATGCTGGCCAGAATCGCGATGATCGCGATCACCACCAACAGTTCGATCAGGGTGAACGCCTGGGCCCGTCCAGACATCGCACGCCGGGTTTTGAAAATATCAAACATGGGAGTTTTTGGGGAGTTCTTGGGTAAGATACGCCGCAAGGAGGCCCAGGATGCAAGTGGGTTGTTGACAGCCCACCCCTCGATCTCACGCACGCCAGCCGTGGTTTTCCCGGACCTGGATCATCGCCGACAGAATGTTGTTCCAGGTTTCCTGCTTCATCATCACCTCGTTCGGGAACATGCAGCCGTCCCAACAGATGTGCTTGCACTTCCTGGTGACTTTCCCGGCGTCGTCGCGCAGCCAGTACCCCGCATCGCGTGCCACGTTCAGCTTTCCGTTGGGGTCGTTCACCGGGCAGTGCTTGCCCGTCTTTTCGTGGTCGACGGAGCCCTTCACCGTCGCGTCGTTCTGTGCCACATGGAAGTCGATCGTCCAGGGCCGCAACGCCGAGGTCATCTTCTTCATCGCCTTGTGGAATGCCTCCGGCTCCCAGTGGAACTTCGGCGGCATGATCCGGTGCTCCGGCGCATTGTATCCCAGCGTGTAAAGCAGCGTGTGCGCCATATCCGCCTGGAATCCCACCACCTTGGGCATCCCCACCTCTTCCAAGGTCTGAATCATGTACTTCCAGGAATGCATGCCGGCCCAGCAGATCTCACCCTCGGCCGCCAGCCGCTGGCCATGGTCTTTTGCCACTTTCCCGCCTTCTTTGAATGTCTTCGCGATCAGCTTGGTATTGCTCTTCGGATCCTTGTCCCAATCGGTCACCGACGCCGCTGAATCAATTCGGACGATCCCGTAAGGGCGCACCCCGAGGTCGGTGAGCTTCTCGGCGATCCGGCAGGCTTTCCGTACCGCCGTCACCCAGTTGGCCCGTTTGGTCTCGTCGCCCATCGCCGATCCTTCAAACCAGACCGGCGCCACCACCGATCCCACCACAAAACCCTTCTTCAGGATCTTGTCCGCCAGCTGCTTGATTCCGTCGTCGGAAATATCGATGTCGGTGTGCGGGTTGTACAAAAACAGGTCCACCCCATCGAACTTCACCCCGTTCACCTCGGCCTTCGCCGTCAGGTCCAGCATCGTGTCCAGGTCGATGAACGGCTCGGCCCCAGGACTCCCCTTGCCGACCAGTCCGGGCCACATCGCATTGTGAAGCTTGGGGAAATTGTTCGCAGCGGCGGTAGCTGTGCTCATGGTCAATCGGTCGTGCTTGGGTTGTGTCTCAAACGTCGGGTGCGCGCAAAAACTACCAACCGGCCCCCGCCGCGCACAAGCCGTCTTCCGTATGCTGGCGTTCCCGACCTCCTTCCCCCAAGCTCCCCGCTCCATGAAACGCGTGGTCCTGCTCGGTAGCACCGGATCCATCGGCACCAGCACCGTCAAGGTGGCCGAGGACCTCCCGGAGCGCGTCCGCCTCATCGGTCTCGCCGCCGGGGGCAATGCCGATTTGCTCATCGAACAGGCGCTCCGCCACCGACCTCAGGCCGTCTGCATCCACGACCCCGCCAAAGCCGCCGCTGTCCGCGCCGCCCTTCCGGATTCCATCCGCGTCCTCCACGGGCCCGAAGGCCTGCTCGAACTCGCCACGCTCGCCGATGCCGACATCGTTCTCGTCGCCATCGTCGGCACCGGAGGCCTCCACCCCGCTCTCGCCGCCATCCGGGCCCGCAAAGACATCGCCGTCGCTTCCAAGGAAATCCTCGTCATGGCCGGCGAAATGGTCATGGGCGAAGCCGACCGCAACGGCGTCCGCGTGCTCGCCGTCGACAGCGAACACTCCGCCATCTTCCAGTGCCTCGACGGCAAACCGCCCGAGTCCGTCCGCAACCTCTGGCTCACCGCCTCCGGCGGACCGTTCCGTCGCACTCCCGCCGAGGAATTCCCCCATATCACCGTCGAAAAAGCCCTCAAACATCCCTCCTGGGTCATGGGCCGAAAAATCACCATCGACTCCGCCACGCTCTTCAATAAAGGCCTCGAAATGATCGAGGCCCGTTGGCTTTTCAATATTGGCATGGACCGCGTCCAGGTCGTCGTTCACCCCCAAAGCGTCGTCCATTCCATGGTCGAATTCGTCGATGGCTCCATCCTCGCCCAGCTCTCGACGCCGGACATGTGCCTGCCGATCCAGTACGCTCTGACCTACCCCGACCGCGCCCGCAGCGACCGCGTTCAGACCAACTTCGCCCGACTCGGCACACTCACGTTCGAAGAGCCTGATCCCGTCCGCTTCCCCGCCCTCACCCTGGCGCGTCAGGCCGGTGAACGCGGCGGCACCCTGCCCGCCGTTCTCAACGCCGCCAACGAGGTCGCCGTCGACGCCTTCTGCACCCGGCGCCTATCCTTCACCGGCATCACCGCCACCGTCGCGGAAACCATGCGCCGCCACACACATCTCCCCCATCCCACCTTCGAACAGATCCTCGAAGCCGATGCGTGGGCCCGCCAGACCGCCTCCAGCCTCGTCCCCCCACACGGCCACAGCGGCTGAAGCGGAACGTTGCGGTGATGATCGCGCCCACCCATCCCGTCCAACCCGCCATGCGCGTCACCGTTCCGGTCACCGAGCGAGTCCGACTGGATGGCAAATTTTTCCGTGCCGGTTCCCAGCGTTTCATCGTCCGGGGGGTTTCCTACGGCACCTTCGGCCTCAATAGGAGCGGCGAACCCTTTCCCGACCCCGCCGACGTCCAACGCGATTTCATCCTGATCCGCGAGCTCGGCGCCAACACGGTCCGCGTTTACGATCCACCCCCGCCCTGGCTGCTCGACACGGCCGCAGCTCTCGGCCTTCGCCTCTTCATCTCGATCCCATGGGCATCCCAGTCCTGCTTCCTCGACTCCCGCACCCGGCGCCGCGAAGCCCGTACCGCAGTCGCCACCTCCGTCTGCAGCTTCGCCCGGCATCCCGCCGTCTTCGCCATCGCCATCGCCAACGAAATCCCTCCCGACATCGTCCGCTGGAGCGGTCCCCAACGCGTCGCCACCTTTCTCGATGAACTCGTCGCCGCCGCGCACGACGCCGACCCGCAATGCCTCTGCACCTATTCCAACTATCCACCCACGGAATTCCTTCAGCCCCGCCATCTCGATTTCGTCACCTTCAACGTCTTCCTCCACCAGCGCCCTGTCCTCGACAACTACCTCGCCCGCCTTCAACTAATCGCCGGCGATCTGCCCCTCGTCCTCGGTGAATGCGGCGCCGACGCATTAAGGGAAGGCCCCGAACAACAGGCCCGCATCGTCTCCGACAACCTCGCCGCCGCATCCGAGGCCGGACTCGCCGGCGCCTTTGTCTTCACGTTCACCGACGACTGGGTGCGCGGAGGCGTCCGGGTCGATGACTGGCACATGGGCCTCACCACCGCCGCCCGCGAACCTCGCCCCGCATATGCCGCGGCCAAAGCGCGCTTCACCGAACCCCGCTTTCTCCCCGCACCCTTCACCCCGCGCGTCAGCATCGTCGTCGCCTGTTACAACGGCGCCGACACCCTGCGCGCTTGTCTCGAATCCATTCTCCTTCTCGACTATCCGGACTTCGAAATCCTGGTCATCGACGACGGCTCCACCGACGGCACCCCGGATATCACGATTGCGTATCCCCAGGTTCGAACGCTCCGCCACCGCATCAATCTCGGCCTTTCCACCGCCCGAAACCTTGGCATTCGCGCCGCGACCGGCGAGATCGTCGCCTTCACCGACGCGGACTGCCAGGTCGACACGGACTGGCTGCGATTCATGGTGACCGCCCTGATCCGGGATTCCGTCGCCGGCGTCGGAGGCCCCAACCTTCTCCCTCCTGACGATTCGGCGATTGCCGCCGCCGTGATGGCTTCACCCGGAGGTCCCACCCACGTGATGCTCGACGACCGCACCGCCGAGCACGTGCCCGGTTGCAACATGGCGTTCTGGAAGTGGGCGCTCGACGGTGTGGGCGGGTTCGATCCGGTCTTCCACCGGGCGGGTGACGACGTGGACCTTTGCTGGCGCATCTTGCGACGTGGCTGGCGCATCGGCTTCGCCCCGGCCGGCTTCGTCTGGCACCATCGTCGCGCCACGGTCGGAGATTACCTCAAACAGCAGGCGGGGTACGGGGAAGCGGAAGCCCTCCTGGTCGCCAAGCATCCCGAGCATTTCAATGCCCTCGGCAACGCCATCTGGCGCGGTCGGATCTGCACCCGCAATCCAGCCACCTTCCCCTGGCGCCATCCGGTGATCCATCACGGCATTTTCGCTTCCGGCCTCTTCCAAACCCTCTACACCCCGGCCGCCGACGGCATTCTGCCGTTCTTCTCCAGCATCGAATATCACGCCGTCGTCGCCCTGCCACTGCTGATCCTCGCCACCGGCATCGGCCCGCTCTGGCCCCTCGCCCTGCTCGCCTGGATTCTGCCGCCGATCCTCTGCGTGCTCACCGCTGTCCGGTCCACCGTGCCTTCCGACCGACGATGCTGGTGGTCACGCCTGCTCGTCGCGCTGCTCTACTACCTCCAACCGCTCGTCCGCGGCAGCGCCAGGTTCCGCACCCACCTCAGCGTCCGGGATGACGTCCCGGAAGTTCCCGATTCGCTCGAAGCCCGATCCCGGGTCTATGGCGATGGCTCCGCCCGTGAACGTGAGTACTGGTCCTCGCCATGGCGCGAACGCCAGGAATGGATCGAACGCATTCTCAACGAACTGGAACGACACCATTGGCGGTGCCGTCCTGACGCCGGCTGGAGCCGGTTCGACCTCGCCATTTTCGGCTCCCGTTGGGCCTGGCTCGAGTTCGTCACGGTCGCCGAAGCCAACCGCGACCGATCCCAAACCCTGCGGGCCAGGCTTCGCCCACGCTGGACCCTGTCCTCGCACCTCACGTTCTGGGGTGTGCTCGGACTGCAATGCCTGGCGTTCGGCGCCCTGGAGATCCCCCTCCGCTACGCCTGGATTCCCGTCCTGCCCCAGGCCGCGATCGCCGCCGGCATTTTCCGCAAGGGCCGCAGCCTCCAATGCCGGTTGGGCGTCCTGCTCGATGACGTCGCCCGGGAGTGGAAATTGACACCCACCAACACTTCCACCTCCAACGCCGCCAACCCGCCCTGAAACGAATTAAAATTGACACCCCTTCGAACGCCACGATGTCATCTCCCGAATCGTTCGCCCCCGTTCCAAGCAGGCACGTTCTTTGTCGCGTGCCGGAGAGGGGCATCCCAGCCAAGCCAGCACATTCTGACCAACATGAGCCAGCGCAGGATCAACATCGCCATCGTCGGCCTCGGCTTCGGTGCGGAATTCATACCCATCTACCAACGCCACCCGAACGCCAACATGTACGCCATCTGCCAGCGCTCGCAGGAGAAGCTGGATTCCATCGGCGACGCGTTCGAAATCGAAAAGCGCTGCACCGACTTCAAAGAACTGCTCAAGGATCCTGACGTCGACGCCGTCCACATCAACTCCCCCATCCCCGACCATGCGTGGATGTCGATCGAGGCCCTCAAGGCCGGCAAGCACGTCGCCTGCACCGTCCCCATGGCCACCTCCATCGCCGACTGCAAGAAGATCGTCGAACTGCAGAAGAAAACCGGCCTCCACTACATGATGATGGAGACCGTGGTCTATGCCCGTGAGTTTCTCTACATGAAGGAACTCTACGACAACGGCACCCTCGGCAAGCTCCAGTTCCTCCAAGCCAGCCACCAGCAGGACATGGATGGATGGCCCAACTACTGGCCGGGCCTCCCCCCCATGTGGTACGCCACCCACTGCGTCGGCCCCGTGTGCGGTCTCGCCAATCTCACCGCTGAATACGTCAGCTGCTTTGGCTCCGGCACCATTCGTAAGGAGCTCATCGAGCACTACAACTCCCCCTTCGCCGTCGAAACCACCCACATCAAGTTCAAAGACAGCGATGTCGCCGCCCGGATCTACCGATCCCTCTTCGACGTCGCCCGCCAGTACCGCGAGAGCATTGATGTCTACGGTTCCAAGGCCTCAGTCGAATGGCCGCTGATTGAGCACGAACCCCTCGTCCTCCACCGAGCCAAGAAGCCCGAACCGAAAATCCCCAAGGCGGTCAAGGCCCCCGACTACGCCAAGCGCCTCCCCGGCCCCATCCGCCGCTTCACCACCAAGGGGATCTACGATATCGGCAAAAAGACCCATCTCAGCTTCACCCAGGGCGCCGGCCACGGCGGCAGCCATCCGCACCTCGCCCACGAATTCCTCTCCGCCATCGTCGAAAAGCGGGACCCCTTTCCGAACGCCCGGCAGTCCGCCAATTGGACCTGCGTCGGCCTCTGCGCCCATGAATCCGCCCTCAAAGGCGGCGCCATCGTCAAACTCCCCGCTTTCACTCAGTAGACCCAACTCCTCGTTTTCGTCTCCACCTCGAAGACTCACACGTCAGACATCAGCAACCCAAACTCACCTATGGAAAACGGTATTGCATCAAACGCGAAACGGCTGCTCTGGGCCGGCTTTATGGCCATCTTGGCCGCCGGCGTTGGATTCTCGGTTCGCGGAGGCATCCTCGGACAGTGGGCAGAACAGTTCGGGTTCACCATGACCGAACTCGGAACGATCACCGGCGGCGGTCTGACCGGCTTTGGCATCGTCATCATTGTAACCAGCCTGTTCGCCGATCGGATCGGCTACGGCAAGCTCATGGTGTCCGCATTCCTGCTCCACTTCATTTCCGCCGTCCTCACCCTCGCAACCCCGGCCTTTTTCGCCTCCGGGGGCAAGGAAGCCGCCTATTGGTGCCTCTTCTCCGCCATGTTCATCTTCGCCATCGGCAACGGTGTCTGCGAAGCCGTCGTCAATCCCCTAGTTGCAACTCTGTTCCCCAAGGAGAAGACCCACTACCTCAACATCCTTCACGCCGGGTGGCCGGCCGGCCTCGTCCTCGGCGGGCTGGCGTCGACGTTCATGTCTGCCGGTACTGACGCAGCCGGAAAGGTGATCTCTCCTGCCGTTGACTGGAAGATCCAGATGTCGCTCTTCCTCATCCCGGTCGTCCTGTACGGCGCCATGCTCCTCGGACAGCGCTTCCCGAAATCCGAAGCCGCCTCCGCTGGCATCACCCTCGGTGAAATGCTCGGGACGATCGCCGCACCGCTCATGATCGTCCTCCTCGGCCTCCACGCCCTCGTGGGTTACGTCGAACTTGGAACGGACTCTTGGATCAGCAAGATCACGGGCAGCATCATGGCCAGCCCGGCCAATGGCCTGAAGCTGTTCGTCTATACCTCGTCCCTGATGTTCCTCCTCCGTTTCGTCGCCGGCCCCATCGTCCACCGGATCTCGCCGCTCGGACTTCTCTTCACCAGCAGCGTTCTAGGAGCCATTGGCCTGACCATGCTCGGCGGCGCCCAAGGCGCCCTCATGTGCGTCGTCGCCGCAACCGTCTACGCCCTGGGCAAGACGTTCCTCTGGCCCACGATGCTCGCCGTCGCCTCCGAACGATTCCCGAAGGGCGGCGCCGTTGCCATCGGGCTGATGGGCGGCGTCGGTATGCTCTCCGCCGGACTCCTGGGTGGCCCCGCCATTGGCTACAAACAGGACTACTACGCCACGAAGGATCTCCAGGAAAAATCCCAGGAATCCTATGCCCGCTATGCCGTCGCTCAGCCCAAAGGTTTTCTTTTCCTGCCGACCATCAAGGGACTCGATGGAGCGAAGGTCGGTGTCCTGGGCGATGGCGGAAAGGAACTGGCCAACGTCGGCGCCGCTCTCGCGAAGCAAGGGAAGACGGACCCGAATCACGACGCCCTCGCGGCGTGGTGGAGCACCGCGAAGGCCACCGCAGAAACAGACGGCAAACTGGTGACCGGTGCCACCCTCGAAGGCGGTCGCATGGCTCTCAAAATCACCGCAGCAGTCCCCGCCTTGATGGCCATCCTCTACTTCGCCCTGATTCTCTACTTCCGGGCAACGGGGGGTTACAAGGCCCTGAATGTCGCCGAGGAGAAAGCCCTAGAACATTCCCACTGAACGGGAACCTCGGGTTCACCCTCCCCATTACGAGCAAGGCCCCGATCCTGGAGGATCGGGGCCTTCTCTTTCGGTCTCCCTTGCGATGAGTTCCTGGCAGGCGGGAGGACCCTCTCGTGCCATCCCGCGCGGTTCATCTAGGGCACCCTTCGTGAACCCGGGCTCGGGCCTTCGATCGGTAACCCCATCAGGCTGGACTGACCGCACTGCGGACAAACCCTCACCCGGCGCGTCGCGTCCCATGACGCATGAAACCATACCCCGCGCCATCCGCATACCTCCCCCACTCCTCCCCCATACCCCCGTATGCAGAAAATATCGCACTCGTCCCATGGAGGGAGCCCCATGCCTCCCCCTCCCGTGGCGTGTGCCGAATGCTGACGCCCATCACCGCCAATCATCGCGATCCTCCTTCAACCCGCTTTCTCAGATGGGACGGTCGCGTCCGGATTGAGTCGCCGCACATTCGGTTTCGGAATCCTTCCAGGAACCAAGGGTTGGATGTTCCAAGCACCCAACCCTCGTTCCCCCCACTTTCCTCGGCATCTAAAGCTAGTGCTTGATGCATTAGCCCAAAAAATATTTCACCCCGGCACCTGCCGCCTGAAGCGCCCCTGTCCCGGTTCGCCCGATCCAGGTTCGTCCAGTGAACCGCCAACCCTCGCACCTCACCCACCGCGGGACGCTCGACCTGAACCTCGGCATCCCATCCGCGTCGCCCCCAAAGCACCTGGACCTCTCCGGTTGTTGGGCTGGAAGGGGCGATCTCGCCATGCACGTCTTCCTTTTACCAGCCCGCCCTCTCAACCCCTATACGACTTTCGCTGTACCCCACTCCGGGCCCGCTAGGCAGATCAACCAACCCGCCTCCTGCCTAAAACTTTGTTCTTATCCCCCATTTCAACGCGTGCCTTCACGCCCCCGCCGCTACTAGAATAAGACAGCGTGATCGCGCGGAACTGCCTCGTCTCTCCCGAGCCACGCAAGGGCTTCTATTGCGAAGGGTTCCGCGCACGTCAAAACCAAGGTCCCCTCGTCCGCTCGTTCCTCCTCCTCTGGTGGGTCACCGCTTGTTGGGGTCCCCTCGATATGTCCGCCGTTCGAGCCGCTCAAGTCCCGCCTCCTGCCGCCATCGGCACCGCTTCCCCTCCCCTCCAAGCACCCGACAATCCACCCGCGCTCAATACCGTCGCCGCCATCTGCGCTCTCGAGACCTCCCTCGCCCAATCCGGCCTTCCCGCCGTCATCACCGGCGTCGTCACCTACTACGAACCGAAGTGGGACACTCTTTTCGTCCAGGATGCCACCGGCGGTATTTATGTCTTTCCCGGAAAAAATCCACGCCCTCGTTACAGACCCGGACAACGCCTCCGCATTCACGGCCGCACCATCGGAAACAAACCGCTCAACGCCATTTCCGAGGAGGTCCTCGAAGACCTCGGGTCGGCCCCGATTCCCAACCCCATTCCAATATCCGCCGCAGACCTCCTTTCGGGCCGCCACGATTCCCTCTGGGTCGAATTCGAGGGCGTGGTCCGTCGTTGGGTCCTCCGTTACCAACGTCTGGAGTTGGAGCTCGTCGTCCAAGGACGCATCATCCTCGCCCACTCTCCACGCACCGACGGCGTGGCGCCTCCCCCCGACCTCGCCCATTCCCGGATCCGGGTCCGCGCCGTCGCCAGCCAGACCGCCGATCGTACCGGTAACCCCATCGAAATCCGCGTCTTTGTCCCTGACCTCAACCAATACACCATCCTCCAGCCCCCCCCGACCGACCCCTTCACCCTCCCCACCGCCCGAGTCACCGACATCACCGGCATCGCCGCCAATGTGCCCACCGACGCCCGACGCGTCATCCGCGGCATCGTCCTTCTCGCCGAGCCCGATGAAATCATCCTTCAAGACCATTTCTCCGGCATTCGGGTGCGCGTGCTCCGCAATGCCCCTCTCGATGATCCAGGGGGCTTGACCGACCGACGACCGGACCCGCCGGCTCTCGTCCCGGGAGACGTCGCCGAAGCCGTCGGATACGTCACTCGACAACAAGGCCACCCCCGCCTCGTCGATGCCTATGTCCGTAAGGTCCCGCTGTTGGCGTCCGACCTGATTCCCGTCCCCCGTGTGGTCCAGGCCAAGGACGTGCTCAAGGGCGATCCACTCCACGTGCTCGTCGAACTCAATGCCGAGTTCCGCGAGGAATTGGACCCCGAACGAAGCGGCAACACCGTGGTCCACCAATGGAATCTCGTTCAAGACTCCGAGCCGATCGAGGCCGCCCTTCGGGAGACCCACGGTCCCCATCACGACTTCCAGCCCGGCACCAGCCTTCGCCTCCGCGGCTTCATCGAACCTAGGCCTTCCGCCTCGGGCACAGCTAGCGGCTACCGCCTGCGCCTCCGCACCGACGACGATATCCAGGTCTTGAGCCAACCCCCTCGATGGCTCACCCGTGAGGTGGTCCGGGTCCTCAGCTTCAGCACCATCGTCACCCTCGCCATTCTCGGCTGGGCCATCCTCCTCTGGCGCGAAGGCGGAAACCAACGCGCCCTCAACCGCCAACTCGAAGACCGCATCCAATCCCGCACCAGCGAACTCACCGAGGCCAACCGGCATCTCGAGGAAAAGGTGGATGAACAACGACGTGTCGAGGCCGCCTTGCTCGAAAGCGAAGCCCGCACCCGCGCCATTCTCGAACACAGCCCGGACGGCATCGTCGTTCTCGATCCTGCCAGTGCCCAATTCGTCGAGGCCAACGAAGCCGCGGCCGCCCTCTTCGGCATCCGCCGCACCGAGCTCGTCGAAAAATTCCCGTTTGATTTGAGCCCACCCCGGCAGCCGGATGGAACCTCATCGCGCGAGGCGACCATGAGCCACATTCATCGCACTCTCGCCGGTGGCTCCCACCGGTTCGAGTGGGTTCACCGCGACATCGAGGGCCGCGATTTTCCCTGCGAAATCAACCTGGCCCTTCTGCCTCGCGAAGGCCGAACGTTCGTCATCGGCACGGTCGCCGACATCACCGCCCGACATCGTGCCGGGCGCATCCGGAAGGCCATCTACGAAATCTCCGAAGCCGCCAACAACGCTGAAGACCTGCCCGGCCTTTACTCCCGAATCCATGCCGTCATCCGACAGCTGATGAATGCCGATAATCTCTACATCGCCAGTTACGACCCGTTCTCCAACCTCCTCAGCTTCCCCTATTACGTCGACGAGAAGGACCCCACCCCGCCCACCCGGCCACTCGGACGCGGATTCACCGAGTACGTCCTGCGAACCGGTCGCACCCTCCTCGCGGACCGCACCGCGTGTGCCGACCTCTTCGAGCGTGGGGATTGCACCCCCATCGGCTCGCCCGCCGCCCTTTGGCTTGGCGCCCCGCTTGCCCTTCGCGGACGACCCTTCGGCGTGCTCGCGGTCCAGGAATACCACAACCCCGGTGCCTTTGGTCAGGAGGAGAAAGACGTGCTTGGCTTCGTTGCCGAACAGATCGCCATTGCCATCGACCGCCGCCGCGCCATCGACGAACTCCGCGCCAGCGAGGCGCGGCTTCGCGAATCCGAAGAACGCTTCAGCAAGGCTTTCCACAACTGCCAGGGCGCCCTGGCCATCGTCTCGCTCGAAGACGGCCGCTACCTCGACGTCAACGAGGGGTTCGTCCGCACCTACGGCTATTCCCGTGACGAGGTCCTCGGCCAAACCTCCCTTGACCTCAATCTCTGGCAGGATCCCGTCCACCGCGAACACCTCTTCGAGTGCCTTCGCGCCACCGGATCGTTCCGCAACGAAGAAACCGTCATGAAACGCCGCGACGGCCAGATCCTCACCACCGTCGAGTCGGCCGACGTGATCGAAATCGGAAGCCGCCCGTGCGTCATCGTTTTCGCCCTCGATATCACCGACCGCAAACGCGCCGAAACCGAGCTGTTTCACGCCCTACGCAAAGAGAGGGAATTGAGCCAGCTCAAGACCAGCTTCGTCTCCCTCGTCTCACACGAATTCCGAACCCCGCTCGAGATCATCCTCTCATCCGGCGAAATCCTGGAACGTTATCACGATCGCCTCGGTCAGGAACAACGCACCCGTCAACTCCGCGCCATCACCACCTCCGTCCGCCGCATGGCCCACATGATGAATGAGGTCCTCCTCCTCGGCCGCTTCGACGCCGGCCGCATGGAGTTCCAACCCGCGCCCGTCGATCTCCAAGCCTTTTGCCAACGCGTCGCCGACGACATCGGCGCCGCCACGGACCAGAGTTGTTCCATCCAACTGGAACTCGACGGCGACCTCTCCGGCGCCGCCGGCGACGAAGCCCTGCTCGGGCATATCTTCACCAACCTCCTCTCCAACGCGGTCAAGTATTCGCCACCCTCCCATACGGTGCGATTCTGCCTCCGACGCCAGGACGGCGAAGCCATCTTCGCAGTCCAGGACCGGGGATTGGGAATACCCCAGGCCGACCGTGCCCGCCTCTTCTCGGCCTTCCATCGTGGCAGCAATGTGGGTCAGGCCCCGGGCTCCGGCCTCGGCCTTGTCATCGTTCGGCGCTGCACCGAACTGCACCAAGGCACGCTCCATTTCGAATCCACCGAAGGCTTGGGCACCACCTTCGAGGTCCGCATCCCGCTCTGGCCCCATCTCGCCACCCTTCGGTCCCCCGAAATCACCTCCGTATGAAGACCATTCTCGTCATCGAAGACGACGACCAAACCCGGGAGAACCTCCAAACCATCCTCGAGATGGAGGGATTCCGCGCCGTCACCGCCGCCAATGGCCGCGCCGGACTCGCCGTCGTTCAGCGTGAAATCCCCGACCTCATCCTCTGCGATGTGATGATGCCGGAACTCGACGGCCACGAAGTCCTTCGCAGCCTGCGCGCCACCTCTTCCACCGCCACCATCCCCTTCATCTTCCTCACCGCCCGGGGCGAACGCAAAGACCAGCGCACCGGCATGGAACTTGGCGCCGACGATTACCTCACCAAACCCGCCACCGTTGATGAGGTCCTCGCCGCCGTCCGAAGCCGCCTCGTCAGGCACGTCGAAAAGGAACAGGCGCTCCGCGTCAAAGTCGCCTTCCAACCTGACTTCTCCACCGCCACACCGCTCGAGACCGACCTCAAACTCACCCCGCGCCAAGCCGAGGTCCTGCTCTGGGTCGCCCAGGGCAAGTCCAATTCCGAGATCGGCGTCATCCTCGGCATGGCCGAGAAGACCGTCAAAGTCCACCTCGGCCATATCTTCGAGAAACTCGGCACCGACAACCGGAACGCCGCCGGCATGCAGGCTCTCGAGATTTTCTGCCGCCGCGGCGCCGCTCAAGACCACCATCCCGATCCCAAGCGCGGCAGCCCGGCCTAAACGGGCCCCAGGCCATTCGCCTTCGAATCGCTATCGCCGTCGCGGTCGCGGTCGCAGCCGGACCTCCAACCTCGCGCTGAAGGCGTCGCCCCTGCTGCCTGTGGTTGGGTTCGCGGTCACAAGGTATGGCGCCCGACCCTCCCCTTTCGGTCCCCTTTTTTTCAAATGCTGGCGTTTCCACCCTTCACGAACGCTTAAAGAGCCCAGCCAACGGCGTTCAGATGCATCGCCTTCATCCTCTCAATGCAAGGATTCCCGGCCTCGCAACGTTGCACCACGGGTCGCCCCCCGTAGCATGGTGGTCGCTGTATGTCGCGAACCCTCTTGCTCTCGATCGCCCTGCTCGTGGCGCACGGCGCCACCACCGGCACCGCTTCCACCCACCCCTGGCCCCAGTTCCGTGGCCCTCAGGGTGATGGCATCTCCCCAGCCACGAGCGTCCCTCTCTCCTGGAGCGCCACATCCAACGTCGCCTGGAAAACATCGGTGCCCGGCCTAGGCTGGTCCTCGCCCGTGCTCGCCCATGGCCGCATCTATCTGCTCGACGAACAGGGTCTGGGCGTCGTGGTCGCCCGCGGCAGGGAATTTAAGAAGCTCTCTGAAAACCCGATCGGCGAACGCGCCCTCGCCTCCTACGCGGTCACTGACGGTTCCCTTGTCATCCGGTCAGAATCCCACTTGTACAGCATCCGGTCCCAGCCCTGATCGGTCCTCACCTCCGGACTGGCTCGCTTCAGCAGGATCCGTAGACTCAGGCCCATGACTCGTTCGCGTTTCACGGGAACCGCCGTTCTCGGCATGGCCTTCCTAAGCGCTTGGACGCCCCTCCAAGTGCTCGCCGCTCCGGACTGGCCCCAGTTCCGTGGTCCCACCGGCGACGGCCAGAGCACCGCCAAGAACGTTCCCACCCGCTGGTCTTCCACCGAAAACGTCGCTTGGAAAGTTTCCGTGCCCGGACGCGGCTGGTCGTCGCCCGTTCTGGTCGGCAACCGCCTCTTCCTGACCGCCGCCGTTCAGAAATCCGACAGCAGCGACCTTCAGCTGTCCGCCCTCTGCCTCGAAGCAGACACCGGCAAAACCCTCTGGCAAACCGCGGTCTTCACCCAGGGTGGCGAGGCCCCCGCACCCCACCGCAAAAACAGCCACGCCAGCCCCACTCCCCTGGTCCACAACGGCCAAATCTTTGTGCACTTCGGGCACATGGGCACCGCGGCGCTCGACGTTGAAGGCAAAGTCCTCTGGCGCAATGACTCCCTGAAATACACCCCGGTCCACGGCAACGGCGGCACCCCGATCCTGGTGGGCGACGACCTCGTCTTCAGCTGCGATGGTGGCGCCGATCCGTTTGTTGTCGCCTTGAACAGCGCGGATGGCTCCGTGCGCTGGAAAGTCGATCGTAAGTCCACCTTCCCGAGAACATTCTCCTTCGCGACCGCGGCCTACACTGAATTCGAAGGCAGGAAGCAGATCGTCAGCCCCGCCAGCGGCTTCGTCGCTTCCTACGATCCCAAAGACGGACATGAACTCTGGCGTGCCCGCTACGGCGGTTGGTCGGTCATCGCCAAACCCGTCTTCAGCCACGGCCTCACCATCCTCTCCACGGGCTATGAAGCCCCCACCGTCATTGCCGTCCGCCTGGATGGCACCGGCGATGTCACCGACTCCCACATCGCGTGGACGATCCGCCGCGGAGCCCCCAACACACCCTCCTTCCTCGTGCTCGGCGACGAACTCTATCTGCTCGCCGACAACGGGGTCTTCAGCTGCATCGACGCCAAGACCGGCACCGCTCACTACCAGGAACGCGCCTGCGGCCAAAGCTCGGCCTCCCCCGTCTTCGCCGACGGCCGGATCTATCTGCTCGATGAACAAGGCCTGGGTGTCGTCCTCGCCCCGGGAAAAGAATTCAAGAAACTAGCCGAAAACCCCCTCGGCGAACGCACACTCGCCTCCTATGCCGTCACCGATGGCACGCTCTTCATCCGGTCCGAAGAGAATCTTTATCGCATTGGCACCCCCACCTCGCCCTGAGCGGCCCCCCTCCTGTCCATGAACCCTCAACATGGTGGGGTCGATGTCCCGCCTGCCGTCGAGCCAGGCGAATCGCCCGGCGGACTGCCACACCCGGGTTCATCGTCCCCCAGCGTGTCCAAGTTCCAGAATTTCACCCTCCCCATGACCCCATTGTTGACGTTCGCCCGCCTCCCTGCCTGTGTCGTCATGCTGCTCCTCGCCGGCTGTTCATCGCCCAACCCCGCCTCGACGGAACGGGAAAGGGAACGGCCCTCCGTGAACACCACCCCCACCAAAGGCGGCGGCCTCCTCATCGAATCCTCGTCCGAGAACTCCGCGTCGAAGACCAACCAGGCGGAGAATGCCACGCTGGTCCTTCCTACCAGCGGCCGAATCCATTCCATCAACCCCGGCCTTCAGTTCGTCGTCGTCGACTACACGCTCGGTGGCATGCCACCGTTCCAATCACTTCTGCCCGTCTACCGGGGAGACCAAAAGGTGGGACAAGTCCGCCTGACCGGCCCCGAACGCAATGGGTTCGTCGCGGCGGATGTCGTTGAAGGCATCCTTCAGAACGACGACGAGGTCCGGATCCACTAAGCGGTCAGGCCTCTTCCCCGCTGGGCGAGACTTTGGCCGGCTTCTGACGGTGGTACGGGCTCGAGAGGTTGAAATAGATCCCGCACAGAGGTCGGGCCGCTTCCGCCTGGCTGAGAATCACCGTGATTTGGCGGTCCAAGGCGATCCCATGGCGCAGACCGGGTGCTCGATTCTCGAAAGCGCGGATGGCCTTCTCCACCAACGATTGAAGAGCCTTCTCCAGATCGGTGGGCGTCTTCTCCAGACACACGACGTAGCGATCGTAGGTCCGAAGGGCCTCCGCGATCTCGGCCTTGAAGGTCTCAGTGGTCACCCGGCAAAGGTAAAAACCGCGGCGCCCAAAGCAAAACGAGAAATGCACTCTCCTCGGGTTCCCTTCTCGAAAAGCCCTGTTCCTTTGGACGCACACCACCCCTCTCCTTCGACCTCCCGTCCGTAACAGGGGGCGTCTCGCCCCCCGGAATCCTTCCCGAACCATGGTTCTCGATGACCGCGCCCCCAAACCAACCTCGCCGAAGTTACAAAACCGGAACAACGTCACCCACGCTTCTCCGCAGGATGGTCCCGACATGAAAGCCTTCTCCTTCCTCCGACCCATGCCCTGGTTGACGCTCGCCCTCGCCGCCACACTCGCACCTATGGTCCCCGGCCAGGACGTTTCCACGGGTACCTCCCTCCCCGATGTGGATCCACAACCCGGCCTGCCCACCCAAATCTCCAACCCAGCCCCGGTCGATCCCACCACCGGTCAACCCATCCAAGGTCTTCCCAAATCGCTCACCGACCTGAATCCAATCCCTTCCTGGTCTGCCCTGCTCGCCACCGCCAAAGCCGCCGAGGAAGGCGACGCCGATCTTACTGCGGCTTCCGACCAATACGTGACGATCGTCCGGATCTTCGACCAACTCCGCCCGATCGCCGCCGAAGCCCTCTACCGATACGCGCGGATCGAGGATAAACGTGAGCACGGCGATGAAGCTCAAGTCGCCCTTGCGCGACTGATCCAGTGGTTCCCTGATTTCCACGAGTACGCCAAAAAATCGCTCGAAGCCCGGGGCGCGACCTCCGGCAAAACGTCGACGTCCGCCTCGAGCACAGGCTCTCCCTCCGCCTCCAATCCTACTTTGAGCCCGGATCTGATGCGTCGTTACGGGCTCACTCCGGCCACCGAGGCCGCCGAGCCATCGGGAGCGCCCACACCCTCCACCATGAGCCCCGAGATGATGAAGCGCTACGGACTCCGCAGCGCCCCCGTCACCCCAACCACAACCACCGCCAACCCGTCACTCCCGCGCGACGTACGACTCGCAGAGCTCCGCGATCGCCGGTCGGAGGTGGTCGCTGAATCTGCCCGAACCGCCGCCGATTGCCGCAAGGCTCGCCTCGAGCTGAAGCGTGTTGAAGGCCTCCAAGCCAGGGATATCCCGCCCAATCTGGTGAGCGACCAGCGTTTCCGAGCCCTTCTGGAGGGAGTCCCCGACGGACTCACCGGTTTGCCCGAGGAGCAGATCAAAAAGCTAATAGATGCGAGCCACGTCCGAATCATCGAGTACTTCGAGGCGACCTACAAACCCCGCCTCCTACACACCGTGGATATCCTCTCCCGGGAATTGCAGGAACTGCGCAGCGAGACCACCGAGATCGACCTGGGGATCTCCAAGCTTCAACCCAGGTTCTGAAGACTTCCCAGACACGATGAACCCGCCGTCATCGCGTTCCCATCCCCTTCCCTGGTCACGTTACCTTGTCGCTCTGGGCGTGGTCCCTTCTCTGGCCCTAGCCGCCTTCGGATTCTACGCCCTCCGCCGGGAAGAAGCCCTCTCGAAGGTCGATGCCCAAGCCCAGGCGTCCACACTCGCTCAGGCCGCGGCCGACAGCATCGCCAACGCCGCGTTCGCACTGCCGTTTCCCAGCGCCGCCGATGTGGATGCCTGGATCGCCCACCCGGGTTCGCCAGATTCCGAGCCACTCTCCCGTATCCAAAACCTTCAACCTGGCGTCATCGCCCGCCTCGTGACCCCTCAAGGCACCTACCCGCCCCTCCCACGCCGCTCTACCTCGGTTCCATCTCCCGATCCCGGCTCCCCCTTGGCTGAACAATGGAGCCGCGCCGTCCGAACGGAAGCCACACCTCGCCCTTCCGCAACCGCCGCGTCCACCTGGCAGTCCACCCTGGACCTCGCCCAAGGTCACCCGGCCGAGCCCATCGCCCGCTTCCGATTCGGCGCTGCCCTCGGACGACTCGGACGCAACGGAGAGGCCCGGACCCAGCTCGAGTCGCTGATCACTCCACCCGCCGTGCTCGCCGGTGAAACCGGGCTGCCACTCGACGTTTTGGCCTACCGGGCACTGCTCCAAATCGCCGAGACCGATCCCCAAGCCTCGCAGCCAGCCCGGTCCTGGTACAACGGCCTCGCCCAACGCGTCCTGCTCCATTGGCAGTTGCCCGAAGCCCTGCTCCTTGAGGCCACGGCTCCCTCCGAGCCAAGCCTGAAACCCTGGCAAGATCTCGCGAAGCTCCATGATCAATCCCGTCAGGCGTTCCTCCAAACGCCGACCACGATCGAACCTGGCGCCCCCTCTTGGTCCACCAACCCACCTAACGGCGTCTACTTGACCACCTCCCATCCCGTCGAAGGCGGCGTGTGGCAGGTGGTTTGGCCTGAGCGCACCCTTCAGCAGGCCCTCTCAACCACCGGCTCCGTCCTCCTTCCAGGCTATCTCGGTCGGATCGTCCACCTCGCGGGCCGACAGTTCCCAGGAGCGTCAACCAGCGAACCGCTCGCCACCGCGACCGCCTCCATTTTCCCAGCCCTCTCCGTCACCCTCACCCTCGCCCATCCCGAAATCCTGGACGCACGCCAACGCCGCAAGACCTGGATCTTCGCCACCCTCATCACCCTCGCCACCCTGGCCACCTTGGCTGGCTATTTCGCAGCCCTACGCGCCTCCGAACGCCAACGTCAGCTCGCCCTGCAGCAGTCCGAATTCGTCGCCGGCAGTCAACCTGGCCGCGGTGCCCGCTTCACCGTTGAACTGCCTTTGGAGGCGAAGCACCCATGACCACGGTCCCAGCCATGTCTCCGGCCTCCACCCTCGAACGTATTCTCGTCGTGGAAGACGAACTCAGCATGCGCACGATTGTCGGCGATTGCCTTGCCCGCCGCGGCTATCGGGTGCTGACCAGCGCCGACGGAGCCGATGGCCTGCAACGCGCACTCGACGAGCAGCCAGCTCTGGTGCTGCTCGATCTTATGCTTCCCAAGCTGGATGGATTCGCGGTGTGCCGTGAGCTGCGCCGCCTCGGTTTCCCTGGCCGCATTCTCATCCTGACCGCCCGAGGCCGGGTGGAAGATCGCGTTCAGGGCCTGGACGCTGGCGCCGATGACTATCTGCCGAAGCCTTTCAGTCGCGACGAACTCCTGGCACGCGTTCGGGCTCTCCTGCGCCGCAACGACGCGGCGTCTCAAACGCCTCAACGCATCGCGCTCGGCGACGTGATCGTGGACCTCGCCGGCCGTCGGGCGTTCCGCAACCATGAGGAACTCAGCCTCTCCGCCCGCGAATTCGCCATGATGGCACTGCTGATCGAGCGAGCCGGACAGGTGGTGACACGGGAGGAATTCCTCGATCGGGTCTGGGGCGTGACCGCCTTTCCCACGACCCGGACCGTCGACAAACATATCGTCAGCCTTCGCCAGAAGATCGAGACGGACCCGTCCCAACCCCGCTGGATCCACACCGTGCACGGCACCGGCTACCGGCTCGAGTTGACGCATGGGGACACATCGTAGGCTCCGCGCCACGCTCCACCCGCCTCGGCGATTGACCCTCGGCGCATCGTGATGGTATGCATGATGGTATGCCAATCATGACGCACCGAACCACCTTCGCCCTGGACGAAGCCACGGCGGATCGCCTCAGGCACCTCGCCTCGCTTTGGCAGGTTTCCCAGGCAGAAGTCGTACGTCGAGCCGTCGCTCAGGCTGAAGCCGAATCGGTCCGGGCCACCCCCGACCCGGTTCGGATGCTTCAGGAACTGCACGCGAACGGTGAGGGTCTCGATGCCAAACACGCCAAGGCGTATCTGAACGAAGTCCGCAAGGACCGACAACGCTGGAGGACGAAGTGATCTGCCTCGACACGAGCTATCTGATTCGCGGCCTGGTGGCCGCATCCTCCGAGGCCGAAGAACTGCTAGCCTGGTATAGATCGGGCGAGGATCTCGTCACCCCAATGCCGGCGTGGTACGAATTCTTGTGTGGGCCTGTAACCGCTGCCCAGACTTCAACCCTCCGAGCCTTCCTCAAGGAAATCATCCCTTTTGACCAATCCCAGGCCACCGAAGCCGCCCGTCTCTTCAACGCGGTGAATCGGCGCCGAGGATTGCGGGTGGATGCCATGATCGCAGGCACCGCAACTGTCGCGGGCGCCCGGTTGGCGACCAACAACCGTGTGGACTTTTTAAACTTCGCCCCGCACGGACTCCAACTCGCTTAGCGCCGCATCCCGCGTGCCTTCCGTACCAAGGTCAGGAACTCCGACCTCCAGCCGCCCGGGTCCTCGCCGATCCCCTGCTGCGCCAGATTCAATGCGGTGTCGAAACCCTGCCCGCCATTCCAGGAAGGATCGCGCAACGCCATCCCGAAAGCCGCCACCGCCGCCGCAAACTTGAAGTCGCCGTCCGGCTCCCGTTCGCGGTCCGCCACCGCGATTTCCTTCAACACACTCTTGGAACCTTCTGGTCTCTGATACCGCAGCTTCAGGGTCAGCAGTTCCGAGGTTCGGGCAAACACCCGCTTCGGCGCTTCCTCGGCCGCCGCCGCGGACTGGTACTTCAGCGGATCCACCGAACCCGGCGCCTGCACGCCCACCGGGACGATCTCGTACAGCACCGTCACCGTCTGGCCCGCCCCCACTTCACCGGCATCCTTGGTGTCGTCGTTGAAGTCCTGGGCCGCCATCAGGCGCTTCTCGTAACCGATCAACCGCCACGCCGCGACGTTGCCCGGATTGAACTCCACCTGCGCCTTGGCGTCCCGCGCGACCGTGATGAAGGTCGCGTCGCGCTGTTCCAGGAGGACCCGCTGCGCCTCTTCATGGGAGTCCAGGAAGTGATAGGAGCCGTTCCCGCGATCCGCCAATTGCCGCATCAGCGCGTCTTTGAAGTTGTCCGTGCCCACCCCCAGCGTCGTCAGGAAGACCCCGGACTTCGCCTCGGTCTCGATCAGCCGCACCAATGCGTTCTGATCGCTCATGCCCACGTTGAAGTCGCCGTCGGTGCAGAGCAGCACCCGGTTGACCCCGCCCGGAATGAAGTTACGGCGCGCCACCTCGTAGGCTTGGCGGATGCCGCCCTCACCATTCGTGGATCCGCCCGATGCCAGCGAATCGATCGCTTCCAGAATCTTGTCCCGCTCTTCGGCCGACGTGCTCGGCAACGGCACGCCCGCATGGCTCGCATAGGTCACGATCGCCACCCGATCCGACGGCGCCAACCGCTTCGCCAACGCTCGCAACGCTTCCTTGAGCAGCGGCAGCCGTTCCCCCGGTTGCATCGAGCCCGATACATCCACCAGGAACACCAGGTTCGCCACCGGCCGCTCCCCCGTCACCGCCCGCGCCTTCAGCGCAATCCGAACCAGCCGATGCTTGGGTTCCCACGGGCACATCGCCACATCAGCCCGCACCCCGAACACGTCGTCGCCGATCGGCTCGGCATGCCGATACGGGAAGTAGTTGATCATTTCCTCGACGCGCACCGCCGCCCGTGGCGGAAACGTGCCCGCCTTCAGGAAACGGCGCACGTTGGCGTACGATCCCGTGTCCACATCCAACCCGAAGGTCGAAAGCGGCTGAATCAGCGGCGACAGAAAGGCGTTGTCGCCAGTGTCCACGTAGCCTGGGTTTCCAGCACCAGCAACAGGTCCAGGTTCCCGACGTTCCAGAACCAAAGCGGCATCATCCTGCTCCTCCCGCCGATAAAAATGGTCCCTGGACCCGCTCGCGCTGGCCGAAAAATCCGCCAGGCGATCGCTCGACGACGCCGACATCCCGGACAGGGTCACTGGCGCTGCTGGAGCCGTGTTGGCCTTTCCCAGGCCATACCGCGACCGCATCACCGGCGTCAGGCCATCCGCAGTGGGTACCGGCAAAGCACCCCGCCCAGCCTGGGGCGCGGATTCCGCGACCAGCCCGTACCGCTTCATCAGCTCGGAACTCATCGCGAAGGTGGCGGGCTGCTCGGCTGTCGGAAGCGGGGTGGTCGGCGCAGGCGACGGCGCCTGGCCTGTGCTCGCCGACGGAACCAGTCCATAGCGGCTCATCAATTGGGGAGCCAACTCGCCCGGCCCGGGTGCCGACGCGGCCGGCGATGAAATCGGGTCGCGGGGAACCGGATCGGTCGTTGTTTCGTCCGTTGGCGGGACTTCGAGAGCGCCGACCCCCCCGGCAGGTCCCGTGTTCAGAAAAACCTCGCGAGCTACCGAGGGCACCGGTTCGCTCGCGTGAGCCGCCATCTGCTTCGCCCGGGTCGACCGGGTCAACGGCGGCAGCCACCAGGATGCCGCCAACACACAAATCGCAGCCGCCAGCCCAACTCCGGCCCACATGACCCACGGCGAAACTCGACCGGGCATCGGCACAATCTTGGGGTCATCGGTCCCGAACGAAGCGACGGCTGGCTCGTCGCCCGTGGAGACGAAGTCATCCGCGTCCACTGCCGGGACCGGCTTCTCCGCCGCTTCTCGTTCAAACGCCTCGGTCAGGAGCCCGGCAAACCCCCGGATCTCCTCCACTTCCTGGCGCGCTTCGGGCGAGGCTGCCAAGCGGGCTTCCATTTCGGGGACTTCCGCCGGCGGAAGTTCCTCCAGTGCGTACGCGGTCAACCGGGCATCTTCGGGATCGTCATTCATGGCGTGATTCGAAGGAGGTGTGGGTTCAAAGGCTCCGTTGCATCCGCTGCCTCAAAGTCTTGAGCGCCGTATGCAGGATGAAACCGACGTTCGTCGCGCTCAGGCGGGTGACGCTGCCGATCTCCTCATAGCTCAAGCCGGCCTGAAACTTGAGCCGGACCACTTCACGCTGCTGCGGCGTCAGCGTTTCGAGCAGGTCCAAGGCCAAGCCGACCGTCTCGCGTTGCTCCAGGACGGCGGCCGGACTGGGCCGGTCGTCTGGAGTCGTGTCGAAGGCGTCGTCCGCCAGCGGAACCAGTCGGTGAATTTTGCGTTGCACGTCGAGGGCGCGGTTGCGGCACACGGTGAAAAGCCATGGCGCGAGGTGACCATCGAGGTGCTCCGGCGTTTCCGCACAGAGCCGGACGAACGTGTCTTGGACCACATCCCGGGCCGAATCCTCGTCCCCGGTGATGCTCGCTGCGTAACGGGTCAAGGCCGCGCCGTGCCGTTCCAGCACTGCCTTCACCCAGTCCGCCTTCATTTGCGGTTCGTCCATGCCTCGACCCTCGTGGGCCTTCAACAGGACAACGGCCCGGCGGACCATTCCTTAGAAACTCATTTCACCCCGCTGGTGATTGTCTTCCGCCGGTAAACTTTGTCGCTGCTGCACACATACAACCAGGCATGCCCTGTTCCCCCAAAGGCGCAGCTCACCGTCCCCTTTTCCTGCGGCCGCGAAATCACCCCGCCCATCCTGCCGCCCGCGTCGAACATCTGAATTCCGATATGAGAGGTCACGTAGATCCGCCCCGCCGCGTCCGTGATGGCCCCATCCCCGCCGCTGTCCGCCCTGCTCACCGGCGTGCGCAACTCAGCCAACCTCTCGCCGCCCTTCAGCGAACCATCCTCCGCGATCAGGAAGTTCCACACGTTCGTCCCGCCGTATTCGCTGACCCAGAGCTGCCGTTGATCCGGACTGAGCGCGATTCCGTTCGGTTTATCGATCCCACCCGCCGCCACCGGCGGACGCGACATCGACCGCGCCTTCAGAGGCACCTGCACCACCGCTCCGGCGCCCGTGTCGGTGAAGTACAGGAACCCGTTCTTCGCCACCGCCAGGTCGTTCGGCTGAACCTGCGTCGCCAGCGTCTCCATCATCTTCGTCGCCGGATCGATCACCACGATCGTCTTCACGTTGTTCGTCCCTTGCCCCTGAACACACGCGTACAACTGGCCGTCCGCGCCAAATTTCATGCCGCTGATCTTCGGCCCCTCCGTCAACCACGGCTCCGGTGCCCCACCCGTCGCCGGCACACGGTACAGCGTGCCTTTGGGTAGATCCGAAAAGTAGAAATTGCCGTCCGCGTCCGAACAGGCGGCATCGGTGAAGGCGTACCCGCTTCCCACCAGTTCCCAATCGCCGGGTTGTCCGCCATCGGTCAGCACCTTGGACAACGCCTCGTCGCCACCGATGTTGTCCTTGGTCTGCGGCTTCGGAAGTGCCGCCAACGACGGACGCCACAGCCAGCGAAGCGACTCCGGCAGGATTGCCCCGCCGTGCTTTCCGTTATGGGCGCCGGTTCCGAACTCGAACGTGTGGTCGTACCCCGCAAAGGCGAGAGCACTGGCCATCTCCTGGTTGGCCAAGGGCCAGTTGCCGTGGAGGTTGTTGAGATCGTTGGCGCCGTCCTGAAGAAACACGCGAATCGGCTTTCGCTCGGTCTTCCGGATCAGCGCCGGATGGACATGCCCACCCCGGATGTTGGTGAAGCTGCCGATCTGGCTCAGCACCTTGCCGAAGGACCCCGGACGTTCCCAGGCCACCGTCCAGGCACAGATCCCGCCACTGCTCATGCCGCAGATGGCCCGCATCGCGGGATCGTCGCTGAACTTCACCTGAAATTTGGCCGCCACGAAGGGCAGAAATTCCTCCAGCAGAAATCGGGCATAGGCGTCGCCCAAGGAATCGTACTCAAAACTGCGGTTGCTCCGGTTACCCCAACCCTCCCGCGGCGGTCCGTCACCACCGCGATGACCGGGATTCACGAAAACCGCGATCGTCACCGGCATGTCCCCCTTCGCGATCAGGTTGTCGAAGACGATCGGAACCCGCATCTGTGCGTTCTCACCGGTCCCCACGTACGCATGGCCGTCCTGGAACACCATCAGGGCCGCCGGATTCGAACCGTCATACTGCGCCGGGATATAGATCCACGCATCCCGGCTCGTTTCCGGGAACACCTTCGAGTCGTTGAACCGGAATTCCGATACCTTGCCTTCCGGAACTCCGGGCGATCGCTCCTTGGATTCCGGCCCCAGGACATAGTCATCCGCCGCCTGCACAAGCGACGACGCCAACAGGAGGCCTATTGCGGCCACACGCAGGGATTGCATTCGGACAGTCTTACCAGACTGCCGCCCCGCGCAAGCCTGCGCTACCCATGAGCCGCCCGATTCCCCAGCCCCGGAAGGGGCGAGAGAACACGAGCCAACGGCGTGAGCCGTGGGGACAAGGTCCCAGGGAAAACCTAAGCCCCGGAGGGGCGATCAGAAGCGCCGTTCGAGCACGGTCGCAGTCCGATTCGGCAAGCGCCAACCTAACGCGTCATGTTCTGTCGCTTCCCGATCCAGCCAACC
>Ga0209181_10000905_pt1 | contig 53403 bp, 38 predicted proteins | sample MAT05_FD_187208 | JGI IMG/M metagenome (GOLD analysis project Ga0209181, IMG submission 187208) | Freshwater microbial communities from Lake Fryxell liftoff mats and glacier meltwater in Antarctica - MAT-05 (SPAdes) (version 2) | ecosystem: Environmental > Aquatic > Freshwater > Ice > Liftoff... | reverse complement strand
ACCGCGACGTGATCGGCACGGCGTCGAACGCCCCGTCCTCGATCTTCTCGTCCACGTCGCCGCTGTCCTTGTCGTCCTTGACCGGGTCGCCGAGGTGGTGGACGAGGAAGTTCGCGGCGTAGTTCTCCTTGAACGTCCACCCCTTCTCGGTCGTCGGCAGGCCGCCACCGACCTGGCCGGTGGCCGTCAGGAGGCGAGTGACTATCTCCTTGTGGTTGGTGTCCTTGAGGAATTTTTCCTCCAGCCAGACGCGCATCTGGTCGCGGTACGTCTGGTGCCCGCTGCGGGACATCAGCCACACGGTCCAGATTTCGGCCCAGTGGTCGGCGTACTCCTGCTTGTAGTTGAACAGCACCGCCTGCTTCTCGTCCTTCCCCTGGCCGTTCTTGAACGTGACGGTCACCGGCGCGCCGTTGATCGTCTTCGGCTGGTAGCCGTCGTCGTGCATCAGCCGGCGGACCAGCTTCACCCGCCTGTCGGAGGTCTTGTCGCGCTCGAAGTCGACCACCTCGTCGATCGTCGGGATGCGGCCGATGAGGTCGATGAACACGCGGCGGCAGAACTCGTGGTCGGTGGCCTTCTCGGCCGGCCGCTTGATCCCGGCCGACTCGTACCCCTTCAGGATCAGTTCGTTGATCTTCACGACCTGGAGAGCGGCGGGACCGGTCGGCACCGCCGCGGCCGGGGCGGGCGCCTTCGCGGCCGGGGGCTGGGCGGTGGAGGTGGCGGCCGCGTAGGCCACGACGAGCCCGCCCGCGAGTGCGGTGCGGGCGAGTGAGAGGCGGATCATCCGGTGTTCCCCCGTAGGTTCGGGTCGGCGGCGGGCGGGGCGGGTCCGGCCCGGAGACGGCGTGGTGGGACGGCAGTGCTGTCAGTGTAGAGCAAACCGGGACGTCCGTGCCAGGGTTTTCCGGCGGCGGGGTCGTGCGGGGCGGGCTCTGAGGGTGCGACGCTCCGGGCGCCGAAAAGTTCCCACCGGCGCGCCGGATTCCCCCCGGCGAGCCGACCGCCGTCAGGCGGCGGGTGACGCGCGACTCACCCGCCGCCTGACGGCGGTCGGCTCGCCAGGAAGGTGTTCGCCCCGCCGGTCTGGCCGCGGGTGCCCCCGACGCTACGATGAACGATTGACCCGTTCCGCCCGGCCGGCCGAACCGAAGCGCCCCCCGGAACACTCTATCTCCTACCCCGGGACCGCGTGGCCCCGGACGCGACCGACTTCCCCGTATTCAGGAGCCGGAGCCACCGACCGGCCGAATCAGATGCTCGACAAAGTACGCAACATCGGGATCATGGCGCACGTGGACGCGGGTAAAACCACCACCACGGAGCGGATCCTGTACTACAGCGGCACCAAGCACAAGGTCGGCGACGTCGACGACGGGGACACCACGACCGACTTCGACCCGCTCGAGCGCCAGAAGGGCATTACGATCAACTCGGCGGCCGTGTCCATCGACTGGGCCGACCACGACGGCAACGACATCGCCATCAACATCATCGACACCCCCGGCCACGTCGACTTCACGGCCGAGGTCGAGCGGAGCCTGCGCGTCCTCGACGGCGCCGTCGGCGTGTTCTGCGCCAAGGGCGGCGTCGAGGTGCAGAGCGAGACGGTGTGGCGGCAGGCCACCAAGTACAAGGTGCCGCGGCTGGCCTACGTCAACAAGCTCGACCGCATGGGCGCCGACTTCTGGGCGTGCGTCGACCAGATGCGGACCAAGCTCCACGCCAACCCGGTCGTGGTGACGATCCCGGCCGGCCAGGACTCCGCCCTGGAAGGGGTGATCGACCTGATCCGCATGACGCTCGTCACCCGCGACCGGACCGACACGACGCACCGCAAGTTCTTCACCACGCCGATCCCCGAGAAGTACCTGGCCGAGGCGATTACGCGCCGCGACCAGATGCTCGACGGCGTGTCGATCGCGTCGGACGAGATCATGGAGGCCGTGCTGGAAGCCCGGCCCGTGACCGAGCAGCAGATCCTCACGGCCCTCCGCAAGGGGACGCTGGACAACCTGTTCACCCCGGTCCACTGCGGCAGCAGCAAGCACTTCCACGGCGTCCAGCAACTGCTCGACCTCGTGGTGGACTGCTTGCCGAGTCCGCTCGACCGGCCGCCGGTGAACGGGGTCCACCCGAAGACCAAGGAGGCGCTCAAGCGGAAGCCCGAGGCGTCCGAGCCGATGAGCGCTCTGGCGTTCAAGACCGTCGCCGAGACGAACGGCGACCTGGTGTACATCCGGGTGTACTCGGGCGAGATGAAGCCGGGCGAGAACTACACGAACACCACGACCGGGAAGAAGGAGCGGATCGCCCGGTTCTACCGGATGATGGGCGACAAGCGGATCTCGCTGGAGAAGGCCGGCCCCGGCGACATCGTGGCCGCGATGGGGCTCGCCGACACGTTCACGGGGAACACCCTAAGCGACCCCGACGAGCCGATCGCCCTGGAGGCGATCCAGTTCCCGAAGCCGGTCATCGCGCAGGCGCTGACGTTCAGCAAGCTGCTCGACAGCGGCAAGGTCGGCGAGGCGCTCAACCGCCTCGTCCGGGACGACCCCACGCTGAAGACGCACACGGACGACGAGACGAAGGACACGATCATTTCCGGGATGGGCGAGCTCCACCTGGAAATCTCGATCGAGAAGCTGAAGCGGGCGATCGGGGTGCCGCAGGACGACGTGAAGGCCGTAACCCTCGGCCGGCCGCGGGTGGCGTACCGCCAGAGCCTGGCGCGGACGGTGGACTTCGAGTACAAGTTCCAGAAGCAGACCGGCGGCCGCGGCAAGTTCGCCGTGATCGTGGTGAAGTACAGCCCGCTCACGCCGGACCAGATCGAGGAGAAGGTCAAGGAGATCGAGGAGCTGGGCGATCCGAAGGTGAAGCCGGACCCGAACAACGTGTACTTCGTGAACAGCATCAGCCAGGGGTCGATCTCGAAGGAGTACATCCCGAGCGTCGAGGAGGGGCTCCGGGACGAGGCGAAGAAGGGGTACAAGTACCCGTTCCCGTTCGTGGACCTGGAGTTCGACCTCCACTTCGGCAAGATGCACGACGTGGACTCGTCGCAGGACGCCTTCTACATGTGCGCCAAGGAGGCGTTCCGGGAGGCCCAGGAGAAGGCCGGCATCCAGTTGCTGGAGCCGATCATGAAGGTGGTGGTGATCTCGCCGAAGGACTACCAGGGACAGATTAGCGGGAACATCAGCAGTCGCCGCGGCATCATCGAGGAGACGAGCGAGGACAAGGGCGTGGCGTCGGTGATGGCGAAGATTCCGCTGGCGAACCTGTTCGGGTACACCAGCGACCTCCGCAGCGCGACGAAGGGGCAGGCGAGTTTCAGCATGGAGTTCAGCCACTACGCCCCGGTGTCGGTCGAGCTGGCCGACCTGCCGAAGCCCGACGCGAAGAAGTAACCGCCCTCGTAGCCGCTTGCGGCGTTGCAGCGGGGCGCGAACCGGCGGCAGAGAGGCCGCCGGTTTTTTCGTCTTTTCCGGTTTTACGGCTTGATGTTTGCCCCCCCCCTGTAGAGTCTTGATCGGGGAGTGATTGCACAACGACTCGATCGACCTCTCACGGAGCACGCCCATGCGGACGAACCTCGGGTTGACAGTGGCGAGTGTCGTGGTCATGCTGGCGACCGGTGGTGTGGCGAACGCCCAGCTCGTGACCGTCAAGGCCAACTACACCGTGCCGATGGGGATGCAGCCGGCGACCGCGAACCCCAGCGGAACGTTCTCGCTCCCCAAGACCATGGACAACTGGCGGGTGATGGTGGATTATGGCACCTTCGACTCCGGTAAGTCCAAGGTCTGGAACGGTCCGGTCGAGCAGTCCACGGGTGTGGTCGGTAATCCCTTCAACGGTATCAACGGGAACTGGGGTCCCAACGGCAACCAGCAACTCGGTGGCGCGCCTGCGGGGTTGTACGTCCGCGCTCGCCTGCAGAAGCAGGTGGGAATGGCGTGGAACGATGTCGCCGATGATTTCGCCTCATGCCCGTAGAACACCTGTTCATCCGTCTGTAGGATCTGCCCTTCCGTATCGGAGACCGACATGAAGTCGAGGAGTGGTTTCAGTCTAATCGAACTCCTGGTTGCCCTCGCGATCCTCGCCGTCCTGGTCGCGCTGATCCTGCCGGCGGTTCAAAAGGTGCGCGAGGCGGCCATCCTACTGAAGTCGAAGAACAACCTGAAGCAGCTCGCGCTGGCGATTCATCAGGTCAGCGCCGAGACGGACGGGACGATCGGGGGCTACATCAAAGCGAACCCGAAGACCCGTACCGAGTCTATTCAATTCTTGGAACGAGACCTCCACCAGGGGAACCCGCACCTGTACGTCGCCCGATCGATCGAAGGCCAGCGAGTCCTGAGCACGGTAGACCTGTACGGGATTCGACCGTACTTCTTCAGCCCCGGCGATCCGTCTGACGTGAATTCCCGATTCTCACCGAGTACAGGCGGTCCGACGAGTTACGCGTTCAACATGGTCGGATTCACGGGACCGCCACGGTTTCCTGCGAGCCTTAGCGACGGCACCTCGAACACCATCTCATTCGCAGAGCGCTATTTCGTACGGTACTTCAGCCCCGAGCCGCTCGATGCGGCGTCCGATCACTACGACCTCTCGTGGATGATGTACGGTGAGAGCAACCCCGCTTACCTTTCACCAATGCCGCCGCACCCGTTGAACGACAATGGTGTTCGGCGACCATCATTCGCAGACGCCGGGTGGGGCGATGTCGTGCCAGTCACGGTGAACGGAGTGACGCACCCGTCCGTGCCCGGCGTGACGTTTCAAATGCGCCCCCACCCGAAGCACGCGAACGCCTACCAACTCCAGACACCGTTCTCGGCGGGGCTGCCGGTGGCGTGCTTCGACGGCAGCGTCCGGGTGTTCCGGCCCGGGATCGCGCCCGAGGTGTTCTGGGCCGCCGTCACCCCGGCCGGTGGCGAAGTCGGTGGGGATTTCTGACACGCACACCACACGTCTTACCCGGCGGCCGAGGGGCCACCGGTTTTCCTTTCGGTTCGCCCGTCAACTCGGCGCCGGGCAACCTCCCTCTGTGTAAACTGCACCCGCCGGGCGGCACTTGGTCCGCCCCACCTCCGGAGGCCGACCTCAATGCACGCGCTTAGGCTCGCCGCCGCCTGTCTTCTCCTCACCCTCGGAGCCGCCACCGCCACGTCGCAGCCCGTCGCCAACCCGGTCGTCGTCATCGACACCAGCATGGGCGCCGTGAAGGTTGAACTCTACGCCGACAAGGCGCCCCTCACGGTCAAGAACTTCCTCGACTACGTCGACGCCAAGCACTACGACGGCACCGTCTTCCACCGCGTCATCGGCAAGGAGAACGGCGGCAAGGACTTCATGATCCAGGGCGGCGGGTTCGACGGCGCCACCAAGAAGGAGAAAGACACCAAGGGCGGCGTCAAGAACGAGGCCGGCAACGGCCTCACCAACGCCCGCGGCACCCTCGCCATGGCCCGCACCAACGACCCCGACTCGGCCACCGCCCAGTTCTTCGTCAACGTCGCCGACAACAAGTTCCTCGACCGCGGCCAGGCCGACCCCGCCGGGTACACGGTGTTCGGCCGCGTCGTCGAGGGGATGGGCGTGGTGGACCGGATCAAGGCGGTCCGCACCGGGACGGCCGAGTTCCAGTCGAAGGGCCGGCTCGGCGGCCTCGTGAAGGGGGAGATGCCGAACGTGCCGGTCGAGGACGTGACGATCAAGTCGATCCGCCGGGCGGACGCGAAGTAGCCCCCGCCGCGCGGGTAGAATGGGGGGTGTGCGGCGCTCCCGCCGCCCCCGTTCCACCCCCGCACCGAGCTGACGCTCATGGCCAAGAAGAAGTCGCGGCGGAAGGTCGAGCCGACGGTCGGCGGCATCCTCGGCGTCGGCCTCGACAACGCCGACGGCCACAAGCGGATTACGAAGACCGAGGAGATGGTGCTCGTCGGCGGCTCCGAGGAGACGCACGAGCGGATGCAGGAGACGGCGATCCGCTTCTCGGAGGAGCTGGAGAAGCGCGGCAAGGCGCTGCCGCAAACGACCGTCCGCGAGGTGGCGGACATGCTCCGCGAGGCGATCGAGCGGACGGGTCGATGACCCGAGCCGGCCCCGTGAGGGGTCGGAGGGCTGGTCACTCCGACCCCTGACGGGGCCGGCTCGGGGGCGATCCCAATTACTTCGCCCGGTCGGCGAAGCACTTCTTTTGAAACCCGTGTTGCCCGCGTCTGGTATGTCCCGGTAGAGGGCCGCCCGTGTCCGACGCCGCCCTGGTCCGACGGTGCCTCGCCGGCGACCCGGCCGCGGAGCGTGCGTTGGTTGAGCGGTTCCAGGCCGACGTGTTCGGCCTCTGCTCCCGCCTGCTCGGCAGCCCGCACGACGCCGAGGACGTGGGGCAGGAAGTCTTCCTCCGCGTGTTCCGCAGCCTCCGCCGGTGGGACGGCGAGCGGCCGCTGCGGCCATGGATTCTCGGCATCGCCGTGAACCGTTGCCGCACCTGGGCGGGGAAGCGGGCGAAGGGGCCGGAGCTCGCCGACTACCTCCACGAGACGGCCGACCACCGCCCCGCGGACGACAGCGGCGAACTCGCCGGCGAACTCCGCGCCGCGGTCGAGGCGCTGCGGCCCGACTACCGGACGGTGTTCGTGCTGTTCCACGAACACGCCCAGCCGTACGAGCAGATCGCGGAAGCGGTCGGCCGGCCGGTCGGCACGGTGAAGACGTGGCTGCACCGCGCCCGCCTCGAACTGATGGACCGCCTCCGCGCCCGCGGCCTGGTCCCCGACGACGCCCCGACACGCCCGACCGGGTAGCCGACATGCCCGAGCTGCTTCCGACCGACGAGTGCCTCCGGACGACGGCCGTCGTCCACGCCGTGCTGGACGGCGACCGCCCCGCCGCGGACCTCGACGCCGACGCGCACGCGGCGTCGTGCGCGGACTGCCGTGGTCGCGTCGCCGCGGCGCGGGTGCTGCTCGCGGCGCTGGCCGCTCCGCCGGAACCGGTCGCGGTGCCGGCCGGGTTCGCAGCCGGCGTCCTGTCCGAGGTTCGCGCCGACCGCCGGGCGCGTCAGCGCCTTCGGTTCGTGGCGTCGGTCGGCGGCGGGCTGGCCGTCGCGGCCGCGCTGCTGGTCGCCGTGTGGGCGATGAACGCGCCGGGCGATCGGCAGTCCGTTGCCGAAGGAACACGCCCCGCGCCGCGGCCGGTCCGCGTGTCGGCGGAGTTCGCGAAAGCCGGGGACGCGCTGCGCGAGTCGTCGCGGCCGATCACCGAACCCGCGGCCGCGGCGCCAAAGGTGTTCGCGTCGCTGGCCGAGGCGATGCTGCCGCCGATGCCGGCGCCGATGGGCGAAGTCGTGGCCCCCGCGGCGGTGTCGCTCGCCGAGTTGCCCGCGGCCGCGCGGACCGGGCTCGAACCGGTGACCGGTACGACCCAGAAGGCGTTCGCCCGCCTCCTCCGCGACGTGAACGTGTTCTCGTCCGCCCGCCCCAAGTCCTGACCCTCCGGGTTCCCCCCATGACGCGGGTCCGCTCCGTAGTCGCGCTGGCCGTCGCGCTCGTCGCCGGCCCCGCGTCCGCCGCCCCGCGCGACGACCTCCTCCGCGTCGCCCCGCCGGACGCGGCCGTCGTCGTGCTCGTGCAGAACGGCGCCGCCCACGCGAAGGCCGTGCTCGGGTCGCCGTTCGCGGCGTGGTTCCCGTCGTCGCCGCTCGGCCGGCAGCTCGCCGACGGCCTGAAGCTCGGCGACGCCCGCGACGGAATTCAAGCCGCACTCGGCGCCCTCGGCACGACGCCAGACGAGGTGTTGACCGACGTTCTCGGCGACGCCGTCGGCTTCGCCTACTCGCCGGCCCCGGGGAACGACCCGGCCGGAGAACGCATGGTGATTCTGGTCCGCCCGCGTAACCCGGCGACGCTGACGCGGCTGGTGGACCGCCTGAACGAACTCCAGACCCGCGACGGCGAGTTGAAGGCGGTGGAGCGGCGCGAGCACGGCGGGGCCGCGTACACCGTCCGCCGCCGGGCCGACGGCGCGGACGAGTTTTACGCGCTGCGGAACGGCGTGTTCGCGTTCTCGCGGTCGGAAGCGGACGTGAAGGCCGTCCTCGACCGCGACCGCACCGAACCCGCGGACCGGCCGTCGGCGCTGGCCGCGAAGCTCGGCCGGCTTGGGCTCGCCGACGCGGCCGCGGTGGTGCTGGTGAACCCGCGCCCGCTCGACGCGGACGTGGCGGCGAAGATCGCCGCCTCCGAGCCGGACGAGCGGGCGTTCCTGGGGCACTTCGGCGAGGCGTGGAAGGCGCTCGACGCGGCCGCAGTGTACGTGTCGCTCGGCGACGGGATCGAGACCGGCGTCGCGCTCGACTTTCGCGCCGGTGAACTGTCGCCGGGGGCGCGGGCGTGGCTGACCGGCGCCCGCACGCCGTCGGCGCTGTGGGCCGCGGTTCCGGACAACGCCCTCGGCGCGGTCGCCGGTCGGGTCCGGGCCGCGGAGGTGCTGGAGTTGCTGCGGGCCGTCCTCCCCAATAAGGCGCGGGCGGCGCTCGACGCGACGCTCGGCAACACGCTCGGCCCGGTGCTGGGTCGCGACCGGCTGCCGCGCGTGTTGGAGGCACTCGGCCCCGACTGGGCGGTGTGGGCGGAGCCGCCCGCGGCAAGGGCCGGGCCGCTCCCGGTGGTCGTGGCGGCGGTGCGGCTGAAGAGCGAGGGCGACGTGCCGGCGGTGGTCGAGCGGGCACTGGAGTTCGGGTTCCAGGCGGCGCGGGTGGCGTACAACGCGAAGCACGCCGACCAGATCGAGATCGAGTCCGAGCAGGACGTGCACGGCCGGCTCGTGACACTCACGGCCGAGAAGGCGTTCCCGACTGGGGTGCGGCCGTCGTTCGCGGTGAAGGGCGGGTATCTGGTGCTGGCCACGTCGCCGGACGCGATCCGCCGCTTCCGCCCGCCGTCGGACACGCCGGCCGGGACCGGGGAAGCGGTCGTGGCTCGGGTCTCGGGGCCGGCGCTGCGGGGGTATTTGCGCGAGCACCGCGACGCGCTGGCGCGCGTGGTCGGCGGCGACGACGTGGGGCGCACGTTCGACCAGCTGGCGGTGCTGCTGGAGCCGCTGGACCGGGCCGAGGTGGTGGTCCGCGGGACGGAAACGGGGGTGCGGCTGGCCATCCGCGTGCGGCCGGTACGGCCGCTGAAGTGACGACAGGCTGTCACACCTGCGGCAGCGAGATGCGGCCCGGGGCGGCGGGCACGGCAGGGGCGGCACACTTCCCGCAGCCGGAGCCGCACCCGACCTTCCGGCCGACGACCGCCCGCCACGCCGACCACGTCACGTAGCCGGCCGCCACGATCACGATCACGACCACGGCGGCGAGTTGCATCTCGAACCCTCCGCCGCTCGCGGCGAAGCAACGTCCAGGCTGCTTCGCCGCAAGCGGCGAACTCCTATTTCATCACGTCCACGACCAGCCGCCCGACCTGGAACGTCACCAGCGCGCCGACGTAGGCCAGCGCCGTCATGTACGCGAACGTGAACGCCGGCCACCACCAGTTTCCCGTCTCGCGGCGGATCACGGCGAGCGTCGAGACGCACTGGAGGCACAGCGCCACGAACACCATCAGCGACAGCGCCACCGGCACCGGGTAGTTCGCCGCCGCACCAGATGCGGCCCACTCCTTCCGCATCGCCTCCTGCAGCGCCGAGCCGTCCTCGCCGGTGTCCTCGCCCACGTCGTAGATCATGCCGAGCATCCCGACCACGACCTCGCGCGCCGGGAAGCTCGCCAGCGCCGCGGTGCCGAGCCGCCAGTCCCACCCGAGCGGCACGAACGCCGGCTCCAGCGACCGCCCGACCCGGCCGAGGTAGCTGTTCCGCTTCCACTCGCCGTTCACCGCGTTCCGCTCCCGCTCCGCCGCGGCCGCCGCCGCCTCGTCGTCGCCGGCCGCGTCCTTCTTCGCCTCCGCGGCCGCGATTCGCTCCTCGTATGACACGCCCGCAGCGTCCATATTTGGGAAGTACAACGCCGCCCAGATCAGGATCATCGCGGCGAGGATGACCGTGCCCGCCCGGCGGACGAACGCCCACCCGGCTTCGACCATCCGCCGCACGACCGCCCGCAGCGCCGGCCGCTTGTACGCCGGCATCTCCATCACGAACACCGGCGTCTCGCCGCGCAGCAGCGTCCGCTTCAGCAGCAGCGCCACCACCGGGGCCGCGACGAAGCCGACGAGGTACATGGCGAACAGCGTCAGCCCCGGCACCCACCACGCGAAGCCGTCGGGATTCTCCTCGGACCGCGTCGGCAGGAACGCGGCGATCAGCAACACGTACACCGGCAGCCGGGCGGAACAGCTCATCAGCGGGGCGACCAGGATCGTGGTCAGCCGGTCGCGGCGGTTCTCGATCACGCGGGTGCTCATGATGCCGGGGATGGCGCACGCCACCGACGACAGCATCGGGATGAACGACTTGCCGCTGAGCCCGCACCGGCTCATCAGCCGGTCCATCAGGAACGCCGCGCGGGCCATGTAGCCGCAGTCCTCCAGCACCGCGACGAACAGGAACAGGATCATGATCTGCGGCAGGAAGATGAGCACGCTGCCGACGCCCTTGATGACGCCGTCCACGACCAGCGCCCGCAGCGGGCCGGGGTCCATCGAGCCCTCAACGCCCTTCGCCGCCCATTCGCGGCCGGCGTCGATCGTCTCCATGAGCGGCTTTGCCCAGGTGAAAATCGTCTGGAACACGAGGAACATCACCGCCAGGAACGCCAGCGTGCCCCAGACGCGGTGCGTCAGCACGCGGTCGAGCCGGTCGGTCCACGTCGTCGGTCGGACGGCGGGCCGCGTCACGGCCGCGGCGACGGCCTTGCGAACCCAGCCGAAGCGCGTCCGCGCCTCCACACCCGGGACCGCGCAGCCGGCCGCCGCCAACCGCTGCCGGGCGTCCGCGAGTTGTGCCTTCAAGGTGACGCCGTGTCCGCCGGTGAGCCACTGTTCGACGTACCCGTTCACGTCGAGAAGGAGCCGGCGGACGAGGACGCCGGGCACGTCGGCGAGCGCGGCCTGGAGCGCGGCGACTTCCTTCTCGAACTCGACGGGGAAGGCCGGCCCGCGCGGCGGCTCGGTGCCCGCGGTGGTGAGAATCGTTCTCGTCAGCGCGTCGAGGCCGACGCCCTTGTTGGCCTGGATCGGCACCACGGGGACGCCGAGTTCCCGCGACAGCGTCTCGCAGTCGACGCGGACGCCCTGGGCGGCGGCCGCGTCGGTCATGGTCATTGCGACGACGACGGGTTCGCCGAGGTCGAGGAGCTGGCTCGTCAGGTAGAGGTGGCGGTCGAGGTTGGTGGCGTCCACGACGGAGACGACCACGTCCGGCCGCGGCTCTTCTGGGCGGCGGCCGAGGAGCAGATCGACCGCCACCATCTCGTCGGGGCTCCGCGCCGCAAGGCTGTACGTGCCCGGGAGGTCGATCAACTCGACGGGTGTGTCGCCGGCGTCGAACCGGCCCTTCTTCAACTCGACGGTCACGCCGGCGTAGTTTCCGACGCGCTGCCGCAACCCGGACAGGGCGTTGAACAGCGTCGATTTCCCGGCGTTCGGGTTGCCGACGAGTGCGACGGTGAGCGGCTTGGTGGTGGTCATCAGGCGGGTCGATCGGTCACGGTGACGTTGGCGGCCTCGGCCTTGCGGAGCGACAGCCGGCTGTTGCCGACGCGCACCTCGACGGGGTCGCCGAGCGGGGCGAAGGCCAGCACCTCGACCGGTTCGCCCTCGAACAGGCCGAGCTCGTACAGGCGCTGGACGAGGGCGGGGTCGCCGGCGAGGGACACGACCGTGGCGGACTGGCCGGGGCGGAGGTCGGCGAGGGTGGGCATCAGACGGCCGCCGCGGCGGCGCTGACGGGGCGGACGAGGATTTGCGAGCACTCGCCGGGGCGGAGGCACAGCTTGCACCCGGCCACATTCAGGAGGCACGGCGAGCCCGGCTGCACGACCTGGAGGCGCGAGCCCTGGCGGATGCCGAGCTCGGCCAGACGGCCGACCCACGCGGGCTGGCCGGTGACCTCCTCGACCTCGGCCCATTCGCCGGCCCGCAGCATGTCCAGCGGCAGCAGCATCGCTACCTCACCGTCGGCTTATTGAGACGCAATCTCAGATAGAGATAGTATCGGTCAGCGAGGGGGCGGAGTCAAGGAGATGGAGCCAGAAAGCCCCACCCGTGGCAACGGGTGGGCTTCACCGAGCAGGTAAAGTTACCCACGAAGTCGGGTCCGCTCATCCAGGTACGCCCCGAGCGCCTCAGGCCACGGACGCGGGGCCGGCACGCCGGTCGCGGCCAGCTTCGCGTTCGACAGCACGCTGTACGCCGGCCGTCGCGCCGCCGCGCCGAACTGCGCGCTCATGATCGGCGAGAGCTCCGCGGCCACGCCGGCCCGGCGGAAGATCTCGGCCGTGAACTCGTACCAGGTGCAGGAGCCGGCGTTCGTGGCGTGGTACAGCCCGCTCGCGCCGTTCCGCACCAGTGTGGCGATGGCGTCGGCCACGTCGGCGGTATAGCTCGGGGTGCAGCGCTGGTCGATCACCACCTTCAGGGGCTTCCCCTGACCGGCGACGCGGAGCATCGTCTCGACGAAGTTGCCGCCCTTGCCGCCGCTCCCCCACACGCCGTACAGGCCGCACGTGCGCACCACCAAATTTCCCGGGTGCCCCGCCCGTGCCGCGTACTCGCCGACGAGCTTGCTCAGCCCGTATGCGCTCACCGGCCCGGGGGCGTCGGCTTCGGTGAACGGCTCGGTCCGCGTCGCGTCCATCCCGAAGACGTAGTCGGTGCTGACGTGAACGAGCTTCACGCCGGCCGCGGCGCAGTGTTGAGCCAGCAGCCGCACGCCGAGCGCGTTGGCGGCGAACGCCGGGGCGGGGTCGGCCTCGGCCTTGTCCACGAAGTTGTAAGCGGCGCAGTTGACCAGCACGTCCGGCCGGTCGGCGGCGAGGTGCGCCGCGATGGTGTCCGGCTTCTCCAAGTCGATGTCGGCACGGGACAGCGGCACCACGGTGCCCGGGAGGCGCGAGCACAGGTCGCGGCCGAGCTGGCCGGCCGCGCCGAGGACGGCGACGCGCATGACGGCTCCGGGAAACGCCACCGCCCGGCGCGGGGCCGGGCGGGGCAGGTAATCGGCTTCACCCGGCGGTCACTTCTTCGCCGGGGTGGGGCTCCCCTGGCCGGGGCCGAACGGCGTGCTCTGCTGCTCCACCGTCGTGGTCTGGAGCTGGGACAGCGTCACCTTCGTGTCCGTGCCGCCGATGGAGACGAGCAGATCGCCCTCCAGCTTCAGGCTGATGGTGGCCTTCTCGATCAGCCCGAGGGCGGAGTTGTACAGGATCACGCTCTTCTCCTGGTGCGCGTCGAGCGGCTGCGACGACAGGGTGCCGGACTTGATCTTGAATAGCAGCCCCTCGGTGGCCTCGGTCGGGGCCTTGAAGGTGATGGTGGGGCTCACCTCGATCCGGTCGAGGTGCTTGAGCTTCTCGTCCTTGCCCTTGTAGGTGAAGTCGTACTTCACCTCGTAGGAGCCGACCGGGCCGAGGTTCAGGGTGCTCTTGCGCTCCCACTTGTCGCCGACGGCCCGGGCCGCGTCCGGGAGGAGGCCGGCGGTCGGGTCGGCCATCTGCTTCAGCGAGTCGTCGGTCAGGATCTTCTTGAGGAGGCTGTCCATCTGGGCGCTGCCGGCGCCGAGCTTCTTGGCGAGCTCGTCCTTGCCGTCCACCTTCTCGACCGCGTAGGTCTTGTTGTTCATGGCGACGGTGAACTCGGTCCCCTCCAGCCCCTTGAAGAAGTCCATCAGGCCGGGGTTGCTGGCCGACCCGGCGGGCTCCTTCTTGGCCGAGTCGTAGACGATCGGGTTGCCGGAGATGTCGATGGACATGAACAGCCCCTCGACCTTCTGCTTGAGGGTGACCTTCTCGCCCTCGATCTTCTCCGGGGTCCACTTGAAGAAGAAGGTGCTCTGCTGCTTCTGGGTCAGGTCCTGCCCCTGCACCTTGATGATCTGGGCGACGGTGGTGTCGGTCTTCTGGTAGATCGCCTTGTCCTTCTCGAGCTTGAGCGGGAAGGACTGCTTGTCCTGGGCGTTGGCCCGGGAGGCGACCATGGCGACGAGCGCCATGGAGGCGAGGAACAGGCCGGCGACGCCGACACGAACGCGTGACACGATTGCGACCTCCGCGGTGACCGCCGGCCGGCGGCCGGGTGTAGGATCGTCCGGTTGTTCTACCCGCGACGGCGGGGCGGGCAAGGGAGGGCGTGAATTCCGCACGGCGAAGTCCCCTTGCCCGGCGGGGTCCGGTTCTGGCACACTTCGCTCCCCCCCCGAGGGTTCCCCGTGCCCGGTGTGCTGACCGAGACCACGCCCGCCAACCGGCTCACGCCGGTGGTCCGCGTCGCGGTCGTGGTCGCGCCGCCGGCCCGCGAAAGCTTCCTGCGGCGGAACCGGACGCTCGTCTACTTCGCGGCGCTGCTGCCCCTCGCGGACGTGGCCGTCGGCCGGCTCGCGGACGTGTGGGAGCGGCACTCGCCGGACGACTACGCGGCCCGGGTGGCGGCTTGCGCCCGCGAGCCGCGCGACCTGGTGTTCGTCGGCGGCTCGCCGGTCGCCGAGGGGATCGACCCCGGCCGCGTGGCGGGCGTGGTCCGCGGCGGGCGGGCGCTGACCTCCGTGTACGCCGTCGGCTTGCCCGGGGCGACCACGTCGGACGTGTACCACGCGGTGCTGCGGGCGTGCCCGACGCCGCCGCGGCTGCTGGTGTACGGCGTCACCGCCAGCGACCTGAACGACGCCCGCCACGAGCCGCACGGGCCGCACTCGCTCATGACGTGGGGCGACTGGTTCGGTTGGGTCCGGCTGCGGCCCGAGTCGGCCGGGTGGGTGACGCGGCACTTCCTGCGGGCCCGCGCGGCCGGCGCGTCGAACCTCGTCCGCCACCGCCACGGCATCCGCATGTGGGCGGCGTGTCGGGCCGAGGAGGTGTTCCCCGGGGAGGCGCCGGCGGCGTTCCGCGAGGCGGACGAGCTGCTCGAACGGGCCGCGCAGCTCAAGTCGGGGAACGGCTACGTACCGGCGCGCGGGTTCGCCGTCGGCCGTTACGACGCCGCGAAGGCCGCGGGTGTGGCGCCGCAGGCGTTCCCGTTCATGCAGGACTACCGCACCGGCTCGCACCTGAAGTACCTCCACCGGCTCGTCGACTGGTGCGCCGCGGGCGGGACCGAATTGGTGCTGCTCGACGTGCCTGTGACGGCCGATTTGGAAGCGGCGTTCCCCGCGGCGTTCGCCGAGTACCGCACCCGGCTCGCGGAACTGGAGCGCGACCGCGGGGTGCGCGTGATCCGACCGGACGCGGGGCTGACGGACGCCGACTTCGCGGACGTGGTGCATCTGAACCGGACCGGGGCGGCGCGGCTGAGCAACCAGGTGCGGGACGCGCTCGCACGGTGACCGCACGGAGGCGGCGGTGGTCTTCGCCACGAAGGCGTTCTGGCTGTTCCTGCCGGCGGTGCTGCTGCTGTACCACCTGGCGCGCGGCCGCGCGCCGAAGTACCGCATCCTCCTCGCCGCCGGCTGGCTCTTCTACGCCTGGCTCAGCCCGCAGTACCTGTGGGTCATCCTCCTCTGCACGGCGATCGACTACGCGGCCGCGGTCCGCATCGAGGACGCGCACACCGGCCGCGCCCGCCGCCGCTGGCTGACGGCCAGCATCGCCGCGAACCTGGGCCTGCTGTTCGCCTTCAAGTACGCCGCGTTCGCCCACGACAACGCGGTGTCACTCGCGCACGTGTTCGGGGCGGACGCCCCCGCCCGGGCGTGGGACGTGCTGCTGCCGCTGGGGATCAGCTTCCACACGTTCCAGGGCATCGCCTACACCGTGGACGTGTACCGCGGGCAAGTCCGCGCCGTTCGCTCGCCGGTCGAGTACGCCCTGTTCGTGTCCTTCTTCCCGCAGCTGGCCGCCGGCCCCGTGGTGCGCGCGGCCGAGTTCCTGCCGCAGCTGGCGACGCCGCCCACGCCCACGGCCCGGCAGGCGGCGGACGGGCTCCACTTCCTGCTGCTGGGGCTGTTCAAGAAGCTGTTCATCGCCGACCACCTGGACGCGCTGGTGGTGTCGCCGGTGTTCGCCGACCCCGGCGCGTTCGGGCCGGCGGCGCACCGCTGGGCGTGCGTGGCGTGGGCGGCGCAGCTGTACTGCGACTTCAGCGGTTACTCCGACATCGCGGTCGGGCTGGCGAAGTGGTTCGGATTCGAGCTGCCGCGGAACTTCCGTTACCCGTACCTGGCGACGAGCGTGCCCGACTTCTGGCGGCGCTGGCACGTGACGCTGTCGGCGTGGCTGCGCGACTACCTCTACATCCCGCTCGGCGGCAGCCGCCGCAGCGAACTACGGACGTACCGCAACCTGCTCATCGTGTTCGTGGCGTGCGGCCTGTGGCACGGGGCGTCGTGGGCGTGGCTCGGCTACGGCCTGTGGAACGGGCTGCTGGTGTGCGCCCACCGTGCCTGGGATCGCGGCGTGACGGGCGTGCCGTGGGCCGACGCGGTGCGCCGAAACCCGGCGTGGGCGTGCGTCGCGTGGGCGGCGACATTCTGGCTCACGGTCGGGGGGATGATCCTGGTGCGGGCGCCGGGCTGGGACGCCGCCGCGGTGCTGGTGAGGTCGTGGTGCGCGTTCGACCTGGCGGCGGACGGCGTGCCGGTGTGGGTGCTCGGTCTCGTCGGGCTTGTGGCGCTAGGCCACGCCTTCAGCGGCGTGCGCGGGGCGGCGTGCCGGCTGGTCGAACTTCCCCCGGCGGTGCGTGCGGCGGCCTACGTCGGCATGGTGGTGCTGCTCGTTGCGCTCGGGCCGGCGGCGGGGCGGCCGTTCATCTACTTCGTGTTTTAGATGATGTCGGCGAGCCGTCCGCCGTAAGGCGGCGGGTGACATCCCTGACGCGTTTCACCCGCCGCCTTACGGCGGACGGCTCGCCGCGACCTACGTCACATCTCCGCGGGGCACACCGTCTCCGCCTCCGAGCGGTCGGCGAAGCCGAGGTGCCAGCCGTCCGGCGGCGGCGGGGCGAACTCGGCCAGACCGGCCTCGATCTTCGCCAGCTCGCGGGCCAGTTCCGCGCACAGCGGCGACGCCCCGGCCAACTCGCCGCGGACGCCGAGCAGTTCGAGCTTCCGCGCCGCCTCGGCCGCGCCCGTCTGGTCGAAGAACGCCACCATCCCCTTGATCGTGTGGCCCGCGCCGCGCACCCCCTCGACGTCGCCGTCGCGGATGGCGTCGCGGAGGGCGGCCATCTGCGTGTTGCAGTCCTGGTAGAAGACGCCGACCAGCTGCCGCAGCACGACGCGGTTGCCGCCCACGCGCTCGAGCACCGTCACGCGGTCGAACCACGAGTCGGCCGGCGCCATCAGCTCGTTCGTGTCCTGGCGGTGGCGCGTGGACGTGTCCTCGGCCGACGCCCCCGTCGCCGGACTGATGGCGACGCGGCGGATCGCGGCCAGCAGGTCGTCGTCGCGGATCGGCTTCGACACGTAGTCGTCCATGCCGGCGGCCAGGCACTCCTCGCGGGCGCCGTGCATCGCGTGCGCCGTCATCGCCACGATCGGCATCCGCTGTCGGCCCCCGGCCTCGGTGCGGCGGACGGCGGCGGTCAGCTCGAAGCCGCTCATGTCGGGCATCTGAAGGTCGGTGAACACCACGTCGAACGCCGTGTCGGCGAGGGCGGCGAGCGCCTCACGGCCGTCGGCGGCCACGGTGACGTGGTGGCCCCACCGCTCCAGCTTCATGGCCGACACCTTCTGGTTGAACGGGTTGTCCTCGACGACGAGGATGCGCAGCCCGGTCGGGCCGGCGGGCGGAACCGCCCGCGGCTTCGGCGGCGGAATGCTGCCGGTGAGCTGCGACGGATCGGCCGCGAGGTGGAGCACGCGGGCCAGGTCCGCGCGGCGGACCGGCTTCCGCAGGTGCGCGACGCCGAGTTCGCGGCACCGCTCCACGTCGCGCGGCAGGTCGGCCGACGACACCAGCACAACAACGGCCCCGGCCAGCCCGCGGCGGACGACTTCCTCCGCCAGGGCGTAGCCGTCCGGCTCCGGGAGCGAGGCGTCGACGAGGAGCAGCGGGAACGGCCGGCCCTCGTCCGCCGCGGCTTCCAGCTCCGCCAGCGCGGCCGGCGTGCCGTCCACGGCCGTCGGCTGGAAGGCGAACCGCTCCAGCATTCCCGCGAGGGCCAGCCGCGTCGTCGGGTTGTCCTCGGCGATCAGAACCGGCCCCCCCTCGGTCAGGCGGAAGTCGGAGAGCGACAGCGAGGCGTGGGAGTGGCTCGGCACGCCGAACCGGGCGGTAAAGTGGAAGGCACTGCCGCGGCCGACGGTGCTCTCGGCCCAGACCTCGCCGCCCATCGTCCGCACCAGGTGGGCGGAAATCGTCAGGCCGAGGCCGGTGCCGCCGTACTTCCGGGTGGTGCCGCCGTCGGCCTGCGTGAACGGCTCGAAGATGGTCTGCAACTTGTCCGACGGGATGCCGATGCCGGTGTCCACAACGCTGAACAGAAGGGCGGCAACGCCGGCGGTCCGCTTCTCGACCCGGACCCGCACGAACACCTCGCCGGCGTGCGTGAACTTGATGGCGTTGCCGACCAGATTCACCACCACCTGCCGCAGCCGGCCGGCGTCGCCGACGAGCACGTCCGGCACGTCGTCGGGGATGTCGCAGCCGAGTTCCAGCCCCTTCTTGTGCGCCCGCAGGGCCAGCCCCTGGAGCGTGTCGTCGAGCACCGACCGGAGGTCGAAGTCGGCCGGGTCGAGGTCGAACTTGCCGGCCTCGATCTTCGACAGGTCGAGAAGGTCGTTGATGACATCGAGCAGCGACGAGGCCGACTCGCCGACGATGCCGAGGCACTCGCGCTGCTCGGTGCTCAGGCGGCCGCCGTCGAGGACGATCTCGGTCATCCCCATGATGGCGTTCATCGGGGTGCGGATCTCGTGGCTGACGTTCGCCAGGAACTCGCTCTTGGCCCGGTTCGCGGCCTCCGCCGCCGCCCGCGCCACCTCCACCTGGGTGAGGTCGTCGAACGTCGCCAGCGCGCCGCGGCAGCTGCCGTCGTCGCCGAGGATGGGCGTGGAGTTGACCGACAGCGTCTTCCCCTCGCCGGCCCGGAGGCCGAGAATCTGGCCGGTCTGCGGGGCGGAGTCGCGGAGCACCTTGACCCACGGGTGGTCCGCCTCCGACAGCGGCACCGCCCCCGCGGCCCACGGCAAGTCGGACGCCTTCCGCCCGCGCAGGTCGTCGGCCGACACCCCGGCGGCGCGGGCGAACGCGTCGTTGGCCAGCGCGATGACGCCGCGCCGGTCGAGCACCACCACGCCCTCGGAGAGGGTGTTCAGCGTCGTCTTCACCCGGTCGGGCACGACCCGCGCCTCAGCGAGGTTGATCCGCCGGAACACGGCCCGCAGGTAGAACGCGGTGACGGCGAACCATCCGATCCAGCAGAACGCCAACAGCGGCGCCAGCGACCCGCCGACGTAGCGCCACCAGCCGGTGAACGGCAGCGGTCGGCACGCCACCTCCACCCGCGCCCACGGGCTGCCGTCCACCTTGGGGACATCGACGTGAAGGTGCGTCGGCGACGCGGTGCCGTCCGCGCCGGCCCAGTGCTCGGCGTGGCCGCCGGTCTCCGCGACGAGGCGGCCGTCGGCGTCGCGGACGCCGATCGAGAGCACGTCGGGGTTCCGCCGGGCGACGGCCCGCGCGAACGCTTCCGCGGACGCGGGCGATTCGCCGCGGTGCGACAGGACGGCGCACTCGAGCGCGACGGCCTCGCACGCGGCCTGCCGGCGGGCGAGCTCGGCCGCGTCCGGGTCCGGCAACACGCCGACATTTCGCGCCAGCAGCAGCACGCAGAGGAGGAGGCTGACGAGGCCGAAACTGACGCGGTTCATGCGGGGAACTCGGGGGGTGCGCTCAGCCGACCATCGATTGCAGGGAGTCGTCGGGTCCGCCGCCGCGGGCGTTCTCGCGCTCCCACGCGCAGACCACGTCGAGCGGGTCGAACCGCCGCCACACCGCCGGCCGGGCCAGCAGCGCGCTGAGGAACCAGTACACGGCCCGGGTGTTCAGCAGCACCGTCCCCGCGACGGCGACGCCGCCGGCGACGACGATGGTGTCGGTCGTCGCCCGTTCCGCGGCTTCGGCCCGCAGTTCATCCCGGACCCGGTCCAGCGGTTCGAGCAACTGGTCGGGTTCGACCACGTTTGTCACCGTTGACGCGACGGGAGGCGCGGCTGGCAGCGCCGCGGGTTGCGGCGGCGGCAGTATGACGATCGGCGGTGGAGGGTCCGACGGTGCGGGGGTCGGCTGCGGCGGCACGGACGCCGGCGGCGGCGCGACCTCCACCGGCACCGGCGCGGCCGCGGCGGGTGCCTCGCCGGGGGCGTAGACGCGGCCGGCGTCGAACGGCGTCGGGGCGTCGCTTCGCGGCGACGGCGTCGCGCCGCCCGACGACACCGCGGGCGCTGGGCTGACCGTTCCCGCCGGTCCGCCGCCGGACGGGCTGTAGCCGTCGTAGGAGCCCGACGCGCTCGGCGCGAACGACACGGCCGGCGGGCCGGCGGTCGGCGGTGCGGCGACGGGCGGCGTGCCGGCGGTCGGCGCCGGCGTTCCGGTCGGTGGGGTCGCGGTCGTCGGGGGTGATGGGTTGGGCGTCGGTGGGTCAGTCGGTGGCGGCTCGGGTGACGTCGGGGCGGACACGGTGACGGTGACCTGAACCAAACCCGATTCGAGCTGGCCGTCGGTGACGCGGTAGGTGAACGTGTCGGTGCCGCTGAACCCGGCGGCGGGCGTGTACGTGAACGAGCCGTCGGCCGCCATCGAAACGGTGCCGTTGGTGGCGCCGTCCACCAGCGCGGCGGTCATCGGGTCGCCGTCGGGATCGGCGTCGTTCGCCAGTACGTCCGCGACCGTCAGCACCACCGGCTTCCCGGCCGCGGTCGCCACCACGTCGGCCGTGCCGGTGGGGGCGCGGTTCGTGGGTCGGACCAGAATACCGGCCGTGGCGGTGCTCGTTTCGCCGCCCGCGTCCGCGGCCTGGTAGGTGAACGAGTCGAGGCCGACGAACCCCGCGTCCGGCGTGTACGCGAACGACCCGTCCGAGTTCAACGTCAGGGTGCCGTTCGTCGGGCCGGCGACCAGGACGGCCGCGAGCGCGTCGCCGTCGATGTCGGTGTCGTTCCCGAGTACGCCGGCCGCGGTCACGGTCAGCGGCGTGTTCCGCGTCGTCACGAAGCTGTCGTCGGCCGCGGTCGGGGGGTCGTTCACCGGCGTCACGGTCACCGCGAACGTCCGGGTGACGGTGCTCGTACCGTCGTCCACGACCAGTGTGACGGTGGCGGTCCCGTTCGCGTCCGCGACGGGCCTCAGCACGAGTGTCCCGACCCCGCTCACGGGGTCGAAGAAGCCGGTCGGCTGCGTGAGGAGGGTCGGGTCACTTCGCACGGCGGAGACGGTGAGCGCCTGCCGCTCGCCGTCGCCGGCGCTGATCCCCGCCAGGTTCACCGTCACCGGCCCGCCGTCCTCGCTGATCGTCAGGTCGGCGAGCGCGTCGAGCGTGGGTGGATCGTCCACTGCGGTGACGGTGAGCGTGACCTGTACCGGCGCCGAATCGCGGCTGCCGTCGGTGGCGTGGTAGGTGAACGAGTCGGTACCGGACCAGTCGGCGGCCGGCGTGTAGGTGAATCCGCCGCCGGCCCGGAGGGTCAGCGTGCCGCGCGCGGGGCCGGAGTCCACGACGACGGCCAGGGTGTCGCCGTCCGGGTCCGTGTCGTTGCCGAGGAGGCCCGGGGTGGCGACCGTGAGCGGGGTGTCTTCGGCCGTGGCGTAGGACTCCGGCTGCGCGGCCGGTGTCCGGTTCGGCGACGAGACGTTGACCATCACCGTGGCTGGTGCGGACCACGCCGTCCCGTCGGTCACGCGGTAGGTGAACGAGTCGGCACCGCTGAAGTTCAGCACCGCGGTGTAGGTGAACGACCCGTCGGGGCGGAACGTCAGCAACCCGCCCGCCGGCCCGGTCACGAGCTGGGCGGTGAGCAAGTCGCCGTCGGGGTCGGAGTCGTTGGCCAGCACTCCCGGCGTCCCGACCACCAGTGGCGTACTCAGGACGACGAGGTTCACCGCTGTCGTATAACTGTCGTCTCGGGCAACCGGAGCGTCGTTCATCGGCTGGATGGTGAGGGAAACCGTACCGGTGGCGTTGCCGCCGCGGCCGTCGGAGGCGATGTAAGTAAACCCTTCCGGGCCGGCGGCGTTCGCGGCCGGGGTGAACGTGAACGAGCCGTCGGCGTTCACTACGACCGTCCCGCGAGACGGCTGTGTGTAGCCGGTCACGACGAGGGTGTCGCCGTCAGGGTCGGAGTCGTTCGCCAGCACCCCGCCGGCCGCCCCGACGACCACCAACGTATCCTCGGTCGTGCTTCGGGCGTCAGCGGCTGCGACTGGGGTCTGGTTCCCCGTGGTGTACGTCACGACGAACTGCGGAGCATTGTAGTTGTTCTTTTCGGAGGCGTGGAACCCCCACTTGTCGTTGCTGCTGACGATCACCCACCCGTAGTTCGGCGCCCCGTCCGCCCACGCCTGCACGGCCGCGGCCAGCCCCGATACGGTTTGCTCCTTGTCGGAGCCGGTCCCGCCGTAGCTCGCGTCCGCGGCCGCCACCGCCTCGAGGCCGTTCAGCTGGACGCCATTCCCGAGCGACGCCCACGACGACGATTCGGCCCACGGGACGAGCATCCGGTGGAACCGCACCAGGGTCCGGTCGGCGGTGTTGGTCACGAACACCTCCAGGCTGGCAGAGGTGATCGTGGCGCCGGGCGGGATCTGCCCCGGGCCGGTGCCGATGATGCCGTCGAACCGCAGGAGGCCTTGCAGGTTCTCGGACCCACCCTCAGCAAAGAGGTTGTCTTCGTCGCCGTGCGGGTCCGTGGGGTTGTCGATGTCGAGGTACGTGTCCTTGATGCCGGCGTACCCACCACTGCCCTGCCGGAACGTCGCCGTCGGGAGCGTGTGTGCCCACCCGCTCGCGTCAAACGGTGTGCTTTCGATCGCCCCCGTCGCGTACTCAAGCACCCAGTTGCCGCCGTGCTCGGCCGCGCCGGTGCGGTCCGTGCTCGCCGACACGTCGGCACCGGTCTGGGTACTCAGGATAGTGACGAACGTGCCGCCGTCGGCCGCCACGTCGCAGCCGTAGAGGAGCAGGTCGCCGCCGGGAGCGAGGGCTGCGCCCCAAACCCGCAGGTCGGCCGCGTAGCCGGGGAGGGTGGTCGCGTCGAGTACGTCCGGCCCGAGCGTGATCGACCCGGCCGCGCCGTGCGTGAGCAGGTGAACCGCGTCGAGACCTGCCCGGTCGCGGAGGGCCGCGGTGACCTCGGCGAGCCCGACGCCGGCCAGTTCCACGACCTCACCGGAGAACCCCGGCCGCGCCAAGAGGTCGCGGACGAGCGCGTCCCGATCGGGTACGTCGAACGCCACCAAGTACAGCTCGTGCCGCGCCGCTCCGATCACAACCGACGCCGACGCCCCCGCCGGCGCGGCGACGACGGTCCGGGTGGTGCCGACCGTGGTCGTCCCGGGGAAAGTCGGGACGTCCACGATCGTGAGCGGGAGCGGACCGGCGACCGTCGCGGTGAACTGGGCGGGGGCCGGGAGGTCGGTGAATGCCGCGCTCGGCTGCAGCCGGTGCTCGAGCGCTTCGACGACGAGACGGCGCCGGCGGCGGATGGATGATCGGCGGCCGGGAGAGGAGTGCGACATACCGCGGACCGGGGGGCGACCGGCGCTGGGGCCGGGCGGGTGGCTCAACCCATAGCACACCGCTCGTCCACGACCGCAAGAACGCCAACAACATTCAACACGTCCGGCCCGCCGTTCAGGTGAGGGCCGAATTCCGGCTTCTCCCGACACGGCGTTCTCTACCCCGGCTTGAACCCGCGGCGGCGTGACCTAAGCTTGGGACGCTCGGCTCGCCCACCGGCCGCGGGGTGTTGCGCCTCATGAAAGTCCTTATCGCCGACGACAACCACTTCTACCGCTGCGCCCTCGAAGCCACGCTGACCGAGTGGGGCTACGAGGTGACCGCCGTGGCCGACGGCGAGGCCGCGTGGGCGGTACTCCAGTCGGACGCCGCCCCGAAAATCGCCGTCCTCGACTGGATGATGCCGAAGGCCGACGGCGTGGAGGTGTGCCGCCGCCTGCGGGCGATGCCGCGGCACGAGCCGACCTACGTCATCATCCTCACGTCGCGCGACGGCAAGGCGAGCGCCGCCGAGGCGCTCGAGGGCGGGGCCGACGACTACGTGACGAAGCCGTTCGACCGCGGCGAGCTGGCCGCCCGCCTCCGCGTCGGCCGGCGGATCGTGACGCTGCAGACCGGCGAAACGGTGGTGTACGCCTTCGCCCGCGCCGTGGACGGTAAGAGCCCGTTCACCCGCGGCCACGCCGAGCGCGTGAAGGGCTACGCTCTGGCGCTCGCGGGCCGGCTCGGGCTCTCGAACGCGGACACGGACCTCCTCCGCCGCGGCGCCATCCTCCACGACATCGGCAAGATCGCCGTGCCGGACGCCATCCTGAACAAGGCCGGCCCGCTGACGCCCGACGAGATGGCGGTGATCCGCGAGCACCCGGTGCAGGGCGTGCGGATGATCGAGCCGCTGGAATCCGTCCGCGACATGATCCCCCTGGTGCGGTGGCACCACGAGCGGATGGACGGCACCGGCTACCCCGACCGCCTCCCGGGCGAGCGGATTCCGTTCCTGGTGCGGGTGCTGTCGGTGGCCGACGTGTACGACGCGCTCAGCAGCGACCGGCCGTACCGGGCGTCGCTGCCGTCGGACGTGTGCCTGTCGATCCTGCGAAAGGACGCGGTCGGCGGCGGGCTCGACCCGGAGTTAGTGGAGGAGTTTTGCGCGCTACCGTTCCCCGAGTTGAAGCGGATCGGCGGCGGGGCAGTGGTGCGGCACCAGGACCGCACCCCGGGGACGGCGCGGATGACGGTGGCGCAGGTGTGAGCGGGCGTCAGCCGACCGTCCCGAACGCGACCGCGCCGACGTGCTGGTCAGACTTGTGCGTCTCGCTCCACCTCACGCCGTCGTCGGAGCGGAACAGCCGGCCACGCCAGCTCGCCCCCACGAACACGCCGTTCCCGAACGCCGCCACCTGCGGGCCGCCCTCCGCCGCGTGCCGCGCCCAGCGGCGGCCGTCCGCCGACGTGTAGGTCACCCCCGCGCCGATCGCCACGAACTTGTCGCCGGCGTACACGACGCTGTTCAGGTGCTCCCCTTCTTCGCCGCGGACCGGCTCCGACCACGCCGCGCCGTCGGCGGTCGTCATCCGCAGCCCGTGCAGGCCGACGCCGACGAAGACGCCGTTCCCGAAGGCCACGTCCACGAGTGTGTCGAGGGCGCGCGCCTCCGGTGCGTCGGTCCACGCGCGGCCGTCCGGCGAGGTGGCGCGGCGGCCGCGGTCGCCGACGGCGACGAACCGACCGGCGCCCCACGCGGCGCGGCGGAGGATGTGCCGGCCGGGGATGTCGTGCGGGCCGTCCCAGGCGATGCCGTCCTTCGACAGCATCACGAACGGCTTCGAGCTGCCGACCGAGCCGGGATCGCCGCCGAGGCCGAGGAAGGCGCCGTTGCCGAACGCCAGCCCGCGGAGGTACTGCACGTATTTCGCCTCGTGCTTGCCCGTCCGCCAGGTGCGACCGTCGGCCGTCGCCGCGAGCACGTTGTCGCCGCCGTAGCTGCCGACGGCGACGACGAGGCCGTTCCCGGCGGCCGCGGCGCGGTACGTCTCGCCCTCGCGGCCGGTCTGGCGGTCTCCCCAGGCGGTGCCGTCCGCGGAGGCGAGCCGGAGCCCGTCCTGACCGACGGCGATGAAGAGAGGCCGAGGCATGGTGTGATTGGGTTCGTGGAGCACGGCGAGCGGCCCGCGCGAGCGGGCTGTTCCTTAGCGCATCGATGCGCTAAGGAACAGCCCGCTCACGCGGGCCGCTCGCCGGGGCGAGCGGTCAGGTGAGGTCGGGGAGTCGCCCGTCGTAGCGGCGGTGCGGGCTGGTGTGGCTCTCGCCGAAGCGGCCCACCTTCGCGCCCATACGGTCCAGCAGCTCGACGTACAGGTTCGCCACCGGTGTCTGAGGCGTGTACGCCACGTGCCGCCCCGGGCGCACGGTGCCGCCGCCCTTGCCGGCGATCACCACCGGGTAGTCGCGCGTGCCGTGGCCGCCGTCGGCCATGTACGACGTGTACAGCAAGAGCGTGTTGTCGAGCAGCGAGCTGCCGCCCTCGTCGATCCCCTTCATCGCCCGCACGGTCTCGGCGAACAGCTTCGTGTACCAGGCGTGAATCTGCCGCAGCGCCTCGCGGGCGATCGGGTCGGCGTCCTCGACGCGGCCGGCGTTCCCCTGGTGTTCGAGCGTGTGGCAGTGCGTCTCGTAGCCGACCGTCACGACGCCGGGGAACAGCGCCTCGTCGCTGCCGCAGGCGAAGGTGCAGACGCGCGTCGTGTCCGTCTGGAAGGCCAGCACCATCAACGCGGCCATGACGCGGATGTAGTCCTCGTGCCGCTCCGGGTCGCGCGACACGGGGTTGGTAATCTGCCAGATCGGCACGTTCGCCGCGGGGAGGTTTCCCGGCACGGTCAGCCGCGAGGGGCCGGGGTTCAGGGCGTCACGGGCTTCGACCTGCTGACGGGCCTCGGCGAAGGCGATGCGGCGCTCGATGGCGCGGACGGCGTCGAGGTACTGGTCGAGCCGCCGCTGGTCGGCGGCGCCGAGGCCGCGGCGCAGGTCGTTCGCCTCCTCACGCACCAGGTCAAGGACGCTGCGGTCGGGTGTGTCCGGCGCGGTCGTGGTCGGGGCCGGCGGCGGGGTCGCGGCGCGGGCGGCCCAGTTCGGCACCACCGGCCGGCGGCCGCGGAACATGCGGTCGAAGATCAACCGCGGGTTGGCTTCGGACGGCACCGGCACGTCGGCCGCGCGGAACGAGTACTTGTTCTCGTGCCCCGCGAGGCCGATCTCGATCGACGGCAGGAACGTCTGGCTGCCGACGGCGCGGGCCGCGACTTGATCCACCGACGGCCCGGCGACGAGCTTGCCATCCACCTTGCGGACGACCTCGGCCCCGGTGAGGTGCAGGAGCGAGCAGTGTTCGTGGGCGTTCAGCCCGCCCTCGCTGCGGCCGTGGTGGCTGAGGCCGGACAGCACCAGCAGGTCGTCGCGGGCGAACTCCAGCGGCCGGAGGATCGACGGCAGCTTGTCCGGGAGGCGACCCGTTTCCTTCGGCTTCCATGACTCCAGGACGGTGCCGCCGGTGACGGTCCAGATGCCGAGGCGGGTGGGTGGCTTGGCCGACGCCGCAGGGGCGAGCTGTTCGAGGAACGGCAGCGCGACGGTGGCGCCGGCGGAGCCGAGGAACTCGCGGCGGTGCATACGGGCTCCTAACAAGCAATCTCACGCAAAGGCGCAAAGGCGCAGAGTAGACAAGGATACCACAGTTCAGATTCGGTGTCTTCTTCGCGTCTTTGCGCCTTTGCGTGAGACGGCTTTATTCTTCCCCAGTGGCATTCCGCCGGTGCTGGAACGGGTAGCTCCGCACCACACCGAGCGCCAGCGTCGAGAACTTGTACCCGTCCTTCAACTCCGCCGTGATCCCCCGCACGGCCGCGGCGTCGGGTGCCCGCAATTCGCGGCCCAGTGCGTACGCCAGCAGCTTCTCCGTCAGGTTCTCGGCGAAGCGGTCCTTGCGCTTCAGCAGCACCTGCCGCAGTTCCTTCGGCCCGTCGAACCCCACTCCGCCCGGCAGCTTACCGGTCGCGTCGATGTCCTTGCCGCTCTTGCGGAACCGCCCCACGGCGTCGAAGTTCTCCAGCCCGAAGCCGAGAGGGTCGATCTTGGCGTGACAGCCGGCGCACGCCGGCCGCGCGGCGTGTTGCGCCAGCAGCTCGCGGAACGACTTCGCATCCTTCCCCTTCTTCGCGTCGTCGATCTGGCCCGCGTCCGGCGGCGGCGGGGGCGGTGGGGTGCCGAGGATCACGTCGAGGACGTACTTGCCGCGCAGCGTCGGGCTCGTCCGGCTGGTGTGCGACGTGACCGCCAGCACCGCCCCCATCCCGAGCACGCCGCCGCGGGCGGGGTCGGTGTGCTTCACCTTCCGCATCTCGGGGCCGGCTACTCCGGGAATGCCGTAGTGCCGCGCCAGCTCAGCGTTGACGTAGGTGTAGTCGGCGTCCAGCAGGTCGAGGACGCTGCGGTCCTCGGTGCGAAGGCCGTCGAAGAACCGCGCCGCCTCGTCGTGCATGGCGCGGCGGAGCTGCGGCGTGAACGTCGGGAAGAACTCGATCGAGGGCCGCGCGTCCGGCAGCTTCCGCAGTTGCAACCACTGGGCCGCGAACGACTCGGTGAGCGCCTGCGCCTTCGGGTCGGCGAGCATCCGCTTCGCCTGCTTCTCGACGCCGGCCGGGTTGCCCAGCTCGCCGCGGTCGGCGGCCGCGAACAGCTCGGCGTCCGGCATCGTGGACCACAAGAAGTACGACAGCCGCACCGCGACTTCGTGGCCGGTCACGCGGTACGGGGCGCCGCCGGGCCGGTCGCGCTCGATCCGCAGGAGGAAGTTCGGCGAGACGAGCAGCGCCTTGAAGACGGACCGGAGCGCGGTCGGGTAGTCGGCCCCGCCGGCGGTCGCGCGGTCGAAGATTGTCAGCAGCCGGTCCACCTCGCGCGGCTCGACCGGCCGACGGTAGGCGCGGCGGGCCAGCGGCTCGACCACCCGCCGGGCCGCGTCGCGCGCCGGCACCTCGGCGGAGGGTGACGTGATCAGCACGCGATCGAACGGCGTCTCACCGGCCTTCGCCTTCGCCCCCTTCTTCGGGGCGGTGGCGTACAGCGCGTCCAGAATCAGGTCGGCGGCGGCGAAGTGCTTCTCGATCAGGCCGTCGGTGACGGTCAGTGCCGCGGACAGGTTGTCGAACGCCTCGCCGACCCCGTCGTCGGTGATGCCGACGGCGCCGGCCGCGTCCAGCTCGACGCCGAGGAGGTCTCGGACGGTGCGGTTGTACTCGTAGCGGTTGAGCCGCCGCACCACCGCCCGGCCGGGGTCGGGGCGGAGCCGGTCCTGCTCGTCGGCCGCGTCCAGTCGGGTGGTGACCCACGCCACGAGAGCCGCGCGCCGCTCTGGCGTCGGCTGCTTCGCCCCCTCCGGCGGCATCTCGCCGGACTTCAACTGAGCCGCAACGGCCCGCCACACCTTCCGCTCGCGGAGGACCGATGCCTCGTCGGCGAACGTGGCGAGATTCACCCCGCCCTTCGACGACTTCTCGCCGTGGCAGCGGCCGCACAGTTCGGTGACGAGCGTCCGCACGCCGGCGAAGGTGGAGGTGGGTGCGGGCGGTTGTGCTGGCGTCGGCGCGGCGGCGAGCCAGGCGACCACGGCGAAGGGGAGGGCGGCGCGGACGATAGGAGACGACACGGGTTTCCCGCGAGCGGTGCGAGTTGCGAAGCGGCCACCTGTTGCCACGGGTGGGATTTCGGCCCACCCGTCGGCCGCGGGCCGGGTCGGAGTTGAACCCGACCCGGTCCGCGGGTATTGACCCTATGGGGATTCGACGCCGGGGGCGGTTCACCCACGATTCTAGGGAGTTCCGCGGGTAGGGGAGGGGATCGCGACGCAGATTCCGACGCAGGTGGTCCGCACCAGGTAAGCGGTACGGTCTCCGACACCGACCTGGCAACGGTGGCCACCGCATGGCCGAACCTCTCCGACCCCAGCCGCCGGGCGGTCCTTGCCCTGGTCGGGGCTGCTGGCACATAACTTCCCGGGGCAGAGGGGAGATGAACCCTGCGACGCGTTCCGCTACCGGTGTTCGACTGGAATCGCGGGAACATCGCCGCCGCGCAGGCGTGGCTTGAGGCGGCCGAGGCGTGCGACGAACAGCTACGGCTGCAGGCGACCGAGCGGCTGTCCGGGGCGTCGCAGCGCTACATGAACGCCCGCTGGCAGCTCGACTTCTACCGGACGCGGGTGCTCCAGGTCGAGGCGCATCGATAGAGCAAATTGACCGGGTGTACGTTGCACTGTGCGAGCGAGTCCTCGATGCACTCAACGCCCGCGAGGTGTTGACCCAGGCTCGGATCGACAGTCCGAATCACTCGGCGATCGATGGGCGGCGGCCGTCGAAGTTGTAGCCATCGCCCAGTTTGGCCAATGAGCATGTTTGCCGAACCCGGCGTGAGACGCCGCGTGGTGCCAGGTACAATAGGCCCGCCGCTCATGTGACACGGAGTTCGTCGGGGAACCCGCGGATGAGGCAGTTCCTTCTCAGCCGCTACTCGGGGCCGCTCGTCGTCCTCGGCGGGTTGCTCGCGGCCGCGTGCCTGGGTAGCACCGTCGCTATCAACCGCCTCCAGACCGACCTCGCCCGGACGGTCCGGCACGACGCGGCCCGGATGGAGGCGGCCGGCGAACTCCAGGTCCGGCTCCGCCAGCTCCGGTTCCACGCCGTCATGTTCGCCGCCGACCCGTCTCCCGCCCGCCGGTGGCAGGTGGCCGAGGACCGTCGCCTGGTCGCCGCCGCCCTCGCCGACGCCCGCCACGAGTCCCACCCCGACGACCTCGGGCTGCTGGACACGATCGACCGCGGCTACCGGGAGTACGAGACCGGACTCGGGATGGACGACCGGCCGGGGGCGGCCCCGCGGGCGGGGGACGACTTCATCCGCTGGGCCGACGCGCACCCGGTCCAGGGGCTGCTCGTCCCGTGCCGCGAACTCGCCGACCGGCAGCGGGAGCGGATGGACCGGAGCGTCGAGCGGAGTGAGGCGCAGGCGACGTGGGCCGGCCGCGTGTTGGTCGGCCTCGGCCTGGCGGGCGCCCTCGGCGGGGTGCTCAGCGGGTTCGCCACCGCCCGGGGGGTGACCCGGAGGGTGGCCCGGCTGTCGGTGCGGGTGCAGGCGGTCCAGGCGCACCTCGGCCAGGACGTGGGTGAGATGACGGTCGAACTCCCCCACCACTTCTGCGACCTGGACGAACGACTCGACCGGGTTGTCGGGCGGGTCAAGGATGTGTGCGGGCGGCTTCAGGAGCAGGAGCGGGAGTTACTCCGGGCCGAGCAGCTCGCCGCCGTCGGGCAGCTCGCCGCCGGGGTCGCTCACGAGGTCCGCAACCCGCTCACCGGGATCAAGTTTCTGGTCGAAGCCGCCCTCCGCCCCGGGAACCCCACCCCACTCGACGCGGAAGACCTGCGGCTGATCCGCCAGGAGATCGTCCGCATGGAGCGGACGGTGCAGGACCTGCTCGACTACGCCCGGACGCCGCCCCCGGACCGCCATCCGCACGACCTCCGCGGCCTGGTCGCCGAGGCGGCGCGGGTGGCAGCGAGCCGGGCCGAGCGGAAGCAACTCGTCGTCCGGCTCGACCTGCCGGCCGACCCCGCGCCGGCGGACGTGGACCGCGACCAGCTCTTGTCCGTGCTCACCAACCTGCTGTTCAACGCGATCGACGCCACCCCGCCAGGGGGGGAGGTCGCGGTCGGCGTGGCAACCGGCGCCGCCCCGCGGGTGACCGTGACCGACACCGGCCGGGGGATCGACCCGGCGGTCGCGGACCGGCTGTTCACCCCGTTCGCCACCACCAAGGCGACCGGGACCGGGCTCGGGTTGTCCGTCGCCCGGCGCGTCGCCCGGGACCACGGCGGGACGCTGACCGCCGCCAACCGGCCCGGCGGCGGGGCGTGCTTCACCCTCACCCTCCCGGCCGCGGAGGCGCCTTGTGCCGAAGTTGCTGGTCGTTGACGACGAGCCGATCATCTGCCACTCCTTCCGCCGGGTGTTCACCGACCCCGCGGTCGAGGTGGTCACGGCCGGGTCGGTGGCCGAGGGGTGGGCGCGGTTCGAGCGGGACCGGCCGGACGTGCTCGTCCTCGACCTGCAACTCCCCGACGGGTCCGGGCTCGACCTGTACGAGCGGGTCCGCGCCGCCGACCCGCGGCGGCCGGTCGTGTTCATCACCGCCCACGGCACGTCCGACACAGCGATCGAGGCGATGAAGCGCGGGGCGTTCGACTACCTCACCAAGCCGCTCGACCTGGAGCAGGTGAGCGCGCTGCTCGGCCGGGCGTTCGAAGCCGCGCGGCTGATGCGCGAGCCGGCCGCGCTCCCCGACGACCCGGCCGCCGACCGCATCATCGGCCGCACCCCGGTCGTGCAGGAGATGTGCAAGCTCATCGGCCGGCTCGCCCCGCAGGACGCGAGCGTCCTGATCCTCGGCGAGTCGGGGACCGGCAAGGAGCTGGTAGCCCGCGCGCTCTACCAGCACTCGACGCGGGCCGACCGCCCGTTCCTGGCGATCAACTGCGCCGCCCTCCCCGACGCGCTCGTCGAGAGCGAGCTGTTCGGCCACGAGAAGGGTGCCTTCACCGGGGCCGACCAACAGCGGGTCGGCAAGTTCGAGCAGTGCGCCGACGGCACGATCCTGTTGGACGAGATCGGTGACATGCCGCTGGCGGCGCAGGCGAAGATGTTGCGGCTGCTCCAGGATCAGACGTTCGAGCGGGTCGGCGGGAACCAGCCCATCCGCACCCGGGTGCGGGTGCTGGCGGCGACGAACCAGAACCTCGAAGAGCTGATTGCCGCCGGCCGGTTCCGGGCCGACCTGTACTACCGGCTCAAGGTGACGACCATCCGGGTGCCGCCGCTGCGGGTACGGCGGGCGGACATCCCGGAGCTGGCCCACCACTTCCTGTTCCGGTACGCCCGGGCGGCGGGCCGCGACGCGCGCGGGTTCTCACCGGAGGCTCTGGACCAACTCGTTGGCCGCGACTGGCCGGGGAACGTCCGGCAGCTCCAGAACGACATCCAGGCCGCGGTCTACCAGAGTTCTGGGCACACGATCCTGCCGTCCGACCCACCCGGCGCGGCCGCGCCCGACCCACCCGTCGCCCCGGTGGCGTTCGACCTCATCGGTTCCATCGAAGAGTTTCTGCGGGACGGGGCGAAAGACGTGCATGGACGGGTGATAGCGCTGGTGGAACGGGAGCTGATCGCCCGGGCGCTGCGGCACGCCCACGGCCATCAGGGCCAGGCCAGCGACCTCCTCGGGATCAACCGCACCACACTCCGCCACAAGATCCGCGATCTCGGGATCGTGCTCGACCGCGTGGTCGCGGACCGCCCCGACCCGGCCGGGGAATGACCCGCCCGTGCCTTGTCGAAATTCCCGGCTCGGGTCTTCCGTAGGTCGGGTCGAGTCTTCGAGGCCCGACGCGGGGAGGCGACGGACGGCGAAGGGTCGGGAACTCAACCCACGTCGGCTCGGGTTTAAGGGGCCCGGTCAATTGCACCCGGCGCCCGCGTCGGGCCTCGAAGACTCGACCCGACCTACGGAAGACGGAAGACCCGAGCCGGGCTTTTCGATAGCACAGATTGCCCATGGTTCTGCAGGGGCCGGGGAGTTTCTCCCCACGCGGGTGAGTTTCCCACCACTGCGGCCCCGCCAAATCCCGCGCACCCCTGTCATTCCCAGGCAATTCTCGGCCAGCGGCTCGCGGCACCGGCGTTGCAAGAGCGCCGCGGTCCGCGGCGCGACGGGTCGGACGACCCGCCCGCCCCGGACCGGGGGCTGCGCATGGGGTTGGTCAAGCTCGCCCTCGGCAACGTGTACGGGGTCGTCGTCTTCGCGCTGTTCATCATGGTGCTCGGGTCGGTCGCCCTCACGTCCATCCCGGTGGACATCCTGCCGGCGTTCAAGGTGCCGGCCGTCCAGGTGCTCACGTACTACAACGGGATGCCGGCTCGGTCCGTCGAGCGGACGCTGACCGACCGCATCGAGCGGTGGGTGAACCAGTCGCCGGGCGTGAAGGGCATCGAGAGCCGGTCGGTGTCCGGGGTGAGCGTCGTCAAGCTCTACTTCCGCGAGGACGTGGACCCGAACACCGCCATCACGATGAGCAGCACGCTCGCCGACGCCGCCCGCCCGTACCTGCCGACCAACACCCTCCCGCCCGTCGTCCTCCCGTTCGACCCGACCGGCACCCTCCCGCTCGGCATCCTCACCGTCAGCAACGACAAGATGGCCGAGCAGGAGGTGAAAGACCTCGCCCGGGTCGAGGTGCGCAACCGCCTCGGCGCCATCCCCGGGGCCGTGGCCCCGGTGGTCGTCGGCGGCAAGGACCGGCGGGTGATGATCTACCTCGACCCGAAGAAGCTCGAACACCGCCGGCTGTCGGCCGTGGACGTGGTGAACGCCCTCGACCGCGGCAACATGATGGTGTCCCCGGGCACGGCGTACTTCGGTGACAACCAGGTGTCGCTCGACACCAACATGATGGTCCGCACGGTGGACGAGCTGAACGACCTCCCCATCGTGTTCGAGCCGGGGCGGCAGATCTACCTCCGCGACGTGGGCGAGGCGGTGGACGACGCCGTCATCCAGAAGTCGCGGGTGCGGGTGAACGGCAAGCAGCAGGTGTTCGTGCCGATCTACCGCCAGTCCGGGTCGAGCAGCCTCGCCGTCGCCGACGGGGTGCGGGCCGCGCTCCCGGCGATGGTCGAGTCCGAGCTCCCCGAGGGGACGAAGCTGGAGTACGTGATCGACCAGTCCGCCTACGTCCGCAACGCGATCGAGAGCCTCGTCCACGAGGGGGTCATCGGGGCGATCCTGGTGTCGCTGATGATCCTCGTGTTCCTCGGCGACTGGAAGATGACGCTGATCGCGTCCCTTTCGCTGCCGCTCGCCATCCTCGGGGCGATCATCGGGCTTCAGACCACAGGCCAGACGATCAACGTGATGACCCTCGGCGGGCTGTTCCTGGCGATCGGCCCGCTGGTGGATAACGCCATCGTGGTGCTGGAGAACACCCACCGCCACCTCGGCATGGGGAAGACCCCGGCCCAGGCGTCGGCCGACGCCTGCAACGAACTCACCCTTCCGGTCGTCGTCGCTACCCTGGCCCTCATCATCGTCCTGGCCCCCGTCGCCCTGACGCCGGGGGTGAGCGGGTTCCTGTTCAAGCCGCTCACGATGGCCGTGGCCTTCGCCATGATCGCGTCGTTCATCCTGTCGTGGACGTTCGTGCCGGCCCTGTGCTCCAAAATGCTTCGTGGCCACGGGCACGGCCACCACAACCACACCCCCGGCGGCCACTCCCCGCCGGACCGGCCGCCGGGGGTGTTCGCCCGGGCCTACGGCCGAATCAACGCCGTCCTCGACGGAATCGCGCGGGCCTACGGCGCGCTGCTCGACGTGGCGCTGCGGCACCGGCTCACGGTGCTGGCTGGGATCGGGCTGCTGTTCGCCGGGTCGCTCGGGCTGGCCCGGTTCATCGGCCAGGAGTTCTTCCCGGCCGTGGACGCCGGGCAGATCAGCCTCCAGGTGCGCGGCCCGTCGAACCTCCGGCTGGACGCGACCGAGCGGCGGATCGCGGAGGTGGAGGCCGCCATCGCCGAGGTTATTCCGCCGCACGAGCTATCGATGGTGGTGTCCGAGATCGGGCTGAACAACGACTGGTCGGCGGCGTACTCCCTTAACGCCGGGCAGCAGGACGCGGTGATCCGCCTCCAGCTCACCCCCGAGCGGTCGGCCAGCGCCCAGGAGTACGCCGTCCGCCTCCGCCGGCGGCTCGCCGACGACCCGGCGTTCTCCGACCTGGAGTTCAGCTTCGACACCGGCGGGATGGTGTCCGCGGCGCTCAACTTCGGGGCGTCGTCCCCGATCGACATCCAGGTGATGGGCGGCAGCCCGGACGAGAAGTTCGGCGTGGCCGCGAAGATCAAGGGGCTGATCCAGGACGTGCCAGGCGCCGCCGACGTGCGGGTGCTCCAGCGGAACGACTCCCCGTACCTCGTACTGGAGGTCAACCGGGAGCGGGCGGCCGCGGTCGGGCTCGCCGCCAAGGACGTGGTGATGCAGGTGGTGACGGCGATGAACAGCAGCATCGCGCTCACCCGCAACTTCTGGATCGACCCGAAGAGCGGCAACCAGTACTTCGTCGCCGTCCAGTACCCGGACAACCCGTACTTCAAGATCGAGGACTTGCAGAACGTCGTAGCCACCGGGACGAACCAGGGGAGCAAGACGCCGGTCCGGCTGAGTACCCTCATCACCATCCGGTCCACGACTCAGCCGGTCGAGTTCAACCACGACGGGCTGAAGCGGGTGGTGGACGTGCAGGTGAACACCGAGAACCGCGACATCGGCGGGGTGGCGGCCGACATCAGTAAGCGGCTGGAGGGGCTGGAGCTGCCGAAGGGGATGAAGGTGGAGCTGAAGGGCGAGTACGCCCGGATGAAGGAGTCGTTCGCCAGCCTCGGCGTCGGGCTGGGCCTGGCGTCGCTCCTGGTCTACCTGCTCATGGTCCCGCTGATGCGGTCGTTCGTGATGCCGCTCATCATCATGGCGACCGTCCCCCTCGGGCTGATCGGGGTGCTGGTGACCCTGTGGACGACGGGCACCACGCTGAACATCCAGTCCGAGATGGGGGTGATCTTCCTGGTCGGGATCATCGTCTCCCAGGGCGTGCTGCTGATGGACTTCGCCAACCAGCTCCGCAAGCAGGGGCGGAGCGTCCGCGAGGCCATCACCCAGTCGGCCGTCATCCGGTTCAAGCCGATCCTGATGACGTTCCTGGCGACCTTTCTCGACCTGCTGCCGATGGCGATCGGGCTCGGCCGGGGGAGCGAGGCGCTGACGCCGCTCGCCCGCACCGTGGTCGGCGGGCTAGTGTCGGCCACGGCCCTGACCCTGTTCGTGGTCCCGATCCTGTACACTCTGCTGATCCGGGACAAGCACCACCCCGCGGGCCGTCACGACGGCTGAGCAGGGGTGTTCGGCGGCAGCGGGCGCTCGACGGGCAATGGCGATGATCCGATCCGACAGCGTCGACGTGCCGCGACCGGAGGGTGCCGGATGAAGGGGCGGGAGAGCGGGATGCCGGACGAGTCCCACTGGGACACGTTCTTCAACCCGGCCTGCATGGTCGCCAAACTCGACTGCGCCGGCGTGGTCGGTGAGGTGGTCGAGTTCGGCTGCGGGTACGGCACCTTCACCCTCCCGGCCGCCGGGCTGGTCGGGGGTCGGGTGCTGGCGCTGGACATCGAGCCGGAGATGGTCGCCGCCACCGCTGAGAAAGCCGCGGCGGCCGGGCTGTCCAACGTGGCCGCCGAGGTCCGGGACTTAGTGGCGGCTGGGTGCGGGGTGCCGGACGGGCGGGCCGGGTACGCCATGCTGTTCAACGTCCTCCACATCGAGAACCCGGTCGGGCTGCTCCGCGAGGCGTGCCGGGCGCTGGCCCCCGGCGGCAAGGCGGGCGTCATCCACTGGCGCACCGATGTCGAGACCCCCCGCGGGCCGTCCATGCCGATCCGCCCGACGGCCGAGCAGTGCCGGGCGTGGGGTGAACAGGCCGGGCTGGAGTTCGTCCGATACGAGTCGCTGTGTTGCTGTTCCTGGCACTGGGGGCTGGTCATGCGGCGCCCCATGTCGCCGCTGTCGGACTAGCCCGCCGGAGATCGAAATATGATCGCTGCCGATTCACCCGACGGGTCCGACCGCGTGAACGTCGACGGACCGGGCGCAGCGGGGCCGGTGGCCGGCGCCGGCGGCCCGGTCGAGATGCACGGCCCGCGCGGGCACGGGCACCCGCCTCACCAGGTGTCCGGCCGCACCCGACGCCGGCTGGTCACCCTGCTCCTCGTGACGATCGGGCTGGGCGGGGCGCTGGCCGGGGGGGCAGTCCTCACCGGGTTCCTCCCCAACCCGGTCGTCGCCGGCGACCCGAAGGCCAGCGGGCACGGCGACCGGCCCGCCGCCGGCCCGCGGTCGGTCAAGGTCGTCCGGCCGAAGCGGGACTCGAACTTCCGCATCACGACGCAGCAGTTCGCCACCGTCGAGCCGTACTACCTGGCCGGCCTGCGCACCCGGGTGTCGGGCGAGGTCCGGGTCGTCGCCAAGAACATCGGCGAGCTGGTCCGGGCGGGCGAGGTGCTGGTCGAGATCGACGTGCCCGACCTCCGCCAGGCGGTCGAGCATAAGGCCGCGGTAATCGTCCAGCGGGAGCGGGAGGTGGCCGCCGCCGGGGCGGACCAGAAGGTCGCGCGGTCGGCCGTGGATGCGGCGAAGGTCGCCGTCCGGCAGAAGCAGGTGGACGTGGCCCGCGCCCAGGACGTGCGGGCGGCCCGGAAGACCGACTTCGACCAGGTGGCGGAGCTGTTCGCCCGCAACTCGGTGGTCAAGGCCCGGGTCGATTCCGTCGAGCTCGACTACCACGCGGCCGAGCGGGCCGTCGAGGCGGTCGAGGCGGAGGTCGAGAAGGCGAAGGTGGACGTGGCGGGGAAGGCCGCGAGCCTGGAGAAGGCGGCGGCCGACATCGACCTGAAGCAGTCCCTCGTCGAGGTCGCCCGGAAGGACCGCGACGCGGCCGCCATCCAGCTCGAGTACGCCCGCCTCCACGCCCCGTTCGACGGGGTGATCGTGGGCCGGACGGCCGACCCCGGGAAGTACGTCTCGGGCGGGAGCGAGGCGCTCATCACCGTGGCCCGGACGGACCTGGTGACGGTCGTGATGAAGCTCCCCGACAACTCCGCCCCCTACGTCTCGGCCGGCACCCAGGCGCTGGTCGAGTTTACCCAGCTTCCCGGGGTGACGGCCCGCGGGTCGGTCACCCGGTTCAGCCCGTACATCGACCCGGCCGATAAGACCATGCGCGTCGAGGTTGACGTTTTCAACGCTTCTCCGGCCGAGGTTCAGACGGCCCGGACCCGGGCGGCGGTCGGTCCCGGGTTCGCCCTGCTCGTCCCGTTCGACCGGATGGGCGGGCTCGCCGCTGCCGGGGGTCAGCCCCGGCGGGTGGGCTGGCAGCCGGGCGACGCCGTCGTCCCGGACTGGGGGCCGGACGGCCGCTACACCCGACTCGTCCCGGGGATGACGGCGACCGTCCGCCTCGACCTGGAGAACTTCGCCGACGCCTTCCTCCTGCCGTCGGGGGCGGTCTTCGGGAAGGCCGGGCAGTCCTACATCCTGGTCGTCGAGGACGGGGTCACGAAGGGCGTCCCGGTCGCGGTGCAGGTGAACGACGGCACGCTCGTCAAGGTGGCGGCCGTGACCCCGGCCGGCGGCCGGCAGGTGACGCGGGAGTTGACAGGCCGCGAGGTCATCGTCGTCGCCCGCCAGCTCGAAGTCGGCGAGGGCACCCGGGTCACACCGGTATTCGAGAACTGGTGACGCGCCCGTGTGGGTCGGCAGGACGCCGGGATGAGCGGGCCGGCGGGGTTCCACGCACGGAGGCGGTGATGACGCGGTTCTGGTGTGGCGCTTCGATGCTCGCAGCCCTGCTCGTCACCCCGGTCGTCGCCCAGCCGCCGCGGGGCACGGGCGGCCCGGCTTCTGCCCCAACGGTTAAGGCCGCATCGCCCCCGCGGTACTACCCTCCGGTGATCCGCCAGGCGAGCCAGGTGGAGGCTCCGGCCCCAGTCGGCCAGAACCCGCCCGCGGCGAAAACCCCGCCCCAACCCGCCCCGCCGGCCGCCGCAGCACCTCCCGTGCCGCCCCGGCTCTACGCTCCGACCCAGCTCTCCTCCTACCCGATCGACCTGGCGACCGCGCTCAGGCTGGCCGACGCGGACAACCCGACGGCTGCCGTCGCCCGGGCGCGGGTTCAGGAGGCGGTCGCCAACTACGACCGCGCCGGTGTAGCGTGGGTGCCGAACCTCGTGTTCGGCCCGACGTTCTTCTACCACGAGGGGATCGACCAGAACCGCCGGGGCGAGACCTTCTCCGTCGCCCGGGGGAACTTCGCGGTGCTCGGCGGGCCGCAACTGCGTGTTGACGTGAGCGACGCCCTCTACCTTCCCCTCGTCGCCCGCCGCGTGGTCCAGGCGGCCGAGTCGCGCTCCCGGGCGGTGGCGAACAACGTCCAGCTGGAGGTCGCCCTGACCTACCTCGACGTTCTCGAACTCCACGCCCTCCTGGCGGTCAACGCCGACACCCTGAACAAGACGGAGCAGGCCCTCCAGGCGGCCGAGGCGTTCGCCAGGGCGGGGACCGGGAAGACGGCGGCGGACGTGAACCGGGCGGCGACTGAGGTGAACCTGCGGCGGCAGGATCGGGTGGTCCTCCGAGGTCGGGCGGCGGCGGCGGCCGCCCGGCTCGCGGGCCTGCTCACCCTCGATCCGGCGGTCCAACTGGTGCCGGCCGAGCTCGCGGTGGTCCCGGTCGTGCTCGTCCCGGGCGAGTACACCCTCGACCAGCTCATAGCCACCGGACTCCGGGCCCGGCCTGAGGTGGCCGCCGCCGGCGCGGAAGTGCAGGCGGCCGAGGCTCTTGTCCGGCAGGCGAAGGTGGCACCACTCCTGCCGCGGGTCCAGGGAGAGTTCATCGGCGGCGGGTTTAAGGGCGGGCGGAACGACGACTTCGGCCCGATGCGGGGGCAGTACAACGCCGGCGCCGCCCTCGTCTGGGAGTTGGACAACTTCGGGCTCGGGAACGCCGCCACGACCCGTGCCCGGCAGGCGTCCTACGCCGCCGCCCTCCAGCGGGTGCGGGAGATCCAGGCGCGGGTGTCGGCCGAGGTCGGCGAGGCGGCCGAACTCGCGGCGGCGCGGTTCGAGACGTTGGACGCCGCCCAGGAGGCGGTGCGGCAGGCCCAGGAGATGTACCGGAAGTTCCGGGACGTGTCGTTCGGGGTGCCCGGCCCGAAGGGGCAGCTCCAGTTCGACGCCCTGGAGGTGCTGACGGCGGTCCAGGCACTCAATCAGGCCCGGGTCCAGTACCTGCAACAGGTTGTCGAGTTCAACCGGCAGCAGTTCCGGCTGTACACGGCGATCGGCCAGCCCGCGACGTGTGGGTTGGAGTCGGCCGCCACGCAGCCCCTCGACATACCGGTCGTCCCAGCCGTCCCGGCGGTCGCTCGGCCGCCGCGTGGCGCCGTCCCACTCCCTGCCCCGAGAGTGCCTCTGCCAGACAGGCGGCCCTGATACCGGTAACCGACGGGGTAATCACGCTCACAGGGCAGCTCGTCGCAAAAACAAACCCACCGGGCTCACGGCCCGGGCACGAGGACGATCAACTCGGCGACCATCGGGGTGAGGGTCGGCCGGCCCTCACGATGGTGCTGGAGTCGCTCCAGCTCGTGAAGCGTTGATGTGAGCTGCCCGTGCAGGTGCTTCTCGTACTTCATCACACGGTCGGCCACCCCCTCCGGATGGAGCAGTCCGGCCCCGCCCGCGGCAACCGGCGGTCAGAAGCGGACGTGCCTATTCGAGAGGTATCGGGCGATCATGCGTGCCCGCCGGTGGCGAGCATGACCGCGGCCATCGCGACCATGAGGCCGTCCTCGGCCAGGGTGACGGAACTCATCGGCAGGTTGAACACCGCCCCCAGGCAGGCACACCGGATCTTCCGTCGGGCGAGCACGGTCCGCACCACGCCGGTCGTGCCGACGGACATGACCACGAGTGTGGCCGCATTCGTGAGGGCCGGTTGGAACCCGGACAGGTACGCGGCCCCGAGTAGTAGTTCGAGGAACGGGTAGGCGAGGGCGTAGGCCCGCCACCGCCCGGCGATCACGTCGTACCCGGCGAAGGCGTCCGCGAACGCCCGCACGTCGAGCAGCTTGAAGAACGCGAAGGCGAGGAAGAACCCACCCATGAACCGGGCCATCGCCCGCGGCCACGCGAACGTCCCGGCCCCGACCTCCAGCAGCCCGGTCCCGAGGACCAGGAACCCGAACAGCAGGAAGATCGGGTAGTAGCTGGTCCTCGGTTCCGCGGCCACGGCCACGGCCGCCGGCTCGGGCCTTTCGACGGGGCGGACGTGGGAGTGGCCGGTCCCGGGGTCGTCGGGATGGCGGGGCGGGATGATCTCCCCGAACACCCGGAACCCCGCGGCGCCGACCAGCCGCTCGACGGTTTCGGCTGCGACCTCTTCACTCTCCACCGTCAGCACCTTTTCCGGGCTCTTCGTGTCCACCGCCCACCGCCTGATCCGGCCCTCGCCGTTCAGGTGCGGCGTCACCGCCGCCACGCAGCTTCCACAGTTCAAGTTGGTCTTGTACTTCTGCTCGGTCACGGCTCACTCCTCCACGGGCGGGGCGAGGTCGTCGCCCGCGCCGTCAGTCGTGTCGTTCAACGCCTCCAGAATGGGGCAGCCGGAGGCCGGGCCGTCGCCGCGGCAGGCGGCGGTCAGCACCGACAGGGCGTCCCGCATCCGCCGGAGGTCGCGGATCTTGGCCCCGATGTCCGCGATCTTGGCCGTCGCCTGGGCACGCACGTCCGTCCGGGTGGCCCTGCCGTCCAGCCGCAGGGCGAGCAGGGCCTTGATTTCCTTCAGCTTGAAGCCGAGTTGCTTGGCCCGCCGGATGAACCGGAGTACGGCCACGGCGTCGTCGCCGTAGTGGCGGTAGCCGGACGCCTTCCGCTCCGGCTCGGCCAGCAGCCCCTGACGCTCGTAGAACCGGACGGTCTCGACCCCGACCCCGGCCCGGCGGGCGACCTGACCCACGGTGAAAGCCTTCATCTCGCGACCTCCGCGGGAATCCTACACCCCGTACCGTGGTACGGAGTCAAGGCGCGATCCGGTGAAACGGGGATGTGCCGACCCACACATCCGACTCGAACGGCCTGGCGCCCCGGGTCGCCGGGCGGAAGACTGGTTGACCCGCGGAGTGACGGGGGTATAGCATGACTCCATGCCCAGGGTGCGGACCATCCGGCCGTTCGTCTGCCTGCTGCTCGCGGTTTCGACCGGGGGCGGTACGGTGATGACTCCGTACCGGGCCTGCGCGTGCGTGGCCCACCGGGGCGGTCCGGTCGGTGCGCCCGCGCTCGCCGCGTCCCCCGCTACCGTGCCGGCCCCGCCGTCCTGCTGCGGGTGCTGCCCGCCGGCCCCGGCCACACCCGATTGCTGCCACGCGGGTTCCGCGAACTCCGCCGGGTGGAGCGGCGATGTCGGCACGAAGGGCTGCGAGTGCGTCCGCTGCGAGGGCGACCACCCCGTCCAACTGCCGGACTCGCCGCCGCCGGGGGGCGGGGTCGTTGCGGATCACCTCGTCGCCCTGGCCGCCGCCGTCACCAACCCGTCGGCGGTGCTGTTCCCACCGGAATGGAACCGGCCCGACCGTCACGCACACGTCAACACGTCCACCCCGATTGTCCTCGTCCTCGTCCTTTCCCGGCTGACCATTTAGCCCCGCCCGGGGTCCACTGCGCGCCAGCCCCGGCCGCGCCACGCCGTCACCGTCATTCCTGCCACGACCCGTCGCCCGCCCGGTAGCCCCGGCCGAGGTTCCCGTGAACGCACCCCCGACGCCGACCCCGCCCGGGTGGGACCGCCGACTCTGGCGGGCCGTCCGCCTGCTGGTCCTCGTCCCGATCGCCCGTCTGCGGTTCCTGTTCGTCCTCGGGGCGATCGGGTTCGTCCTCCTCAACTGGGACGACCTCGTCGCCCGGTACGAGCGGTACGCCCGGCCCGCCGGCGCGGCCGCCGCCGCCGACCCGGACCACGAGTTCTACTGCCCCATGCACCCGACCGTGGTCCGCGACACGAACAAGGAGAAGTGCCCGATCTGCTTCATGCCGCTGTCGAAGCGGAAGAAGGGCGAGGAGACCGACGAGCCGCTGCCGGCCGGGACCGTGAGCCGGGTGCAACTGACCCCGTACCGGGTGGTCCTCGCCGGCGTCCGCACCGTGCCGGTCGCCTACCACCCCCTCACCCGCGACCTCACGACGATCGGCACGGTCGAGTTCGACGAGCGGAAGCTGAAGGCCGTGTCCGCCCGGGTGAAGGGGCGGATCGACAAGCTCCTCGTGAACCAGACCGGGCAGATGGTCCACGAGGACGACCCGCTCGCCGAGGTGTACAGCCCCGACCTGGTGGTGACGGCGCAGAACCTGATCGACGCCCGCGGCGGCGGCAACGCGGTGCTGGAGCGGACCGCCCGCGACCGGCTCCGGCTGTGGGGGATCGACGACGCCCAGATCGACGAGCTGGCCAAGGCCGGGCGGCCGATCACCCACCTCACCGTCCGCTCGCCGATCACCGGGCACGTCCTGCGCAAGGCCGTCCGCGAGGGGCAGTACGTCGAAGAGGGCAGCCTGTTGTTCGACGTGGCCGACCTCACGACGGTGTGGGTGCAGGCCCAGCTCTACGAGGACGACCTGGCGTTCCTCCCCGCCGGCGGGCACGACCCGAAGACCGGCCGACCCGACTTCGACCTCGGCGTGACCGCTTCCACCCGGGCGTTCCCGAACCGCGCGTTCACCGGCAAGCTGTCGTTCCTCTTCCCGCACGTGGACCCGGACACCCGCACGCTGACGGTCCGGTTCGATGTCCCCAACCCCGGCCACGAGCTGCGGCCCGGGATGACGGCGACGGTCGGCCTCAAGCTCACGCCCGAGCTGCTGGCGAAGACGCCCGCAGGCGACCGGCTCCAGACGCGCGACGGCAAAATCCTCGCGGTCCCCGAGCCGGCGGTGATCGACACGGGGGCGCTGAAGGTGGTGTACCGCGAGGCGCTGCCGAACACGTTCGAGGGCGTGATGGTGACGCTCGGCCCGCGGCTGACCGACCCGGACGGGGCGACGTTCTACCCGGTCCTGGCCGGGGTGGGCGAGGGCGACCGCGTCGTCACCGCCGGGTCATTCCTCCTCGACGCCGAGACGCGGCTGAACCCGGCGCTCGGCTCGACCTACATCGGCGGCGGGGGCGGCGGCGGGAAGGGCGGCGGGGTGGTGCGGCCGACCACGCCCGACGACGAGGGGGCGAAGGTCGCCGCGGCGCTCGGCAAGCTGTCGCCCGGGGACCGGGCGCTCGCCCAGGCGCAGCGGCACTGCCCGATCCTGAACGACCCCCTCGGGTCGATGGGCGTGCCGGTCAAGCACACCCTCGACGGCGCCGCGTTCTTCGTCTGCTGCAAGGGCTGCATCCCGAAGGCCAACGCCGAGCCGGCGAAGACGCTCGCCCGCGTCGAGGAGCTGCGCCGCAAGGGCGGGGCTGCCCCGCCCACGCCCGCGGCGCCGAAGCTGAGCGCGGAGGACATCGAGTTGGTGAGAACCAACCTCGCCAAGCTGTCGCCCGCGGACCGGGCGGCGGCCGAGTCACAGAAGCTGTGCCCGATCCAGGGCGAGCCGCTCGGGTCGATGGGCGTGCCGATCACGGTCGATCTGGGCGACGGCCGCACGGTGATGGTGTGCTGCCGCGGGTGCATCGCCCGCGCCCGGGCGAACCCGGACGACGCCCTCGGGAAGGCTGCCGAGTCCCGGCGGCTGCCGCCGCTCCTGCCGGGGGGCAAGCCGTGATCGAGCGAGTCATCGAGGCGTCGGTCCGCAACCGGTTCGTCGTCCTGGTCGTCGCGGCGGCCCTGGCGGTGTTCGGCGTCTACGCGATGCTGGACACCCCCGTGGACGCCATCCCCGACCTGGGCGAGAACCAGGTCATCGTGTTCACCGACTGGCCCGGCCGCAGCCCGCAGGAGATCGAGGACCAGGTGACGTACCCGCTCTCCCGCAAGCTCCAGGGGCTGGCCGGGATCAAGGCGGTGCGGTCGTCGAGCGAGTTCAACTTCTCGATGGTCACCCTGATCTTCGACGACCGGGTGGACTTCTACTTCGCCCGCCAGCGGGTGAGCGAGCGGCTGGCCGAGGCGGCGACGTTCCTCCCGAAGGGCGTCACCCCGTACATGGCCCCGGACGCGACCGCCCTGGGGCAAATCTACTGGTACACCGTCGAGCCTGACCCCAAGCACCCGATCGACCCGCCCCGGCTGTGGGCGCTGAACAAGTTCTACGTCACCCAGCAGCTCACCGCCGTCGCCGGGGTGGCCGAGGTCGCCACGGTCGGCGGCATGCCGCAGGAGTACCAGGTGGACGTGCGGCCCGAAGACCTGCGCGCCTACGGGGTGACGGTCGGCGAGCTGTTCGACGCGGTGAGCCGGGCCAACCTACCGGCCGCCGGCGGGGTCGTGCAGAAGAACAACGCCGAGTACATCGTCCGCGGCGTCGGCTGGATCAAGGACCGGACCGACATCGAGAACGCGGTGGTGAAGGAGGTCGGCGGCGTCCCGGTGTTCGTCAAGACGGTGGCGACGGTCCAGCTCGGGCCGACGTTCCGCCGCGGCGTGTTCGAGAAGAACGGGAGCGAGGTGACCGGCGGGATCGTGCTGATGCGGCACGGCGAGAACCCGCTCCGCGTCACCGAGCGGGTGAAGGCGAAGATCGAGGAGCTGAAGCCGGGGCTGCCGGAGGGGGTGCGGATCGTCCCGGCCTACGACCGCACCCGTCTCATCCGCGGCGCCATCGGCACGCTCACCGAGGTGATGTGGCACGAGATGGCGATCGCCGCCGTCGCCGTCCTCCTCATCCTGTCGCACGTCCGCAGCGCGTTCGTCATCTGCGTCACGCTTCCGCTGTCGGTCCTGTTCTCGTTCGCGGTGATGTGGCTCCTCCGCCGCACCGGCGTGGTGGACATCCAGGCCAACATCATGTCCCTGGCCGGGATCACCATCTCAGTCGGCGTGCTGGTGGACCAGGCCATCGTGATGGTCGAGAACGCCACCCACCACCTGAAGGAGAAGTTCGGCGACCGGAAGGTGACGGGCGACACCCGCGAGCTGCTCCTGCCGGCGCTGCGGATGGTGGGCCGGCCGATCTTCTTCTCCGTCCTCATCATGCTCCTGTCGTTCGTGCCGGTGTTCATGCTCTCCGGCCGCGAGGGGAAGCTGTTCCACCCGCTCGCGTTTACCAAAAGCCTCGCGCTCGTCGGCACGGCGGTGATCTCGGTGACGGTGGTGCCGGCGCTCATCCCGGACTTCCTCCGCGGCCGGCTGAAGGGGGAGGAGGAGAACTGGATTGTCCGCAGCTTCACCCGCGTCTACCGGCCGATGCTCCTGTTCGCGCTCGACCGCTTCAACCTGGTGATGTGGTTCTTCGCCGCGCTGCTCATCCTCGCCGCCGGGCTGTTCCCGCTCCAGGCGATCATCGGGCTCGGGGCCGACGCCTACTGGTGGCAGCGGAGTTTCCTGGCGACGTTCGCCGTGGTCACGGCGCTGACGGTCCTGTTCACCCGCGGGCTCCTCTGGCAGGCGGTGTCACTCGCCACCCTCACGCTGCTGGCGCTGGGGGCGTGGCACTTCCCGAAGATCGGCGTGTCGTTCATGCCGATGCTCGACGAGGGGACGACGCTCGACATGCCGGTCACGGTGCCGCGGACGAGCATCACCCAGTCGGCCGACGACCTGAAGGCCCGCGACGCGCTCATCCGCGGGTTCCCCGAGGTCGAGAGCGTCATCGGCAAGGCGGGCCGGGCGGACACGGCCATCGACCCGGCCCCGCTCGACATGGTGGAGACGCTCGTCAACTTCCGCCCCCAGGCGGTGTGGCCGCGGCGGGTGCTGCGGTACGCCGACGCCGAGGCGCAGGCCCGCCGGGCGCTCGCCGCGCTGGAGGCGCGGGGGTACGTCGCGCCCGCCGCGGCGGACGACCGCGACTCCCTCGTGAACGACGCCGCCCAGAAGGCGCTGGAGCGGTTCGACGAGGTGATGCGCGAGCTCGCCCTGCGCCGGTATCGGGAGATCGAGAGAGAGGTCGGCACGACCGCCGACGCCGAACTGGACCCGGAGAAGGTCGGCGGGTTGCACATCGAGCGGCACGTCGGTCCGTACCACCTCAACTTCCGGGTGGGCGGCGAGTCCGCCCGGCTGCGGGCGTGGCGGGACCGGGTGGCGGCGGTGGACCGCGAGCTGTTCGACCGCGGCACCGAGGCGTTCACCTGGTTCGCGCTCGAAGAGCTGGTGACGGCGGCGCGCGGCCGCGGGCTGCTCGACGCCGCCCCGCACGGCGCGGCCGCCGGCCGGTTCGCCGACGAGGCGATGCACGCCCGGCTCGACCGCCCCGCCGACACGGCCGTGATGGCCCCGTTCGGCGACCTGCGGGCCGAGCTGGAGGGGCCGTTCCGCGCCGAGGTGCTGTTCCGCCGCCGGACCGGCGGGCCGAAGGGCGACCTCGTGGACGACGAGTTCGGCCGGGTGCTCCAGGTGCCGGGGTGGAGCAACATCTTCACCCAGCCGATCATCAACCGGATCGAGATGCTCTCCACCGGGGTGCGGACGGACATCGGCATCAAGGTGTTCGGCCCGGACCTGGAGGCGGTCACGAAGGTCTGCGCCCAGGTCGAGGCGGCGGTCAAGCCGGTGCGGGGCGCCCGCGACGTGGTGGCCGCCCCGATCATGGGGAAGGGCTACCTGGAGGTCCACATCGACCGGCAGAAGGCCGCCCGCTTCGGGGTGTCGGTCGAGGACGTACAGACCGAGATCGAGACGGCCCTCGGCGGCCGGGTGGTGACGTACACGGTCGAGAACCGGGAGCGGTTCCCGGTCCGCGTGCGGTATGCCCGCGCGGCCCGGGAGGACGAGGACTCGGTCCGCCGCCTGCTGATCCCGGCCGGCATGTCCGTCGCGCCGCGGCCGGGCGGGGCGCCGACCGGCGACGCGGCGTTCAAGACCGAGCCGCACGGCGCCGTCGCGGACCACGCGGCGAAGGGGCGGCGGCTGGTCCCGCTGACCGCCGTGGCCGACGTGCGGGTGACCGAGGGGCCGGCGGTCATCAAGAGCGAGAACGGCCGGCTGATGAACTACGTCACCCTCAACGTCCGCGGGCGGGACGCCGTGGGGTTCGTGGAGGAGGCCCGGCGGGTCGTCGCCGAGAAGGTGAAGCTGCCCGAGGGCGTCCACGTCGAGTGGGCCGGCGAGTACGAGCACCAGGAGCGCGCCGCCCGGACGCTCCGGTGGGTGTTCCCGGCCGTCCTCGCGGTCATCTTCCTCGTCCTGTACCTGACGTACCACGACCTCACCGACGCGGCGCTGATGATGCTCGCCGTCCCCGAGGCGCTGGCCGGCGGGGCGTTCTTCCTGTTCCTGTTCCCGAAGCTCCTCAACGGCTGGGACACGCCCCCGCTCGACTTCAGCGTGGCGGTGTGGGTCGGGTTCATCGCCTGCTTCGGGATGGCGACCGAGACGGGCATCATCATGCTCGTCTACCTCCGCGAGGCGATCGACAAGCGGGGCGGGCTGGAGCACTTCAAGTCGCTGGACGAGCTGCGGGCGGCGGTGGTCGAGGGGGCCGTCCACCGGCTCCGCCCGAAGCTGCTCACCGAGGGGGTGGCGATCGTCGCCATCTTCCCGATGGTGTTCGCGTCCGGGGCCGGGGCCGAGGTGCTGGCCCCGATGGCGCTGCCGGTGCTCGGTGGGCTGCTGATCTCGGACGAGGTGGTGGACCTGTTCCTGCCGGTCCGCTTCTTCTGGGCGCGGCGGGCGCGGTGGCTGAAGCTCCAGGCCGCCGGGAAGCTGGCCCACCAGCAAGCGGCTCACACGGAAACACCCCCGACCCCGGCGACGACCGCCGGGGACGGGGTCTAGACTCCCGCCGGGACAGCCGGCCGCACGGGGCGGCCGGGGTCGGCGGGGGCGACGACGGAGGGAGTCGGATGATGCGCGCGATGATCGGTGCGGCCGCGACGGCCGCGGTGGTGGTGATGCTCGGCGGGCCGACGGCGGCCCAGCCGCCGGCGGCGGAGGTCAAGCTGACCGGCGACCTGGTGTGCGGCCGGTGCGGCCTCAAGGCGACCCCGAAGTGCAGCAACGTCCTCCAGGTCAAGGACGGGGCGAAGGCGGTGTCGTACTTCCTGACCGACAAGGGGAACGGCGAGCCGTACCACGAGGGCGTGTGCGGCGGCGACAAGGTCGAGAACGTGACGGTCACCGGCAAGGTGGCCGACAAGGACGGGAAGAAGTGGGTGACCCCGACGAAGGTCGAGCTGCCCAAGAAGTGACGGCATCCCGCTGACCGGCACCCCACGGGGGTGCCGGTCGGGGGAGTTCGAGTGGCTGCTGGGGGGCCGCCGGACCGATGAAAGGATGACGTGCCGCCGTTCCGATGGCGCCCGGGAGGAGCCCGATGGTCCGCAGGTGGGGGCGGGAACTGTGGGGGCGGATCGGCCGGCGTCTCGCCGGGCTGTCCCTCGCCGCCCTGGCCGGGCTCCCCGTCGGCTGTGCCGCGCTGGCCGGCGGCCGGGACGAGGGGGACGCCTGGACCCCAACCCAGATCATGCCCTTACGTCCGCCGAGCCCGGGTGGGGTCCGGGCGGTGTCGCACACGGACGCCCCCGTTCCCGCCCCACACCAGCCAGCCCAAGACGGGGCGGCGGAACTGACCGCCGAGGTCGTCGTCGCGCGGGTGCTGGCCCGCAACCCCACCCTCGCCCAGATGGTTGCCGCCGCCGAGGCCGCCGCCGCCCGCTACCCGCAGGTCACGGCGCTCGACGACCCGATGGTCGGCGTCTCGGTCGCGCCGGGGGCGTGGGGGCCGAACGAGGTGAACGGCGGCTACCGGCTCGAAGCCTCGCAGAAACTCCCGTTCCCGGGCAAGCGGGCGCTCCGCGGGGCGGTCGCGCTGGCCGAGGCCCGGGCCGCCGGGAACGAGGTCGAGGACACCCGCCTCCAGCTCACCGAGGCGGCGGCCGCGGCGTTCTTCGACCTCTTCGCCGTCGAGCGGGCGCTGGAGGTGAACCGCGAGTCGGCCCGCCTCCTCGGCGAGTTCAAGCAAACCGCCGAGGCGCTGTACAAGACCGGGAAGGCGCCCCAGCAGGACGTGCTCCAGGCGGACGTGGAGGCCGGGAGACAGCGGGAGCGGCAGGTCACCCTGGAGCGGGTCCGGGAGGTAGCCATCGCCCGCATCAACACGCTCATGCACCTGCCGCCCGACGCCCCCCTCCCCCCGCCGCCGCGGACCGCCCCGCCGCCCGCCCCGCTCCCCGACACGCCCGCCCTCCGGGAGGCGGCCCTTGCCCGGCGGCCCGACCTGAAGGCGCTGGCCGACCGGGTCGCGGCCGAGCAGGCGGCGGTGGAGCTGGCCCGCAAGGAGTTCGGCCCGGACGTGGAGATGATGGGGGCCTACGACACGTTCTGGCAGGAGACCCCGCTGCGGGCGCAGGTGGGGCTGCGGGTCAACCTGCCGGTGCGGACCAACCGGCGGTACGCGGCCCTCGCCGAGGCCCAGGCCAAGGTCGCCCAGCGGCAGGCGGAATTGGCACGGGCGACCGACCGGGTGAACTTCGAGGTCCAGGAGGCGGCCGCCCAGGTGCGGGAGAGCGGGCGCGTGGTCCGGCTCTACGAGGTCGACATCCTGCCCGCGGCGGAGCTGAACGTGAAGTCGGCGCGGGCGGCGTACACGGCGGGACAGGTGCCGTTCCTGACCCTGGTCGAGGCCCAGCGGAACGCGGTCGAGCTGCGGGACCGGTACTACGAGACGACCGCCGCGTACGGCCGCCGATTCGCCGCCCTGGGGCGGGTAGTGGGGGGCACCCTGCCGGCAGGCCCGCCCTCACCTCCTCCTCCCCCCCGCCCCGAACCGGCGCCGGTTCGGCCGCAGGCGGTCGACGGCCCGGCACACGTCGCTGTGCCGCAAGTCGTCCACCCCGCGGCCAAAATGGAGCCGGCCGCCGCGCACCCCGACTTGGCCGAGCCGGTTTGGCGACCCGTCCGGTGAGAATGACGGGGATTCCGTGCCGAATATCAGCTTCGATCGGCCCTCCGCAACAACCCCCTTGCAGGCTCGAATTGAACGGCCGAAGAGGTGAGTGGGCGTACGAGTTCGGGGCGGACGGGTGGGGCCGGTGCCTGACAACGTGCTCGTGGAACGGCTGTGGCGGAGTGTGAAGCCGACGGCGTTCTGTGCCTACGCTCGACCAGTCCGTCGCCGAGGCGGTGTCGGGGCTTAGCAGCAAAACCCTCGACCGGCTGGCCGACCGGCGTGAGGCAGTTGGTCGCATCAAGGTCGGCCGCCGTGTGCTGTACCACCGCCCGACTCTGAAGGCCTGGCTCAAGGCACAGGCCGATGCGGGGGTGCGGCCGTGCACGGGACCGACAACCCCTGGCTCCGGGTCGGCCGCGACAAGCCGTGCCCGGTCTGCGGCAAGATCGACTAGCACTACAGCGCTAGGGCGGTACCGGTTTCGGCAGGCGGTTCTTCCGGCGTTTGGACTCCCGGGCGGTGTGGTTCCGACCCTGGTGGTAGCGCATCACCTCGGCCGTGTGGGCGATGACCCCGGTCCCACGACCCCGGGCCAGAGCCTCACCGCACACCGCGTTCAACGCCCGTCACACCTGCTCGGCTGTGACCCCCGGGTTTTTCCCCCGCAGCCCGTCGAATCGCACCCCGTTGGTCCCCGCCCGGCGGACCTGGTCGAGGGCGAGTTCCCATTTCGGCCGGTCCCCCACGTCGTCGGGGATGTCGGCCGCCCGGCACCGGTCCCGGTCGGCGTCCCACGACTCGGGGACGAACAGGTCGGCGTCGAGGATGGTCTTGTTCTTCCCCCCTGGCGACCCCCGACGTGGACGGTCACCACCCCGTTCTCGACCTTCCCGACGCACCCCAGGTACTGCCGCTGCACCCCCGGGGTCTTGGTCCCCTTCTTCACCTGGCTGGTCTCGTCCACCAACCCGACCGTGCCGAGCGGGTCGGAGACCGTGGCCCGGTGGGTGGCCACGCGGCGGTGGTGCTCGTCCCGCACCCCGTCCCGGTCCCAGGCGTAATCCCGGAGGAACTCCTGGAGGGTGCGGACGGCCGTCCCGGCGGCCAGGGCGATCAGCTCGACCGACTTCCGGGGCAGGTCGGACAACAGCCCCCTGGCGTACGCCCGCAGGTGGTCCACGCTCCGCGGGTCGAAGTAACTCTCGAACCCGCCCAGGTATCGGGCGAATGCCGGGCCGACGGCCCGGACCTGCTCCTCCGTCATCTGACTCCCTCCGCTCGGGGCGGAGGTCATCCTATCGCTGGGCTATCGCTGTAGTGTTATGGCGAGCATCAGCACCGACGACGGAGGGAACGTCCGAATCCTGTTCCAGAGCCCGACCGACGGTAAGCGAAAGACGCTCTACCTCGGGATGTCGACCCAGAAGGCGGCAGCGGGGGTCAAGCTCCGAGTCGAGCTCGTGGTCGGCGCTCTCGCGTCTGGCATGGCGGTCGATCTTTAGACGGCCGCCTGGACCGTCTCCATTCCCGACGACCTGGCCGCGAAGCTTGCTGCGGTCGGGCTCATCCCCGAGAGGCCGAAGAAGGTGACCGTCGGCCAGCTCCTCGCGCTCCATGCCGAGGAGAAGGAGGCCGAGAACAAGCCCGGTACGCAGACCAATCACTCCACCACCACCAACGACCTGGTCGGGTGCTTCGGCGCCGACGCCGACCCCCGAAAGCTCACCCCGGCCGACGGCAAGCGGTTCCTCGACCACCTGCGGGGGCGGGAACTGGCCGGCGCGACCGTGGTCCGGCGGCTCGTCCGCCG
>Ga0209181_10000903_pt1 | contig 53435 bp, 49 predicted proteins | sample MAT05_FD_187208 | JGI IMG/M metagenome (GOLD analysis project Ga0209181, IMG submission 187208) | Freshwater microbial communities from Lake Fryxell liftoff mats and glacier meltwater in Antarctica - MAT-05 (SPAdes) (version 2) | ecosystem: Environmental > Aquatic > Freshwater > Ice > Liftoff... | reverse complement strand
GCTTGGTAGCTCTGCGCCGGCAACTCGCGCTGGTGAGTCAACAGATCGTGCTGTTCAACGACAGCATTTCTCACAATATTGCTTATGGCGATTTGCGTAAGCATGATGCGGCGAGTATCGAGGCCGCGGCGCGCGCGGCGCATGCCTGGGAGTTCATCGAGAGTTTGCCGCAGGGCATCAACACCAATATTGGTGAGCGTGGCGCCTTGCTTTCGGGCGGGCAGCGACAAAGGCTCGCCATCGCGCGAGCTTTGCTCAAAGACGCACCAATTCTGATTCTCGATGAAGCCACCTCTGGGCTCGACAATCGTTCCGAGCAACACGTGCAAGAAGCCTTGCGCGCGGTGATGAGCGGGCGCACGACCTTGGTCATCGCGCATCGCCTATCGACCGTGGAACTGGCGAATCGAATCATCGTCCTCGATGAGGGTCGAATTGCCGAGCAAGGGACGCACACAGAATTGCTTGAGCGCGGCGGCATCTATGCGCAGCTTTATCAGGCCAGACAATCTGATGCCGCCGAGTGATTCGCGGCTCTCAGATCAGCAGTCACGCTGGAATACGCGCTGGTATGGCGGCGGTCATCTACATCTGGGTTGGCTGGCTTTGAGCGCGCTCTATCGAGTAGCGCGCGGGTTAACGCTGCTGCCGTGGAAGATGGGGCTGCGCAAAGCCGCCACGCTAGATGTGCCGGTGTTGGTCGTTGGCAATCTGACTGTGGGTGGCACCGGTAAGACGCCACTCGTCATTGCCCTGGTCGAGGGCTTGCGCGAACGCGGTTTTCGCGCCGGCGTCATCAGCCGTGGCTATGGTCGCAAGACCAAGGGCGTGCGTCTGGTGGATTTCACCTCGACCGCCAGCGAGGTGGGTGATGAGCCATTGCTGATCGCGCGCACTTCACGCGCGCCTGTGGTGGTTGGCGAAGATCGAGTCGCCGCCTGCCGCCGTCTGAGTGGTTTGATTCCGCTCGATTTGGTGATTTCAGATGATGGCTTGGACCATTTGGCGCTGGCGCGACGCGCGGAAGTGGTCGTGATCGATGGCATGCGCGAGTTCGGCAACGGCCACTTACTACCTGCTGGTCCATTGCGCGCGCCAGTGTCGAGATTACGTGGGGTTGATGCCGTGGTGCGTAACGGCGGCGAACCGGCACCCGGCGAGTACGCGATGAGCATGCAAGCGCAACAGTTGGTCGCCTTGGACGGCGGTCGCGCGGAAAGCCTGAGCCAATGGCAGGGACGCAGCGTGCATGTGGTTGCGGGTACTGGCAATCCCGCACGCGTATTCGCCAGCGTGCGCGCGCTCGGCATCCATGTGATCGAACACGCGCTGCCCGACCACGTCGATTACAGTGCCGATGGAGTGCCACATTTTGACGATGGCTTGCCGGTGATTACTACTGAAAAGGACGCGATCAAACTCGCGCCGCGCGCCAATTGGTTTGTGCTTAAAGTGACCGCACAGTTGCCGAGCGAATTCTTTGACCACATCGTTGAGCGGATGGCGCTGATTCCACCACCACCGCCGCCACGGCCGTGGGAACGCCATCAAAAGCCCGAGAGCGCGTAGTGGACGAGCATCTAGTCATCGCCATCCCGTCGCGCTTTGGCGCCGCGCGTCTGCCGGGAAAACCGTTGCGCGAGGTCGCCGGGAAGACGCTCATCGCCCACGTGATTGAACGCGCGCTTGAGCTGTCGGCGGAAGTGGTGGTCGCCACTGACGATCAGCGTATTGCCCGCATTGCGACGGCTTACTCGGTCAAATCCGTCATGACCCGCAGCGACCACGCGACCGGCAGCGATCGACTCGCCGAAGTCGCGGCGCAACTGCGCTGGAGCGATAGCACCCTGGTGGTGAACCTTCAGGGTGACGAGCCCTTGATGCCGATCGATTGTTTGCGCGCGGTGGTCGATGCTTTGCGCGACGACCCTGGCGCCGCAGCGGCGACGTTAATGACTCCGATCGTGCACATGCACGAAGTCTTAGACCCATCGTGCGTGAAGGTCGTTTGCGATCAGCAGAGCAGGGCGCTGTATTTCAGTCGCGCACCGATCCCGTGGGCGCGCGACGCGTGGTCTGGAGCACGCGATACCATGCCTGCCAGCCCGGTCTATCGACACCTTGGTTTGTACGCCTATCGTGCCGTAACGCTGCGCCGCTTCGCGCAATTGCCGCAGTCGCCACTCGAAAGAATCGAATCCTTAGAGCAGTTGCGACTGCTCGAAAACGGTCTCGCCATCGCCGTACGTGTGGCGCCGCAGGAGATTCCGGCCGGTGTGGATACTGAGGCTGACCTTCAGCGCGTTGAGGCGTTGTTGCTGCAACGGCGCGATCTCTAGCTCGACTTCATGCCCGTCGGCACCGATGCACGCCATCGGCTTGATTTTCCAGAATCTTTCCGCACACTGCGACGCTCAGTGCGAGTAGGAGTCGGTTGCCCATGCAAGTGGAAGGCGTAGCCCGAATCATTTTTGTGTGTATGGGCAATATCTGCCGCTCGCCGTTGGCAGAAGCCGTTGCACGCCGGGATTTTAAGCATGCGCGGCTGGAAATCGAGGTCGCGTCAGCCGGTACCATCGGATTTCACGAAGGCGATGTTGCTGACGACGGGGCCCTCGATATCGCGAACTTGCACGATCTTGACTTGCGCATGCACCGCGCGCGCAAGGTCCGACGCCAGGATTTCGACGACTTCGACCTGATTCTCGCGCTAGATGATCGCAATCTTGCGGATCTGCTGCGCGCCAGCGACAGCGCAAACCATCGGAAGATCCGCCGGCTTCTGGACTTCGCAGCCGACTGTGGGCATCGTGAGGTGCCTGATCCCTATGAGCGTGGTCGGCAGGCTTTTGCGTTTTCGCTCCAGTTGATTGAGTCAGGCGTGAACGGTTTATCGCGGTATCTGGCATCCCCTGCCGAGCTACGCGATCACAGTTTTTTCTCGGAGACGCGGCGATGAGCGGTGAAATTTATCTGGCGGAATTGCCGCGGGAATTGTCGTGGGTCAATACCGACGAGCGCCCCGAATTATCCGAGTTGCGCGGCAAAGTGGTGCTGCTTAATTTTTGGTGTGGATCGAGCATTGCGTGTGCGCAGCAGGCTCAGGAAATCCGGCATATGGAAGCGCGCTTTCATGATGGTTTGGCCGTGCTTGGCCTGCACACACCGAAACATCCAGCGGAATCTGAAGACGAAACGGTCTTAAAGTACGCCAACTTCTGGCATCTTCGCCATCCGGTCGCGAACGACCGCGAATGGATGGTTTGGCGGATGCTCGGGATCGAGTCATGGCCGACATCGGCGCTGCTTGATCACGATGGAAAATTGGTCGCCATTTACGCGGGCGAGGGTCGCCGAAACGAGATTGAGGCGAAGATTCACGAGATTCTTGAGCAAGCCGCGCAAGCTGATCGCCGAAGCTATGAGCCAGCGCCGGTCGCGCGCAAGCCGGAACCGCGCACGGCCTTGCGTTTTCCAACCCGCATCGTGGCTTCGCAAACGCATCTGTACATTGCCGACACGGGCTTCAATCGCGTGCTCGAAGTTGGATTCGATGGCCGCATCGACCGCCAGTTCGGCTCCGGGAATCCCGGCCATTGGGACGCGCGCGGCGCCGACGCCGGTTTCCGTGATCCAGTCGGTTTGGCCATTTGGAAGGACTATCTCTTTATCGCCGATACCGGCAATCACACCATTCGTCGCGTGCGTCTGGTCAGCGGCGACATCGAAACACTGGCAGGCAACGGCCAATGCGATCGCCCTTCAGCCACCGAGTTCACGCAACCCAAATTGGCGCCGATGGCATCGCCGACGGATGTCGCCACGATCAATGACCGTCTCTACATCGCAATGACCGGCTTGCATCAGATTTGGCAACTGGATCTTGGACGCAATGTATTGAGCCTATTCGCCGGCAATGGCCGCGAAGAGTCTCTCGACGGCAATGGCTCCTTTAGCAGCTTCGCCCAGCCCACGGCGCTCGCGCTGGTAAGCGATACGATGTATGTGCTTGATGCTGCGACCTCGTCGCTGCGTTCTATGCGCCTTTACGATGGCCGCGTGAATACATTGGTTCCTGGCGGCTTGTTCTCCGATGGCAACTCGGATGGGCCCGCCAGCGCGGCACGCATGTGCTACCCCACCGCGATGCACGCCGATCTCCAACGCGGCGTCCTATGGATAGCCGACACGCTGAATCACAAACTGCGCGTGTATGGATTGACCAAGAACGAACTGAAAACCTTGAACGTGAATTACAAATTGCAATCGCCATCGGGGGTTTGCGTCGCGCAGGGCGCGGTGTGGATCGCGAATACGGCAGCACATGAAATCCTGAAATTGGATCTGAAGACCGGGCGGCTCGCGCGTCTGCCGATTACCACCTGACCCCGGTCGGCATTGTTGAAGCAACCGCATCCACAAGCGCCACTGCGCTTAACGACAATCCGTGTGCGCCTTGGTGTTTCAGTGGATCTCCCCATATCGCAGACTCTATCGCGCATTGCCCGTGGCCTTTGTCGATGAGCCAGAAACTAAAAGCCGATCCCGAGCCCACATTTGATGCGCGAGCCTTCGCGCGCACGCTGAGCCATGAGCCTGGCGTCTATCGGATGTTGGGCGAGGATGATCAGGTTCTATATGTGGGCAAGGCTCGCAATTTGCGCAATCGCGTGGAGAGTTATTTCGCGCGCGGCGCACACGACGCACGCATCACCAGCATGGTCATGCAGGTGCGCCGAATCGAGGTCATGGTCACACGCACCGAAGCCGAGGCGCTCTTGCTCGAATGCCAACTGATCAAGGCATTGAAGCCGCGCTACAACATTGATTTGCGCGATGACAAAAGCTATCCGTGGATCAAATTGTCCGCCGGCGATGTGTTTCCGCGCGTCTCCTTTCACCGCGGCTCGCGCGCCGCGCCGGACAGGTTCTTTGGACCCTTTCCTTCAGCATGGGCCGTGCGCGAAACACTCGGCTTGGTGCACAAGACTTTCCAGTTGCGCCAATGCGAGGACAGCGTTTTCAAGAATCGCTCGCGTCCCTGCCTGCAACATCAGATTGGGCGATGCAGCGCGCCGTGCGTCGGCAAGATCGATGAACACGATTACGCGGCGAGCGTGCGCCATGCGAGCCTGGTGCTGGAAGGACGTTCATCCACGCTCATCGATGAACTCAGTTCAGACATGGAAAAAGCCGCCGTTGCGCTCGATTTCGAGCGGGCTGCGGGGCGGCGCGATCAGATTGCAGCGCTGCGCCGTGTACTCGCGGCGCAATTTGTCCAAGGCGAGCGCGGCGATCTAGACGTCATTGCCTGTGTCAGCCGCAATGGCAAGGCTTGCGTCGAGGTGCTGTTTTTTCGCGGCGGCATGAGCCTTGGCAATCGCAGCTATTTCCCACGCTACATCGGCGAAGCCGCTGAGCCAGAAGTGCTGCGCGCCTTCATCCTGCAGCACTACACCGACCAATCGATGGCTCCGAGTGAGTTGCTGATCTCGCACGCCATTGAAGATCAAGACTTGGTTGAAGAAGTTTTGACTGCACAGGCCGGCAAGAAGGTGCGGCTGATTCACAACCCGCGCGGTGACCGTGCGCGTTGGCTGGAAATGGCCACGCGCACTGGCGAATCCGCACTCGCCAGTGAACTCGCAGCCAACGCCACCATGCGCGCACGCTTTGAAGATCTGCGCGAATTGCTGCAACTCGATGAGCCACCTGCGCGCATCGAGTGCTTCGACATCAGCCACACGCAAGGGGAGGGCACTGTGGCCTCGTGCGTGGTCTTCGATGCACAGGGATCGGTCAAATCTGACTATCGGAAGTTCAACATCGAAGGCATCGTCGGTGGCGATGACTACGCTGCCATGCGCCAAGCGCTACAGCGACGCTTTGCGCGGCTCGCAAAAGGCGAGGGCATCGCACCCGATGTGTTGCTGATCGATGGCGGCGAAGGCCAATTGCGCCAAGCGTTGATGGTGTTGGACGAACTTCAAATAAGCGGCGTGCTTGCAGTTGGCGTGGCCAAGGGGCCGGAGAGGCGCGCCGGGCACGAGACGCTGCTGATCGGAAGCGAAATGCGCGAATTGGAACCCGGCCCCGCATCGCCCGCCCTACATTTGATACAGCAAGTACGCGATGAAGCGCATCGTTTCGCCATTACCGGCCACCGGGGTCGTCGAGCCAAAACGCGCAAACGCTCAATGTTGGAAGATATCCCTGGCATCGGCAGCAAACGCAAAAGCGCCCTGCTGAAAGCTTTTGGCGGTCTGCACGGCATTCAGCGCGCAGGTGTGGAAGACTTAGCCACGGTGGAGGGCATCGATCGTGCCCTGGCGCAACGCATTCACGATCTATTTCACGAACGCTGAAGACCTCATGCCCCGAATCGCCGCACTCATGCCACTGAACCTCGCGACGATCCTGACGCTGGCTCGCATCATGCTGATCCCGGTGCTGGTCGTGCTGTTCTATGCGCCTTGGTCGTGGTCACACATCGCGGCCTCCATGGTCTTTTTGGCGGCTGCGCTGACTGATTGGCTCGACGGTTGGGTTGCCCGCCGCTACAACCAGGAATCCGGCTTCGGCGCCTTTCTCGATCCTGTCGCCGATAAATTGATGGTTGCGGTCACACTGATCTTGCTCGTGCAAGCCGATCCGAAGCCATGGATTGCGATCATGGCCGCCGTGATCATTGGACGTGAGATCAGTATCTCCGCGCTACGCGAATGGATGGCTGAACTCGGTCAGCGCAAGCGTCTTCGGGTTGGCGGCCTCGGCAAAATCAAGACCATCGTGCAGATGACGGCACTCACCATGCTGCTGTGGCGCGATTCCCTGTTCACCATTCCGATATACGATCTGGGCTTGGTGCTTTTGGTCATTGCCGCCGTTCTCACCCTGTGGTCCATGGGCCAGTACCTGCACGCCGCGTGGCAAACGCTCTCAGAAAGCGCAGTGGAAGGGAAGTGAGAGCGTGTGTGTGGTGTCCGCAAATCCAATCCACTGCACCTCAGACCAAGGGACCGGTTGCTCGGCCAAGTGTCTTCTTCTCAAATTCCATGGAAAACTTTCACTCAAAGGGTTGACACTGATTCGTTCTCCGCTATGCTGGGCAGTCTCTTGCGGGAATAGCTCAGTTGGTAGAGCACGACCTTGCCAAGGTCGGGGTCGCGAGTTCGAGTCTCGTTTCCCGCTCCAGATTCAAATCGAAACCTCGGAACACCGGGGTTTTGACGTTTCAGGGGGTTAGCAAGAGCCCTCGTGTTCGTCTGGCCAGGTGGCAGAGTGGTCATGCAGCGGCCTGCAAAGCCGCGTACGCCGGTTCGATCCCGACCCTGGCCTCCAGACGCAAGCCGCTATTCGCGGCATCAGATTCAAGCACCACCTCCCGCAACACTAGCCGCTTAGGTTAGCCTTGCGCATGCCTCCGCCCGGATGGCGAAATCGGTAGACGCAAGGGACTTAAAATCCCTCGGACGCAAGTCTGTGCGGGTTCGAGTCCCGCTCCGGGCACCAACAAAAGCAATAACTTAGCCGACCCTCAGGGCTCTTGAGAGTCAACGGCGCGATGATGCGCTGATGCGGCTGGACACGCTGCGGCAGCGTGCACCTCACGCCTGATGGGCACCGGCGTCGACGCGCAAACCTGCCACCTGATCGTGCTCGACCGCAGCATCGCCTCGATGACCGAGTTCAAGCAGATCATCGGCCGCGGCACGCGCATCAATGAGGAATACAACAAGCTGTTCTTCACGATCATGGATTTCCGCCGCGCGACCGCCCTATTCGCCGATCCGGATTTCGATGGCGATCCCGTGCGGATTTACGAGCCGACCGACGACGAAACCGTCGTGCCGCCCGAGGAGCCACAAACCCAGGCGTGCCGGAGCCCGCCGATATCGGCATCCTCGACAACGCCGACGAAAACGCCAGGACCCGCCGCACGCGCTACATCGTCGCCGCTTTTCGCGTCGAAGACCTCGCAATGACGAATCAATGAGTTATGCGAGTGGTTCATCGAAAATCCCAGGCCAGCGCGTGGATTGTCGATGTCAAGCTTGTCGTTCCAATGACCACTATGAGCATGACCGCATTGATTCGTGCGGGCTCTTGGCACCATGCTATTGATAAATCGCAAATGCCGGATCATGGTCGGCGCTACGCGTCGTCTGTGTATTTCAGTCAGCGTGCTCGTCAGCATTCGGGTCAGTCCACCACAGGAGCTTTTCGTGCTTGCCAGTTTCGTGTTGGCTGCGGCCATGTTGTCCGGTGATGCGCTGCCGGCGGGGGAGGGTGCCTATAGCGAAGCGGACTTTGATTCGCCGAATTTCCTCATCGGACGCTGGACCGGCAAGGGACCGGATGGCAAGCCGTTCTTCGAGGAATATGTGCGCCTAACGCCGACAAAACTGCAATCGAATCGGTATCCGATGGCGAGCTTCACCGACCCCACTGATCACAGCCAGATCAGTCTGGAAGACGGCAAGATCTGGTCGCGGTGGGGCGAGTTCACTTGGACCGCTAACGCCGTGGAAGCTGGCAAAATATGCTTCGAGCCGGTGAACGCACCCAGTGCGTTTTGCTGGGAGCACCGGTCAGATTCGATTGCTGAAGTGACTCAGCGCTGGCAAGATCAAGCCGGCGTGGAGCAGTCGTACACATTAAAACTAGAGCGCTTTGCACCCTGATTGCGGCGTGAGCCTTTGGTTGCCCGTCACATGACATGTAGCGACCTGGTGGGAGAGCACAGATGCAGTTGAGCGAGGTTCGGTCGGCGCTACGTGAGTTGGCGCAACGACGACAATCGGCGTGGATGGCTGATTTTGACCATGTGCTGGAGGAAATCATTGCAGAACAGCGCAAGAAGGGCAGGTTGCACCATGCAGAGACAGCCGAGCGCTTCTCGATTTGCGCAGAAGACACGCTTCGAAGCGTTGGCAGCGAACTCTCAGGTCACGTAGTTCAACTTCTGACCGATCAGGGGAAGGGGCAACTGACCGAGCGCGAAGTGCTCGCTGATTTCTGCGCCACATTGAAGTTTGGCCGCGACCGCCTAGCGTCGAAGTTGCTGCGAGCAATTGAAGGGCTTGAACTACCGAAGCGCTCGGACGGTATGGACGGATTCAATCGCTTTAAACAGATCTCGCATTACGATCCAGGGCATTCACAGCTCAAGGATTTTTTCACTGGCGATGCAATGTCACGTGGGGGTAAACCGTTGTCTGAGTGGCGACAAACGGAAGTGAAACGCGAGCCGAAAGCGATGCCGCCCGCGCGCGTGTGGTTCGTCGCGCTGAGTGTGTCTGTCGGCATCATCATAGGCACGGCAATCTGGCTGTTGGCCGAAATTGCGTAGCTACTTACACTTCGATTACAAAGTGGATGAAGTCGTTAAAATAGTTATAAATCAATACGTTAAAATACATTGTTGATCTACAGTCTTATCCTGAGCGCGCGTTCAAGATACGGTTGCTGACGGATCCGTCATACAAGTTTAGCCACGCTGAAATGCAAAGCTGGCATTCTCATTGGCGCAGATCGAACGGGATGATGGCCTGTCGATCGGCGTCCGCTTAGTTTTAGCACTCCCCAGCGGATGATGTTCCAGCCGCGACGGCGCTAGTCGTCGCGGTTCTCCCCAAGCACGACGGGCACGCAAAAAACGTCGCTTCCGCGTCGAGATTCCGACGAAAAATCGGTACTTCAAGTGATGCCATTGATGAAGTGATCTGCTTGTTACTCCGGCTTGGCGCTTCTCTTGTCTGCCTCTGCCTTCGCTTGGTCGCACCTGTCTTTCAGCGCCTTGATGTCGGGATCTGTCAGGTCATTCGAGAAATGGTTTCGATCGGCATATTCCTCGCACGTGGTCGGCTTGGCTCTCGGCGCGTCATTTGCATCATGCAGTGCGGGATCGTGCGCGGAAGCCACCGTCGCCAAGGACAAGAGCCACAACGCGCAGATGGTAAAAACGGAACGCTTCGTCATAAAGATCTCCTTACAATGGGGTCAGTTTAAGTCGCGCCGCAGAGTGCTGGCTGACTCTTACTCGATAGAATGTCAGCGCTCTGGCTCTCGAACGCTGGGAGAACTGGGGTTGCGGCGCAGTGGTAATTGCCTGCGCTCGTGGGCGCATTCGAAAAGTTCCTCACCCCCGACCCCTGTCCCAAAAAAAGCGTGGGAGAGGGGAGCGACGTGTCTAATTCTGTCGCCGTTCGGGCGGAGATTAATCATGTTCAGTTTTTTGTGCGGGATCGTCGGAGATTGGGTTTCACAATGGCTGCTGTGCAGAGGCGAGGACGCGAGTCACGGCTGGTACAGCGCAGATTGAAAACCGCTGACCTCGATTTTCACGTTGACCGGGATAGCTCCGCGATTTTCCCAGTACCAGCCATGGCTGCCGTCGAACGGCGCCGTGAACGTGCCGGAACCGGTGCGCTGAGCCGCTTCGACCGAATAGCTGGTCCATGCACCTTTTACGCCGGTACGCTCGCCGTGCATGTCAACGGCGACGTCTGCATCGGCGGCCCAGTGAAAGACCAATCCATCGCCAGCCTTGAGCAATGCCTTAACTTCGGTGCCTTTGCCCGGCGCCAAGCTCACGGTCAAAGATTCCGCCTTCGGAGCCGCACTGGACCCGTGCACTGACAAGGCCTGCGCGGCAAAGCTTTGTTTCGCCGATGTGCCAAACGCCATCGTCGCCTTCTTAGCTTCGCTTGCGTTGCGTGCGCTCAATGCAGCATCAACCACTGACGATTCGGACGGCGAGGGCACCTCGATTGGCGTCTCAGTGGCGGCAAGTACCGTCAGACCGAGCTTCCTGCCGACGCCAGTGGGATCAATGCCATATTCCGCGGGCAGGACCAGGGTCACCAGCAGCACAGTCGCGACGAGAATCGAAATGATCGTGGCTTTGAGCAGGTTAGGCCCAGGTTGCACCGGAACTTTAGCGGTGATCGTCATGGATAAACCTCTTGGGAGACGAAGAAGCCGGCGAGCTGAAAGCCAAATAGCACAAACCCGGCAGTCATCAGAGTGACGTTCGCCGCAAATGCCTGACGATGGAATGCCGATCTGCGGCGCCAATAGCTCATCACGATCAGGATGCCAGTGAGTGCAATCAATTGGCCAAGCTCGACGCCCACATTGAACGCGAGAATATTCGCCACAAGTCCGTCGGGCGACAGGGAAAAATCCTGCAATTTGGTCGCCAGACCGAAACCGTGGACGAAACCAAAAATCAACACGGCCGCCTTGGTGTTGGGTTGGACGCCAAACCATTGTTTGAACGCGCCCAGATTGTCTAGCGCTTTATAAACAACTGACAGGCCGATGATCGCGTCGACCAGATAGGGATTGACATGCAATCCGCCCAACACACCGATCAACAGCGTCACGCTGTGGCCGATCGCGAACAAAGTCACGTAGATCGTGATGTCGCGCATCTTGTACAGATAGAACACCACGCCAAACAGGAACAACAAATGGTCGTATCCCGTCACCATGTGCTTTGCGCCCAAGTAGGCGTAAACCAGCACACTGACGCCGGTGTTCTGCTGCAAGAAGGCTTGGTCGGTGCCAGCCACGCCGTGCGCGTAGCCCAGCGCGGGAAGTAGCGCCAGAACGGCGGCGATGATGGTTCTCATGAATTTACTTCGAAGTGGATCAACGCAATGGTGTCAGGCGAACGGGTGCACGCGTCAGCGGTGGCTTGAATCTGCGCTCAAAAGCTTGATCGGACGAACGCGAGCTGCCAACGATGCTCGTGGATTGCTCAGGCGTAGACAAGCGCAGATCGAAGAGTTCGGCAGACAAAGACAAAAGCATTTGCAGTCAGCACCCTCCACATCCAGCGTCTATTTGACATAATACACATTAGACGCACTTTTGTTAGTTGTGGTGTGGGAATGAGGTTGCTTGCAGGCTTGCGATCAAACCGCCATCTCTGGTTGCACCGCCTCTACCACCGTTGGCCGGGCACGCCCTCTTTCGAAGCCCAACGTGGTTTCGATGGCTGACTTCAAGCCAGCGTGCGCACACTCAAACCCTGGACCAACTCTGATCCTTAAATGTCGCGATGTGGAATTGACGCAAGGAACTTACGCAGCAGGCACCCATTTGCTGAGCCAATCGGCGGCCAGTAAAAGTCGGGGTTTACCTCGTATCGGACCGCCCTACTCGCTGGCATATCACCGAAATCCCGCAGCCTGACCGACGTTAGCGACGTGATCGACGAGTTCATAACACAGGATGATCGCGCGTTCCGAGGGGCTCCAGTAAGCATTGGGTCCTCCGCATTCCTGCGCATACAGGCGGACCATCACCTTACCCTCGGGAAAGCGAAATTGCTTGAGCAGGACGGCCAGATCTTCGAGCAGGCGCCATTCCTTGACTAGGGCCGCGGCGTCTTTGAACGCGGCGTGCTCTGGTGCAACGTGGTTGACCGGGACCAGAAATCCGTCGAGTTGATGAACTAACTTCGTGGTATTGCCGTTGAGATAGGCGCTCCATGACGCGGCGTTGCGCGCGGCCTCAGGAATGCAGGATTCGCGCCTTTCCGCAGGAATCGCGTGGCGACCCGCGAGTGGACCCATGGTCTGCGGGTCGGCACCATAGAGCAGGCAGATGATCTGGTAACCGCGCTGCTCGTCGATGCCGTGCTCGCCCCACCACGCTAGCTCTGCGCGACTCGCAGAACTGCTACGCCCGGAAGCCAGCCACCATTCCACGGCGGCAATGGCATCGGTCCCATCCTGTTGTGCGTTCGGCGACATCCACCAGGTGGCGAAGCGGTCGGCGGCGTCTTCTTCGCGTCCCAGCACCGGGATGTCGTAGAGATCGACAAAGGCATGCCCCGTCTCGTGCAGCAGCACAAAGCGCAGCGTGCCTTGTACAAACTGTCGCAGGCTGACGCTGTCACGGAACATCGCTTGTGGCGGCGCCAAACGGACTTTTTCGGTATGGGCCACTGGCGCAAGCACCAATGCAGCGATGAAAAGCTGAGCGATCAGGAAAATGCGCCGCGGGTTCGACATGTACTGGCTCCGTGGAGAAAGGAGGCATCGTGAAGTAACTGCATGAGTGGCTACCCGCTGATGAAGATCGCCGTTCTCTGCCAAAGGCCCAGCGTTATCAACAATTGAGCATGATTCTCTGCGCCGATACCGCAATATCGCCCGCAGCGATGCCGGTAATTTGCAATAGATACAATACCTTAGCTAAACGGACTTTGCTGCGGTCGACACCACGACATTGGCAATCACGCACCAATGTCCGTATTCGGCAGTGATTGCTGTTTATGTGACTCAAACACCATCGAATGTGGCCGCCGCGCCATGCGCTGGTGCTGATGTACTTGCAAATCCCCAGCAACCCCCGAAGGAAATCCGCATGACACTCGCAATACCGCGTCTCATCCTTGTCACCGTTACGCTGATCGCAATCGCCGCATGTGGCAATGACGCTGCACCAGACCGAACCGAAGCCGGCGGCGTCGTATCGCAGCAGGCTGCGGTTGCCTCGGCGGACGCATTGCCCGAGCGTCACCGACGCAATCTGTTGCGTGCGCTTGAGAATGCGGATGCTGGGAAAAGCCCGACGATGGCCTGCACCAGCGTCATCGCACGTGCCGCTGGAAATCCCCTACCAGAAGGCACCGCCCCCGCGCCAGAAGACGTGCGTGCCTTTGAGATGTGTTATGTCGATGCCAGCGCCCGCTACATTCAGGCGCTATTGGCGCAGATCACGCCGGCCAGTAGCAGCGGCGAAATTGAAAATACCTGCGCCAGAATCGCCGCATATGCGGTGATCTCGCGCGTTAGCCTGGGCAGCTTCGCGGGCAATATCCAGCTTGACGTCCCTACCCTCGACGGCCGCATGGCGGCGCTCGTCAACAACGGCATAACTGCTAAATGTCCGAGTTATATGTCATCAATTCGCGGCACTCAGTGAGCTTAAGGCTTCAGCGCGTTAGGGATTGATGTCGCTGCCCTGTGATGCTTGGATCCTCCCTCGCAGCGCTTCCACATCAGCGCGCATCGGCTCGGCGGCTGGCCCTAGCGTGTCCATGGCGGCGCGCGCACGATCGTGTGCTGCGCGTGCTGCCTTGGCATCACCGCGCTGGTGATGCAACTTGCCGAGCATTACTTGCGCTCTTAGGTCGAGCGAAACCGGCATGGTGGCGGTGTCCACCGCAGCCAGTAAATCGAGCACGGAGGCAACATCGTCAAAGCGCTGCAGCAGGAACAAGCCTTCGGCCAGCGTAACGCGTACCGATATCGTCAGTGGACTGGTATCGCCGGCGTGCGTCTCGGCCATTGCCGCAGCCTCTTCAGCCAGTTGCACGGCTTGCGCCGCTTTGCCGGTCTTCAGCAGCGTGCGCGCATAGTTGCCAATCAGCGCGGCCGTGGCGGCTGACGGCCCATAGGCCTCGCGCCGGAGCGCGAGTGCAGATGCAAAAGCAGCTTCGGCCTCTGCCAATTGGCCTTGGCGAAAATGCGCGGCAGCGAGGTTGTTTAGCGTATTCAGCGCGTCATTACTGCGTTCCATATGCAGCACCGTCCAAATGCGCATCGCTTCCTGCGATGACTCGATGCCTTCATCGAATCGGCCAGCCTGAATGTAGGCGGCACCGAGATTAGAGAACAGCACGCCGGTCTCGAAATGCTCTGGACCCGAGCGCTGCAGGCGTTGCGGCAGCGCGGCCTCTAGCGTCGCAATGCCTGCCTGAACTTCGCCGCGTTGACGCTCGAGTTGCGACTGCAGCATGCGGCTGGTAAGCAACACATCTGCATGACGCGCGGGATCCTGCAACCAAACTTTTTGTGCCTGCGCCAGCAACTGCGTGGCCTCATCCGAACGCCCCATGCGGTGCACGGTCTCTGCCAGGGTGAAGCGCACATCGGCCGCGGCGGTTTCATCGGCGATAGCGCTTTCATGCGCCAGCCAACGTTGAAGCAGCGGGTCGGCTGCGGCGTAATCGCCGATATAAAAATGCAATTCGCCGAGTGCCTTCAAGACATCTGCTGCTGCCGCCGGATCCTGCGCAAAACCCGCATCGACACGCCCAGCAGCTTGCTCCAGCACTTGCTTGGCCGTCAGCGGCTTACCGGCCTGCGTGTGAAGGCCGGCGTCGCGAAACATGTGCGCGAGGTAGTCACGCACGGCCTTACTGCGCGCAGCCTCGGTCTGCGCAATGTCGCGATCGCGCGCTGCGTCGTGCTGAGCCAATATCACGGCGATCAGGGCGATCAGCAGTCCGCTCACAAATAAGGACAACGTCGCGGCGACCAGCCAATGACGGCGCAGGGCACGGCGAATCCAGTAGCCGATGGCCCTTCCACGCGCCTGCACCGGACGCATCGCTTGGAAGTGATCTATATCCTGTTTGAGCGCTTCCACCGAGGCATAGCGTGCATCTGGCTCCGCTTGTGTGGCCTTGTGTACGATGGCGTCAAGGTCGCCACGAAGCCGCTTCGCGTCGTCGCCTACGGCCTGCGCACTGGGTAGTGGCAAAGGCCCGACGGCTACGCGCTGCAGCAAAGCCAGCGTGCCCTGCCTTAAAAGACGTCCCCACGGTGGCTGGCCCACGAGCAGTTCATGCAGCAACAGACCCAACGCGTAGACATCGGTCGACGTGGTTTCTGCTTGACCGGCGAGTTGCTCTGGCGCCGCGTATTGTGGTGTTAAATACTGGCTGCGCGTGGTGGCCGTGGCGGCCTCGTCAAGCACCTGAGCGATCCCAAAATCGAGCAAAATGACCCGCCCGTCGTTGCGCACGAGAATATTTTGTGGCTTGATGTCGCGATGCACGATCAAATGCCGGTGCGCATAGGCGACCGCATCGCAGACCTGCAGGAATAATCCGAGCCGCGCGTCGATATTGAGCGATTGACCTCGCGCATACACGGTCACGGCTTCACCAGCCACGAACTCCATCACCATATAAGGCTGCCCGTCGAGCGTGCTCCCGGCATCCAACAGACGCGCAATATTGGTGTGATCAAGCTGTGCGAGAAGTCGCTGCTCACGCAAGAAGCGCGGCACGTCATCGCGATGCCAATGGCGCAGCAGTTTGACCGCAACCCGTTGATCAAACTGTCCGTCGTGGCGTGCGCCTAGCCAAACATCGCCACTGCCGCCACTTCCCAATAGTTCTTGCAGGGTCCACGGGCCTAGTTGCGTGCCCTGCCCTGGCGCGCCGTCCCGCGCCGGGATGTCATGTTCTAGAAAGCCCTCGGAATGCGTCATTGCAGCGAGGAGGCCCAGCGCCTCACGACGCAAAAGCTGGTCATCGCCACAGGCCTGACGCACGAAGTGCTCGCGAGCGGAAGCGGACTGGTCCAGTGCACCATCGAGCACGGCCTCGACGCGTGCAAAGTGCCCGGCAGCGTCCGCTAGGGCAGTCTCAGCCATCGCCAACGTCTTGGAGCGGCGCCACTTCGCCCAATTCCCGGTATAGCCATGCCCTCGCCTTCAGCCAGTCGCGCCGGACTGTACGGTCGGTGATACCCAGCGCCTCGGCGGTTTCGCCATCGCTAAATCCAGCGAAGTATCGGCATTCAACCACCTGTGCCAGCCGCGGACTTAACGCCGCAAGACCTTTGATCGCGTCGTTGACCAATAGAATTTGCTCGTCGTCCACATTCTGCGCTGCAATATCGTGCTGCAGTTCGTTGGCCGACTCGCCGTGATTCCGTTTTGCCGCGCGACGAGCGAGTACATCGTTGACCAATACCTGACGCATCGCGAGCGCCGCAGTCGCGAGGAAGTGCTGACGATTATCCCATCGATGGGAGCGCTGCAACTTGATCCAGGCTTCGTTCACCAGCGCGGTCGTGCACAGCGTAAGGCCGGCGCGCGCTCGGTAGCGTTCTCGCCGCGCAATATTGCGCAGGTCGTGATACAGCAGATCGACCAGTGCATCGAAACTGTTCGCGTCCACCCGCGCACATTGTGTGCCGGCAGAATCTGGGTCCATTGTCATATCCAAAGTCTCGCATAGCCGACGGCGTGATCAGTTAATGAATGCATCGGTGATCAGCCTTTCCCCTACGCTTTTCTCGTGAGTTGTCCCAGGAAGGTTAGACAATATTTCCGATGCATGTCGTCGTCACACAAGCCCAAACGGAGACTGATCGCTTGCGCGGCATGTCGCGTGATCGATAGAACGCACGCAACTTGTAGCGGGCCGGCACGAAGGGAGATCGATCGGCGTGCGCGGCATGCCGAGCGATCGATCAACGTCACAGAACTTGCTGCTGGCCAGTCCGAAGGCAGAACGGCCAGCTTAAACGGCATCCTGATGGAGCCAGCGATGCGATCAACGCCGGGCGGTCAAAGCCCTTATTCATCAATCAAGCACATCGAAGCATTTTCGCCGAAGCCAATTGAGGATACGCTGTGCGTCCTCGGAACGCGGAGCTCTCGGGAGGCATGGATCAGGTCCTTCTTATCGAAGCATCGGCAACGCGTCGGCGAGCGCTATCGGGCATGCTTGCGCAGAGGCACTTCGAAGTCATCGTAGTACCCAATTTTGCCGAAGCTCTGGCGCTCTTGGCGAAGTCTGATCGCCAAACTTACGCGGCGTTGATTGTCAGTTGGCCAGAGTATTCAGATCATCGTGCCGACGAAGTGTTCGCTTTGCTGCGAGCGCGCGACTGGTTCGAGTTGCCGGTTTTGGTGATGGCAGATTCAACCGACGCCGGCGCGGTCACATGGCTGATGAAGAGACCCGCCACCGCCCTGCTTCTTTGGTCCGACTACTCCGACGCATCGGACGCACTCGACAAACTGATTCGTCCCACAGTTCGTGCTGCTCCACCGCAGACCCCAGCACCGCAGTCCTTGCGCGTCTTATTTGTTGATGACTCTCCAACGGTGAGAATTGCGTTTAAACGGTTGTTAACGGCGGAAGGATTTCAAGTCGAAACGGCTATCAATGCCGAAGATGGTCTGGCCAAAGCATTGGCCGGTACCTACGATATAGCAATCGTCGACTATTTCATGCCCGGCGAGAATGGTTCGGTTTTGGTACGGCAGTTGCGCGACCATACGTTTACCAGCCATATTCTCTCCGCAATTATTACAGGCACTTATTCTGATCGGGTGATTACCGAGTCCCTTGGTGCTGGCGCGGTTGAATGCATGTTCAAATCGGAGGCGCGCGAGCTATTTTTGGCGCGCATGCGCTCAATGTCGCGCACCGTCAATGATCGGAATGCGATCGACAACGAAAGACGACGTTTGCACGGCATTCTGATGTCTGTGGGCGAAGGTGTCTACGGTGTCGATTCGCATGGCTTACTGCAGTTCATTAACCCGGCGGCAATGGATATCCTGGGCTATCCTCACGAAGCAGACTTTACGCACAAGTCTGCAGCCGACTTATTTCATTATGCGTTCGAAGATCGCACGCGTATCCCAAGGCAGGCCTGCTATTTATCACAGTGCTATGAACGCGGCGATCAGATGAACGGCTGGCAAACTGTTTTTTGGCATGAATCGGGGCGGTCGGTCCCGGTAGAATGCACCGTTTATCCATTGGATATCGATGGCAAACGCGAAGGCGCGGTGGTTGCGTTCCGTGATGTGTCGCAGCGTCGGTTATTGGAAGAAGAACTGCGTTGGCAAGCCAGCCACGATGCGCTCACAAAGTTGCATAACCGTGCATACTTTGAGCAGCAATTGCAACAGGAGGTCGCACGTCTACGCCGTTCCGATCAGAATAGTCTTTTGTTATTCGTTGATGTCGATCGTTTCAAATATATCAACGACACGCTCGGACATGCCGCAGGCGATCACTTGTTGATCGAGGCTAGCCATCGTCTTCGCAGTCGCCTGCGCGTAAATGATACGCTCGCACGCATGGGCGGCGATGAATATGCATTGATCCTACGAAATTCCCAAGCCAATGATCCGCTCAAAGCCGCTGAGGACTTCCGCAAGGCACTATCGGGACAGTTATTTTCGTATGGCGACAAGCATTATCGCATTACCGCGAGCATTGGTGTTGCAATTATTGACAAAAATGTCATGTCACCGTCAGAGGTTATGGCCAATGCGGATATTGCTTGTCACATTGCAAAGAATACCGGACGCAATCAGGTACACGTTTATTCCTATGACACCGACCAACGCGCGTCAATGGATATCGAACTCAACTGGTCGGCGCGTCTGGAAGTCGCCCTACGCGAAAACTTATTTGTCCTGTGCTTTCAGCCGATTTTGCCATTAGCAAATGTTGATTTAAATAGTTTACCAAAAGAAGAAGGCGCTCTTTGGTTGCGCCATCTACATCGGCAACCGCCACGGCGAATTTTTTATGAAGTCTTGATACGCATGGTTAGTGCTGGAGGTGAATATATCGCGCCAGACGCGTTTTTGCCGACAGCAGAACGCTACAATATGATGCTGGAAATAGATAAATGGGTAATCAATAACGCATTCCGCGCGTTGCGCGACAATCAAGTTAACGATCCTCATCATCTGATTGGTTTATCTATCAATTTGTCGGCACAATCACTGGGTGGCAATGGCATCGGCCGCTTCGTTATGGACAAACTGGTTGAGTTTAATGTCGATCCTACTCTTGTGACCTTCGAAATCACCGAGACCAAGGCGGTAACTAATCTCGATGCTGCGCGCGAACTGATCGCACAGTTGCGTGGTATGGGATGTCGCTTTGCACTCGATGATTTTGGCTGTGGCTTTTCGTCGTTTACGCACTTGAAGCATCTGGACGTGGATTTTCTGAAAATAGACGGGTCGTTTATTCAGGGTTTGCTCGACGATCCCGTAGATCGCGCAGTGATCACCGCGATCAACGATATTGCGCATTCGGTGGGTAAACGTACCGTCGCAGAATGTGTGGATCGCCCTGATGTGTTAGCCGCATTGCGCGCATGTGGTGTCGATTTTGTGCAGGGCTATTACGTTGGCCGCCCCACTGCCAACCTAGGCGCTGCGTTCGCTCACGCGCAAACGATCAATGCCGAATTACCGTATTCTTCTTTGGCGGTCGCAAATTGAGCTCAGTCGCGGTGTTGTGCGTCATGGTCACATGAGCGGCAGCTTTCTTTGGCACGATTACGAGACCTTCGGCACAAATCCTCGCGTCGACCGCGCGTCGGAATTTGCCTGCTGGCGAACAAATGCAGATTTTGAACCGATCGAAGATCCGCACAGCTTTCGCTGTCAGCCCAATTTGGACTATCTACCCGATGCCACTTCCTGCTTGATCACCGGCATTGGACCGGAAGCAGCGTACGCCGGTGGTGTACCTGAGCCTGAGTTTGCCGCGCGCGTGCATGCACAATTGTCTGAGCCAGGCACTTGTGGCATTGGATACAATAGCCTGCGATTCGATGATGAATTGACGCGACATCTCCTGTGGCGAAACTTCTTTGATCCTTATGAGCGTGAATGGGCACGCGGTTGCAGTCGCTTCGATCTAATCGATTTAGCGCGTGCGGCATATGCCCTTAGGCCCGAGGGCGTGCAGTGGCCGATGCACGATGAGCGCCGCCCGAGCTTTAAGTTGACCGATCTAACTGCCGCGAACCAGATTTCGCATCGTCATGCGCACGCGGCGCTATCAGATGTGGAAGCTAGTATTTCTCTCGGGCAGATATTGCGTCGTGCGCAGCCAAAGTTACTCGACTATGCGCTGAATCTGCGGAATAAGGGCACGGTGCTACGCGCTCTTGATTGGCAGTCCCGCAAGCCGATGATCCATGTTTCGCAGCGATTCCCTGCCGATCGCGGTTGCCTTGCGCTAGTCGTTCCGCTCGCGCCGCATCCCAGTCAGAGCGGCAAGATTATTGCGGTCGATGCTTATCACGATCCCCTGCCCTTGCTCACTTGGAGTGCTGAGCGACTTGCCGAAGCCGTGGTCGCGCCATCGGGAGAGTCGCGGGTGCCGACTGGACTTAAAGTTATTCATGCAAACCGATTTCCTTTTATCGCGCCAGTGTCTGTGCTCCAGGGTGCGGACTTGGCACGTATCAGTTTTGATCGTGATCGCACTTTGGCAAATGCACGCAGACTGATTGACGCGGATGGATTGGATCAGAAAATTCAACAAGTGTACTCGTTGCTGGAACAGGGCTCGCGCGCGGACCAAGACCCAGAGGCGGCGCTGTACTCGGGTTTTGTCTCGGATGCGGATCGGGCCTTGTGCGTACGCTTCCGCCGTGCCGTTCCAGAAGATTTGGCTGCTTTGACGCCAGGTTTTGCTGACCCTCGCCTGCGCACCTTGGCGCAGCGTTATCGGGCCAGGCACTTCCCGGAACTCCTGAATAAGCCCGAACGCGTTCGGTGGACTTCGCACTGCCAGGAGCGCTTAGCGAACGGCGAGCGCAACCTCTCCGGTTTACGAACGCGAATTACGGATTTCCCGGCCGAGCAAAGCGCGCTCGCGCAGGATATTTCCGCCTGGTGCGAGCGCGTCGCGAAGAATGCGAATCTGCCACCAAATGGTGAAGCCGCGACCTGAGTGAGTACAAGAGCGACCCTATGCGCTCAACGCTGAAATACTGGCCGTTATCTGCATTTTATGGCACTTACTATTTGGTGCTTGGCGCGTTTAGTCCGTATTTCGGTCCGTTTTTGACTTCACGCGGGTTTAGTGCGTTCGATCTAAGCTTGGTCATGAGTGCGTGGTACGCCGCAAGAGTTTTCGCGCCACCGGGCTGGAGCCTGGTGATCCGACGCAGTTCGGATCCGATTCGTTGGCTCCGATTGGGCGCTGCGGCGACCCTTGTAGCATTTTCAGCGTATTGGTGGACACACAATTTATTTTGGATGCTGGCGATCATGCTGGTATTCGCCAGTGCTTATAACTCGATTCTGCCACAATTTGAAGCACTGGCCTTGTCGAAGCTGGGCAAAGACCGAGCAGACTACGGCCGTATCCGCGTGTGGGGATCGATCGGATTTGTCATCGCGAACCTAAGTTTCGGCTCACTATTAAGTTTGCTTGGCTACGGTTCGCTGATCCTTGCCATGCTCCCGTGCTTCCTGCTGCTGCTGATCGCCACTTGGCTAAATGAATATCCGAAAGTGGCTCCGCACCTTCAAGACATAGCATCAATAACGTCAGAAAATATTCCAGGCAAAGCCAAAAGCGGATTGATATCTTTTTTCGCCGCTGCCATTTTGATGCAGGCAGCGCATGGCGCATTTTATGTATTCTATTCGGTCCATCTAGATAAAAACGGATATGACGCGCGCTGGATCGGCGGGCTTTGGGCCACGGGCGTGCTCGCCGAAATTGCCATGTTTCTGTGGCTACCCAAAATCCTGTCGCGGTTAGGTGCACACAAGTTGATGACTTGGTGCTTCGCCGCCGGGTGTGTCAGATGGATACTCACGGCCGAATTACCGCAATACCCGTGGGTAATGATGGCCGCGCAGTTGACGCACGCGTTGACCTTCGCTGCATTCCACGGCGCCTGCATGCATCGGATTGCCGACTATTATCCCGCTGGCCGCGCTACGCACGGTCAGGCGCTGTTATTTGGTCTCAGTTCTGGCGTCGGTGGCGTCGCAGGAGCGTGGCTTGCTGGCGCGCTGTGGATGCTAGGGTCTGGCTCTGCAAGCTTTTTGGGCGCGGCCGTGGTATCTGCTTTGGGATTTTGGTTGATGTGGCGCGAACGCGAAGTTGCGGCCGTTCCGTAGTCCAGAGGGACTCGATTCTCTTATCAAATGCACGAAGGCAGCGTTGATTTAGTCGGAATTTCTATGGCAAATAGATGTGCCCGCATTTGCGATGGCACGAATGAGCTAACCTGAAGTGAAAAACGCGAAACGTTTTAAGCGTGTCTGAGAAGTCCGCGATGAACATTCAGATCGATCCTAGGCTTGGTCGAAGCGTAATGGCATAACGACACTCAAGTCAGGTGCGCGAATCAGCCATTGATGCAAACGTTCAACCCCGAGGGCGACACCCGCGCACGCTGGCATTTTCGGTAAGGCCGACAGCAAGTTTTCGTCAATGCACAGCACCGATTGTCCACGTGCCGCTCGTATTTGTTGATCACGTTCGAAACGTGCACGCAATTCGATCGGGTCACCAAGTTCATGGTATCCATTAGCCATTTCGATCGGACCCAGATAAAGCTCGAAGCGCTCAGCGACCGGAATATCATCCAACCGGATTTTTGCGAGCGCCGCTTGACTCGCGGGAAAATCATAGACAAAAAACACCGCGTCAGCATTTATTTGCGGCTCGATGCAGTGGGTGCGCAACAGATCGAGGAGGTCGTCGCGCGAAAGCTGATCCAGATTGATTGAATAATCCCGCAACGGACGTTCGAGCTCGGCCATAACGGCGGTAAACACATCTATCTGCAAATAGTGAAGATATAACTCGCGATAACTGAAGTAGCCAATTTCGCCAATCGGGCGTCCAAATGCATTGGAAACGACTGAAATGAACGCTGCGACTTCATTCATTAAGCGATGCTGGTCGAATCCCTCTCGATACCATTCGAGCATGGTAAATTCTGGATTGTGCCTCGGTCCAAATTCGCCATTTCTAAAGACCGGCCCAATTTCAAAGACATCGCCTATGCCCGCCGCCATTAGCCGTTTAAGCGCGAATTCGGGGGATGTTCGTAGCCATCGCGTCTTCGGGCCGCCCGAAATTGGGCCGCTGTAGTGGCTCTCGAAGCTGTCGACGTTGATATCGGTATTGCCGCTGCTCGACATGATTGGAGTGGATACCTCCAACATATCGCGTGAATCAAAGAACGATCGTATTAGCGCGTTCAAGCGCGAGCGCTCGCGCAGGCGTGTGAATAGTTCTCGGCTCATGCGCAAACTCGACAGATAGAGAGACTCATGCGCGATCATGCTTGGCGAGCAAACTCAGGAAGGCTTCTTCGTCCAGGATTGGTACTAAAAGCGCCTGCGCCTTGCTTAATTTGGATCCGGCTTCCACACCGGCCACCAAGAAACTGGTTTTCTTCGACACGCTGCTTGAGACTTTTGCGCCGAGTGCCTCAAGACACGCGCCCGCAGCATCGCGCGTCATCGCGCTCAGCGTCCCCGTGATCACGGCCGTTTGACCGATGAGCGGGCCGTCAATTTTGGCCGCCGCCGGTGCCACCTCTGGCCAATGGACGCCTGCTGCAATGAGCCGATTGACGATGTCGAGATTTCGCACGTCGGAAAAAAAACTCCAAAGTCGCTGCGCTACCACTTGCCCAATATCCGCAACTGCGCTTAGTGGTTCGCCGGCAAAGGCTTTGCGTGCCTCGAGAGTTTTCAGCCCATCTGCAGACTCAAAGTAGACTCCAAGCCGCTGGCTCGCCTCGATGATCTGCTGCAGGCTGCCGAAATGGCGTGCTAGGGACTTGGCGGTAGATTCACCCACATCGCGAATGCCGAGTGCATACAGAAAGCGCTCCAGCGTTGTCGATTGACTGATTTCTAACTCGTCGACGCGTTTTTGCGCCGACTTTTCGCCCATGCGTTCTAGCGACGCTAGAGTTTGCTGGTCGAGTGTGTACAAATCGGCAATATTTTGGATCAGCCCTTCCTCCACCAACTGATCGATCAGCTTTTCACCCACACCCTCGATATTCATGGCGCGTCGCGAGGTGAAATGACGAATCGCCTCCTTGCGCTGTGCACCACAAACCAGACCGCCCGTGCAGCGAATAACCGCCTCGCCCTCGATCCGAGCCAGCGCAGATCCACACTCCGGGCATACGCTTGGCGCGACCATAGCCAGGCTACCGACGGGGCGCTGCTCCGGCAAAATGCGCACTAACTCCGGGATGACGTCACCCGCACGACGCATCACGACGGTGTCGCCGATGCGCACATCCTTACGCTCGATCTCATCGAAATTGTGCAGCGTGACATTGGACACGGTTACGCCGCCCACGAACACCGGGTCGAGTCGGGCGACCGGGGTCACCGCCCCTGTCCGCCCCACCTGCAAATCAATGGCTAGAACGGTCGTTAGCGCCTCTTCCGCCGGAAACTTGTGCGCGATCGCCCAGCGTGGCGTGCGCGAGACGTAACCCAATTCGGCTTGCCAGTCGACGCGATCGACTTTGTAGACCACCCCGTCGATTTGGTATGGCAAAGATCCGCGTTTAGTACCAATTTGATCGAAATACTTAAGACAGCCATCGACACCGATTGCCGTGCTCACGTCAGGAGATACCGGCAAGCCCAATGCGCGCAAGCGCTCGAGAATCCTCGAATGGCTCAAGGCGAAGCTGTCACCGCTGACTTCACCCAGTCCATAGGCAAAGAAGGCCAGTGGCCTTTGCGCGGCTAGCCGCGCATCCTTCTGGCGAATGGCGCCAGCCGCGGCATTGCGCGGATTGATCCACTCTCGATCGCCACGCTTGCGTGCCTTCTCGTTGTAGAGATCGAAGCCTTTTTTCGGCATATAGACTTCGCCGCGCACTTCTAGAATGTCGGGGCAATCTCCGTGAAGGCGCAAGGGAACGGATCGGATGGTGCGCACATTGTGGGTCACATCTTCGCCGGTTACGCCATCACCGCGCGTGGCTGCGCGCGTCAGCAATCCGTTTTCGTAGCGCAGGCTAATCGCCAGACCATCGAATTTCGGCTCGACGGAAAATTTGATCGCGGACTGTTCGATCCGTTCGACAATACGCGCGACGAAATCTTCAACCTCGTCCGCACTGAACGCGTTGCCAAGCGACAACATCGGCAACGCGTGTTTGACTGGCGCGAAGTCCCCGATTGGTGTCGCTCCCACGCGCTGCGTCGGTGAGTCGGCGCGGGCTAGCGACGGATATTTCGTCTCCAAGGCTTTCAGCTCGTGAAACAGCCGATCGTATTGCGCATCCGGCACCGTTGGCGCATCGAGCACATGATATTGATAGTCATAGCGTCGAATCTGCTCACGCAGATCTTCCGCACGCACGCCGGCCTCGGCTTCGCTCATGACGATTACCAGCTTGGTTTGATCTGCATATGCTCACGTTTGCGGTCAAAAGCGCGCAAATCATCGCGCAAGGCAGCAATACGCTGACGACCGAGCGGCGAACGCTGGTCGTCCAAGAGCTGTGCGCCAAGCAACTCAGAGAAGCGCGTGGCCGCGGGCAACATCATGTCCCACGCGTCCAGTGCCGAAAGCGGCCCTGGCAAGGTCATGAACAAGACCACGCCCGGCGTGCTGAACTGATCCATACGCGCCAGATCGAACACGCCTGGTCGCACCATATTGGCCATGCTGAAAACCGGCCCGAGTTCTGATTTCGAGTCAACCAGACGATGAAAAATGCCGAGATCGCCGTGCACCAGACCTGCCTTCTCGCCGGCGACGAGTAATTCCGGCCCCTGTAATACATAGCCATCCTGCGCGACCACATAGAGCGTGACGATGCGCTCGTGCGGCACGCCTTCGCGCGTGCCGGAGCGCGATTGCGTCGCAGAAGCCCCGTCTTCGCGCTCGTCGAGGCCGTCGATTCGAATCGGATCATCATGGGCCGACACGGAAGGCGGGTGCCAAGGTTCGTCGTCAATCGCCGAAAAACGCGGAGTCTGCCGATCGCGCGAGTCCTCTCCGATTACCGGCTCACGGCGCTCCGGCCCGCCGCGCAAAGACGCCGCCTGCGGTTTAGCACGTGGCCGACCGAGCCAATAGATGACGCCCAAGGCAACGATGCCAAGAAGGATTAGAACGATGCGCAACTCGGTGGTGGTCATGGTTGAAGGAGCTATTGATTCAGTCTTGGAGGATACGCAAGGGCCGCCTGCCGTGGCGCGTTCGCGCGAGATTTATGAGTGCGGAAAGATTGCACTTGCACACCCGAATCTTTGGCTCAGACGTTATTATGATCCTGGCTTTTCCTAGCGGGGTGGTGCGCGTGTCTTTTCTGGATCGGCTCAAGCGCGAAGGGAATCAGCAGAAGGCTGCGCAGGAGCAGGAATCCCGCGAGCGCGATGATCGTGATGCGCAGTACCTAAATGAGATCGAGCCGCGGATGAAGGCCCTGGTGGTCTATCTCGAAGGTTTGGTTGCAACATTGAACGAAGTGAAACCGCAAATCGTGGTCAAGATGCCCATTACGGGTTATGGCGATCTTGGGGCGCAGCCCACCTGGAATTTTAAGATCGACCACGATCGACGCTACCGGAATTTTGCCGTGTCGATGACCTGGACGCTGCGCGTTGACCCCGAGCACGCACCGGTGATTCGGGCTGAAGGCGTGACCAAGGTGAAGGCACTAACGGGTGTATTCCGACACAATCATCTGGGTGGCATCAAGGAAGAATTACGCAGCAAATCGGGCGAGGTGCAGATCGCGACCTTCCACGCGCGCGGCTACATCAAGGCCAGCTTTGAAGCCAAAGTCAGCGCCGATGACCCGGTGCTACGCATGGTGTTCTCAAATGCGAGTTGGCTCGGTTCTAGCCAGCGCCAATTTTCCTGGCAGCAGATCAATGACGACCTTTGCGATCGCATTGCGCGCTTTATCGTGCGCGAAAGCGATGCATTGTTCACCGAAGAAGTGCCGGCCGCATTGCGTCAAAAATTGGGAAAAGAGATTTCCGCTATTGCAAGAGAGACGGCAGTGTCGCCAGTCGAGGCCGAGCCCTTCCGCACTGCGGATTCGCTTTCGGAACCTAGGCCAGCGGCAGACCCGAAGATTTTCAGCCTTGCCGAGCCCACTTTCGACCTCGGCGACGATGCGTCGGACGCGATGTGGTCGGTGGCAAAATCTGATACCGCAGAGCCTGAGCCACCCAGCCTTCCTTCGTTGGAAGAGCTCAACGCTGCGCTCGCAGTGAATACCTTCGCCCCTGAAATAACGCGCACCTCAATGCCGAGGGCCGATCCGAAGGTTGCAGCAACGAGCATGCCGGCGGGCGAGCAACCACTAGCCACAGACGCGCCGCCGGTGCCAGCCTCCTATGCGTTCGCGCCTGGTGTAATCCCAGCGCCCGCCCCGGTCGGTGGCGGTGAGATGATTGAAATTGACGAGTCGAAGTTGCACTCACCGAAGGACTTCATGTCACGTATGAGTTCAACCTTTCAGCGTTTGCGCGACGAGGAAGACAACACCAAGCAGTAAGCGGGTCCTGGTGCACGCCTCGGTCACGCTCGATATCGACGTGTGATCGGCGAATCCATGATCGTCCCGGCACTCGAACCTGTAGGAATTGAAAGCATGGGCGTCCCGACGCTAGATATTCGCCGCTACGACATTGATCGCGACGCCTTTGTGGCGGAGATCGGTGCTGCCTATCGTGAGTACGGGTTTTGTTGCATCAGCGGGCACGGGATTCCGCCCGAGCTGATCGACGGATCCTACGATCGCTTCAAAGCTTTCTTCGCGCTTCCACAAGAAGTCAAGTTGCGCTACCACGTCAAAGGTGGTGGCGGTGCGCGCGGCTATACACCCTTCATGGTCGAGACCGCGAAAGACTCCAAATACCCGGACCTCAAAGAGTTTTGGCATATCGGACGCGAGATTCCACGCGATTCCGAATACGCGGAATTCATGCCTGAGAATTTATGGCCTACCGAAGTCGGCGGCTTTCGCGACTATGGCTATGGGCTGTTTGCCGCGCTCGATGAACTCGGTAGCCGCGTTCTGCGAGCGCTAGCGCTGCATATCGGCATGCCAGAGAACTATTTCGACGACAAAACCAACTACGGCAACTCAATTCTGCGGCCGATTCACTACCCGCCGATCACGCAGGCCGATGTGCCAAACGAACGCGCCGGGGCGCACGAGGACATTAATTTCATCACCTTGTTGGTTGGCGCAAGCGCGGCGGGATTGCAGGTGTTGACGCGCGAGGGCGAGTGGTTGCCGATCACAACCCAAGGCGATTCGATTGTTGTCAACATTGGCGACATGCTTCAGCGCTTGACCAATCATGTCTATCCATCGACGACCCATCGCGTAGTCAATCCGGGCGGCCCACAAGCCCGAGAACCGCGCTATTCGGTACCGTTCTTTCTACACCCAAATCCCGACTTCATGATCGATGTACTACCCAATTGCATCTCGGTCGATCAGCCTTCGCGCTACCCGCAGGCGATCAGCTCACACGATTATCTGATGGAACGTTTGCGCCAGATCAAGCTGATTTGAGCTCGCTATCCGGTTGCGTTCTCTAAGTCACGCGCAACCTCATCGACCACGCTGGCCAGCGCCGCTAGACGTGGTTCGAGCTCGGCCAGCGAATCCGCTTCGATGGTGACGCGGATCAATGGCTCGGTGCCGGACGCACGCAGAATCAAACGCCCGCGCGAGCCAAGATCCTGCTCACATTGAATTTTTGCTGCCTGCACCCGCGCATCGGCGACCACGGCGCGTGCAGACCCGGCCAGGCGGATATTGCGGGTACGCTGCGGATAGCGATGCAGATTGCCGATCAATCTGTCTAACGATTGACCGGTCTCGGCGACTACTTCCAGCAACATCAAGGCGCTCAGCAGACCGTCGCCGGTACTCGATTTGTTGAGGCAGATGATGTGACCCGAGGCTTCGCCGCCGAGTACTCCGCCGACTTCTTTCAAGCGTTGATGCACATGACGATCACCGACCGCTGCTCTCTCGAATGGGATGCCAAGTTCGCCAAGCGCACGTTCGATGCCAAGATTGGTCATCACCGTTCCGACCACCGGTCCGCGCAAGCGACCCTTTGCCTGCCAATGGCGCGCCAGCAAGTAGACTGCGTCGTCACCGTCGATCAGCCTTCCGCTACGTGTCAGCACCATCAATCGATCGCCATCGCCGTCCAGCGCCAAACCGATTTCTGCGCCGGTGCGCTCGATTTCGGCGCGTAGCGACGTCAGGTCGGTGGCGCCATGACAAGCGTTAATATTGAAGCCATTTGGCGACACACCAATGGCTGATACATGAAAACCAAGTTCCTGAAAGAGCGTCGGCGCGATGCTGTAGGCAGCGCCGTGGGCCGCGTCGACGGCAAGATGTATGCCCTCAATCGCTTCGAGATTTCCGTGCAATCGCGACTTTAAAAATTCGATATAGCGTCCAGCAACGCCCGGCAATCGCAGAGCCCGCCCCAGGCGCCTAGGATCGACTGTCACAAAGGGCTGATCAAGCTCAAGCTCGATCGCTTCCTCCAAAGCGTCATCGAGTTTTTCGCCAGCCGCCGAAAAGAATTTGATGCCGTTGTCTTCAAAGGGATTGTGCGAGGCACTGATAACGATGCCAGCGGACGCGCGTTGACTACGCGTTAGAAAGGCAACGCCGGGAGTCGGCATCGGTCCTAGCAAGACCACTTCGGCGCCTGCCGCGGCTAAACCCGATTCCAGTGCGGCTTCGAGCATATAGCCCGAGATTCGCGTGTCCTTACCAATCAACACGCGCGGGTTTTCGCGATCACGCCCTAACACCACGCCAGCGGCACGACCTAAACGCAACGCGAACTCTGCCGTAATCGGTCCCTGCCCTACGCGTCCGCGAATTCCATCGGTGCCGAAATAGCGTCGATCACTCATGCCTGTCTCAACTTCGTATCTTCAATAAAAGGGTGGTTTTAGACCGAAACAAGCGTCGCTGAGCGTTCAATCGTCGTCGAATAAGCTGGAACTCAATTTGACGGCTGTGGTGCTGGCCTTTGGCTTCGGCAACAGCAGTTTGACCGCCTGCCAGATCCGCAGCGCATCGCGCGTGGCGGCCACATCATGCACACGGACGATGTCTGCGCCCTGCTGCACGGCAATCATTGCCGCTGCGACCGAGGCGGAAACGCGATCGGCCGGTTGCTCACGTTGGGTTAAATGGCCAAGGAAGCGCTTGCGCGAAAGTCCAACCAGCAGTGGACAACCCATGGACTTGAAACGTTCGAGCCCGGCGAGCAACTGCAAATTGTGTTCAAGGCTTTTGCCGAAGCCAAAGCCGGGATCAACCACAATAAGTTTCGCGTCGACTCCGGCGAACTGACACGCGAGAACCCGGTCCGCGAGAAAGCGCTGCACGTCGGCGACGACATCCTCGTAGAAAGCCTGCGACTGCATGCTCAATGGATCGCCTTGCATATGCATCAGACAGATCGCAGCACCGGATTGCGCGGCTGCCTCAAGGGCACCCGCAGCCCTTAGTGCGCGCACATCATTGATCATGCCCGCGCCGGCCGCCACTGCCGCCACCATCACTTCTGGCTTGCTGGTATCAATGGAGATTGGGATGCGAATCCGAGCGGCGAGCGCTTCAATCACGGGCAATACACGTCGCAATTCCTCCTCGACGCCGACCGCCGCCGCGCCCGGACGCGTTGACTCACCGCCAATGTCGAGAAGATCGGCACCTTCATCGACCAGACGCAGGCCATGCGCAATCGCCGCTTCGGCGTCCAAGCATCGACCGCCGTCTGAAAAAGAATCCGGCGTGACGTTAACGATGCCGGCAATCAGCGGACCATCGAGAATCAATTTGCGACCGCAACAATTGATCTCAGGATGAAACATGTCGTGTACTCCGCTGCGATCGGTGCGCCGAGAATAGCCTTCACGACTTACCCACGGCGTAGCAAAACACTACGCGCCTGGTAAACGAAAAACGGCCAGTTTCCCGGCCGTTATTTCGTCAACGACTGCTAAAAGCTCAGGTCTGCAGACCCGGCGTTGCAGACGGCCCAATCGGCGCCATCGGTCGCGGCACTGGCGGCGTGTTGCCATCACCCTCAGTCCAATCCGCTGGCGGCGGCACCTCGCGGCCACTCATCAGCGCATCGATCTGCACAGCATCGATGGTCTCGTATTTCATCAATGCATCGGCCATCGCATGCAGCGTTTCGGTGTTGTCCAACAAAATCTGCTTGGCGCGCTGGTAGCAGCGATCGATAAGGGCGCGCACTTCGGCATCGATCATTTCCGCTGTTTCCGGCGAGATCGTCTTGTGCTGCGTGATTGAGCGGCCGATGAAGACCTCTTCTTCCTCATCTCCATAGGTCAGCGGGCCGAGTTGGTCGGACATACCCCATTTGGTGACCATATTCCGGGCCAGCGCAGTCGCCCGCATGATGTCGTTGGATGCACCCGTGGTGACCTTGTGGTAACCGAAAATCAATTCTTCCGCCAATCGGCCGCCGTAAAGCGAGCAAATCTGGCTCTCCAGCCATGTTCGGCTATGGCTGTAGCGATCGGCTTCCGGCAGGAACATGGTGACGCCGAGCGCACGGCCGCGCGGGATGATCGAAACTTTGTACACCGGATCATGTTCGGGCGCCACGCGTCCAACGATCGCATGGCCAGCCTCATGGTAGGCGGTGAGCTGCTTTTCGGTATCGCTCATGACCATCGAGCGGCGTTCCGCGCCCATGAGAATCTTATCCTTGGCGCGCTCAAAATGTGTCATCGCCACATCGCGGGCATTGTCGCGGGCGGCAAATAGCGCGGCTTCGTTGACCAGATTGGCCAAGTCGGCGCCGGAAAAACCAGGAGTCCCGCGCGCAATCACGGACGGACGAACGTCTTCAGAGAGCGGCACTTTGCGCATGTGTACTTTCAAGATCTGCTCACGACCGCGCACATCCGGCAAACCGACTACGACCTGACGATCAAATCGACCCGGGCGCAACAAAGCCGGATCGAGAACGTCCGGACGGTTGGTCGCAGCAATGACAATCACACCTTCTGTACCTTCGAAACCGTCCATTTCGACCAGCAACTGATTCAATGTCTGCTCACGCTCGTCATGTCCGCCACCCAAACCGGCACCACGATGACGGCCGACCGCGTCGATTTCGTCGATGAAGATGATGCACGGCGCGTGCTTCTTAGCCTGCTCAAACATATCGCGCACGCGGCTGGCGCCGACGCCGACGAACATTTCGACAAAGTCCGAACCGGAAATGATGAAGAACGGCACTTTGGCTTCGCCAGCGATCGCCTTCGCCAGCAAAGTTTTACCGGTACCTGGCGGGCCGACCATCAGTACGCCGCGCGGAATTTTGCCACCCAATTTTTGGAATTTGCCTGGGTCTCGCAGGAACTCGACCAGCTCATGTACTTCATCTTTGGCTTCATCGACACCGGCAACATCGGCGAAGGTCACTTTGACCTGATCTTCGCCCTGCAGCCGCGCACGACTCTTGCCAAAGGACATGGCACCGCGGCCGCCGCCACCGCCCTGCATCTGCCGCATCATAAAAATGAAGATGCCAACCAGCAGAAGTACTGGCAATAAATTAATGATCACGCCAAACAAGGAAAACCCAGTATCTGGAGCAGATTGCTCAACCTTGACGCTGTTGCCGATCAGCTTTTCGACCAACTTCGGATCTTCCGGCACATACAGCTCGAACTTCTTGCCGTCCGAGAGCTTGCCGGAAACCTTGCGGTCCGTTCCGATCTTCACTTCGCTCACTTGCTGGCGCTCAACGAGCTGCAGGAAGTCTGAATAGGACATCGGCGTCGTCATGCCGGCTGTCGACGAAAAACTTCGGAACACGCCGAGCAGCACCAGCAAAATGACGGTCCAGAGAAGAAGATTCTTGGCGAGATCGTTCAAAACTTCACTCCTGATGGCTGCTCGAGAATGCCGATACAGCGATGCGGCCTATTTCACCTTGATTCGTATGTACTAGAGCTTAAACCCTGTCGCTAGCGCATAGACCTCGCGGCTGCGTCCGCGCGATGCCTTGGGCTTGCGCAACTGCACCTGATCGAAAGCCTCGCGTAGCAATTTCAGATAAGCATCAAAGCCCTCGCCCTGAAACAGCTTGACCAAGTAAGACCCGCCGCGACGCAGATTTGACTTGGAAAAGTCCAGCGCGAGTTCCGCCAGATACATCGAACGCACTTGGTCAACTGTTGATACGCCACTGATGTTGGGGGCCATATCAGACAACACAAGGTCTACTTTTGTATCACCTAAGCGCTGCTCAAGCGTGGTCAGCACGGCCTCATCAGTAAAGTCGCCGTGAATGAACTCTGTGCCCGGCAATGGCGCCATCTCTAAAATGTCCAGCGCAATTAAGCGCCCACGCCCCTTTAACCACTCTGCGGCCACTTGGCTCCAACCACCCGGCGCCGCACCCAGATCGATGACAATCATCCCCGGCCGTAAGACCAGATTGCGTTCCAGTAGTTCCTCAAGCTTATAGGCTGCACGCGAGCGCATACCTTCCTCGTGCGCCTTGCGCACATAGGGATCGGCGAAATGCTCGCTCAACCAGCGACTGCTACTTTTGCTCCTACCCATCAGTCACCACATTCCAAAGTCCACAGCCACCGCAGTTAATCCAGATCTTGGCGACAAGCGCCAGCATGATAGCCTTCCCGGCCAATTCGGCCCGGAGCAAAAGTCATGGCCCTGACAAACACCCAGCGCCGCTACCTGCGCGGACTCTCGCACGATCTGCATCCTCTGGTCACCATTGCTGAGCGCGGATTGGCTCCGAGCGTGATCAAGGAGATTGAGTCGGCGCTGATGCATCACGAGCTGATCAAGGTCCGCATCAGTGCCGCAGATCGGGATAGCAAAGCTACGCTCATCGACAGCTTGCTCGAACAAACCGGGGCTGAACTTGTGCAGAAGATCGGGCATATCGCCAGCCTCTATCGCCCCAACGACGAAGCGCCGAAGATCGAGATCCCACACTGAGCCGATTTGCCGAACCGCTATGCACATCAATTGGCATCGTGATCAGAGCGCCTTTGCTGTCGATGGCATTGAAGGCGAGCGTATCCGCGTGTCCGGGAAATGGCGCACAAGTAGCTTCTGGGTGCATCAGGGTGCATTGAACAATTGGCGTCCCAAGCGGCTGGAAGACATCGACGCTGACGACCTGAATGTCCTGCTGGCACGCGACCAGGAGGTGCTACTGCTCGGAACTGGCGGCAAGCTGCGTTTTCTCGGCCCAGCACTGCGTGCGCACGTGCTCGCACGCGGAATCGGCCTTGAATGCATGAGCAATGATGCCGCCGCCAGAACCTACAATGTGCTGTTGGGCGAGGGTCGTGCAGTGTTGGCGGCATTTTTGATCAATGAAGCCGAGTCACAAATGCCGGCTTAAAATCCAGCATGCGCGGCGACTGAAAATTGACTCTCCGTGGGCAGCTCCGCGCAAAAAAACCAAAATCAGCTAACCAATGCACTCACGCGTGCGTGTTCATTGCGCAACTTCACTGGCAAACGCTCGCCAAAACTATCGAGATAGATGCCCACATCGGCCCATTCACGGCGCCAACCTTCGGCATCAACGGCGATCAACGCATCCAGCGAGCCATTGAAATTGTCCAGACCGCTCAAGTCGAGATCTTCGCGGCGCGGCAGCAAGCCAATCGGCGTCTCCACGGCATCGGTGCGATTGGCGCAGCGGTCAATGATCCATTGCAACACGCGTAAGTTGTCGCCAAAACCCGGCCATAGAAACTTGCCTTCAGGGCACTTTCGAAACCAGTTCACATGGAAGACGCGCGGCAAATTGCTTACACGCTCTTCGAACGATAGCCAGTGCCCAAAATAGTCCGCAAAGTTGTAGCCACAGAAGGGTTTCATCGCCATCGAATCCCGGCGCACCACGCCCACCGCTCCGGTCGCTGCAGCGGTCGTTTCCGACGCCATCGACGCGCCGACAAGCACGCCGTGCTTCCAGTCGAGGGCCTCGAAAACCAGCGGCACCAGGGACTCGCGACGACCGCCGAAAATCAGTGCGGATATGGGCACACCTGCCGGGTTGTCGGCCTGATCCGAAAAACTCGCGCATTGGCGCATCGATACGGTAAAGCGCGAATTCGGGTGTGCCGCCGGCCCACGCGACGCATCGAAGTCCCTGCCCTGCCAGTCTTTGACCGGTGTCTCGTCCGACTTGCCTTCCCACCACGGAGCATTGTCTGCGGTCACGGCGACATTGGTGAAAATCGCATCGCGGTCAAGCATCTCGAGCGCATTCGGGTTGGTCGACTGGCCAGTCCCGGGGGCGACGCCGAAAAAGCCGGATTCGGGATTGATTGCCCATAAGCGACCATCTGGACCTGGGTGAAGCCAGCAAATGTCGTCGCCGATGGTCCAGACTTTCCAACCTGCATGCGTCTCGGGCGGTATCAGCATGGCCAGATTCGTCTTGCCGCAAGCCGAGGGGAAGGCTGCGGCGACGTAATGAATCTCGCCTGCGGGATTCTGAATTCCAACGATCAGCATGTGCTCGGCTAGCCAGCCTTCCTGCCGCGCCTGCCAGCTAGCGATACGCAAGGCATGGCATTTTTTGCCGAGCAAGGCGTTTCCGCCATAGCCCGAGCCATAGCTTTGGATCAGCAATTCCTCAGGAAAATGCATGATAAAGCGGCGATCCGGGTCGAGTTCGCCTAAGGAATGCAGGCCACGCACGAATTTTTCCTCGCGCTCGATGCGCCCCAATGCCGCCGCGCCCATTCGCGTCATGATGCGCATATTGATGACGACATACGCACTGTCGGTGATTTCCACACCGCAACGCGCGAAGGGCGAATCCACCGGGCCCATGCAATACGGCACCACATAGAGCGTGCGGCCGCGCATGCAGCCGGCGAATAGCTCATCCATCTGCTGGCGCGCTTGGGTGGGTTCCATCCAATTGTTATTCGGGCCGGAATCGGCCTGATCCTGCGTACACACAAAGGTTAGGTGCTCGACGCGCGCAACATCGCCTGGGTGTGATCGGTGCAAATAACAATTCGGGTGCGTTTCGGGATTCAGCGCCAGCAATTCGCCGCGTTCAAGCATCATAGAAACCAGCACATTGCGCTCAGCTTCGCTGCCATCGCACCAATGGATTGCGTCCGGTTGCGTCAGCTCTGCAACTTCGGCGACCCAAGCATTCAACGCGTCGAGCTTTGAACTCATGCTAATTTCCCGATAATCAATAACTTACGGCACGTCGCCGTGAAGTTCAGCGCGCGAACATAACTGGCAGAACCGAAAAATTCAATGCTCGCCACCCTGCGCAACTCTTTGCCCCATGCGCTCATCCGTTGGGAATCAAGGTGTCGATAACATGGCCGACGTAGGCGTCAAATAATTCGGAGCTCATGCGCGAAGCACGGAACTGCAGAGCCAGTTGCAGAAAACCGATGTAAGTTGAGTAGGCTAGACGCGCGCGATGTTCGGCCGGCTCGCGCTCCATGCCGGCCTGCTGAAAAACCCGTGCGAGATAGCGCATGCGCTCCTGCGACACGCGTTCCATCACCGGCGCGACGACTGGGTGATCCGAGCCCTTCAGCAAGGCTGCATAAATTTTGTGCGAACGCATTTCGCGGCTGGTGAGCCGGAACAACTCGCGCAAGCGCTTTGCGGGGTTCTCGATGGAATCAACCCGCGCAATCACATTGTGCGTGTCGTTTTCCTCCCATCGCTTCAATGCGGCTTCAATTAAGGCATCGCGATTACTGAAATGCCAGTAAAAGCTGCCTTTGGTCACACCGAGACGGCGCGCCAGGGATTCCACGGCGACGGCGGAAACGCCCTCTTCAGCCATCAGTTCTAGCGCCGCCAATTCCCAGTCCTGCGCGTTCAAACGCTGCTTCTCTGGGCGCTCAGTGGGAAAACTTTCAACTACGGCTTGTACGCTCATGATGTCCTGACAATCTTTATAAATGTCCATACGCAAGCGTATTGACAGCTCGGGAGCGCGTCAACATACTCGATCGTATGGAGCACTCGGCTGTTCAGAAACGCATGTCCGCCGCCAGTTCGCGTATCGCGACGCACCGGGCGCGTGACGGTCTCGAATTGACCGTCGAATGCTACGGTGAGCCGCTGCAACCGGCGCTGCTTTATACGCATGGATTCGGCCAGAGTCGTGTGGCTTGGCACAACTCGGCATTGAATCTGGCAGAAGCCGGTTGGCCTGGTATCTCCCTGGATGGACGCGGCCACGGCGACTCTGGATGGTCGCCGGATGGTGAGTATTCGCTTGACCATTTCCTCGACGACTTGCGCAGCGTGACCGCGAGCTTGCCAGAAAAGCCCGTCCTGATCGGAGCGTCCATGGGCGGCCTACTTGGGATCATGAGCGAAGGCGAGTCGGCTGGTCAGTTCCGTGCGATGGTGTTAGTGGACGTCACGCCGCGCTGGGAAAGCGCCGGCGTTGATCGAATTTTGAGTTTCATGTCGGCGCACCCTTTGGGCTTCGACAGCTTGCAGGAGGCTGCCGATGCGATTTCTCAATACTTGCCGCATCGCGAGCGCAAGAACCCGGAACGCTTGCGCACGCAGCTTCGCGAATCTTCGAACGGACGCTGGCGCTGGCATTGGGATCCGAAATTGCTGGCTCAAGTCGGCGAGGACATAGAGCGCCACGTTCCGCGCCTGCAGGCCGCCGCGGCCAAAATTCAGATTCCCGTTTTGCTGTTGAGTGGCGGTCGTAGCGATGTGATTTCGCACAAGACCATCGCCGAGTTTTTAGAACTGGTGCCGCACGCAGAACACGTGCAGATCGAAGACGCCACGCACATGGTGGTCGGCGATCGAAATGACGCTTTCACGCGAGAAATTTTGAGTTACCTCGGGCGCTTAAAGGCCCCCGACGTTAGGAAAGAACCATGACCCCGACCGCCGACACCCATTCGTTGGATGCGGCGCGCCCTCGTATTCAAAGCAGGAGCTGAAAATGGCTGGATTGTTTCCCCTCATCGCGTTGATTGCCGTTGGCATCGTTTGCGGCTTCTTGCGCGTGCGATTGCTGACATGGACGGTGGCGAGCGCAGTCACGTTGCTGCTGGCGAGCGTTTACAGCGGCGCGTCGTGGATTGCGCTCGGAATCACCTGGCTAGTCTTTGTTGCGATCGCCGTGGTGTTGAATCATGTGGAACTACGCATGAAGCTGCTAAGTCAGCCAATGCTGGATGTCTATCAGCGCATCGCACCGCAGTTGTCGGAAACCGAGCGCGTCGCGCTGGAAGCCGGTACCGTCGGGTGGGAAGGAGAACTGTTCTCGGGACGCCCACGCTGGAATCAACTTTTGCGTGCGCCAGCGCCGCAATTGACGGCTGACGAGAGTGCCTTTCTCGCCGGACCGGTTGAGGAAGTTTGCGCTATGGCGAACGACTGGGAAGTCACTCACGAGCGCAATGATTTGCCGCCGCAGATTTGGGATTTCCTCAAGCGCCAGAAGTTCTTCGGCATGATTATTCCGAAGCAGTATGGTGGCCTAGGCTTTTCGGCGCACGCGCACTCGGCGGTGCTGCAAAAGTTATCCAGCGTCTGTGCGACTTTGAATGCCACGGTAGCGGTGCCGAACTCCCTTGGACCCGCAGAACTACTGCTGCATTACGGCACCGAGGAGCAGAAAAATCACTACCTGCCGCGCTTAGCAGATGGCCGCGAGATTCCGTGTTTTGGCCTGACCAATCCGACTGCAGGCTCAGACGCGACCTCGATTCCGGACTACGGCATCGTGTGCAAGCAGATTGTCGACGGCAAGGAAGTTCTTGGTCTGCGCTTGACCTTCGAGAAGCGCTACATCACGCTGGCGCCGGTGGCGACGGTAATCGGCATTGCTTTCCGAATGCACGATCCTGAGCACCTTTTGAGTGATAAAGAGGACATCGGCATCACCCTCGCGATGATTCCGCGCAGCACGCCTGGGCTGGAAATCGGACGCCGTCATTTACCGTTGAATGTTCCTTTCCAGAACGGCCCGGTATCCGGCAAGGATCTGTTCCTGCCTATTGATTGCTTGATTGGCGGGCAAGCCTATGCCGGCCAGGGTTGGCGCATGCTGGTGGAGTGTCTTTCGGTGGGTCGAGCGATTTCCTTACCGTCAGGTTCCACTGGCGCCGTGCGCATCGCGGCAATCGCGACAGGTGCATATGCGCGGATCCGTAAGCAGTTCGGTATGTCGATCGGCCGTTTTGAAGGTGTGGAAGAAGCGCTAGCCCGCATCGGCGGTCTCACCTATGCCATTAGTGCACTGTCGCGCATGACCGCGGCAGCGGTAGACCAGGGCGAGAAACCCGCGGTGCCGTCTGCTATTGCCAAATACCACGCTACTGAACTCGGCCGCTTGGTGATTCAGGACGCCATGGACATCCACGGCGGCAAGGCGGTCATTCTAGGACCAAAGAATTATCTTGGTCGCTCCTGGCAGGGTGCACCGATCGGGATCACGGTCGAGGGCGCGAATATTCTGACCCGAAATATGATCATCTTCGGTCAAGGTGCGGTCCGCTGCCACCCTTATGTGCTGAAGTTGATGCAGGCTGCCGGTTTGGCGGACCCGGATCGGCGCATTACCGAATTTGACCGCACCTTGTTTCAACATGCCGGTTTTGCCGTGTCGAATGCCTGCCGTTCGCTGGTTTACGGCGTACTGCACAGCCGTATCGGCACAGCGCCAGGAGACAGCTACACCAAGCGTTACTACCGCAAGCTATCGCGGTATAGCGCCACTCTGGCGTTGGTTTCTGACACTGCGATGCTCTTGCTAGGCGGCAAGCTGAAGCAGAAGGAGCGCATTTCGGCGCGTCTAGGCGACGTTTTGAGCAACCTCTATATCGCCTCGTCGATGCTCAAACGCTTCGAGGATCAAGGCCGTCCGGAGTTGGACCGACCGCTGCTCGCGTGGGCTTTCCACGACTGCATATTCCGTATTCAGACGGCGCTAGACGGCGTATTGCGCAATTTTCCGAACCGCCCGGCCGCTTGGCTATTGCGCGTGCTGGTGTTTCCGATTGGTCGGCTTGAGGCCGCGCCGGGCGATCGCTTGGGTCGACGCGTCGCCACGTTGCTGATGTACCCCAATGAAGCGCGCGATCGCTTGGCTGAGTTCTGCTATCTCACGCCGTCTCAGCATCACCCAGCCGGCCAGATGAATGCCATGCTGGGCACGATCATTGAGGCAGAGCCGATCGAGCGTCGTGTGGCCAAGGCACAGAAGTCCGGGACCATAGTCGCGCTCGATTGCGACACACAATTGGCGCAGGCGGTACAGTTCTCGATCATTACCGAGGACGAGCGTGTGTTGCTGCAGCGCTCGCGCGCGGCGGTAACAGAGATCATTTCGGTCGACGATTTTGACACTGCGGATTTGGTCGCTGGTCGACGCGCCGACACAGCGACCCGTGTTCAACTGCGTTCGGCCGCTTGAGATCATCGATATGAGTGCCTCGCCGCAGAAGCAATCCGCCGGGAGCGCCGCGCTGAGTCTGTTTCGGCGCTACGGTGGCAGCGGCATGGGGCGGTGGCTGGTTTCAAAGCTGATCTGCTGGCAAGCACCGTATTTCGCCAGCATCACACCCCGGCTCGACCTACTCGCGCCGGGAAGCTGCATCGCCCATATTGATCAGCGCCGACGCGTGCAAAATCACATCGGCACGGTACACGCTATTGCGCTGTGCAATCTGGCCGAGTTCTGCGGCGGCTTGGCCACGGATGCAGCGATGGACAAGAAAACACGCTGGATTCCAAAGGGAATGAGCGTGCGCTATCTGAAAAAGGCCAGTGGACGTCTGCAAGCCGAGGCGGTACTCGACGAGATCGGCGATATTGGCAGCGGCGCGGAGCGTATCGCCAATGTCGTCATCCGAGATGTCCGAGGCGACGCCGTGTTCGACGCAAAAATCTCGATGTGGCTGAGCCCGCGAAAGATCTGAGCGACGCGCGATCGCTAACATCGCGATTAAGTGACTAAGCTTGAGCTTCTTGCGCTGCGCACAATCACAACATGCCCGTTTCGAGCTTGGCGACGTCCGACATCATGGTTTGATTCCACGGCGGATCGAACACCAGTTCAACGTCTGCTTCGCCTACCGTCGGGATCAGTTCTAGCTTCGAGACCACATCGCTGATGAGGGTCTCGCCCATTCCGCAGCCGGGTGCCGTCAACGTCATCTTCACCTCGACACGACGCGACTTATCTGGCAAACGCGAAAAATTGCACTCGTAAACGAGCCCCAAATCGACAATATTGACCGGAATTTCTGGATCAAAGCAGGTTCGGAGTTGGTCCCAGACCACGCACTCGACCTCGTCATCGCTGGCACCGTCATCAAGTATCGGCAATGGCAAGGATTCTTTGCCGATCGCATCGGCGTCTCGGCCCGAAATCCGGAACAAATTACCCTCAACATAGACGGTAAAACTTCCGCCTAAGGCCTGTGTTATGTAGCCGACGCTGCCCGCCGGCAAACTGACGACCTCGCCGCTGGGTACCATCACGGCGGGGCAATCGCGGTCGAACTTTACCGGCTCACTGGTTCTACTATGCATTGTCGCTTTAGGCCGAGGTGACTGGAAACCAAGAATGCCTTGGCCGCCGACAAGAATACGCCAGCGGCTGTGGCTGCGCGCCCAACAACGCCGACGCGTATTGCGTCTCGTTGGGGTTCACATGCCCTATTGCACTGTACGCGTAGCCCGTGTGGGATCCTACAACTAACCTGAATTATCTCCGCGTCTTTCGCCGTCATGCTGCGTTACCCGTCGGCACAATGGAAGAGCTATGTGTTTCTTCGGGTCCATCCCGCAACAAGTTGCGTTCGTTCGATCGCGCGGCGTGCCTGACGACGAAAGCCAGCGGAAACATTGTTCACGTTAATCACGTGACATCACGCGAGGGCCCGATTGCCTATGATCCGCGGTGCATGAAAATCATAAATTTCATATTGGGTGCGATTGCTGGATTGTTGGCCGCCGCCGCGATCGGTGCGGTGTGGTCGCTGATTGGGCTCGCCACCGGTGGTCGCGCGGCGTGGATGGCGCCGGTGGCCGCCCTGCTCCTGCTGGTAATTCTGCGCTTTAACGGGCATGCGCCGGGTTGGCGTCGTGCAACGGCGTCGGCCTTGTTGATGTTGATCACCATCGCCCACGCCAACTACGTCATGGCCTCGGGTTTCATTGCAGCCAGCACCGGACGCGGTCTGCTCGATGCCTTGAGCCTGATCGGGCCTGATATGGCCTTTGCCGTCGTCCGTGCGCACTCGAGTCCGTGGGAATGGCTAAGTTATGCGCTCGCGTTGCTTGGCTGCCTGGTACTCGGTTATCGGCAACCCGGCGAGTTCGGCCGGCCCACATCGGCACGAAAACGTTCGCGGGCTTCCGCGTGATTCGGCCATTCAACGCCAATGCGTTGCCGTCGCTGGATGCACCCTGTGTGCGCAATTGCTGCCTTAATGAGCACGATGTTTGCCTGGGCTGCGGGCGTTTGCTGAGCGAAATTCTGCGCTGGCATGAGGCGCCCATCGATGAGCGCGAGCGCATTCTGATCAATGCCAAATCAAGACTCGAATTGCGCCCGTGGTAATTGGGGTAGAACAAGCAGTCGTTTCACGGGCCGCCACTTCGATTAGAGCAACGCCAGCCGGGCATTCATATCGAGATCGAACCGGCCGTACGGATTGACGTGTTCCCAGATCAACGGCGTCAGGGCGGCATAGTCGCGCGGCGTCATCTCAGTGTCTCGATCAAGGTGGTGCGCTTTACGCCGAAGTTGCGGCAAACAGCCGCCTTCTACATGCCGCCATCCAGCGCGCCAAGGATCGCTTCCAGCTTCTCGCCGATGATGGCGGGCGGACGCCCGCCGATGCGGCCGCGGCGTCTGGCCGCCGCCAGGCCAGCGACGACGCGCTCCTGGATCAAGGCGCGCTCGTACTGCGCGAGAGCACCGAACACGTGAAACAGCAATTCACCCGATGCCGTCGTGGTGTCCATGCCTTCAGTGAGCGACCGGAACGCCACCTGCCTTTCCTTCAACGCGTTCACTAGATCGCGGGCCGCCTGTCGCCAAACACCTGTTTTGCGACAAATACCTTGTACCCTTGTGATGTACCTTAACAGGTATAATTTGCCGTCATGGCCGACAAAGAAAAACCACTCGAATGGATCGCGAATAGCTACAAGGATCTGATGGCGTTGCCGCCCGATGTGCGCCGGCGATTCGGTTTCGCTTTGTCACTGGCGCAGATGGGCGACCAGGACGACGCAGCGAAGGTGCTCAAGGGCTTCGACGGTGCCGGAGTGCTGCAGGTCGTGGAAGACGATGCCGGCGGTACGTATCGAGCGGTCTACACGATCAAGTTCGTGGAAGCGGTGTTCGTCCTGCACTGCTTCCAAAAGAAGAGTAAGACCGGGATCGCCACGCCGAAGGCAGACATGGACATCATCCGCGCTCGGCTCAAGGTGGCCGAGACAATGGCACAGGAGCTAAGAAGTGCAAAAGCGAATCATTGAAGGCGTCGAGGTTCAGCGCAGCTCGGCCAACGTCTTCGCCGACCTTGGACTGCCCGACGCCGAGAAACTGAAGATCAAGACTGGCCTCGTGATCGAGATCAGGAAGGCGATGTGTGCCCTCGGGCTTACCCAACAAGCGGCGGCCAAGCGCATGGGCATTCCGCAACCGAAGGTGTCGAGCATGATGCACGGCGACTTCACCAACCTGTCCGAACGCAAGCTGATGGACTGCTTGAACCGCCTCGGCTACGACATCGAAATCAAGGTGCGGCCCGCGGCCGAGCCGATAGGGCATCTGACACTCGCGACCGCCTGACTGGGGGCGTCGACGGACTCCCGCATCACTGACGACGAGTGGGGCAAGTTGTCCCCGATCATTTCGATACCGCAGTCGCTGACTGCGCAGTCGATGCCGTGGATGAGCTGCGCAACGACCTCAATGACGTCGGCTGAGTCAGATGGTGGCTGGTGACACGGCTGCTTGTTCTACCCCTAATTGGCATCCCGGCCGAGTCTATTTTTCGCGCCAGCGCAGATCTTTGAGGATTTCGCGTGCAGCGTTCATGCCGGGCACGCCAGTCACACCGCCGCCGGGATGTGTGCCTGCACCGCACAGATATAAACCTTTGAATGCGCTGCGATAACTCCCCTGCCCCAACAAAGGCCGCGCGCTGAAAAGCTGATCTAGGCCCAGAGATCCGTGGAAAATATCGCCACCGATCAAGCCGTATTCGCGCTCTAGATCCTCCGGCGTCAAAGCTTTGTATCCGATGACACTACGCGCGAAATTTGGCGCCTGACGGTTAACAGTATCGATCATCAGTTGAGCGACGGTGTCGCGATGCGCAGCCCAGCCACCCGGCATCGTTGGGTTCACATGCTGGCAAAATAAGCTCGCAACATGCGCACCGGCGGGGGCCAAGGTCGGATCGAGGGTGGACGAAATCACCAGTTCCACGATCGGCTCTCGCGACCAGCCAGGGTTGTGCTCACGCGATTTCGCATCGAAATAAGCACGCTCGAAATAGCCAAGGCTAGAGCCAATCAGAATTCCCGATTGATGATGATCTTGCTGATGGCTACCGGGCGCCGCCGGGAAATCCGGCAACTCGCTAAGCGCCACATTCATGCGGAAAGTGCCTGAGCCGCACCGATAACGATCCATGCGCTCGGCCAGTTCCGGCTGCATCGCCCTCGGTTCGATCAATTGCCCATACAACAACTTCGGATTGACGTTGGACGCGAGTACGCGTGCGCGAATTTCGCGCCCGTCTGCCAGCCGCACACCAACAGCACGGTCATTTTCGATGAGCACATTTTCGATAGCCGCATCGGTGGTCAGCGTCACGCCACGCGCGCGCGCCTCGGCCGCGATCGCGTCTGAAATCGCGCCCATGCCGCCAATGGCGTGACCCCAGGTTCCGCTCTTACCGTTGACCTCACCAAAAACGTGATGCAGCAGGACGTAGGCTGATCCCGGTGTGTACGGGCTGGCAAAATTACCGACCACCGAATCCCAACCCAAAGCCGCTTTCAATGCCTCGGATTCAAACCATGCATCAAGCATCTCGCCGGCACTCTTGGTAAACAGGTCCAAGAGATCTCGGCGTCCACGCATATCCAATTTGCGCAATCGCCGCCCAACGCCAATGGAGCCGATCCAATCCGCAAGCACGAAGCCATCGGACACATTGGGCGGCGTCAGCGTGATCAACTCTCGCAGTACCGCCACGATGCGATCAAGCATCGCGTAATACAGTGGCAAGCGCTCCGCGTCTCGCGCAGATAAGGCCGCCACTGAACCCGATGTGTGCTCGCCGCCTAAGCGGAATGCTGAGCCATCGGCAAGCGGTAAGAAATTGGAATACGGCCGCTCGACCACGCGCAATCCGTGTTCCGCGAGGCGCAGATCGGCGATGACTTTGGGATTGAGCAAGCTGACCGTATAGCTGGCTGTCGAGTTCTTAAAACCTGGATAGAACTCCTCGGTGACTGCAGCGCCGCCCAGAATCGATCGTCTTTCCAGTACCTGTACTTTTAGGCCTGCACCCGCGAGATAGGCGGCGCAAACGAGTCCGTTATGCCCGCCGCCGAGGATGAGGACATCGTGCGTATCGGACATGGGCATGGCTCAGTCGGTGAGAGGGGTCGCGGGTCCGCAATCAGGTCGTCGATTGTTGAAAGCGCTGAGCGCCTCGGAGAATCGCAGAATTTGCCAGTCGGAAGTCTGACGACCGCCGAAGTGGCAGTCGTCAGACTTGCACTGACTCAGTGGCCGCTGTCGAGTTCCTTGACGGCACTGACCAATGCGCTTGCAGCCGCCTGGCCGTCCATGAACAACATGCGCGCGTTGTCTTGATAGAACAGGGCATTCTCAATACCTGCGAAGCCCGTACCCTTGCCGCGCTTGATGACGATCACATTACGGCTGGCCGCCACATCCAAGATCGGCATGCCAAAGATCGGGCTGCCTGGATCGGTCTTCGCGGACGGGTTTACTACGTCATTCGCGCCGATCACGATGGAAACATCGGTGTTCGGGAATTCTGGATTGATGTCGTCCATATCGGCGATCAAATCGTAGGGGACGCCGGCTTCGGCGAGTAATACATTCATATGACCTGGCATACGGCCGGCGACCGGGTGAATGGCGAATCGTACCTTTACGCCGCGTTTGATCAACTGCTGTGCCAATTCCCAAATCTTGTGCTGCGCCTGCGCGACTGCCAAGCCGTAACCCGGCACGATCACCACGCGTTCAGCGTACGCCATCATCACTGCGGCGTCGCTGGCTTCGATCGCCTTTTGGCTGCCAGTAATCTCCTGCTGCGAGGCGCCAGGACCACCAAAATTGCTAAACAACACATTCGAGATCGGGCGATTCATCGCCTTCGCCATCAACTGAGTCAGCAAGGTACCGGCCGCGCCAACTACCGTGCCGGCAATGATCAATGCCGGGTTCTGCAACACATAGCCTTCCAACGCGACCGCCAAACCCGTGAAGGCGTTGTACAGCGAAATCACGACGGGCATATCAGCGCCGCCAATCGGCAAGGTCATGCTCACGCCGAGCACCAAGCAGACCAGGAAAAAGGCAATGATCACGCGCTCATCAAGCTGAAAGATCAGCATCCCGCCGAGCACCACCGCGGCTACAAAGAGCACGATATTGAAGATTTGCTGGCCCGGAAACACATAGCGCTTATCCATCCAACCCTGCAGCTTGGCGAACGCGACCAGCGAGCCCGAGAAGCTGACTGCACCGATCAAGGCACCGACGACTGCGCAAACGGCTTTTGTGGTGCCGAAATTGGCGGCAGCAATCGCCATCAGTTGGGCGGTACCAGCCGCGCTGGCAATGGTGGCTGCGCCCCATAGCTCCACCGCGCCGATTGCTGCAGCCGAGCCACCGCCCATGCCGTTATAGAGCGCGACCATTTGTGGCATATCGGTCATGGCGACACGCTTGCCGGAAGTCCAGGCCACGATCGTTCCAATCGCGATGGCAATCACGCATAAGGCCAGATTGGTGGTTTCAATGTGCCATGCGCCATCAGTGCCGCGATGAAAATATACGGCGAAGGTGGCTATTGTCGCGATCACCATGCCCCAGCCCGCCCAGACGATGCCGGTGCGCGCTGTGGCTGGCGAGCTCATGCGCTTCAAGCCAAATATGAAGAGCGCCGCGGCCGCGAGGTAGCTCAGATTCGAAAGCATCTCGATACCCATCGGTCAGCTCCCCTTCTTCTTGCTGGACTTGAACATGTCCAGCATGCGTTCGGTCACCACATAGCCGCCGGCGGCATTACCAGCACCCAGCAGCACACCCACGAATCCGATGACGCGTTCGACCGTCGTATCGGCGTGCGCGAGCACAATCATGGCGCCGATCATGACGATGCCATGTACGAAGTTTGAGCCTGACATCAGTGGCGTGTGCAGAATCACCGGCACTTTGCCGATGATCTCGTAGCCGGTGAAGGCCGCAAGCATGAAGATATAAATCGCGACGAAGCCGTCGATCATGGCAGCGAGCCCCCGAGTCCGAGCAAAAAATCGGCGCCAAGAACGGCGCCCGAAAGTTGAGTGTAATGCGTGTTCACGCTGCGCCCTCCACGACTGCGCGCGTCGCGTCGTGAACGATTTTGCCGTCGTGCGTGAGGGCAGATTTTGCGATTAATTCATCATTCCAATCCAGCGTGCATGCGCCCGCTTTGACCGACAGACTCAAGAAATTGAACACATTGCGCGAATACATTTCGCTCGCGTGAATTGCACCCATGCTCGCCAGATTGAGTGGCCCCGCATAGGTGACACCATCGATCACTACGGTCTGGCCGGGCTGCGTCAGTTCGCAATTGCCGCCGGTTTCGGCGGCCAAGTCGACCACCACTGCGCCGGCGCGCAAATTTCTGCACATATCGCCGTTAATGATTTTTGGCGCACGTCGGCCAGGAATGGCCGCAGTGGTCACGACCACATCATAGTTTTTCAACTGCTCACCGAGCCGACGACTTTGTTCGGCGCGCTCCTCCGCGGTGAGTTCACGTGCGTATCCGCCCTCGCCCTTCGCCGACACACCAAGATCCAAAAACTTTGCGCCCAAAGACTCGATCTGTTCCTTGACCTCAGGCCGCACGTCGAAGGCCTCGACCATGGCGCCCAATCGGCGCGCAGTGGCAATAGCCTGTAATCCCGCGACACCGGCGCCCACAATCAGCACCTTGGACGGGCGGACCGTGCCGGCAGCGGTAGTCAACATCGGAAAGAATTTTCCTGACAGCTCCGCACCAATCAACACCGCCTTGTAGCCCGCCATGCCGGCCTGCGAGGACAACACGTCCATCGCCTGCGCTCGCGTCGTGCGCGGCAGTAATTCCAGGCCGAATGCGGTGATCTTACGATCGCGCAGCGCTTTGACGCGCTCAGGCGCCAGATGCGGTTGTAAATACCCAACGACAATTGCGCCCTCGCGCAAACGCTCGATGTCTTCAACTGACAATGGCTGCACATGGATCACGATGTCGGCGCGACCCAATGCCGCATCGCGCTCAGCGGTCCATTCGAGTTCGGGAAATAAGCTGTCAGGCAGATGTGCCGCCGCACCAAAACCGTTTTCGCCGAGCAAGCTCGCTCCCAAGGCTTTCAGCTTCTTTGCGACATCAGGAACCAGCGCCGTGCGCCGTTCGCCGGGCGCTTGCTCGCGCACGACCGCTATCGTCAACGCCATCTTCTTGTCCCTTAAGCGTATGCGGTGGCTGATCCTAGCGAAAACCGTTCACCTTTGGGCAACAATTCGCAGGGAATTCGCGCGTTCTCGCGCGAGTCGATTTCGACCATGCGCTTTAGCCGTTCCTTGCAAGTAGCGGCAGCGCAGATCAAATCTGCCAGGGTCCCGTCATATCGCAATTGCTAGACTCAGGCGCTACAGAATTCGAAAAAAACCAATTGATGGATTCCTCGCTGAGCTTGCTCAAAACCCGGCGCTCAACGCCTTCCAGATTGTTGATTGAACCGGGACCGACCGACGCACAGTTGCGCGAGCTCATCGAGGCCGCCGCGCGAGTTCCTGATCACGGCCTTCTGAAGCCATGGCGTTTGCTGCTGGTGCGGCAGTCAGAGGGTCGGATACTGGGCGAATCGGTCGTCGCCATGTGCGACGCGCGTGGTGATCAGATTGATGCCTCGGCACGCGAGAAAGATCGTCATCGCTTTGATCGAGCGCCGCTGATGTTGGTGTTGATCTCCAGCCCGACACCGGGACACAAGGTGCCGCAGATCGAGCAGTTTGCGTCGGCTGCCGCGCTAGCACAGAACATCCTGCTGGCCGCCCACGCTATGGGCTTCGGCGCGCAGTGGCTGACCGGCTGGCCGGCATATGATCGAGATGTGTTTGAACTTCTGGGTCTTGGTGTGAATGAGTCGATCGTCGGCTTTATGCACCTTGGCACTGCCAGTGCCGTGATCCCAGACCTGCCACGCCCGAGCTTTACGGACATCGTCCAGGAATGGTCGGCGACGTGAATGCACCGGTGTATTTGGTGGATGCCAGTTTGTATATCTTCCGCGCCTATCATTCGGTGCCGATGGAGTGGCAGGACGCCGAAGGTTGGCCCACCAATGCTGCGCACGGCTTTGCCAATTTTTTGCTGCAACTGCTTGAGCATGCGCAACCGCAGCGCATGGCTGTGTGTTTTGATGAGGCATTCGGCAGTTGTTACCGACACGAGATCTACCCGGCTTACAAGGCAAATCGCGAGCCGCCCGATGCAAGCTTGGTGCGCCAGTTTGCCTATTGCCGGGCGGTTGCCAAATCGCTCGGTTTGTTGACCCTGTCAAATCCGCGATTCGAGGCAGATGATTTGATTGGCTCGCTCGCTGTGGGCATGCGTCGAAAGGGTTACAAAATTCTGGTGATCTCAGCCGATAAGGACTTGACCCAATTGCTGCATGATGGCGATGAGCAGTGGGATTTTGGACGCGATCGGCGCTATTGCCCGATCTCCGTGGAGAAGCGTTTTGGCGTGCGTCCAGACCAGATGGCAGACTTTCTCGCGCTCGCCGGCGATCCCGTCGATAACATTCCTGGCGTACGCGGTGTAGGACACGCCACAGCGGCAAAACTGCTGCGCGAGTTTGGAGATCTGGACGGGTTGTATCTGGGTTTGGAACGAGTCGGTGGCATGCGCTTTCGAGGCGCAAGTGGCATTGCCGCGCGCCTTTCGGAACAGCGCCACCTCGCCTATTTGTCGCAGCAACTCACGCGCATTCATTGCCAAGCGCCGGTGCCAGAGGATCCAGCCGAATTGCAACTGCGGCGCCCGAATTTGGATAGTCTGGGAGCGCTTTTCGTCGCGCTGGGACTCGGGCCGTTCCTACGTCGTCGCGCAGCGGCAATCGAATCGCGATGGCGCGTGTGATTGGCAAGCGCCGTCTTGGTCTTGACGTCTTGCGTGCCACAGCGGCGCTCACTGTCGTGATGGCGCATGGCGGGTTGTTCTTCTACAGCCTGTGGCCGTCGCAGCAAGTACTATGGCTGCTGGCCAGTTGGGGTGTGGATCTGTTCTTTGCGCTGAGCGGCTTTCTGATCGGCGGGATATTGCTCGACGCTGCCCGGCACGATAGTCGCTGGATCGTTAATTTCTGGAATCGACGTTGGTTACGCACGCTGCCCAACTACTTCCTGTTTCTGCTCATTAACCTCGTGCTTGCGTGGGCAGCACTGGGTGACTGGCCCGACGTGCGCTTGCATTTGGTCTTTGCTCAAAATCTCGCGTGGGCGCCCTCGTCATTTTTTCCAGAATCCTGGAGCCTCGCGATCGAAGAAGTTTTCTATCTGCTCGCACCGATCGTTTTCTTGCTTTTCGGCGTGCGCGCGGCGCGGCCCTACCGAAGCCTGATCGTACTCATCTTGTTAGTGATACTCGCGCATTGGCTGCGTTGGCAGCAGATAATTGAACACGGTGTGGGATGGCATGAAGGCATTAAAAAGATTGCCATCGCGCGGGTGGATGCGATTCTCTACGGCGTCATCCTTGCGCTGATCGTGCGCTGGCGTGCGCTGAGTGAGCGTGCGCTTACGGGACTGGCTGCAATAGCGCCGATACTTTTGTTCGCTGCCGCATTTTTGTTCCTACGCGCGGATGCCGACACCGACACGTATGCGAGGCTTTGGTGCTTCAGCTTGAGCGGTCTAGGTTTTGCGCTGCTGATGCCGCTTTGCAGTGCCATTCGTGCGAGCACTGTCGAACAATGGTTCACGCGTGCCGTGCGCGCCATGGCGGCTTGGTCGTTCGCGCTGTATCTAACGCACTTGCCCGTGATGCGCATTTTCGACTTGCTGCACCTCGCGCGCGATACTTGGCTTCGCGCCAGCGCGCTCTTCGTGATTTACCTAATGATCTCGATCGCCCTCGCCGCGCTGGTCTTTCGCTACTTCGAAGCGCCGATCTTGCGCTGGCGCGATCGGCGCTTCCCAGCCGTACAAAGCCGATGAGCATGAATGACGCACAAACTTGGCTCGGCCAGTACTTCTCCGTGCTGTGGATCTGGGGGGCCTATTTGCTGGTGTTCACCGCGCTTGAGTGGGTGTATCCGGCCGAGCGCGCCCAACCCGTGCGAAACCGCGTTTTCAATCTTCACTATTTGCTGTGGAGCCAGGCGCTGATGCTGATGTTGGTGCCGCCGTTGACGGTTCTCATCGTTGGCGGTCTGAAGACCGAGTATCCGCACGCTTTTGGCTGGGTCCACGACCTTTCCACCGCATATTTGATGTGGTTCACGCTGGTGTATTACCTCGCCTTCGACCTGCTGTACTACGGCTTTCATCGGCTGCAGCACACATGGCCACTGTTGTGGCGCCAGCATGAGTTGCATCACAGCGATCGTTCTCTCAATGCGACGACGGCGGCCCGCCATCACTGGCTGGAGGAACCCTTGCGGGTGTTCACCATGGCCCTTCCGCTGGCGCTTCTGTTCGACGCGCCGCCGCAGATTATCGGCCTTGCCAGCATCCTCTTCGGCGCCTGGGGCTTCTTTATCCACGCGAATTTACGTCTGCGCCTAGGACCGCTGAGTTCAGTGATCTGCGGCCCGCAAGTGCACCGCATTCACCACAGCTTGTTGCCGCAACATCGTGACAAAAATTTCGCCGCGTTTTTTCCCATTTGGGATCGCATCTTTGGCACTTGGTGCGCGCCGCAAGCAAACGAGTTCCCGCCGACAGGTATGCACGATGTCGAACACCAAACGATTGGCCATGCACTGTTTTCGCCATTTGGATATCGCGGCAAGGCCCACTCAGATGCAAAAGCGTCGCGCGATTCTGAATCGATCGCGGACGCCGGCTCGCCGCGTTTGCACCCTAAACTCGACGACCTGGGAGGGTCTGAATGAGCCGATTCTCGACTTCGCAGACCCACCCATCAAAAACACGATGTTTCCGCTCTATTTTCAATGCCTTTGCGCCAGACGTGCGGCACGTCGAATCCTGCAGGAATCCCTGCCTGTCAGGGTTTCCCTTGAGTCATGTCAATTCCGCCCACAGCGGCTAAGTGCGCGATGCATCTTTGGCGAACGCGATGCCGCGAGCAACTGACGCGGTACTGACGGCTCGGCGCGAATTGCCTTCACGCCAGTGCCTCATCAGGCGCGGAATGCGCCGAGCTACACCCCATTTGCTGACACCGCGACGATATCCACCGACTACTCAATACTCAGTTTGGCTTGACCGTTGGACCGGGCGCGGAATGCTTCGGCATTGGCGATGTCGCCGGCGCGGGAGCCGTGGTGCCGCCCTTCAGATCTGTCGACCACGCA
>Ga0209181_10000902_pt1 | contig 53449 bp, 53 predicted proteins | sample MAT05_FD_187208 | JGI IMG/M metagenome (GOLD analysis project Ga0209181, IMG submission 187208) | Freshwater microbial communities from Lake Fryxell liftoff mats and glacier meltwater in Antarctica - MAT-05 (SPAdes) (version 2) | ecosystem: Environmental > Aquatic > Freshwater > Ice > Liftoff... | reverse complement strand
CGAGACTATGATCGGACGTTATGTTGGCAAAATGCAATGGCTGTATCCATACGTCGGGTTTGATTATCACTTTAAAAAAGACGGCGGCCGGGAAAACATTTTTGGCAGTGAAACTAAAAACTGGTTCGGCCAGACGAGCAATAGGAACAACCGCCAAGCCGCTGTCGCGGGCATCATTTACACCCTTCCTTTATTGATAAATGCCGATGCACGGGTGGATAGCGACGGTAAATTACGCTTCCAATTGTCGAGAGAAGACTTGCCACTCACACCCCGACTTCGGTTCAATTGCATGCTGAACACCGACAAAGAATACATGGCCGGTTTTCGGTATATCGTCGGGAAGTATTTTTCGCTGTCCACGCATTACGACAGCGACATGGGATTTGGGGCAGGGGTCACGCTGACTTATTGACCAAATTATTTAATTTCTTTGGCTCTTTGACAATTTTTGTGGTGTGGGTTTTTAATAAACTTTCAAGATTTCATAAGTGTATGATTTTCAATAGAATAGTTATTTTTTTAAACCTGCTTTTATGTGCAGCCACAAAAATTGTCAAAGGGCCATTTCTTTTTTGACTAAATTTTGTTTAACTTCAAAAAATAGTTCATACATGAAATTATCCACCCTTCTCCTTTCCCTTGCCGCCCTCTTTTTCTCCCAAAACCTCTCCGCCCAAACCCTCACGGGCACCGTCACCAACCCGCTCGGCGCACCCGTCCCGAATGCCCGCGTAACGATTTTCATCAACGATACCTTGCAGTTTCGGGAGGCCCGCACCGATGCCAACGGGGTCTATCTTTTTGAAAACCTCGATCCTTACTATTTCTACTTCAACGTGGCCGTGCGCGGCTTCGCACTCTTCCAAAACGCCACCACCGGCATCATCGGAACGGTCGTCCACGACGCGCAGCTCCTGCCCGAAACCCACCCCGGCGAATGGACAACCATCATGGACTCGCCCGAACCGCTCGGCGGCACCGACCTCGGTGTGCTGCTGCCAAACGGCCGCATCTACTACTGCCACAATACCAAAGACCCCTTCGCATTCGACCCTGTGCTCAACGACACGCTTTCGATCCCCGGCGATACCAAAGTGCAAGGCTGCGCCGCTTCCAAACTGCTGTGGAACGGCAACGTCGTCATGGCGGGCGGCACGGAAATGGAAGTGTACGGCCCCGGCACACAGAAAATCAAACAGTTCAACTTCGCCACAAAGACTTGGCAGTCACTGCCAAAAATGCTTGACTACCGCTGGTATCCCTCCATGACCCAATTAGCCGACGGGCGGCTGCTCCTCGTGGGCGGTGGAGGGCTGAACAACCCCATACGGGTGAAAACCTCCGAACTCTACGACCCCATCTCAGGCACAACGAAATGGGCCGATACGGTGGCCATCGGAATGGAACAATCCCCCATCCTGGTGCTGTACAGCGGCAAAGTGCTGATGACTTTCCGTCCGCCGCAACTCTTCGACCCCGCGACCGAGCAGTGGGAACTGGCCGCCGACTTCGTACAGGGCAACCGGATGCCCAACGGCGACCACGTGGACCACGAACTGGTGCACCTGCCGGAAGGCCAAGTGGTTGCCATCGGCTTCAAGCCCTTCCCGGCTGGCAGCGGCGGCAACCTCGTGGAGCGCTACGACCCTGCTGCCAACACTTGGGCTGTGCGCTCCAGTTTTGCCCCGCTCCGCTCCCGCTCGGAGACGGTGCTCACGCCCGACCGCCGCATTCTGGTCATCGCCGGAGAGAAGGAAGCCCCCGCCGACCCCACGCCGGTGAACCAATGGGGTTACATGAACCTGAACGACCAGTATGACCCATACGCAGACACTTGGCGGCGGCTCGCACCGATGCCCCGCAAGCGGGAATACCACGCGCTGGCGGTACTCGTACCCGACGGTCGCGTCATAGTGGTCGGCGGCGAAGGTACGCCCGGCAACGAGCCGCCCAAAAGCATCATTGACGCGTATCAGCCGCCCTACCTGTTCCGGGGCGTGCGCCCGCAAATCCTGAATTTGGGAAAAACCGACTACCAGCGCGGCGAGACGATTCAGTTTGACGTGGCGCGCACCAATGCGCCCACCGCCGTGGTGCTGCAAAGCGCCCAAGCCGTCACCCACATGATGAACTCTGGCGAAAACCGATTCCTTGATTTGAGTTTTTCTGTTGACAACCAATCCGTTACGGCACAAATTCCGAACGACTCCCTGCACGCCTTGCCCGGCTGGTATATGCTCTGGGCGATGGTGGACGACATTCCGAGCGTGGCGAAAATGGTCAGGATACTGCCGGGCAAAGCGTTGTCAGCGGTGAAAAACCCTGCGGCAGAGCCGAGCATTTCTGTTTTCCCCAACCCTGCCAGCCGCGAGATTTTCCTGCAAGGGGAATTGCCGGGCGGCGAGCAAATCCAGTCCGTCGCGTTGTCGGATGTTTCGGGGAAAATGGTGCGTCGGTGGGCGGGCGCGTTTGTGCCGGAAAGCGACGGGCGAATTCGGTTGGCGTTGCCGGAGTGCCCGACGGGGGTTTATTTTTTGAAAATGGAGACCGGGCAGCGGGTGTGGAGCCGGAAGGTAGTTTTGCAAAAATGAGCGCATCGCCATGTCCCAATCAAAAAGCACTTTCATGTTCGCATGGAGGTGCTTTTTGCTTTTATAAACCGGCCTATGTGTGAAATATGTAACTTATTGCCAGAATTGTGTAAAACTTTTCCGCGTCAAGATAGCCACCTTTGCCGTATAATAATACAATTATAAATTCAATCAATATTGAATAATAAAAAAATTCAACGATTCTTTCCATTTTCTTGTTTGCCGCAATGAGCCTGCTCGCCGCCTGCGACTCAAAACAAACCACCCTCGGACACCTCAAAGACGATGGCCAGCGCAAGATGCTCGTTGCTAACATTGCACACAACCAGCCGTACATGAATGAAATGATGAACGAGATGATGAAAAACGACAGTTGCAAAATGATGATGTCGTACAGCATGATGAACGATCCAAGTATGCACACGATGATGATGGACAACATGATGGCTATGCGTAAAAAAGATCCGACTATGTGCAAAATGATGATGGACAAAAAGATGGATATGTGTGAGGCGGACTCTTCAAAATGTAAAATGATGATGGAATCTATGAAAACGCATCCTAATATGATGAAATCTATGAAAGGGATGGGCGACATGGATATGATGCCGAAAAAATGACCAGATTTCTCATCTTGACATTTTGCGGAAGCGTTTCACTTCGGGGCAAATAGCAAAGGACGAATACCAAGATCAGAAGAAAATTTTAGAGAACGTTTAAAAAATAAAAACAATGGTAAACAAAAATGATGCAGCCGATAAGGTTGTCAAAAAAATGGCAAACAAAAATGAAGCAGCCGATAAGGTTGTCAAAAAAAAGGCGAAGAAGAAAATATCTGCTTTGAAAGTAGATGCCTTACTACATAGTGCAGTAGATCACGTGAGGGCCGATTCCTCATCGGACATAATGGGCAGTAGCGGATTAATAAATACAGGGCCGGTTATTAATTACTTACATTTCGACCATTTTGCTCTCTAAAAATAAAATTAAAACATAGTTTTTGTTTTGTACAGGCCCAAAAAAGTCTATATTTCCAAATTTTATTTTTTAAACACATTTTGGTGTTAAGAAAACACAAGACTAAAAAAATATAATTCTAATTTTTGGATATAATTCACCTTTTTTAAAAATATAATTTTGTTTTAATTTTGTTTTCAGAACCGGAATGGTCGAAATGTAAGTAATTATAAACGGAGGAAGTAATCTTCCGCAGAATTATCTTTGCACACCTGTAGCATTGCAAAAAATGCGCAGAGCCTTGTCGCAATTGCGCGAAAGAATGCAGGGCTATGAGTTTAGTAGCGGCACAATTGAATTTTGTCGTGCCGGTTGCTTGAAAATGAAGCAGCTGGTGCGACATAATTCATCTTAAAACTAACAAAATTTAAAAATTATGGAAAATTCAATCAAGCATACTTACCACATCGGTGGTATGAGTTGCAGTGGCTGCGTTTCAACAGTTAAAAATAAATTGTCCGCTGCCTCCGGAGTAACATCCGTAAAAATTGACTTGGCAAAGAAGGAAGCAGAAATTACTTCTTCACAAGCCATTAAAGCGGATACGCTACGGGAGGTATTAAGTAATACTCATTACACAATAGCAGAGATTACAGCGCCAATATCCTTAGGAACGGTGCCAAAATAAATATTCAATAAAAAAGGGCGATAGCTCATCTGAAGACCGGGCAAAAGCGGAACTGAAGAAGAAAATTCAGGCTAAGCAAAATCGCAGCCTAATTCTTTACGAATCATTGATACAACACTTTTATGAAAAATAATTTCTTTCTTCTTACGAGTTTCCTATTGGTAGGAACCATCACACATGCTCAAAAACAAGAAGTTTTTTTTGATGTGATTTACAAAGATGAAAAGGTAGGTGTGTTGCATGCTAAGGAGACAAAGACGGAATCTAAATCCTTCAAGCTGCTAACCATTGAGACGAATACCACTTTTCTATTTATTCCTATTCACATGGAATCAGAAGTAACCACGATTCAGAAAAACGGTATTTTGATGGAAGGAACTGCTTACCGAAATGCAAGTCGCAAATCCAATGATGTCATTGCCACGGTTACAAAAATTGGATTCAATCTTTATCAACGAGAGCGAAATGGCGTAAAGGATAAAATCAGGAATCAACGCATTACGTACTGTGTAGTCGATCTTTACTTTAAAGAACCTTTGGGCGTTACTAAAGTTTTTTCAAATATGCATACGCAAATGCTAGAATTGAAGAGCATAGATAATGGGCAATATCAATTGATTACACCAGACAATAATAATTCTCTTTATTCTTACAGAGATGGAAAATTGATCAGCATAGAAGTAGATACACCTGTCGGTAAAGTCATTTCCAAACGCATCTAAAAAATTGGAAATGTTGCCACCCTGAAATGATGAAGATCATGGATGGAAAAAATGCGTGAGCAGGGTATGAAGGATTTATGATAAAAGAAAAAGAAATGATGGACACGAAAGGAAAGAAAGAAAACAAGAAATGCCATCATTAAGATGGATATCAATGACAATGAAATAACTCTAATCATTTAATCACAATTAAAATTTAAATAAAATGAAACGACGCATAAACAGTTTATTAGGCTACACCATTAAAGGAACTGATGGTGAAATTGGAAAAGTAGAGGAGTTCTATTTCGATGACCGCAGCTCTACCATCCGGTATGTGGTTGTAAAAATGGGAGGGTAGTTTTCCGAATATTAATTTGATTAACCGTCATTATTGTCGGTACAAATTTCACTAACGCCGACAAATAAGCACAAAACCATATTTTATTTGGTTGATATTTTTGAAAAATTATGGCTCTTTACACAACCCCGTACCTTGACCAGCAAATTGAAAAATGTCCAGTAGTGGGGTCATAAACACAAGATAAAAAGCGAATAAATTATTTTAAAACAAATCAATACGAAACCAAACATTGGGATACCGGAAAAAAAATTAACAGCTGTAACGGATTTATTGTCCGAAGCGCTGGCAAATGAGGTAACACTCTATACAAAAACAAGAAAATTTCATTGGAACGTGAGTGGTGAAAGCTTTATGGAACTCCATAAGTTATTTGAGAACCACTACAAACAATTAGAAGAATCAATAGATGAAGTCGCAGAGCGCATCGGCAAATTGGGACACAACGCTATTGGCACTATGGAGGAGTTTGGGAAATTATCCACCGTTAAAGAATATCCCGGAAAATATCCTTCATCAAAAGAAATGATAAAGGAACTTTTGACAGACCACGAAACTATTATAGTTCTGCTCCGCAAATCTGTTGACGATTGCACCGAAGAATATAAGGATGCCGGCACTACAGATTTTCTAACGGGCTTGATGGAAAAACATGAAACCATTGCATGGACATTAACAAAATATATTAATTAAACTTTCAAAAATTTTCAAAAATGAAAAAATTAGAAAACAAAGTTGCAATTATTACCGGTGGTGCTGGTAGTATTGGAAAAATCACCGCTAAATTATTTTTAGAGGAAGGTGCAAAAGTAATGTTGGTTGACCTTTCTGAAGAAGCCCTGAAGAAAGCTGTTCAGGAGTTAGACAGCCAACAAGTAAAACATTGTGTAGCTGATGTTTCAAAAGTAGTTGATGTACAGCATTATATTAACGAAACAGTTAAAGCATTTGGAAAAATCGATGTTTTTTTCAATAATGCTGGTATAGAGGGTGTTGTAAAACCAATCATTGATTACCCGGAAGAAATGTTTGACAAAGTGATTGCGGTTAATGTAAGAGGTGTTTGGTTGGGTAATAAATATGTGTTGCCGCAAATGAATGACGGAGGGAGTATCATCGTCACATCCTCCGTTGCAGGATTGCTTGGAAGCCCCAATGTTAGCGCTTACATCACCAGCAAACATGCCTGTGTGGGTATCATGCGAGCTACCTCGGTGGAAGCTGCGCCCAGAAAAATTCGAGTAAACAGTGTTCACCCCTCTCCCGTGGATAATCGAATGATGCGTTCATTGGAAGAAGGATTTTTGCCAGGGCATGGAGCTGCGGTAAAAAAACAACTGGAGTCGACCATACCGCTCGGGCGATATGCAGAACCCATTGATATTGCAAAACTGGTTCTGTTTCTGGCCAGCGATGATAGCCAATACATTACTGGTACAACACAGGTAATTGATGGCGGAATGGCGGCTCAATAAATTATTTCAAACCCGAGAACAATGATTAGCATCATCATACCAACATACAATGAAGCTGACATGATTGCAAAAACAATCAAACTAACGTATACGGCTAATGGCAATCATGAATCAGAAATTATCATTGTGGACGGCGGCAGCACTGATGCTACCATCAATATCGCTGAACAATGCGGAGCAACTATTGTAAAGTGTGCGCACAGAGGCAGGGCAGCACAGATGAACACAGGTGCATCAATTGCGAAGTATGAAATATTATATTTTCTTCATGCGGATAGTATTCCGCCAAATAATTTTACGACACAAATTCTAAGCGCTTCCAAAGACGGAGCAAAAAGCGGTTGCTTTCGACTTACCTTTGATTACGATCACTGGTTTTTGAAAGTGAATGCCTGGTTTACAAGATTTGATGTAAATGCTGTTCGATTTGGTGATCAAAGTTTGTTCGTAACAAAAAAAGTTTTTCAAAAATCAGGAGGATTTCGAGCAGACTTGCTGATGATGGAAGACCAGGAGATCATCCACCGTCTCAAAAAGCACAGCAGGTTCAAAGTATTAAATGATGTTGTTATCACTTCAGCAAGAAAATATTTACATAATGGAGTGTACAGAATGCAGGGAATATTCTATTGTATTTGGGCAATGTATTATTTGGGCTATTCACAGGACCAGATGTTGAATGTTCACAAAACATTAATTAGAAAACACAAATTAGGATTTTAAAAATAAAGTTGCTATGCGCAAAAAAAACAATAGTAATGAATCTGACATTATTGTCATAGGTGCCGGATCGGGAGGTTTGAGCGTTGGATTGTTCCTTGCAAAAGTTGGTATTAAAGTAACAATGATTGTAAAGAGCGATAAAGATGTTGGCGGCGAATGTTTAAATGATGGTTGTGTGCCAAGTAAAGCCTTAATACACGTTGCACGCCAAATGCGGGCTGCCCGGCAAGCACAATCTTTTGGCATTAAATTAAGCGGTGAAGTAGATATACAAAAAGCAATTGGGTATGTTCATGCCCAACAAGAGATTATACGCAAACACGAAAATGCTGAATGGCTAACGGAGCAGGGAATAAACGTGGTATTAGGTGAAGCAAGATTTGCAGGAAAAAAAGAAGTAGCGGTGAATGGCGAAATTTTCTCGGCAAAAAAAATCATTTTGGCGACCGGTTCTAAACCACGAAAACTAAAAATAGAAGGCGTTGAAAAGGTAAATTATCTTGATAATGAAAATATATTTCACATCAACCAGCTTCCTAAAAAACTATTGGTTGTAGGTGGCGGACCAATCGGAATTGAAATAGCCCAGGCAATGCAAAGACTTGGCAGCGAAGTAACTGTTGTGGAAGAAGGAAATGGAATATTGATTCATGATCATAAAACTTTTACCAGTATTTTATTGGAGCGGCTGCAGGATGAGGGTATAATCTTTCACTTTGAGGTTAGCCTGCAAAAATTTTCTTCGCCAAATGAAGCCGTTTTGAAGAAAAAAAATGGTGAAGAATTCTCTCTTTCTTTTGATGCCGTATTTGTAGGGATTGGAAGAGTATTGCTGCTGGAGCCATTACAACTTGACAAGGGAGGCATAGAAGTAAAGGATCATAAAATTATAGTTGATGATCAACTTCGCACCACGAATAAAGATGTAATGGTTTGTGGTGATGTTGCTGGTGATCTGCAATTCTCTCATGCGGCTGAATTTCACGGACGGATTATTTTAAATAATCTTTTTTCGCCCCTGAATAAAAAACTGAACAACGATCACATGTCGTGGGTCACTTTTACCGATCCTGAAATAGCCACCTTTGGATTAAATGAAAAACAACTAAAGGATAGAAGTATTGAGTACGAAAAATTGGAACAGGATTTTAGTGGTGACGACAGGGCAGTTACGGATAATTATCGATACGCCAGAACTATTCTTTACATCAGCAAAGGCGGCTTCTTCAAGAAAGAAAAAATTCTTGGGGGTACAATGATTGCACCTGGTGCAGGGGAACTCATACAGGAACTAATATTGGCTAACACTTTAGGGTTATCAATCAGTGGCATCTTTAATAAAATATATCCTTATCCCGTTGCCACAAGGATTAACCAACAGCTTATTGTAAGGCATAAGCAGAAGACTTTAACCTCAGGCTTAATAAAATTATTACACGTTGCTTTTAAAATATTTGGCTAATGGAATGGTGGGAAACTTTTAAGGAATGGTTTTTAAGCCTTGGTGAAAAATACAACGTAAATCCGTTCATCTTTGGCGGCATCTATTTAGGTGCTATTCCATTTTTCTTTATTTCGCTTTACAGTACTGTAAAGAATATTAAAAATAAAAAATCAATTGTACTTCCTGTTTTATTAACCGGCTTCTTTTTTATATCGGCATACCTCTACCTGATTATAGCCGGTAAAAATATCCCCGTATGGGTATATGTTTTCATTGGCCTAATGGTTGGTTATGGAATTTATTCTACTGTTAATAAAATAAAGAAAAAAACGAAGGAAGACTCATCTCCCGAAAAACCATCATCAAAAGAGAAATATTCGAAAAAAGATGATTGAAAAAAAATGGACATGAGTAATGAGGAGCATGCCAAAATGCAGCACGGCAACGCGCCAACGGGAATGCAGGGACACGACCACCACAAAATGATTGCAGATTTTCGGTTGCGATTTTTTATTTGTCTGGGGATTTCTGTTCCGATTATGATATTATCTCCCATGCTTCAAATGCTTGTGGGCATAAATTGGCAATTTGCAGGTTCGCAATATGTGGCCTTTGCACTATCCTCGGTGGTTTTCTTTTATGGCGGTTTCCCTTTTCTGAAAGGGTTTTGGAATGAAATAAAAACCCGTGCACCTGGAATGATGATACTCATTGCAGTGGCTATTTCAACTGCCTATCTCTCCAAAGTAATCAATCTGGTGGATGATGCACAAAAGTCAAAATCAAATCCATTTTGCTGACCGGCGATAATGCAACCGTGGCAAAAAGTGTAAGCGACGAATTAAAGATGGATGGATATTTTGCCGAAGTGTTGCCGGAACAAAAATTAGAAAAGATAAAAGAACTGCGGGCTAAAGGAGAATTCATTGCCATGACCGGCGACGGGGTAAACGATGCACCCGCATTAGCACAAGCCGATATAGGAATTGCAGTAGGAAGCGGAAGCGACATTGCAGCGGAAACGGCAGGAATAATCTTAGTAAACAGCAATCCGAAAGACATTACAAGTTTGATTTTATTCGGCAAAGCGACGTACCGAAAAATGATTCAAAATTTAGTTTGGGCAACCGGCTATAATGTGGTGGCAATACCGCTTGCGGCAGGTGTGCTTTACAAATGGGGCATTCTGTTAACTCCTGCGGTTGGTGCAGTACTTATGAGTGTGAGCATTATCGTAGTTGCCATTAATGCGAAAATGTTGAAGGTGAAAAGTTGTGGGAAGTCGGTTTATGGATAGATAGCTTGACACACCTTGCCGAATGTAACTGTGTGATCAATGAAAAATATTCACGCTATGCTCACGACCACACTCTAATGAAGCTGGATAAAAAAATATTGGTCTGGGATAAAGACGTAGTTTTCTTTCCGAGAAGAATAAACGGTAAACTATTTTTCCTGCACCGAATAAAACCTGATATACAGATAGCCGCAGTAAATGATTTACGTGAACTGACCAGGGAATTTTGGGAGAATTATTTAATGGATTTTCATGAAAATATTGTGCTTGCCCCAAAGTATGAACACGAGGTGAGTTATATTGGGGGAGGCTGTCCACCCATCGAAACAGAACACGGGTGGCTATTAATTTATCATGGTGTGCATGATACAACCCAAGGATACGTGTATTCAGCTTGCGCAGCTTTATTGGATTTAGAAAATCCTAAAAAAGAAATTGCCCGCCTGCCTTATGCTTTGTTTAAGCCTGGGTATGAATGGGAATTATTTGGAGAAGTCAATAATGTATGTTTCCCTTCCGGCGCTGCCTTGTTTGACGATACGTTATACATTTATTATGGTGCTGCTGATAAATGTATTGCCTGCGTTTCCCTGCGTTTAAAAGAATTGGTAAACGAGTTAGTGCGTAATATCAAAGAAAATGAGGAATGAAATCTATCCTGCCTCAAATAATCTTCAAACCCTCGGAAAAACTTATACACGCTCATGGATTTATTGACCATTGTCACACTGCTCATCTTCATCAGCGCCGCCTTTTCGTACCTGAACGAGCGCTTCGTCAAATTGCCCGGCACCATTGGCGTCATCACGCTGTCGGTGCTCGTGTCCATTGTCCTGCTGATAGCGGGAAAAAACAGCAATGCATTGGCCAAGACGATCTCTAATTTTACGTATACTTTTGATTTTTCCAAAGTGCTACTGGATGTGATGCTTGGTTTTTTGTTGTTTGCGAATGCCATCCATTTTGACAACAAAAAACTCAAGGAGCAACGCCTGCCCGTGCTGATCTTGAGCACCATTGGTGTTATCGTTTCCACGAGTGTCTTTGGCGGATTATTCTATTGCTTGGCCCAATTATTGGGCAATGATATCCCGCTCATTTATTGTTTTTTGATGGGCGCCCTCATCTCGCCCACCGACCCGATCACAGTGGCGTCCATCCTCCAAAATTCTAAAATCCCCATCCGGCTACGAACCATCATTTCGGGCGAATCGCTTTTCAACGATGGCATCGGGCTGATGATTTTCGTGATCCTGCTGGACATAACGACCCCGCCCTTGGAGGCCATTACGTTCAAATGGGTAATGACCTTGTTCGTACAGGAAATCATCGGCGGCATCGGCATCGGTTTGGTCATTGGTTACTTAGGCTATCGGCTGATGAAATCCGTCAACGACTTTCAGACGATCCTGCTCATCTCCATCTCCTTGGTCTTGGGCATCGCTGTGGTTGCGGATTATTTTCATGCGTCCATCCCCTTAGCCTCCGTCACGGCGGGTCTGATTGTAAGCTCCAAAAGTTTGGACAAAGGATTGAGCACCAATCAATTTCTGGGCAGGATATGGAAACTGATAGACGAAGTGCTCAACACGATTGTTTTCGTGATGATCGGCCTGCAATTGGTCGCCATGCCATTTTTGTATGGCCATTGGCTGATCGGCCTCTTTTCCATCTTAATCCTATTGGTCGCAAGGTTGGCGAGCGTTTTCCTGACCGCCGTTTTTTTGTTGCGGAAAGTGGATTTTAGCAACCTTGCCATCCTGACCTGGGCAGGCTTGCGCGGCGGCATTTCCATTGCCATGGCCTTGTCCTTGCCGCCTTCGCCCTATCGGGAAACGATCCTTTCCAGTTGCTATTTTATCGTAATATTTTCCATCATCGTGCAGGGGCTTACCCTAAATAAAGTGGTGGAGTTGATCGTAAACCACAGTGCAGGTAACAAAAAATCAAAGTTATGAACCTAATAGGTTTGCCACCATGGTCGCCGTTGCTACCATCATTTCATTAACGATTATTACGGTGCTTTTTAATTTCTTTGTAAAAAATCAAATCACCAACCTTTTTGCCCGCAAAAGCTAAACGGAAATCACCCGCCTGGTCAGAAGTTGTCGGCACAGCATCGGAGAAAACAATTTGTGCATCGGCAATCGGTTTCTTACCCGAGTTCTGTTCGCGCACCAAACCGTTTTGGATTAGCGGGTTTTGGGCAAACAGCGGCGCATGATGAGCGCACAGAAAATTGACAGACAAATATTTTTCATTACGTGGTTGTTATTTTAGAATTAAAAGAAAAACAATATTGAGGAGTTACCCATTGGACAGTTTTTCTTGCACTTGTTTTATCAATTCATTCAAAGTTTTAATAACCAAGTCGTCTGGTTTAGGGAAAGCCTCGACAAGTGCTTGTGCATAGTGGATAATAAGGTTTGCCTCTGTCGAATTGTCTAAGCGAATCACTTCGTTGTTTAGTTTATCCATCAAAGAACGAATCAATGCGGTACAGTCTTCTCTCAATAAAAGATTCTTTGTTCGGGTAATAGCTTGAATAATGGTATGACATCTAAATGCGGTCTGGGGTTCGTCGTATTCAATCCAACCTTTTTGAGCAAGATTAAGTAGGTTTTGTTCGAGTTCGTTGGAGTGGTCTTGTAATAAGGATTCAAGCATATCAAAACGGATATTTTCGGCAGGAAGCACCGTAAAGACAGACAGCAAAGCCGTTTCTGAGCGGGTTAATTCGCTAAGGTCGTACATGGCTGCAATGATATTTTCTGGTTTTTCTTCCCGAATACCCTCTTGGGCATGATAATCCACTTGAACCTTTTGTGTTTTCGATAAGGCTAAAAAACCTTTGTTTTGCAAATCAACGACTAAGTCGGCAAGTGAATAATGTTGTTTTAAACGATTGAAAAGAAAGAGGTTTTTTGCCAAAAGCTCTAATAATAATGTATTGCCACCGACAGCTTTATATATTTGTGTAAAAAGAGGTGTTTCATTGGCTTTCAATTTTGGATAATACGACTTAAAAAGTTTGAGTGCTTCCAATTCGGACAAATTTGGGATAGTATAGAAAGCAGCATGATTCAATTCTGTCAAGCGTGTAATAAGTAATAAATGAAAATTACGCAATTGACGCAATTTTGGGTAATTAAGTGTTAAATCATTTTGTTCATTGGCATTATCAATGACCAATAAACATGGTTTGTTCAACTCAGCCAAACCCCTCAGTAAAATATCAAGTCGTTCAACTTCTGTTGTGTTTGGCTCAAACGTCAAACCTAAAGGTTCGGTTAAATGAGACAGCAAAGCTCGAGCAATATTGGCTTCATTTACAACCCAGGCGGTGTGTGCGTAATCAGTTTGACAGGTGTCGTAGTATTTGGCAGCAAGAGAAGTTTTGCCAACACCTCCCATCCCATTGACCAATAATAAAAGGTGATCACCATTAAACAGTTTCTCTTTAATCGCTGCCAAATCGTTTTCACGTCCTATAAACATTTCAGCTACAAAAGGCGATTGGGTTAAGAAATGAGGGATTGCTTTCTTTGTGCCGTTAGGAACATAAACATTTCTGGGTATGGTTACTTTAACCATTTTCGGAAAATCTATGTTTTCAATTGTCGCAATGGGCAATTTCTGTTCTTTTAAGAGCCTTTGTGCGTTATTAATCCCCGTGCCTGTTCTTTCAACGTATTTATATAAATGAAAAACAGCAGCAACGGTTGGGTTTATCAAAACCGTTCCTGTTATTTTGTTGATATTAAAGTTAGGCGGTAATTGACCTGGGCTTTTAATTTCGAGCTTATCATCAAATAATTCGACTTGAATATAACTCTGAACGGAATAATCATAATCTCGATGAATAAAAGCATTGGCGATAAATTCACGTATGGCGGGCATCGGAATTTCGTAAATATCTTCACTCTTTTCGCGGTCGCGCCGTAAAGGAATATGGACACGCAAGAGCATCATCATTTTTTCGTATTGACGCATAATATTACCGCCCAATGTTTCCAATATAACAAAATCAGTGCGTTCAGTACCTCTAAACTGCATAAATTGAGATTCGGTCGCCGAATGGCTAATGATTTGTATTTGGTTGCGTTTTCCAAGACAAAGAAATGTTCCTTTAAAAAGATGCCCGTTTTCGGCTAACGACAACTGTACGAGCCGTTGTTGTGTCGTCAAGTCGGACAAAACCAATCCTTCATCGTCAAAAGACCGCACAACGCGTTCTAATTTAAAGAAATTTTCTAACTCTTTTTCATCTAAATCACGGACTTGTTTGTCTTTGAGTAGTTCGGACGTGCCAGCACCCCGATTGAGAAAGATTTTCTCTTTTATTTTTTGGTATTCATAGATTTCTTCCGAAATCAACACCGCTTCCTTCATTTCGGCTTGAATAGATGCGGTTTTGCCCTGTTCTTCCATCTCGCGCAATAAGTCTAAAACACTCTTATTGATTTGATTTTTAGTAATTGCCGCAGTGCCAAAATCAACCGTTCCAGAATGAATGTGTTTTACCACATCTTGAAAACGAGCGGATTGCATCAACGCTTCATCCAATTGAGGGCTGTCTCTGAGAAATCGCTGTAACTGGCTTAAAGCGGTTTTTAAGTCGCTTTCACCGATAAGAAGGCGAATATGATTCAGAAACGATTGAGTAGTGGTCATTTTACGGAACTTTTAAAGGTTAAAGGTACGTCAATTGGTTTTCCTAAACAAGAAAGAGCATTTTTTTGTCCGCATCCTAATTCAACAAAATAATATTCACCGGTTCTCCACGCACAACAGGCGTTTCATAAACAATGTCTTCGCCACGATGATTGTATGACAAAAAATAAATTTATAAAAATAAAAAGAGAATCGAGACCTTTGTTTTTGTAACAAAAAAAATCATCAATTCTCTACAATCGAACAAATAAGTATGTTGTTAAATAGCCTTACGTACCTGATACCGGACACAAATATAGGCCATTTTATATCAATTGTGCAAGGGATATTTAGCATTAGCGGCGGCGGGGTGACGCAGTTGAACATAAGTCGTTATTAGTCAATAAGTTATAGAGCCGTTCACCGATTCACCCGCCCTCGCGCAAGCCCACATTAGTATTGCGATGGGCACGGGTACGGACGTGGCCATTGAAAGTTCGGAAAATCACGCTGCTCAAAGGTGACATGCAAAGCATCGTGAAAGCCAAAATGCCGAGCCATGCCATGATGAAAAACATCAAGCAAAACCTGTTTTTTGCTTTTATCTACAATGTGCCGGGCATCCCAATCGCGGCGGAGATTTTGTACCCGTCTTTTGGCTTGCTGCGCTCGCCGATACTTGCGGCGGCGGCCATGAGCGTCAGTTCAGTGTCGTTCATTTTGAATGCTTTGCGCTTGGGGATAACCAAAAAATAAATTATAAGATTTAGGCGTGATTTGCCGACAAACCTTTACATATTATTCTTTGGCCGTCCCTTGCAGTACTTGAAACTGTGAATTTTATAACTTATTGCCATAGTTGTGTAATGCCCCTGCTTGCAAATACCGCCACCTTTGCCCGGTAATAATGCCGTTACAAAAACAAATAAATACATCAATGTTCTACGATGGTTATCACCTCAGCGCTATGCACTTAGCAACGGGCAAGCTATTGTTTGCCCGTTACTTACCTGGTAGCCGGTTTGGTTGTCCACGCTAATTTGGATTTTCACCACCCCCTACCACATTCCAGGTCAAATGAGCAGCAAAGACATTGCTTTCGACATTTTGCAGAAGCGATTCGCTTCCGGGAAAATAACAATGAATCAATACCAGGCGCAAAATAAGGTGTTGGAGAGCATTTAGTCTTCAAAAAATGTGTGAATGATGCAAGTACTTTCCAAGATTGTGTAAAATTGTTGGAGTTGATAACCCTGACCTTTGTGCCTAAACTCATCACACACATTTATTTAACCATTTAATTAATTATGAAAGTAGCAGGCTTGTTTATCCTCATCATCGGCATCGTACTGACTGTCTTTACGGCGTTCAAGTTTTTCACGAAAGAAAAAATAGTGGATTTGGGCGCGGTTGAAATATCAAGGGATGTGCCGCATTACTTTAGTTGGTCGCCGGCATTGGGTATTGTGGCCATCATTATCGGGGGTGCCATAGTATGGCAAAGCTCCAAAAAAACATAAATTAGATAATTTAACAAAAATTACTAAAAATATGGATGTCAAAAGAATTTTCGGATCAATACTAACACTCGGCGGAATAGGGGGACTTATTTATGCCGCCGTCCTTTTCGCCAACACATCGGGTGGCCAACGCGATGTTAAATCCCTAATCATTTTTGGATTACTTGGTCTTTTGTTTTTCGTTTATGGTATCAGCCTGGTGCGGACCACGCAGGATGTTTCATAACCAATTCATTAAGATTTTTAACTTTAAGTACCAAACCGATGTTAGTTGATATTATAGTATTGGAATATTAAATTAATAATAAAATTAATATATAAATATCATAACGTCAATCAATATCACGCTAGTGCCGCGTCCAGTAAATGGGGTGCAGATTGGCGAGACCTACTTTTTGCTCCATTAGGCAGGAGGAGGGCGAAATGCGGGACATTTTAACCGACAAATAACGAAATGGAGCGAGAAATAGGGCCGCAAAACGGTGCGTTATTTACCGGACGCGGCACTAGCACTTACCAATACTTTTTTTAAAAACAAATAAAATGCAACAAATAAAACGCAGCGCCATTGCAATTGCCACTCTTATGTTGATCATAATTGCCCAGGCACCCATTCAAGCGCAAGTTTCAGGTTTTACCAAGCCCTCTTGGTGGTTTGGCATCGCCGCAGGTGCCAATTTCAACAACTATACGGGTGCCACTCAAAAATTGACCACCAGCTTACGAGCACCCGCTGCTTTTAACAAAGGCAAAGGCGCAGGACTTTTCGTAGTGCCTTTGATGGAGTATCATCGCCCCGATTCCTATTGGGGATTCATGCTCCAAGCCGGGTACGATAGCCGCGAAGGCAAGTTTGACCAAACCAAAAGTACGGCTGCTTGCAACTGTACGACCGATTTGACTGGTAACCTCAGTTATTTCACGGTAGAACCGAGCCTGCGTTTTGCGCCACTCAACTCCGGTCTATACCTATACGCTGGCCCGCGTTTGGCCTTTAATTGGAGCAATTCCTTTGTTTACAAACAAGGAAAAGATGCTAGTTTTCCCGACCAAGCCGTACCGGCGGAGGTGAAAGGTAATTTCAGCGATATGAACAAAGTATTGCTTTCGATGCAAGTCGGTGTGGGATACGACATTCGGCTGTCATCGGCCAGTAGCACAAGCCAAGTTTTACTCTCCCCTTTTGTGGCGTATCATCCATCTTTTGGACAGTCACCTCGCAGCGTAGATTCATGGGATTTGAGTAGTTGGAGGGTCGGCGCAGCGTTGAAATTTGGACGTGGGTACTTAACCATTATTCCGGCACCTGTTGAAGGGCCAATGCCCGTTATGGAACCACCCGTTGCGGTGCGGTTTACGATAAATGCGCCCAAAAACATCCCGGGCGAGCGCAGGATGCGCGAAACATTCCCAATTTTGAACTATGTATTTTTCGATCTTGGCTCCACCGCAATACCTGAAGCGTACGTTTTACTTCAAAGAAGCCAGGTGAAAGATTTCAAAGAAGATCAATTGGAAGTTTTTAAGCCAAAACGATTGTCGGGCCGCTCTAATCGCCAAATGGAGGCCTACTACAATGTACTCAATATATTGGGTGACCGCATGGGCAAAAACCCTGAAACATCCATTAATTTGGTCGGCTCCTCCGAGAGCGGAACCGAGGATGCTACCGCAATGGCCGAATCCGTCAAACGCTATTTGGTCAATATTTTTGACATCAACGTCGCCCGAATCACCACCGAAGGACGCGATAAACCAAAACTTCCTTCCGAAAAGCTCGGCGCAACCCTTGACCTCAAATTGCTCAAAGAAGGCGATCGTCGCGTATCCATCGAAAGCAGTTCGCCAGCCTTGTTGATGCAATTCCAAAGCGGTCCGTATGCGCCACTTATGCCCGTTGAACTGGTAGAAACCCAAGAAGCGCCTTTAGATAGTTACGTTACGTTCACCGTAGAGGGTGCAAGAAAAGAACTCCAGTCTTGGTCTCTGGAAGTCAAAGATGAAAAAGGTAAAGTGCAAAACCTTGGCCCTTTTTACAACGAAAAAGTGAGTATGCCGGGTAAAATGCTACTGGGTAGCCGCCTGCAAGGCGATTATACTGTGACGATGTTGGGCAAAACCAACAGTGGGCAGATCGTGAAACAAATGGCTTCAATGCACACCACGCTTTGGACACCCGACAAAAACGAAGAAGGAACGCGGTTCACCGTCATTTTTGGCTTCGATGAATCAAAAGCAATCAGTATTTACGAAAAATACCTCACCGATATTGTTGCTCCAAAAATCCCCAAAGGTGCTACGGTGGTCATTCACGGATATACAGACATCATCGGAGACACAGATTACAACCAGAACTTGTCCCTTAATCGTGCGATGGAAGTAAAAAGGATTATCGAAAGTACCTTGTCGAAATCGGGAAAAACCGATGTCAAAATGGAGGTGTACGCATTTGGCGAAGATGAAATCTTGTCGCCTTTTAATAATAATTTTCCGGAAGAACGCTTCTACAATCGAACGGTGATTATTGATATACTTCCAGCGAAGTAAGTAAACGTTTTACTGGATATAAAAACCATAAACATTCAAGTATGCTTTGGCTACTTCATGCCTGAAGATCCTGTGGAAAGAGTCAATGATAAGTTGATCATTTGAGGTTGATCATTTTTGGGTCAGACAACCATCTTTTTGCGCTAATAGTAGCACGCTGTAAGCAAAAGATGGGTAGTATGGCACTAAAAGGGTCACATAAAATGGTTAATTTATTATTTACTCGTTCCCAAGCACAATGGTTCGTTAAGAATTTAGCCTTTTAATTCGGCATTTCTCGGTGTTTTGATATTTATTTCAGCTTTCGGTAGGTTGCCGTAAGTCAAAATAAATAAGAAGCATACTTTAAATGCTCTGCTTCCTTTAAAAAGGGTAAGAAATGCCTAAATTTTTTTAACGAACCATTGAAGCATCTAGCACAAATAAAAAAAACATGAAAAACATAAAAATTTTCGTTGCCTTGATGGCTACACTGGTGTTCACCATTTTTTCGCTCCCTATCGCACAAGCGCAAACAAAGAAACCCGCTACGCCACCCAAAGTCCAATTTTCAGTACACGCACCCAAAAATGTCCAAATCGAATACCGGGTGCGGGAGACTTTTCCCATCCTCAATTACGTGTTTTTCAACATCGGTTCTACCGAAATACAAGACTGTTACGTAATGTTGAAAAAAGAACAGGTGAAGGATTTTAAAGAAGATCAATTGGAAGTATTTCAACCCAAACGGCTATCGGGTCGCAGCAACCGCCAGTTAACTGCCTATTACAATGTGCTCAATATCCTTGGCGACCGTTTGCAGAAAAATCCCACTACCACGATTAACCTCGTTGGCTCATCAGAGGAAGGTATTGAAGATGGCAAGAAAATGGCGCAATCCGTTAAAGGATACCTGATCGGCATTTTTGGCATCGAATCGGCGCGGATAACAACCGAGGGCCGTGATAAACCCAAAATTCGCTCCGGCAAAACCGTTGCTACACAGGAAGACAAACGCATCACAGAAGGCAACCGCAGAGTATCCATTGAGAGCAGTTCGCCAGTTTTATTGATGCAGTTCCAAAGTGGCTCCGATGCACCGCTGATGCCAGTGGAGATGGTGGGCGTACAAGAAGCACCACTCAAAAGTTACGCCGTCTTCACGGCCAAAGGCGCGAAAGCTGCCTACAAAGAGTGGAGCATTGAAATGAGGGATGAAAGCGCAAAAACGCAAAAATTTGGCCCTTATACGAACGAAACCATCAGCATACCCGGCAAATCTATCCTCGGCACTCGACCAGAAGGCAACTTCACCGTGACGATGATTGGTAAAACCAAAGGGGGGAAAATAGAAAAGAAATACGCCTCTATGCACTTGGTATTGTGGACACCGCCCAAAAACGAAGAAGGTATGCGATATAGTATTGTCTTTGGCTTCAACGACTCGAAAGCCATGGCAAGCAATGAAAAATACCTCACCGATATCGTGACACCAAAGATACCCAAGGGCGGCACCTTGTTCATACAAGGTTATACCGATAATATCGGCGACGAAGACAGCAATCAAGCCCTGTCGCTCGCTCGTGCGGAGATGGTACGTGACATCATCCAAGCCGCCCTGACGAAGGCTGACAGAACCGACGTCAGGATCGAAACCTACGGCTACGGAGAGGATGAAACGGTTTCACCATTTGACAACACCTACCCGGAAGAGCGTTTTTATAATCGGACGGTTATTATTGATATACTTCAAGCCAATTAGCCATGGAAGAAAAAATCATCTATTTGCTGCAAACACAAGATAAAGATGCCATAAACTTGCTACATGATCATTATTCGGCAGCAGTATATGGGGTGGTCTTGCGCATTGTTGGCTCCCCATACATCGCTCAAAACATACTGCAAGATTGTTTTGTCAAGGCATGGAGATATGGCCCCACTTATGACGCCTCGAAAGGCCGCTTATTTACTTGGTTGATGAAGATCGCCAAAAACACGGCCATTGACGCGACAAGGTGCAACGGATGGAAAATGGAACAAAGAACTGATACTTTGTCTTCCATCATGGATTTTGAAAGCTTGCCAATTGACTCTGACACCATTGGTTTGCGGGAATTGGTGCTTGACCTTGACCCCAAGCACCGGGTTTTGGTAGAAATGGTTTATTTTCAAGGTTACACCCATCGCGAGATTGAGCAGAAGCTTTCTATTCCACTCGGAACGGTTAAAAACCGCCTGCGGGCTGCAATGTGCAATTTGCGAATGGTTTTCAATATGTAAATAAAAAATAAGGTAAGGGACATAGAGAAAATTTGCAGACAGACATCCAAGTAGGTAAACAGCAATAATCATAGTTTTTAATTTTATTAATTACCTTATTATCAAGGGTTTGTGAGACTGTGTACCATTGACTGTGGACTACTTATTCAAACTGCCGATTTGCTCTTTTTTATTTTCATACGATTAAAATCTGTGGATTTTACAATAAATCTTTTAAAATGTGTAACGCCCAACAGCGTTGTAAGGCTCACCTTTGCTGTAAATATTCTTTCACGACAAAATATAGAAATAATGAAACCACACATAGGACTTTCTGAAAAAGACCTGCTCGGTATCACCAAATTGCTGTCCGTAGTATTAGCCGACTCCGTGACGCTTTATACCAAGACCCGAAAATTCCATTGGAACGTATCCGGTGAGAGCTTCATGGAATTGCACAAATTGTTTGAGCATCAATACAAAAAATTGGAAGAAGCCATTGACGAAGTAGCCGAACGAATCAACAAATTGGGCAACGACACCATTGGCACAATGAGGGAATTTAGTGACCTGTCCACCATCAAAGAACACCCTGGTCAATATCCATCCTCCAAAGAAATGATCCATGAACTTTTGGCCGATCACGAATCCGTCATTGTCAGTCTCCGAAAGTTTGTGGATGATTGCACTGACCACTATAAAGACGCGGGCACGGCAGATTTTCTCACCGGACTCATGCAATCCCACGAAACCATCGCTTGGACACTCCGGCGGTATTTGAAATAATGGTAGCCTTACAATGTTAATCGTACAAAATCATAAACTGCATCAATATGGACATCATCATTCAATCGCCGCACGTCACCCTCACAAGCGAACTAAGAAGTTTCGTAACGGCGGAAGTGGACAAACTTTCCAACCTCTTTTACAAATTGGAAGGGGCAAGGGTTTTCCTGAAAATGGAAAAATCTGGCATCATCGAAAACAAGATATGTGAAATCCGCTTGGAAATCCCGGGACACGATCTGTTTATCGAAAAGCAATCTGACTCTTTCGAAGAAGCCACCACCGAGGCGGTGGATGAATTGAAGGAGGAACTCGCCAAATTGAAGAGTAAGCTGATGGATAAGCGTTAATCAAGAACGAGTAAATAATCAACTTATTATTTACCCATTTCTTAGGCTAAATTTATATATGTTTCGCTATCTCTGTCTCTTATTCTTGCCGGGTCTTTTATTTTGCAAAAAAATCAAAAACAACCGTCCAGAATGTCTTGTGGAGTACCTCGGTATTCCACAGGATACCTCTTTTTTGAGTACGCCGCTGCTTATCCCGACCCAATTAATTGAGGATAAACTGAACCAGGTCATCCGCCGTGACCTGCTCAGTGATGATGATTTTGACAGTATAAACGCAGATGGCAAAAAAGATAAATTAAAGTTAAAAATCACTCGTCTTGGCAAAATTCGCGTGCGCTGGCTTGACAATGTGGCAACCATAGAAACGCCATTGCTGGTACTAATCGAACGACGAGTCATTCGCAAAAACGTGTTGCCATTTTCCAAAGCATTGGCCCTTAAAACCCAATTTAGCCTTCAATTGGTGTTCGAGACCACCGTCCAAATAGGAGAAGACTGGACCTTGCGACCCAAGACAAGATTTGTCGAGTTCAAATGGCTCAGCAAAGTGCGTGCTTTAGGTGGTCTCATCAATGTTGAAAATATGGTGGAGCGACGGATTCAAAAAGAAATGCCGGCTATTGTGACGAATGTTGACAGCCTCATTCACGCCAATGTCCGATTAGATAGAGTGGTAGGCCGCGTTTGGCAGCAAATACAAAAACCCATGATTATCAATCGAAAAGAACAGTTAGTATGGCTAAAAATCAATCCTATTCGCTTTGAAACAGGTCGCATCACCACCCAAGGCAGTAACCTGATGGTGCAAGCAAGGCTCTACGCAACAACACAAACACTCCTTGGCGACACCTCTGGCTATACCATTAATACCCGGTTGCCACCCCTGATCAAAAAACACTCGCTACCGGATACTGCTTTTGTATATATGCTTTCAAAAATCCCTTTTTCGGACATTAATAGCGTTATTTCCAAAAAATTGATTGGTAAAAACTTCGCAATATCCGGCCACGATATTCAGGTGACGGCAGTAGAAGTATATGGCTGCAATGCCAATATCGTACTTCACCTAAGCGTGTGCGGGTCTCTTAAAGCCGAAATCTATATGAAAGGTATCCCGCGCTACGAACCCAATGCGCAACACATCAGCATCGAAAACTTTGACTTCGAACTGATGACCGACGAAGCCCTCGCTGCGGGCGCGGATTGGTTGTTGCACAGCAGTTTCAAGCAGCAAATGCAGGATTCGCTGAACCTCCCCCTGGCCGAAAAAATTGCTACCATTCCAACAGCCATTGAGCGCGGTATAGAGCGCGGCAATGCAGGCGGAAAAATGGACTTTATCATCGAACAATGGGATTTCAGGCCACAAAATATCTGGGTAAGTGACACTGCTATTATCGCTTTGATTCTTGTAGAAGCGCGGGTGCATATCGTATTAGAGAAAATTTGAGACAATCAGTGAATCATGTAAATCTTGCGGCAACTTGTGTAACACCCCGTCGCGTAAAACCCCCACCTTTACACTGTTAAGAAACGAGTAAATAATGTATGAAAAAATATTTTCTCAATGAAGGGTTGGATGAATATTTTCTCGGGATCCACAGTGCGTTCAAGTTCATGGCTCGTTTTTTCGGGCAATTGTTCCAGCGCCCTTTCGAATTCCGGGAGATCATCCGACAATGTTACGAAGTGGGCTACAAATCCCTGCCATTGATCACCCTCACGGGCTTTGTGACGGGCATGGTTTTTACCAAGCAATCGCGCCCCTCGCTGCTTGCGTTTGGCGCCACTTCTTGGTTGCCATCCTTGATCGCCATTGCCATCATCCGGGCATTGGCACCTTTGGTGACGGCCCTGATCTCGGCGGGGAAAGTGGGCTCCAGTATTGGGGCTGAACTCGGTTCCATGAAGGTGACCGAACAGATTGATGCCATGGAGGTCTCCGGCACCAATCCTTTTAAGTTTCTGGTGGTCACCCGGGTAATTGCTACGACCCTAATGATCCCTGTTTTGTCCATGTATTGCGCGTTTATGGGTATGTTAGGCTCGTTTTTGAACGTCTATCAGAATGAAAGAACCAGCCTTCCCACCTTTATCGGCGAGGCTTTTAAGCAGATCGTTTTTCTCGACATCAACACTTCCTTAGTTAAAGCCATCACCTACGGGTTTACCATTGGTATGGTGGGTGCTTACAAAGGGTATCACGCCGAAAAAGGCACACAGGGCGTGGGCAAGGCCGCCAATGCTGCCGTCGTGCTTTCGATGTTCCTGATATTCATGGAAGAATTGGCGATCGTGCAAATATCGAATTGGATCAGGAATTATTGAAGGTGGGTGTTTTAGTGTTTTGGTGTTTTAGTATGCGACAAACCAAAACGCCAAAACACCAAAACACGAAAACACGAAAAAAAATGCAAGATAAACAACACCCAACCATAGACAAAATACAAAAAGTCATTTCCATCCAAGGCTTATACAAATCCTTTGGCGATCTGACGGTTTTGCGCGGCATAGACATAGATGTTTTCAAAGGAGAAAACATGGTCGTGCTGGGTCGCTCTGGCAGTGGCAAATCCGTGTTGATAAAAATCATCTCAGGTTTGTTGTTGCCAGATGAAGGTACCGTGACAGTGCTGGGAAAAGCAGTGGACAAGTTGACGGAAAAAGAACTCCGCGAATTGCGCTTAAAAATCGGCTTTTCATTCCAAAGCAGTGCCTTGTACGATAGCATGAACGTGCGCGAAAACCTCGAATTCCCCTTGGTCCGTACCACGAAAAACCTCCCCCAAAAAGAAATAGACGACCGGGTAGAAGAATCCCTCGATGCGGTGGGTTTATTGGATAAAATAGCGCAAATGCCCCCAGACCTCTCCGGCGGACAGCGAAAAAGGATCGGTATCGCCCGCACCTTGATGCTTAAACCAGAGATCATGCTCTACGACGAACCGACCGCCGGGCTTGACCCCATAACCGCTACAGACATCAACAACCTCATCAATGAGGTGCAAAGACGCTATAAAACCAGTTCCATCATCATCACCCACGACCTCACCTGCGCAAAAGCAGTCGGCGACCGAGTAGTCATCTTGTTGGATGGAAAATTCACGCAGGCTGACACTTTCGATGCAGTTTTTGAAACCGCCGACGAAGAGGCAAAAAAGTTTTACGACTATAATTTCATACAAGAATAAATACACTAAATCATGCAACCAAACAAACGTGCCATTATCGTAGGATTATTTATTTTCATCGGATTGTTATTTTTTATGGCTGGCATCCTCACCGTGGGCAACCTGCACAGCACCTTCGTCAAAAAAATTGGTTTGACTGCCGTTTTTGAGAACGTCAATGGCTTGCAGGACGGCAACAATATCTGGTTTTCCGGCGTTAAGATCGGTACGGTCAAAAAGATGAGTTTTTTTGGCGAATCACAAGTGAAAGTGCTGATGAAAATAGATGAAAAATCACAACAATATATCCACAAAGATTCTAAGGTCAAAATTGGCTCCGATGGCTTGATCGGCAACAAGATCATCGTCATTTATGGCGGTACGGCCTTGTCGCCGACCGTCGAAGACGGCGATACCTTGGGCATTGAATTCAGCCTTTCCACCGATGAAATGATGGCCACCTTGGAGAAAAGCAACCAAAACCTGTTGGTCATCACCAACGATTTTAAGAATATCAGTAAAAAAATTGCCGACGGCGAAGGCACGGTCGGCAAACTATTGAAAGACGATGCCCTGTATAAAGACCTTGATGTCACGCTTTCTTCCCTGAAAAGGTCGTCGGCCCACGCTGAAAAACTGACGGCTGCCATCTCCGATTACGGCGAAAAACTCAACCGGAAAGGCTCCTTGGCCAATGACTTAGTCACGGACACGACCGTGTTCAAAAACGTGCAAAAAGCTTCCCGCGATCTGAAAAAAATGACCGCCACGGCCTCAGACGCCACCGATAACCTAAAAATGGCGAGCACCAACCTGAACAAAGTTACCGATAACTTAGACAACAAAAACACGCCCCTCGGCGTGCTGCTCTACGACGAAACCTCGGCGGCGCACCTGAAATCCACGCTGCAAAACTTGGATGTCGGTTCCCAAAAATTGGACGAAAACCTGCGGGCGGTGCAGGACAATTTCTTGTTACGGCGTTATTTTAAGAAAAAGAAAAAAGCGGCGGAAGCGGCGAAGCAATAGGGTGGAATCTGCCCGTATTGTGTTTTGCCCAGTTGCGTTTTTTCCAAAAAAATCTCCGTATCATTTCAAAATTATAAATACACTTACAATGAAAAATAAAGGTTTATTGATCGTTTCCACGTTTTTGCTAATGGCTATGCTGTTCACTTCTTGCGAAGCCATTGCTGGTATTTTTAAAGCCGGTATGGGTGTCGGGGCTTTTGCGGTGATCGCCGTGATCGTGCTGATTATCTTTTTGATAACGCGAGTATTTAAAGGGAAAGGCACATAGAAAAAGTGCCGTAGGCATGGCGCTACGGTAAGCAACGCAGCGCAAACGCCCACCCAAAATGCCTGTATTTGTTGATCTATTATTTCTATAAAAACAAATCTAATGAAAAGCATCCGGCGGAAAGCCCTGCGCGTTATCCTTTATACATTTTTAGCCCTAATCGTGTTGACGATTGGGGCTGTCGTTGCTTTAACCTTGCCTGGTGTTCAACAGCGCATCACCCGCAAGGCTGAAACGTTTTTGCAAAAAAAACTCGGCACGCGGGTAGAGATTGGGGCGGTTCGGGTGCGTTTTCCGGTGGATATTGCCCTCGAACATTTTTTACTCGAAGACCAGCAAGGCGATACCCTGGCGCGGGCGGGCAACTTAGTCGTTGCCATTGGTATGTGGAAATTATTGAACAAAACCATTGAAATTCAAAAAATTACGCTGGAAAACGCCGCTGTTTTTTTGCACCAAAAAGACAGTATTTACAATTTTGATTTCGCAGCGCTGGCATTTTCCAGCCCAAACAACTCGGAACCGATACCAACAGAAGCCCCACCCGATACCACCGCCGCCGCTTGGCGATTGCAATTGGATTTGGCCGAATTGCAGCTCCAAAATGTGCATTTTCTGTTGCAAGATGACGATGCCCAAAGCACTACCGCAGCCAAAATCGGCAGGGCAAATACCGTGATCCACAAAGCGGATCTAAAAAATTTGTATTTTGAACTCAACGATTTTAGCCTTTCGGATGCCAATATTCAATTGATTAGCAAGAAAAAATCCTCCGGCGGCGGCAAGCCCTCGCCGAGTTACCGGTTCCTGTTCAAAAACGCCGACATTTTCCGCACCCACATCGTCTATTCGACCACTGAGATGGACGTGGAGGCCAATTTGGAAAAAACTGAACTCAATAAATTCCAAATTCACTCCGCCAACGATGCAATTGCCATACAATCCAAGGGCATCCAAGTGGAAAATAGCGCAGTGGCCTACCGCGACCCGGAGGCCACACCCACACCAGGGCATTTCAACGCGGGCGATCTCGACCTGACCCAACTCCAAGCCGAACTGCCCGATTTTTCTTTCCAAAACGATTCTATTTTTGTGCGAGCCGATGCCCTTTCCGGCACGGACAAAAGTGGCGTACAAGTTCATTCGTTGCAAATGACCACCCTCGTCACCCTAAAAACGATTCAGATCAAGCATTTGCAGGCACAATTGAACCAAACCTATGTGGACGGCGATGTGCTGCTTTTCAAAAACGATAAAGCCACTTACGATCGGATGGACGTGCAATTGCGCAAGGCCAAAGGTATTGTAGGCGACTTGCTAATCTTGATACCACCACCGGAAAACGAGACCTTATCGCGGCTTCGCTCCATGCCTTACGAGGCATCGGGCCACTTGACCGGATGGTTGGAAAACCTACAAACCGACAATATCCAATTCCGCGCCGGGACGGGCACGATGGCCAATTTTACGGGTTCGGTGCAGCAACTGACAGACCCGACCAAATTGGGTATGCACCTGAAAATCAGTCGATTGGAAAGCAACCGCGCCGACCTCGTGCAGTTTATGTCCGTCGGCGACACGCCTTTGGATAGCCTACTGGCGCAACCACTGCCCGCGCATTTGGTGGTTTCGGGCGACTTGGACGGCACTGTTTCGCGCCTGCAATTGAACATGCGGGGTGAGATAAGCCCCTTGCAAACAGGGCCAATGTCTCCCCCAAACGTCGCCCCCCCCAAAAATGTCGCCGAGGTTTCAAACGTCGCCGACGTTATAAGCACGGACATTGCGCAATTTGAGGTGGCCGGGATATTGACGGAAGTCGACAACCCCGACCGCCTCGGCATGGATCTGCGGATAAACCGATTGGATGTGCCAGGCAACTTCGTCCCTAAAAACCTCGCCGACCTCACACTTCCCGACCTTACGCAAATAACCGGCACCCTGCGCGGCACCTTGGCTGCGCTCCACACCGACGTGAAAATCAAAGCCTTACGCAGCGCAACGAGCAGCCAATTGGCCTTTTCCGGCCTCCTCCAAAACATCCGAACGCCCAAGCAACTCGGCTTCGACGTGGTGTTCGACGGCTCACTTGCCCGCCGCGAAATCTGGGCCTATCTGCCCGATTCAATGGCCAATCAGTCCTTTCACTTGCCCGATTTTGTAAAAATAAACGGACAAGCAAAGGGCAACATGCAGGCTGCAGCCGCCAAGACCCAAATTGGCTTGGGCGATTGGGGCGTGATTCGGGCCGACGGAACGCTGCGCGACGACAGCATTTATCTGGTGGATTTGGTGGCCGAAAACCTGTTGGTCAACCGATTGCTGGTGGACAGCAGTTTGCAACCGCTCAAAACACTCGGTTTTTCCGCAAAAATCAAGGGTGCGGGTTTTGACTTTGGTAAAACGGCGCAGGTCCAGTTGGCCGGGAAAATTGACTCTGTCATCTGGGAAAACTTAGTCTTGCGCGACCTGACGCTCAATGCCGACGTACAAGGCAGGCGTTTTACCGCCGATTTCCAGTCGCCCGATGCGCGGGTGGACGTTCGGGCGAAGGCTTCCGGCGATTTCACGAGCAATATCCCCTTGCTCGAAACGGATATTTTGTTAAACTGCTTGGATTTGCGTGCTTTTGGTCGCGTCGAACGCCCGACCATCGTGTGCATGCACATTCTTTCGCATTCCGAGGGGTTTTCCTTGGATACTTTGACGGCAAAATTGACGATTGAAAAAATTGATCTTCAATATGATACCGTGCATATCCGCCCGGGCGACCTGACCTTGGACGTCAAATTGGACAATCACCAAAACGACATCAGCCTTGCTTCCGACTGGCTGCAAGGGGAGGCAAAAGGCTATTTTTCGCTGCCCGATTTGCCCGAAACCTTGGCCAATATCGCCGAGCAATATTTTGCCGTGGATCGCACGGCCATCCGACCACCCACGGGCACAGACAGCCTTTTCGTAACATTAAAATTGCTAAAAACGGACGTACTCACGACCGGGCTTTTGCCCGGCCTGACCGAACTGGCACCGATGAATTTGGAAGGCACCTTGGTTGCCCGCCGCAATTATTTCAATTTTTTACTTCAAATGCCCCGCACGAATTACCTTGATTGGGCGGTGGATTCTTTGAATGTCCGCGCTTTTGCGGGCGATACGGCGGCTATGTTTGTCGTGACGACCCCTTTGGTAAAACGCGGTGAACAAACTTTTGCGGAAAATGCCGTGCTGGACGGGCGGTTTTTGGCCAATGTCGGCGACCTCTCTTTCACGGCACGCAGTAAAGATGGACGCGACCGATTTATGCTTGCTTTGCAGGCTTTGCTCAACCAACAAACTAAAGAGACGCGCATCACCCTTTCGCCCCGGCAGGTGATTGATTTTAAAGAATGGACGGTCAATGCCAATAACCAAATCCGCATCGCGCCCGGCGGCGTGGACATCCGGGATTTTGAACTGACGGGCGACGGGCAATCGGTAAAAGTCAAAGGTGCCACGAGTAAAAATGGTCTTGATTTCGCCGTGGACATCGAGCGTTTGAATTTTGGCAATTTCGATATTTTTGTCACCAAGATTTTGAGCGAACTGGGCGGCTGGGCCGACGCGCATTTGACGATACGCGGCACGGCCGACGCGCCGCAGGTGCGCGGGAAGATGCAGTTGCACGAGGCGAGTTTTACGCCCGTGGCCACGAACGTACGCTATGAACTGAGCGAGACGCCGCTCGAATTTACGGCCTCGGGCGTGTCGTTGGACGGCTTCAGCCTGCGCGACCCTTTTGGAAAGACCTTGGATATCAGGGGCAAATTGGCCACGAGCGATTGGAAAAAAATTGAAAGTAATCTGACGCTGCACGCCGACCGTTGGCAGGCACTAAACTCTGCGAAACAGCAAAATCCGGTATATTTTGGCGAACTCTACGTTTCGCTTGATGGCACGGTGCGCGGCGACCTGACGCAGCCTGACGTTCAGATCGCAGTGAAAACGGCCAAAGCATCCACTTTTACCTACATTTATGACGTGGCCACGCAGACTTTGCAACACGAAGGCATCGTCTATTTTGTGCAGCCGCCGCGCCCAAATGCGCGCCCGCTAATTTACGATGCCCCGGTCAATATGGCACCGTTTACGCTGAGCGCGAGCATCGAAATTGATTCAAATTTGACCATCAGCAGCGTGGTAAATCCGGTGACGGGCGACGATTTTCGCGGCAAGGCGCTGGGCAAATTGCAATTTGACCTATTGGCAAACAACAATATGACCCTATCGGGGCAGGTCGAGTTGGTGCGCGGGGTGTATAATTATTCCTACCAATCGGTGGTGAAACGCAATTTTGACGTGATGGCGGGCAGCACCATCCTCTGGACGGGCGACGCGAACAGGCCGGAACTGAACCTAAAAGCGCGGTACCAGTTCAAAGCCTCCCCTTATCCATTGGTTGTCAACCAGTTATCGGCGGCTTCGGCGGCGGAAGCAGCGGCATACCGCAAGCCGCAAACATTTTTTTTGGAAACTACCCTGAACGGCGCGGCCACGCAACCGGATGTGGCGTTTCAATTTATCTATCCGGCTTCCCAAAAAGATGGCAGTATTGGCAGGTCTGTGGGCGGCCAACCGACAGATCTGGTGCAAAGTGCCGTAAGCACCGTGAACGAGGACAAAAACTTGTTGTCGCGGCAGGTTTTTGGCGTGCTGTTGCTGCGCAATTTTGTGGGCGAAAACATCGGCGCGAGCACCAATATCAGCGGCGGCAACCCCTTGAAATCGGGATTGAGCAGTTTCCTGACCAGCCAACTCAATGCGCTTTCCGACCAATACCTGACTTGGATAGACGTGGACCTGACGACGACCGAGGGCGCGACGAACAACAGCGCCAGTACCGCAGAAGGCTCGACAAACTATCAGTTGCGGTTGCAAAAATCCTTTTTTGAAGACCGACTCACCTTCAAATTATCGGGCGGCACCTCCGTGGGCGGCGCGAACGGCGACGAAGTGCACAGTGCTTTAGAAAACGCCTCGGTCGAGTACGCACTCACGTCTGATGGGAAATGGAAGATGACGGTTTTTTCGGAACGGGGTTTTGAGTTGTTGAACGCTTCTTCGGGGAATCTGCGAAATTCGGGGTTGGGGTTGGTGTTGAGCAGGGAGTTTGGGAAAAGGTGATTACATTTTTATGGTATATCTAACAGCAATAATTGCATTCTGGTAAGTCGGAAACGGGTTGTCTCTGGTTTTCGGTTGTGGCAAAAGAAATTGAGGTTTTATAATTCCACATAAACCATTATCTTTGCAGAAAAAAAGTTATGCCATCACGATTGCACAACTCAGCGACATTGCAGGATTCTAATGATAGAGTTAACCTGCATTTTTTCGAGGTATCAAAAATTGACGTACTTTTATAAAAAATTTTTCGGTGAAAATTACTATTGAACTGGCCTCCGTTTCCGAATTTGAACGGGTCATGGCGGTTTTGACGACTTTGGGTTTGCCTTCTGTATCGGTTTTGTCGCCCAAGAAAGCACGGCGAAAACCCTCCAACTGGGAAATTGGCGACAAAACCCTCCAGAGGCGTTGTTCGGCAATGGCAATGAAGTTCATATTATTCTCAGCTTTAATCGGAGTAGCATTTGCTTCGTGCACCAATCAAAATGATGAGGGTATCAAGATGCAAACGAAAGATTCTTTAACAATTAAAAAAACAATCAATGTGCAAAATTTAGTTTCAATAATTGAAATACCTACTTCTGACCTTAAAAGAGCAATCACCTTTTACAAATCCATTTTAACGGTAAACATTGAAGAAGCAGAAATGGGTGACGTAAAAATGGGAATATTGCCAAGCGAAGAAGGTACTGTAAATGTTGTTTTAGCCAATGGCAAAGACTACAAACCAACTACTAATGGTAGTGTTCTCTACCTAAACGGTGGCGAAAATCTACAGACTATTTTGGACAAGGTTGAACCAAACGGTGGACAGATAATTGTACCAAAAACCGAAATCAGTCCAGAGATGGGTTACTTTGCATTATTTATTGACACAGAAGGAAATAAAATGGGACTTCATTCCGCAAAATAGCAGAGCGAACGCATAACATCGGTTTGGCAAAAACAGGGCTGACGTGATAAATTGAGCATTTATACTTCTAATAAATATTCGGAATTCTATTGAACATTTTGGCTCCATCTTCCATTCATTCAAATACTTGTCTATCAGCCTATTATAGTACATTATTGAATTTTTAGCCCCAAAGGTACGAGTTATTTTAAATTTTTAGTAATCGAAAAATTGATCTTATTTTAATTTTTAGTAATCAAAGCGGCGTAAACTCCCCTTCCAAGCGCACAAATTGCCCTCCATCCCATTTTTCCACCAAAATATCGTTGATCTTCTTGTCGGCCGTCACGAAATTCACGCCGACCAAATAAATGCTTTTCTTTTGGGCCAAAAAAGGCTGTGCGTAGTGTTGTTTTTTTATTTGCGTCAAGGCTGTTTCTGCCGTTGCGTTTATCTTAAACTCAAACAGATAGACCGCATTTTGGCCAATGCAGACCGTATCCAAGCGGCCTTCCGCGTTTTGCAGTTCCGAAAAAACGACAAGCCCCGTGCTGTACATCAGGACGTGCATGATCGTATGAAAATAACCTTCCGTATATTTCGTGATGTCGTAGCCGGTGGAGGAAACAACGGCCGCGAATATTTGAAACGCGGGCTTGAGCTCTTCTCGCTCTATGCACAAGCGCAAACGGTGGGCAAGGGCATAATCCGCGTAATCCACGGGTTTGTCAATGTATTCGGCAAGCAGGTGTTTGGCAAAAGATGCCTGCACCTCCCGATTGGGGAAGCCCAATGTGTACACATTTTCCCAGTCCCATTTTTCCACCTTTTTGATGGTCAAATACCCCGCTTGAAAGAGGAGTGTGATGCTATAAAACTCTTTAAGGTTCGCGCTTTTGAGCATATCGCTCCCGGCTTCGATGTGTCCAAGTGTTTCCAGGTCAAGGTATTGCAGCCTGGCACCCCGCACCAAGATGGTGGGCGTGCCCGTCTCGAACCAGTAATTCTGGAATTGAAAACTTTGGAAGAAATTGACGATGGAAAAAGGGTTATAGACCTTATTTTCTTCAATGCCGTCCCATGAATAACCGTTGTAGTACAGTTTGATGCGTTCCAGTACCTCCGCCTCTGTGCAATGGTGTCTTCGGGCTGCTTCTGTGATGTGCTCGGCATAGAAAAGGCGCAATTCCGTTTCCGTATAACCGAACATGGTGGTAAACCGCTCGTCAAGCGTCAAGTCATTGAGCATATTCAAATCGGACAGCACGCCGATTTTGCCGATTTTACTGACACCCGTGATATAAGTCCGATGGATGTTACGGCTGGTACCTTTCATGGTGCCGTAAAATTTCTTTAAGGTGTTTATATTCTCCTGCAATTTTGCTTCATCGCCCCCCACAAAGTCCGTCACGGCCATTTCGTATTCATCTATCAAAATGACGAAGGGTTCTGTTTTGCCCAGATGTTCAATTATCCGCTTGAACATATTACGTGCGGAACTATCCGTTAAGTTTATCCCTAAATCTTCGATAATCGGTTGTAAATAGTCTTGCAATCCCTGCTCCAATGAACAAGCATTGTATTAGATCAGCGTAAAATCTATGCGCAGCGTCGGGCGCATGATCGCTTGCCAATCTATTTTATCATAGATCCAGGTCCCTACAAATTGCGCTTTACTGCCTTCATAAATGGCGGCAACGGTGTCCAACAGCAAGGATTTGCCAAACCGGCGCGGTCGGACGACGAAGTTGTGCTTGCCCAATTGCATCAATTCGTAGATTTTCTCGGTCTTATCTACGTAGATCATATTCTCCTGCGAGAAGTCTTGGATGGTTTGTACGCCAATGCCTAATTTTTTCCTTGCCATTGATTTGTAAACATTTTATTGCGGCAAAGATACGAAATTTGTTTGAAAGAACTCATTTGACAAACATTGAAACGGGCGCACTAAGTAACGGGTAAATGATATAAAATATGTGAATTTTGTAAGACATTCCCCTAATTGTGTAACGCTTTCAAGTATTGAGGTGCGGAACTTTGCGCCTTGAATGTCAACGAACGCCAACTTCTTAACACAAACAATGAAAAATGCTTTTTCTCCATTTTTAGTGGCCTGCACTGCCGCCCTGCTGCTCGCGGCCTGCACCGGAACGGGGAGGCTCCGCGATGGCGAACGGCTGTACGTGGGCGCGAAAGCTAAAATCGTAAAAACCGACAAAGATTGGGAAACAAAAATCCTGAAAACCGACCTGAAAAAAGCCCTTATCCTGCCCCGCCCCAACAAAAAAATACTTTGGCTGCGCCCAAAATTAGCCATTTACAATACTTTCCAAAACCGCCGAAAAGGCAGCATCGGCAATTTTATCGCTACCCGCTTTGGCGAGCCACCCGTTTTGTACGAACCCAAGATCAGGAACCGCCACCAAGAATTGCTGGCCGAACGCGCCGCCAACGACGGTTTTTTCAAGACACAAATCGCCTCCACGGAAAAAAAGGGCAAGCACAGCGTACAGCTGCGCTACGAAGTGCGGGTGAGAAGCCCCCGAGAAAGAGTGGACAAAGTGGATTTTCCCGCGGATTCGAGCCTTTTGACGCAGACTATTTCAACAATGCGACCGCAATCCTTGGTGCAACCTGGTCAACCGTATCATTTGGAAGAACTCATCGCCGAAAGGCAACGCTTGTCGGATTCGCTGCGCAACCATGGATGGTACTTTTTTTCGCCCGACCACTTAGTTTTTGAGGCCGATACCCTGCACCGAATGTCGGCGGTGGTCGAAATGCCCGACACGTCGGCGACGTTTAAAACCTCGCTGATGCCGACTTTGCTGAACCTGACACTGCGCGTAAAAAAAGAGGTCAGCCCCCGCGAGCGTAGGCCATTTCGACTGAGCAGCATCACCGTTTTCACCGATTATGACCTGACAAAACAAGCGGATTCGTTGCAGCAACGAAAAGATACTTTGCGCGTGGGTTGCGTTGATTTTGTCTATCGCTACCTGTCTGTCGAACCGGATATTTTGACCCGCCAAATATTCCTGCGTTGCGGAGATTTTTACTCGAACAACGACTATCAGGCCACGATATATCACTTATTAAACCTAAATCAATACAAGTTTATCAATATCCGTTTCGAGGTGTCGCCGCAGTCTGATAGCCTGCTTGATGCGCGGATTTACCTCACGCCGTACCGTTCGCAGCGGGTGGAAGCCAATTTGTCGGGTGTGTTTTCGCCGAGTTTTTATTACGGTGTACGCGCGGGTGCTGCCTACAACCATCGCAATGTGTTTCGACGCGCCGATGCCTTGTTGCTTTCGCTCAACGGCTCGTACCTGCGCACGGACAAAAGCAATTTTGACTACCAGTATTTTTTGGTGAGCGATGCCTTGGCGCGGCTAACCTTACCGCGTTTTTTGTTCATCCCGGAAAAACAGCGCCTCGCGTTTGGCACCACGCAATTCAGTCTTGGCCACCAGATCAATTGGTTTCGGTACAATACCGAAGATGCTGGGAGGTTTGGGCTGAGTTTCCAACGGGTGCAGGCGGAAGCGGGGTATTCATGGCGAAAAAACCGGCGCGGCTCGGTCGTGCAACAGGCCAACCCATTGAATTTTGGCCTCCAATATTCGACCCTCAACAACCCCAGCCTCCGCCGACAATTGATCTCCTCCATCCCGCAGGACACCACGGGAACGCTGCTCACGCTCCTCACTTTTGCGGAATACAAGCCCAATTACACGTTTGTGCTCGATCAACGATTGGGCCCGGCGCGTCGGTTCACCCAATATTTTCGTCAGCATTTCGCGGGCCAGGCGAGCGGTTACTTAGGAAATAAATACCTGCCCAAAAACTATGCTTTGGCCAGCCCGCTCAATTTTTTTGTGGAATCCGACTATCGTCAATACCAAAAAACGCACGGTCGCAACGTATTGGCCCTGCGGGCGGCGGTGGGCGCGGGCATCCCGTTGCGCCGAGGTGGCAACATTGCCTTGTTGGATCGCTACGTGGTGGGCGGCGCATCCAGCATCCGTGCCTTCGCGCCGCGCACCATAGGCCCGGGCAGCCAAGGGCGCGACACCAGCGTATCCATTGGCCTTTCAGTGGGCAAATACACTGGCAATCTGTTGATAGAGAGCAGTTTGGAATATCGGATGCCCATCGGGCGTTTCCCGGAATTAGCATTTTTTGTGGATGCCGGGAATATTTGGCTCACCTCTGGTGCTGATGCGACCGATGCTTCCCAGTTTCGCCTGGGTCGTTTTTACCGCGAGATTGCCGTTGGGACGGGCATGGGACTGCGGGTAAACTTGGGTTTTTTCGTGCTTCGGCTCGATTTGGCTTTTCCCTTGGCCAAGCCGTATTTACCCATGGGCGAACGTTGGGTGGGTGGTGATTTGCGATTTGGCAACCGCAATTGGCGGCGGGAGAATCTGAACTGGAACTTTGCTTTCGGGTACCCTTTCTAAATGGTGATCTTCCCGTTGGCGGCAATATCACTCGTGCACCCAAGATCATCCAAGATCGTGCGCATTAGCAATCGGTTGAGGACAACGTCTTCGGCGACCAACACGCGGATTTGCTTATTTTGGGTGTTCAATTCTATGGTTGACTTTTCTGCTTCAACTTGGTTATTGGTTTTTTGAAAACCCAAGATGAAGCCAAAAGAAGACCCTTTCCCGACCGTGCTGGTCACGCTTACTGTCCCACCCTACGCTTCTACCAATTGCTTGACGATGGCTGCCGCCATATTTACTGGAAGTATGGGCGGTTGCTTGCTGAAAGTTTTCAAAGAAGGCTTTGACGTTGGGCTGTCGTATCTAAATTGAGTGGGTTGAGGATGATTTTGTGATTTCAGTAAAATTATGGGCAGTATATATTTTCCATCAAAACCGCCAACCGTTCCAATACTGCAAAAAGATCGAAAATCTCCCCGACCTCGGAGCGGTCGCAAGTTTGTAGGAACACGTTTATAAATATTCAATCTGGCAAAAAGAAATCAAACATTTTCTTTTTACCGATTTCTGTAACAAAATCCACGATCATCTTCATAAATTCCTCTTCAAACGTGCGTTTTCGGTGATGTTCTTTCTGATTTAAAATATATTTACAAACTGCATCCATGTGGGAACGGCTATAAGAAAAGGCACTATACCCCGCTTGCCAATCAAATTTAAAGGGAGAAATTTGTAGGCGTACACTTTTTTTATGAGGATAATAGAAAAAAGATATCCCAGTTTTTTGAAAAGTCAGATAAAATATCAAGAGCGAGTTTCCAATTTTTAGCAATACACTTTTGGATTAGCGTAATGGGCCTCATTTTTTCTAATTTATCCAACCTGATAATTTCATTGAGCGTTTCTTTGGGTTGCTCTTTGAGTAGCATTCCAGCACAAAAACTAAAAATAAAAGCAAGGGCGACAACAAGGATCAAATTGCGTACCCTAACAGCGCCTTGTACCATTGATTTATGCAGGTTAAAGCCTCCGGATTTCATTTGTTTAAAAAGGGTCTCGATCAGGAAACGCTTTCGGTAATATTCACAGGCCATTTCCCCTAAATCCATGTTTGTCAACAAAGGTATGGGGTCCTCAAACCCTTTTCCCAGCCAAAGCAAGGCATTATCGCCTTGGCAAGCATCCTGCAAAATACAATTTCTTGCCCTTCCATAGGGTGTAAAGTCCTAATTTCGCTTGTTCTCCACCACAATCAACCAAGCGATCGAGTGCTGTACGCAACACGAACTCCCATCCCCATGATTTGCATTGGTTTCGCAGGCGCATACCATCAAATTCACCGTCCCCTAACAGTACAACCCGACAGTCTATGGGCAATATTGGTTGCGCTATTTTGATCAATTCAATGTGTACATCTTCTGGAAAATGCCCCTTTTTACCCTTCTTCGTTGTCCAAACCAAGGGAATTGCGTACCCATTCCAAACCACCGACAGCATCAATGTCACGCAATCGGCCCCCTGTTTCGCTGCCATCAATTGCCAAAATAAGTTCACCCTTTGTACCTATTTTTGACAACATAGGTTGCAGATAAGGAGCGAAAAGGTATCCCAATACGTCCATTTGCTGGAAATCCAACGTTTTGACTGCTTTATCAGGCTTTCACTCCGTTGATTGCTTGGGGTTTCAGGCATACTGATGCCTTCCAAACTGCTTGTTTTGCTCCTTACACAAGAACAGATCATCCCTGCAAATACTTGCAAACGGTGAAGGTAATTCCCTTGTGGTAAAATATTTGATTGTGAGATTAAAAAATCTAACGTACTTTTGCACAGGCTTTTGCTCATAGGAGGCTATGTTTGAGTCGTGGAAAACACAAATATACGCCTCCTATTTTTTTATCTAATTTTCAAAAAAATTCAGATACTTTTTTAGAAAACATTACAAAAAAAAGTGTACGCCTACAAAATAATACAAAATGCGAAGTACGCGTTTTACATTGTCTATAAATTAATTTAAATAAAAATTATTTTATAATTTGTTTATTATCAATTAATTAATCGCTTTTATTTGTATCTTTTTTATTAAAAGGTGCGTCTATTAGCGAGTTATAGCCAATGCTAAAATGACGACAACAAACAAATAAATTGACAATGGAAGCAAGACCGAAAATAAAATTAGAACTTACGACAGCGGACACAACAATTGAAATCGTTGGTTGGTTTTTAATTGTTGCAGTTTGGGGTTTGACCATTACAAACTATTCAAACTTACCTGACACTATCCCGACACATTACAATGGAGCAGGACAAGCTGACGGATTTGGCGGAAAAGCGACTATTTTGACTTTACCATTAATAGCAACAATTTTATTTATTGGTGTGACAATATTAAATAAGTTTCCTCACGTATTTAATTACCCAACCAACATAACGCAAGACAACGCTTTTAGACAATATACTAATGCGACAAGACTGATTAGATACCTTATTCAAGACAAATCAGGAAATATGTGGTGGGTGCGGGGCAAGGTCTTTTTCGGTTTAACGGCAATCGGTTTTATCAAGTTAAGCAGAATGGGCCATGGTAGTATTAACAAAATTGGACGACAGAATAGAATTGAAAGAAAACACAACTATGACTTACCGTTCAACACATCCGTTTAGAGTTGTTGGAGAAGTTATAATTTGGCAAGGACATGCGCAGGAACAAGTTAAAGCAATGAAAGACGCATTAGCAAAACTTAAAGAACAAGGAATTAACTCGTTAAATGACGAATAACATCCCGTTTTTTTTCGAAAATGCCGTTAGGCAGGGCATTGTTTTTTTATAATGTTCTGCCTAACGGCATTTAAAATGTGTACCCTTTTTAAATTTTTTTATTTTTTGTCCAACTTGCCTCCATCCCGCTTAGGCGCGCCTGCTTTCACGTTTATGGCGGCAAGCGCGCGCAAGCGGGACGGAGACAACCGCTCTTAGTTCATCAACGCATGTTTCAACTCATTTTCCACAAACCACTCGAAGGAAGTACCCGTTTGCGTGGCTGTTGCACGATCGTAGCCTTCTACCGTCAGACCTTTATTCATGCCATCGGCCATTTCGGCGTAGCCTTCGGCCACGGTTTCCGGCAATCCGGCTTGGATCATCCCTGCTTTTCCCTCTTCTAATGGAAATTCGATATAAGGCAAATTGGGGTTGCCCATGGCGTTACCGATAATGGTGGTGATTTCAGCAAACGTCAAATCGGCTGGCCCAACGATAAATTCGTGCGAAAAACCCGAAAAATCAAGGTCTAATAAGCGTTTGGTGGCTACTGCTGCGATGTCGCTCGTGTGCACCACCGATATGCGCGTATCGGCTTTTTGGATGCCGCCGTTGATGCCATTGTGTTTGATCATACCCACAGCGCCATAGAGGTTTTCCATAAAATAGCCGGGGCGAAGTGCCAAAACATCTAATCCCTCAATGGTTTTGAGGGCGTTCTCCAGTTCGCCAAGGCCACCCACGGGGCCAACGCCTTCGGTGCGGTGCGCGCCTTGTGAACTCAGCATGACCACTTTTTTTACGCCACTTGCGCGGACTGCGCTTTCATATTTGCCAACCATTTCGCGCATCCAGGCGCGCCAGTCGGAAGCCGCGAAATTGGGTGGGATCATCAAATAAACTGCGGTGGCCCCACGAAACTGTTCGGTCAGAAAATCGACGTCGCCCAAGTCGCCAATGGCCGCAATGGCACCTTTTTCGGTCAGGGTAGCCACTTTTTCGGGGTTGCGGGCAATAACTTTTACGGTTTTGCCAGCGGTAAGCAGTTGTTCGGTAATGCGATGGCCAGTGTTGCCAGTCGCTCCTGTGATTACGTACATGATTATTGTGTTTAAAATTTGAAAGTATTTATGCGTGTGTTATTTTTTACGTTTCTATTGCTCAAGCAAAACATACATACATGTATGTATGTTATGGCTCAAAAAAAAGGACAACTAATTGTCCACTGTTTGGGATGTAATGGTTTGCAAATTCGATAAAAACATCTTCAACAATTCCATATTAGCGACGAAGGCCGCACCGTTTTTACTGACCTTAGCCATTGAATACGAACCTTCGATGCTGGCGAAGAAAAAACGCCCGATGGCTTGGCCGTTCACTGCTGGCCGGATGAATCCATTAGCTTTCCCCCTTTCCAATGCGGCAGCCACCGAATCATGGATGCTTTCTACAATCGCTTTCATCCGAAGCCGAAAATTTTCATCCAAAGGCGACATTTCCTGCACTAAATTGTTCAAAGGGCAGCCCAAAGATACGTCTTCATCGGTTGCCTTTGAAGCCAAAAAATCCAAATGCTCCTGCAACAAGGGAATTGGGTTGCCCACGGATTGATCCAAACCCCGATAAAACGACAAGTAATTGGGGCGGATGATTTCATCAATTACTGCCGTCCCAATGGATTGTTTATTGGAAAAATAGTGGTACAAAGCACCTTTGGTAATGCCCATATCAGCCACCACCTTGTCGGCACGCAGCCCCTGAAAACCATTCCGGCGGATGTCGTGGAACATCTGCATCAGTATCTTATCGCGGGTGTCATTCGGATTCATGGCGCAAAGGTACATACTTATTGGTATGTTGCAAAATTATTTTTGAAATTTTTTTTTGTTTTTTTTGTTCAACGCGTCCAATTCCAAAAATGTCGATCGTCATGTAGTTGTAACTCAAGTTTATTCATCCTTTAAATTTTAACCACCCTGACAAAAGTATTCATGATCGCCGGTATTCTTATTGCAGTAGTCGCCGTCAAAGAAGCCGAGAAGTGGAACCTCAAAGACAATCATTTTCATTTTTCTCCGTTGGGATATTTGTACACCGGTTGGGATAAAAACAAAGCCGTTCAGCATTACGAAACGGATTTGGAAACGGGCGTAAGTGCTCGACAATTGCGGCGATTATTTGAGTATTACATGGGGGATACGCCTAAAACTTTCAGCCAAGTGGTGCGTTTTCAAAACATCTTGCGGGCGAAACCTTCTTCGCAAAGTTTAAGAAAAAATAAGCTGTTTTTTGATGTCGGCTTCTGTGATCAAGCCCGTTTTATCAAGAATTTCAAAAATTTTTACGGTGTCACATCCAGTAAGGCATTTGGCCGGTGAATTTTGTCCGATTTTTACAATATTCGTGGGAAAAAGCGTCGGAATTTTGTCCTTTCAAATGGCATTTTTAATTTAAAAAGTAAAAAAGATGAAAGGATTTTGGACAACTTTTACCATCGTATGTTTATCCGTAAACGTTTATTCACAAACAGATGTTCTAAGAGCGTGTTCGGGATTTTCTCACCGGTTCAAAAACGGTTCTTTTTTCGCCCGTTTTCACCTTTTTTCGGGCACGTAGCCCTGCTGTGCGCTTGAAAAAACGCAAAAACGGTCAATAAAAACCCTCGCTTTTGCCTCCGGCAGAAAACCCCGAGTACGCTGTTATGTGCGAGCACCCGTTATTGGCACACCCAAGCAACTCAAGTCTTACCAAATCTTTTAAATATTTCTTTTTCCAACCATGCCCGATGATTGGGGTGAGCGATGTTAAGAAGTGCATAAGCGCGTTCTCGAAGATTTTTGCCAAACAGATTGGCTGTGCCGTGTTCGGTAACAACATAATGAACGTGAGCGCGGGTTGTGACGACACCTGCCCCTTCCTTTAGAAACGGAACAATCTTAGATTCGCCCTTATTGGTTGCTGACGACATGGCTATAATGGGCTTGCCTCCTTCGGATAAAGCTGCGCCACGCATAAAATCCATTTGCCCACCAACGCCTGAATATTGATATGTGCCAATCGAATCCGCACATACCTGCCCCGTAATATCTATTTCAATAGCACTATTTATGGCAACAACTTTTGGGTTTTTACTAATAACAGAAGCATCATTGACATAACTAGCTTCTAAGAAAGAAAACTGCGGATTATCATCAACAAAATCATACAACCGTCGGCTACCAATGGCAAAGGCAGCAACTATTTTCCCTCTGTGTTTCTTTTTAAAACGGTTTGTAATGACGCCTTTTTCTATGAGGTCAATCACGCCATCAGAAAACATTTCACTGTGGATGCCCACGTCTTTATGATGGTGTAGTTGTTGCAACACGGCATCGGGTATAGCCCCTATGCCCAATTGCAAGGTAGCACCATCTTCTATCAAGGCAGCACAATTTTTTCCAATAGCTATTTCAATTTCGGTAATCTGGCTTTTATAATTCACCTCCGGAAGCGGCTCATTTACCTCAACTAATGCGTTTATTTCGCTGATGTGAAGGAGACCATCGCCATGCGTGCGGGGCATTTGCGGATTTACCTGTGCTACAACGTACCGGGCATTTTTTACTGCCGACCGAGCTACATCAACCGATACGCCCAATGAACAAAAACCATGTTTATCGGGTGGCGAAACGTGTATTAAAGCGGCATCAAGTTGAATGATACCCCGATTAAAAAGGTGCGATATTTCACTGAGGAAAACTGGGATATAATCGCCCTCGTGTCCATTAACTGCCTTGCGGATATTAGCCGAAACAAACAGGGAATTGAAATAAAAACTGTCTTTAAAATTGGAATTGGGCAGCTTCATGTCGCCCAATGTGCTGATAGAAATTAGTTCTACCTTTCGTAATTCAGGTGCTCTTTCAGCCAACGCATGAATCAAATGCAGGGGTGTTGCAGCACTGCCCTGTAAGAATATTTTTTGCGCCGATTGAACGGGGCTTATTGCCCGTTGCGCCGATATATATTTTGCCTGATTGAGCATTATCTTAAATTCAGTTTATTAAATATCAACATTGCATATTAAATTTTGTTTTATCGCGAAGCAACGGTAATGGTTGTTATTCCTTTCATGATTCGTTCTGATTTTAAATTTATGACGCAAAAATGGTTTTATATTTGCCTTTTCAAAATGAGTATTGTCGTCTCTGTCATTGATTTTAGTCATTAAAAATAGGTGGGTTTTAACAATATTAAATCATTAAAGTGCAAAGGCGGGTCTCTTAATAAGGAAAAGGAAAAGCGTTGCGCATCGTTAGGGATAGATTACATGATTCACACATTTTATGATTTAAAAATGGGTCAAAATGCGGAAGGGTATTTAATGCTTTGACGCGTTCGAAAACAAGCATTACTATTGCTTCAGTCAAAGTATCGGTAACGCAGTTTTTATTGTTAAATAATGTGCTGCCAAGAATGACCGCCAAACGGGCAACCATTATAAGGGCAATCATCCAAGCCGTAAATCTTACTTTTGAGGAAAGAATGTAAAGCCCTAATCTTCCAATTTTGGCAACATTGGGAAAAACGCACTTGTCCTGCGTTTGTACGCTTGAAATTGTGGATTGTCTTTATACTTAGCTTCGAGCATGGGAATACCCGATACTTTGAGCAATAAAAAGGTAATCATTAACGGCGAAAAAATGCTCCAAACGCCGTTGTCAAGCGGCAAAACGACGATAAAAATGCCCCACCACAGCACTACTTCGCCAAAATAATTGGGGTGTCGGGTGTATTGCCACAAACCCGTTTGCATAATATCGCCTTTGTTTTTCTTTTGTTTGATAAAAACCGACAATTGATAGTCGCCAATCGCTTCAAAAGCAAAACCAATGACCCATAACAATACGCCGACGGCCGAAAATCCATTAAGTGTTGGGAAATCGGCGACACTGGCCACCAAAATCGGCAAACTAATGACCCACATAAAAAAGCCTTGCAGCACGTACACTTGCAAAAATGACCGCCACACAACCGTTTTCCCCCAATCAGTCCGCATTTTTTGGTACCGAAAATCCTCCGTTTTTCCGCGACTGCGCAAGCCGATGTGCGCCGACAAGCGCACCCCCCAAAGCGTCACAAGCGCATAAACCAGCACGGCGACGGGCGTGTGTGGATAGGAGAAAAAACAATAAGCACTCACGACGACAAAACCCAATCCCCAGGCAATGTCTGCCACATCATTTCTCTTTTGAATAAGCGAGATGAAAAACCAAGCAGTAACATAAATAAATATGCATAAAGCCGAGTTTGTCAATAGATTAGCCATTCTTTACGAAAAATATTTGGTGATGTAAAAACCCGCCGTACTGACGATTCCCGTCAAAAAAGACCCCCAAATGATGTCAATAAATACAATACGGAGGGGCCAGTTTTTCAAGGTTGCAAGGTTGGTCAAGTCGTAAGTTGCGTACGTGAAAAAGCCGAAAAGTGCGCCCAAAACAATCGCCGAACGCAACGAGTCTTTTTCAACGGCCGGCAGAATAGCGAAAATAAAAACGCCGACGATAAAGAGCAGATAAAACACGATCGCCGCCGTCCAATTGATTTGGTCGCTCATAAAACTACCTATATATTTTTTATACAGGTCTTTGGCAATGAAGCCGAGCCACGCCATATCCACGATAAAAAAAACAATAAACGTCAAGACGTAACTCACCAGAAGTTTTGTAACAGGCATCTTATTTTTAAATTTTATGGTGAAAAAAAAACGGGTGTAATTCAAATATTTCGCCTGTAAAGATACTAATGCCGCGTCCAGTAAATAACGCACCGTTTTGCGGCCCTATTTCTCGCTCCATTTCGTTATTCGTCGGTTAAAATGTCCCGCATTTCGCCCTCCTCATGCCTAATGGAGCAAAAAATAGGTCTCGCCAACCTGCACCCCATTTACTGGACGCGGCACTTATTTGATTTTAACTTGTTTTAAAAAGTATATGACACTCCAAGAGCAGCGTAATGGATTAAAGCAAAGTTATATACCTCATCGTTACTGGCTCCGCCTTCAAGAATTCGATATCCAAAACGAACCAAGAAGTGGTCTGAAAATTTATAGGTTCCGGCAAGTATAACATCCTCCGCGCGCCCTTGTGGTGCCGCCAATGCATCGCCCTCGAAGAGGACACCAATTTTATCGTTTATTTTCCAGTTGAGCCTGAAATTAATGATGGGTACAAACCCCACATTCTTTTTTGAAGCAGCCAGTTCCGGACTATTAAGCGCTATTTCGGCATCCCTTATTTTTGCCGTAAAACCTAAGCCAAATTCAATTTTTGACCTTTTTACAATATCGTATCGGTATGTTATCCGGTATGAATTAAATGTATAACGCGCATTCAGAGCGGTATTTGAAGGAAAAGTTTTACCTTCAAAATCAATTTGCTTATTTGTTGATCCATTTGATTTCACCATTAAAGGAGCATACAGAAGCGATATAGTATGCCTGGAATTTATGGTGTATCCGGCCCTCACGCGAATAAAAGCGTTTGGTTTGGCATCCAAATCAGTTTTCAGGGAAAACAAGGTTCCGGCATCACCCGGAATTCGCACGTTATTGTAACCCGTAAAAACTGCACCAGATTCTATATCAATATTAACCTGAGCATTCACGAATGATGTAATGCTAAGAAAAATGATTGTAAATAATGTCGCTGTTAAAAATAACTTGTTTTTCATTGTTTATTTATTTAATTTGTAATATTTTAATTTTTGTGTCATTATCCCGCTATAAGAGTGTGTTCTGTATCTTCTCGCCAAGCCAAAAACGGTTCTTTTCCCGACCGTTTTCACCTTTTTTCAGGCACGTAGCCCCGGCTATGCGCCTGAAAAAACGCAAAAACGGTCAATGAAAGTCCTCACTTTTGCCTCCGGCAGAAAACCCCGAACACGCTCTAAGTTAAGGGCTGGTAAGCATCATTTGACGACCTTTCTGGGGCGAAAAGTTGGGGTTTAGCCGCCATATCTTTCATCACTAAATAAACTTCCCAACTGATCAAAGCGGAAAAAAAGCACCAAACGGATATGAGATAGTCTTTAAAAAACAGGATAGTAATGAGAAATGACGCAAAATTCAGCAACCCAAGGCTTATCATCCTTTTACCACTTGAAATAAATGGCGGAACAATCGTCGCTAAAAAATAAGATGCGAAAATAATTACGAAATATTGCCTGTACGGAAAATCAATTTCATAGCGAATATGATAGGGTGTTATAGCCGCACTCACGGAGGAAAACAACATTCGGTACGCCAAAAAAAGAGACAGCACAGCGCCTACGCCTAATAAGATTTTCAAGCCTTTTTTGCGTTTATCATTTTTTTCAATCAATAAAATGGACAGCGGCACCCAAACGGGCCACACAACTTGGGCTAAAAGCAGAAATATATTGATGGGTATGCTTTGCCAATCATTAGAATGAGGGTCTTTGAGTGCTATCCAAACGAACCCCTCCGTGAATTGCTGAATGGAAAACATAACTGGAATACTCGCAAACATAATTTGTGCGGGCGTTTCCACTTTTCTTAAAGTAGCAATGCCCGCAACCGCCAAAATTGCACTTGCGCCAAAACTTGCAGTTGTTGAAAAACACATATTTTATAGTTTAAAAATTTAAAAGAATATGGTTATTTATTCATAACCTGTGTTCAAGCCAAGTCTATTTCTTTACACAAATACACCGCTTGAATGCCGTGCAACAATTCGACCCCCTCCGTAAAAGGGCGTTGAAAAGCCTTTCGCCCGACGATCATGCCCATGCCACCCGCCCGTTTGTTGATGACGGCATTTTTGACGGCCTCCACTAAATCTGATGCGCCGTGCGATTCACCACCCGAATTTATCAAGCCAATGCGACCCATATAACAATTGGCGACTTGATAGCGGCAAAGGTCAATGGGGTGATTGGTTGTCAATGCGTTATACATCAACGGGTCGCTTTTTGAGAAATTGAGGGCGGTAAAACCACCGTTCACCGTGGGCATTTTTTGCTTGATGATATCGGCTTGAATCGTCACGCCGATGTGATTCGCCTGCCCCGTAATATCGGCAGCAGTTTCGTAATTGATACTGTCTTTTTTAAAACCCTCGTTGCGGACGTAGCACCACAAAATGGTCGGTAACCCGAGGCTGTGCGCTTCTTCAAAGGCTTCCGACACTTCCATAATCTGTCTGTTGGATGCCTCCGAGCCAAAATAAATGGTCGCACCGATCGCAGTTGCGCCCAAATTCCAAGCATCGCGCACCGAGCCAAACATGATTTGGTTATATTTGGTCGGATACGTCAACAACTCATTATGATTAATTTTTACAATAAAAGGGATTTTGTGGGCGTACTTTCGAGCCACCAGGGCCAAATTTCCAAACGTCGTGGCCACGGCATTTGACCCACCTTCAATGGCCAATTTAACGATATTTTCGGGATTGAAATACAGCGGATTTTTGGCAAACGAAGCCCCCGCCGTGTGTTCAATGTCTTGGTCAATCGGCAAGATAGATACGTAACCCGTTCCCGCCAATCGTCCGTGATTGAATATGGCCGCCAAGTTGCGGAGGACTTGCGGATTGCGGTTGCTCGGCACCAAAACGTCGCTGATGTAATCGGGCGAAGGCGCGCACAACGTGTCTTTCGCAAAAGTTTTGCATTTGTGATGGAGTAAATTATCGGCATCCGTGCCGAGTAAATTGGTTATTTTTTGAAAGTCCACGTTTGAAATAATTTCGGTATCGTTTTTAATGATTTTTTTATTTGCCATGAAACATCATTTTTGCCGTGCAAAGGTGGTTGCTTGGGGAAGTGAAAACGTTACACATTTTTGGGTATAGATTACATGATTCACACATTGGACCAAAGAAACCTTTGATACTTCCTAAAGTAATTAATGTTGCAGATATTAAAAAGTTGTTTGAAGTTACGACAAATCTAAAACACCACACAATGTTGAAATTATGCTACGGTATGGGTTTGCGCGTGAGTGAAATTGTGAACTTGAAAGTAACGGATGTTGATAGTAAAAATATGTAAGTTTTTACTGAGTGTGCTAAAGGCAAAAAGGATAGATACGTTAATTTGCCCGAAACTGCGTTGGTGCCATTGCGTGCTTACTATATGGAGTATAGGCAGAAAAAGTATTTATTTGAAGGACAATACGGCGACCAGTACAGCATCAGAAGCGCGCAACAAGTGTTTAAGAATGCCTTGGAAAAATCTAAAATCAATAAAGTATCCGGAATACATAGCTTACGGCACAGTTTCGCAACGCATTTGATGGAGTACGGAACGGACACAAAATTTATTCAAGAACTGATGGGACACGCTGACATAAAGACGACGATGCGTTACTTACACGTCAGTAATCAAAGTATTAAAAAAATAATTAGTCCATTGGATAAAGTGTGAAAAAGAGTCTTGATATTTGTGCGGTAATGAGCGACAGTAGTTTAAACAAAAATAATTTTATAAATATTTTATTAACAATTGGTTATTCGTTTTTTGGATTGCATTTTTGAGTAAAATATGCGTATATTAGCGAGTTATAGGGCATTTTAAAAGACGACACAGTTCAACATAAACTAACAGACAAATGAAAAATTTAGGACTTCTAATTCTAATCACAACAACATTGACCATTATTTCTCGTGGAAACAAACAAGAAGGAGAACAAAAACCAACATTGCTTTCAAACGCATTAAGTATCACTGACAATGAAGACAAAGGAGTAAAAGAAATCCTCGACTTCTATGGTGGCTATTGTAAATACGCAATAGGTGCTTCTGCCTCGACAGAAACAGGCAAGAAAAAATATTTTGAGTTAGAATTAAGTAAAAGCGATGTCATTGAAGAGAAAGCAAAAGTATCTCAAATGGCAGCATCAAACATTGCCTATATTTTTTACAAAAATCTTAGTACAGAAGAACGAGACAACTATGACGAAATCCATACAGTTTTAATTTTCGCTGACGGTGAAAAAATGACTTTTGAATTTCCAACCAAACAGCTTGAACTTGTTGACCAAAGAATGAAAGTAGTTAACAAAGTAGTTGGACTAATAAAAGAGAAAAACTTTGAAGCACTAAGACCAATACTCAACGACACTGCATTAATATCTTATGACAAAAACGAATTAATAACGAATTTAAAATCTGTTGACACTCAATTTGGCAATGTGACAGAAGGATTTACACCTTTCGGGTTTAGAATAAATAAAGTAAAAGACGGCACAGACGTGTTACATATATCAGGTGCAATTATTCGAGACAAACAGAGCAATGAATTCAGCGTAGACCTTGACCTAAATGGAAAAGACTACAATATTTATGTTCTACAATATAAATTATGACAGAGACAAAAACGCCCTATAACAGCGGTTTGGCAAAAGTGGCGGTTCAGTGCTCCGCAGACACATTTATGGTTAATCAAACATTGGTTCTCCGCATCAACATTTGTGGCAAAAATCGCCACCTTCGCCAAGCCGTCGCTCGTTAGCGGTCAGGCTATGACGACAACCGTGAACAAACAATAATTAGTAAACAAAACAAATGACAGCGACCATAAATTTTATAATTAGACTTGCTTTGACAACAATATTAGTTGTTTGGGCTATTCTTCCGTATGTAGACAATTCCTCAAATGAAAGTGTTTTAGGTGAAATATTTAAGGTAGGAATTCTTCCGAGTGTTTTGATAATATTTAGTTTCTTCATTATGGTTGCATTCTATTGTCGGACACTTCAAAAATGTTTGACTTTAATAAAACCAGAAAATAGAAAAGCAAAACCGAAATCAGTATGGTATATGTTCGCCATTCCATTCAATTTTGTGGAAGACTTTTTTATCGTTATAAATATTGCAAACTCAATTGAAGAAGAAAAGAAGTCGAACGGCAATTTAAACGGCATTTCAGACTTCGGAATGATTTCGGGAATTGGTTGGAGTATTGCCCAAGTTCTATCTTTTATTCCAAGTATGGTTGGACAAATCGCAGGATTAATTGGAATGATTTTGGTCATCTATCATTGGACGCAAATAGCTAAGATTAATAAACTACTTATAAAAAGTTAAGGAATGACATTAATAAATACAAATGACTTCCAAAAAGAAGCCCGAACCGCTAACAGCACCCACAAGAAATTGGCGGTTCAGTGGTTAAATGAATCTTTGTGCTTTGTATCAAGTTTTGTGGTGGCAGACAGTTTTGTGCTTCGAAATCCGCTTCTTCGCCAAGCCGCAAACCGTGTGTGACTTGAATCAAGGTAACCGCAAGGTTGGCAAAAATGCTGTAAAACAGATGGAAGACACCAAGAAAAGCCTATTCATGTGCGGAGTTGGAGCGAACAGAATGGCCGACAAAATTAGGTGAATCAAAGTGAATTGGACTTCCGAAGACGACTTTCAGGAGTAGTTTTCAAACCACCTTGTGCTGCAATATCCGGAAACAGAATTGTGGTGAGCGATAAGGAAAAACGAGGGCAACGACCTTTGTAGGTGCGTAGGATGTAGCTGAACGAAAAGTAACCAACGATGAAGCCTCTTAAGGGCAAAAGCGATGTCAAAAGCAGGTAGTTACGTTTGTACCTGCAACAAAGCACGACGGATACCTGATTACTGGTCGTGCGGCATCCGGGGTAAAGTTGGCAGGAACATCTTACCGGATGTATTACGGAACAAGTGAAGTCGTTATCGCGCTGCCAAATCGAAAGAGGAAACAGGCGTCAATGAATGTGACGAGATAACGGTGGCAGACTTAATCATAGTAGCGTTGAAATGCTTGTAATGAGCAGGGAGCGAAGGATTAAGCTTGTTTAGTTTCAAAACAATTTACAACCAGCAATGGAATGATTGATTATTATGAAACAAAATCGCAGCCAATTACCATCACTGGAAATTGGTACATCGGTAAATGCGATTTATAAACAAGAAGAGCGGTGTGAAGGGAGACTTTCACGCACGGTTCCGTGAGAACGCGAGGGTGAGATTCCGTCGCGTCACTCGATTATGCGGCATTTTGGACGACCTAAATACTTAAACAATTTTTCGAATAAAAGAGCGTTTTTAAAATAAAAAATAACATGAAAAATTTTCAACTTTTATTCTGATAATTTTCGGACTTTTAATATTAGTGGCAAGTTGCGACAGACGCGAATGTAAAAACACAAACCCATTTTTGTTGATGTATCAACAAGCTGGTGCGGATGGTGCAAAAAATTAAAACGGAATGCTTTTTCTGATAAAGAAATCGGAACATTCTTCAACAGCAACTTTATCAATGTTGCCATTGATGCCGAAAAGGAAGAAGGTCCGCGCCTTGCACAGAAATACGGAGTAAATGGTTTTCCTACATTATTGGTGGTAGATAAAAATGAAGAGGTAATTATTTATTCATCCGGCTACATGGAATCTGATGATTTAATGCAGCTCGGCAAAAAAGCACTCAGAAAATATAATTAAACAATTTACTGAAAATTAAATAAAATGAATCCAAAAATCAGTCAGGCAATCACAGGCGGAATAGTTGCAACAATCGCAATGACATTATTCATGATGATAGTCCCCATGATGGGAATGCCAAAAATGAATGTGCCCGAAATGCTTTCAGGCATGATGGTTTTTTCAATTATTACAGGTTGGCTCATGCACTTCATGATAGGAATTACTTTAGCTTTAATTTACGCATTTCCATTTGCTAATCTCTTAAAGAAAATAAGCAACAAAATATTTAAAGGAGCAATCTTTGGTTTAGCAGTATTTCTACTTGCACAAATACGTTTTGCAATCTTGGGTGCAATGTTTAGTGGTATGCCACCACCCGAAGGAAGCATGGAATTAATGATGATTGGCAGTATTTTGGGACACGTCATTTTCGGAATTGTAGTTGCCCTGTTTGTAAAAGAACCACAAGATTAAATATTGTATTCCATTTTTCAAGGTCTTTCCAAACCGAAGTGTGCAAAGCCCTTTTTTTATAACTAAATGACATAGGCAATTACAATTCTGTCAACAGCATTCCTGCCATTTTGCAAGCACATTTTTATTTTTCTCAACACACAACGCCAACACAGAAAAAATAAAAAAGAGCTTGCGAGCCACCGCACCAAGACATCAGTAAATATGGACAGACAAACTACGACCGAAGAAGAACAACGAAGGCATAACAGCACCTATCCAAAAGGCGGGGTTTCGTGTTCCAAAGACACATTTGTGGTTAATGCAAGTTTATACTTCACGCCGCAAGGTTTTGTGCATGTCGAAATAGCTGAAAATTGTGGGTTAAACGAGTCTTTAATTTCTTTTTCATAGGTTTTTTGTGCAACGAGTTCAAGAAATCGACGATAGCGGCTTGA
>Ga0209181_10000900_pt1 | contig 53506 bp, 48 predicted proteins | sample MAT05_FD_187208 | JGI IMG/M metagenome (GOLD analysis project Ga0209181, IMG submission 187208) | Freshwater microbial communities from Lake Fryxell liftoff mats and glacier meltwater in Antarctica - MAT-05 (SPAdes) (version 2) | ecosystem: Environmental > Aquatic > Freshwater > Ice > Liftoff... | reverse complement strand
CGGCTTCGTCGTTGATCACGGTTTCGGCGAGTTCAGTCAGGTTCTCGTCGGTCTCCTTTTCCTCTTCGAGGGTTTCGCCGAGAAGCTCGGCGGCTTCGTCGTGGCCAAGGCAGTTGGCGAGAGCACGGGCGACGCCGTAAACGGCGATTTCATAGTGCTCGACGCGCTGGGCTGCGCCGATTAGGCCAGCGTCACGGACGTGTTCCTCGGCGTCTTCGCTGATCATTTCGCCGCCTTCCGCGATCAGTCCCTCCATCGCCTTGCACTTGTGGCCGGTGAGAGTGAGTCCGAGGCTCTTGCCGATTTTGTCGAGGCGCTGAACGTGCACCTTGGTCTGTTCGAGGTGCTCCTCGAAACCAGCTTTGAGATCTTCGTTCGTGGCGGCCTTAACCATTTTCGGTAGGGCTTTGACGAGTTGCGTCTCAGCGCTGTAGATGTCTTTGAGTTCCTGATGGAACAGGTCTTCGAGTGTATTGAGTTTCATAGTTTTGATGTTGTGATTGCATGTTAGTATCGCCGCTTCGCAGAGCCTTGGTCGTATGAAAGTGGCAACGCGCCTCCCTATGAGTGTAGCTAAAAGATGAGGTGTCCATGCGTTCAGTACATTGGGGGTTGTCTCGGTAGCTTTTGACCGGATGGTTACCTATCCCGCCAATGCCGATAGGCTACTGCGAACGGAACCGCAGGTTCAACTTATGTGGCTTACATCCTGAACAATCATTGGAGCTACTTGGATTCGCACGAAACATCAAATACGCCTTTGCGATCGATTCCTTGGTAAAGAACTTCCGGCCCGCGCCCTCGATCCTTTGCAAACGCGTTGGCACCCGCACCATCCAAGGTGCTTTGGACGTGTAATTGACTTTGGTGATTTTTAGTACGGCACGTTTAGGCACGACGCACCTCCCTTCTAAAAACCAATTCAAGCACAGTCGTTCTGCCTTCCTGCTCGCTTACCGGCGCAGAACAAAACGGAAAGGTTTTGGCAGTGGGTTGGCAGCAGCCGTTCAACAAACGGCGTAGTTCCTGAGCGCCCCGCTCAGTATTCCTTTAATTTGCAGGGGATTGAATCGCAGCATCCGGTCTACCTATGTCTGCTGCGATGCTTGTTGTTAATAAAGTTAGCTCTACAGAGGAGACTCTGGAAAAGGGATTTATAATCGGACGCGCTATTCTTACAGCAATGCTGCATCCCATAACCAACGGGCGATACGCCTCTAAAGGGCAAAAATAGGGATAACCTTCCTTATGCCGGAGCCGGCAGTGCATCACGACCTTGGAGGAATCAGACCATCCCGCATGGCGAGTGAAACGGCTGCGGTCTGACAATTCACATGAAGTTTCCGGTAAATAAAGCGGACGTAGTGATCCACCGTAAAGCGGCTCAACTCCAATTGATCTGCGATCTGCTTTTTAGGAAGTCCTTGCGCCATCAATTCAAGCACCGCCTGTTGCTGTGCACTGAGGCCGTAATCCTTTTTTGCAGGTGCCATTTTTGAGAACATCGTGAGCACCTTTTTTGCGATCCTCCGGTTCATGGGCGCTCCTCCTGCAATGACCTCATTGATGGAGGCAATCACATCGGGATCCGATTTAAGCAGATAACCCGAGGCTCCTGCGCAAATGGCGCGGAAGATTTTCTCATCGTTTTCAAAAACCGTAAGGATCAATACCGTCGCATCCGGATCGAGTTTCTTAAATTCCTGAATGCCTTCAATCCCATCCATTCCGGGCAGGCCGACATCAAGCAGAATGACATCTGGTTTGTCGCCGATTTTCATGGCTTCAAGACCAGCCTCGCAGGATTCGAAGGAGCGTGTGGAGAATTGTTCCGGCTCCGAATTGAGGAGTTGTTCAGTTCCTTCCCTGAAAGCCTGATTGTCTTCAATCAACCAGATGTGATGCATGTTCCAGAGAGTGCCGTTGTTTAAAATTCCGCGCAAGGGAACTTATCACGGCATCTTTACCCGTAATACGATCTGGGTTCCGCAGCCAGGCGCTGCGTTTATTTTCAGATCCCCGCCAATGCGAAGTGCGCGCTCTTTGAGGCTGTAGAGCCCGATGCCACGGCTTTTAGTTTCAGTAACAAACCCCTGGCCATTGTCATCGATTTTTAAAATAAAAACTCCGGCCTCGATGGTGGTGGATAATTTGACTGAGTCTGCCTGTGAGTGGCGGGCCACATTTGCCAATGCCTCCTTGAAAAAGAGAAACACCTCTTTTCTCGCGGGTACCGGCCATTCATCCGGCAAATCACAGTCTGCGCTCATTTCGCTCCACTGCACATTCCGATCTGGCAACATTCGCGCCGCTGCCTTTTGGAAATGCTGAATGAGTTCAATCCCCATTTCCTCATTCCCGCCTGACGCCCATAAAGTTTCACGCATGGCATCCGTGGTCTCCCGTGCGATCTGATTTACCTTTATCCAGTTTTCAGTGGGATCCACCGCTCTGGATTTTGCAGCAGCCTGGCTGATCATTCCCAGTGCGGCGAGATTACTCCCTACTTCGTCGTGCAAATCCTGGGCGAGTTTTCGGCGGAAATTCCGCAGTTCCTTATTGCGCATCCGGCGGCCGTTCCATGCAACCAGCGCAACCCCTGCAAAGAATATCCCAATCAAACCTGTCGCCGCCCATTGAATGCGGCGCTTTGAGTCAGCCGATAAAATGGCCTGCCTTGCCTCAAGATCTTGGATTGACCTCTGCAATCGCCGCCGCTGTGTCCAGTTTTCGAGCCACTCTGGAAGCTCAATCAATCGACCGTAACTGGTGTAACCATCGGTCAGGACAGCACGTGGCCAGTCTTTTTTGGGTGAGGTGTCGGGGGTGGATGTCACTTCTCCGAAAGGCGCTATATTTTTATTTCCAGAATAAACCTGAATTTCCGAGAGCCCAAAACGCCCCGGATGGGAGTAGGCGCCCCCTTCAACCAGCGCGACGCGCACATAACGCGCTTTGTATCCGATGGGGAATCCATTCACGGGAGCGGTGAGTGCGTTGTTTCCGGGATTCTGAAAATCATTCCCCGCCGCATCAAACATGGTGGATTGAGGGTTGAAATCGGGATTCTGAGACAGGTCGATTCGGAATCGTTTTGGGAAACCGTAGCCCGGAAGATCGTTGTCGAATCTCGAATGAACGGGATGCAGCCGAACTTCATCGATTTCGTAAAAGTCCTTTAAATCAATTTGCATCCAGACCGGGCTCGAGTCTTCGGTGGGGCCCGCAAATACGCCGTCATATTCAATCAACTCTTCCAATATGGGAGGTCCCAGCGGGCTGTAACCATCCACAAGACTCTTGCGATTCCATCGCGGCGGAGTGTCCACAGAACCGGTCGCTAAAACGTCACAACCAATGGCGACATTTCTATTCCCCACCAGAACCATGAGTTCCGCCAGCGTGAACACCTCGGGGCTGATGACCGTGACTCGCACATAACGACCCGTTTGATCAGTTCGCAAAGTCACTGGAGCCATCCCGGGTTCAGGATAGTCGGCGCTCATGGAATCAAAAACAGGCAGTGGGCTGTGAAAGTCTGGTTCCTCGGACACCTCCACCTTGAAGCGTTTTGGAAAACGAAAAACCTCCCGACCAATCAAGTGCCAGTCGGTCTGTGCGGGAACAAGTGCGATTTGATCAATTCTCAAAGCTTTCTTCAGATCAACCTGCACCCAGCGGGCGTTTCCCAGGTCTGAAGTTTTCAGGGAGTGCATGTAGCCCAGCTCCGGCACAGTCTGCCCGACGATGGGTTCTCCGAGCGCCGTCAGAGCCCGCTTTGCATTCGCCAGATTATTTTCGACTGCGTGCAAATCGCGATTTACCCAGTGGAATAAATTGCCCGTGATCAGCGGCAGTCCAGTCACACAAAAAAGAAGGGCTAAAAATATCCAGCGCATAAAGGACTGATACTGTTGTCTGGAAGAGAGAGCTCAAGCCTCCGTGCGCAGTTTTCCAAACTGTGCGGACTCCGAGAAAGCGCGGGGAATAGGCGCGTTTGCGCACGTTGTTGATTCATGAGGCGGACGTAGAGTGACAACCGCAAACCTCAACCCTTCTGTTTTCATCCATGAATCACTGCGTCCCCCTCTTTGCATTCTTGTCGATTATTCACATTACCTGCGCCCAGACGGCGACACCGACAACCCAGTCAAAATCCACACTGGAAAAGCAAACATCTCCCGGTGCCCCGCCAGCGAAGGTGCAGTATGTTGCGGGTGCGGTAAACGTTGCTCCCGATCTGATCCTTCCAGCTGAAACGCTATGGAATCATTTTTCCCCGGAGTTCATTCCTGAGTTTACGATCCCCGAGCAATTCGATCCCGTGATCGGGAGCAAAGTTCCGGTGAAAACATTCATCTGGCATCAACCGGGACGGAATATGTTCCAAAACGGCAAGGAAACCACCGATGCGGAGCGTTGGGAGAATGAGCGCAAATCCATGTTCCGTCATGGCATCACCTCGATAGTTTGGACGGCCAAACGCCCGGATGACCTGCTCCCTCGCCGAGAAGGTCCGCTCAAAACATCGCCGCTTAATCCCGGCACACAGCTCGCAGTCGGACTAGGCACGGTCAATGACGATGCATTTCGCAGCAACTGGACCTCCTGGATTGACTGGTGGCAGAAAAGCACCAGCGAATATGCCGGCCAATTGAACACGCCACAGAAAGACGGCAAAGCTTCGATCTTCCTCACCTTGCCGGACTACGAGAGCACTTACACTCATGCCAATGATCAGCAGGCTGCCAACTATCTAGTCGTGGGCAACTATGCGATGCTGGAGAAAAGTGCGGGCTATGTCGGGCAGATGTATCTGGGCCCGACCAACACGCTGGGCATTGTCACACCCGAGCTCTATACAGGCGGGTCAAAAACTCACGCATGGTTTAACGCGGCAGATCAATCCGTGCCGGAAGCTTATCGCGGCAAAAAAATTGAAGGCAATCCTCGCATCGTCGCTGGTCTGGAGGTTTCGCATTATTATGAAACTTGGGTGCCCGAAGGGACCGTGCTGAAGGATCAACACAACAAGGACTGGATCAAAATCACCCACTTCGGCAAGCAACCCACCGCCGAACATTGGGCTGCCCGGGTCGGCGGAAATATCGAAGCGGCGAGTCAATACACCCAACAGAGCCGTCAAAAATTACTGGCTCAACTCAAAGTCACTGCAGACCGACAAAGTGGATTTCAATACAGCCCCGACTTCGCCCAGTCGCATGAGGGCAAATGGATTAAGGAATTCAATCGCTATGGCGCGATTCATCCCGGACCAAACAATACGGAATTCACAGGATCCATCGGATCGGAAGTGATGCCAAACTTCATGGCGGAAGCGCAAATCGCACTCGCCTATTTCTCAGGAGCGGACGGCATCAACTTTTGGGGGTCCTCTTACAGCTCGGAATTCCATCCTTCCCCGCGAAGCAAGGAATCTCCACAGCGTGGTGAAAAACACAGTGATCCCAAATATGGCCGGGTAGATCGCGAGCCTTATAATTACGTGCTCAAAGCCTTGTGGCGTTTAAATCAAAAAGTAACCCTTGAGAATGGAGAGAAGATTTCCTTTTTCGATATTTGCGATGGAACAGAGGAATATCTGAACTGGCATACCAACGTCTCTTACGATAGCGAAAAAACCTTCAAGGAAGCGCGTGCGCTGGACTGGCAGTTTGAAAAGCTTACCGCCGTCCGCGCAGTCATCAACCGACGGAAGAAGGTAGTATTTGTAATGGCATTTCAGCCGTACGGAGTGGAGCAGAAGCAGGTGACTTTCAAACTGAACGAGGGAATGTATCTTTTTAAAAAATCCATCGCGGTTCCTCCTGGAAAGGTGGTGATTTGCGCTTACAAAGCGCCGGGGCTCTCATCCGCAAGTCCCGTGAAGAAATAATTACATCCGTAGCGGCTTGCAAGCGACGCGCTCCACCAAGCTAATCCACAGACCGTTTGCGATAGTGGCGGACTTCGAAGTCAGCAGTCTTGAGCGGTATGTTCACTTGCTCGAACTGATCTTCAAATTCCGGAAAGAACGCATCCCCATCAGGAATCTCGCGCGTGACGACCGAGAGAAAGAGGTCGCTGCATTTAGGAAGGAGCTGACGGTAGATTTCCTCACCTCCGATGATCCATATTTCACCGGGAAAATTACTTTCATCGAGCGTCTCAAGATCGGAAAGACAAGTGACGCCGGGAATCGCCGGACCGCGTGTAATGACCACATTCGTGCGATTCGGCAAAGGACGCCCGAGCGACACCCAAGTTTTGCGACCCATGACAACCGTGCCGCCGCTGGTGCATTGCTTGAACCACTTAAAGTCTTCTGGCAGGTGCCAGGGAATCTGGTTGCCACGTCCAATCACACGATTGAGCGACATGGCGGCGATGGCTTTCATACCGCGATGGGCGCCTTGATAGCAGGATGCGGATCGTATCCTTCGAGTGTGAAGTCTTCGTAGGTAAATCCAAAGATGTCTTTCACAGCGGGATTTAGCCGCATTGTCGGGAGCGAACGCGGTTCACGCTCAAGCTGAAGTTTTGCTTGATCCAGGTGATTTGAGTAAAGGTGCAGATCGCCGAATGTATGCACAAACTCGCTCGCCTTGAGTCCGCACACTTGCGCAATCATCATCGTCAGTAACGCGTAACTCGCGATATTGAAAGGGACGCCAAGGAAGAGATCGGCGCTGCGCTGGTAAAGCTGGCAACTCAGGTTGCCGTCGTGGACGTAAAATTGAAACAAAGCGTGGCAGGGTGGAAGCGCCATGGTGCTGATCTCGCCGGGGTTCCATGCACTGACGATTAGGCGGCGGCTGTCTGGGTTCTTTTTGATCTGCTCGATGAGGTCGCTGATTTGATCCACTGATTTGCCGTCTGCAGTCTGCCAGCTCCTCCACTGCGCGCCATACACGCGTCCTAAATTTCCATTTTCGTCCGCCCATTCGTCCCAAATCTTCACGCCATTTTCGCGCAGGTAGCCGATATTCGTCTCGCCTTTCAAAAACCAAAGCAGCTCGTGAATGATGGAGCGCAAGTGCAGTTTCTTAGTCGTGAGAACCGGAAACCCAGCCGTGAGATCAAAGCGGGCCTGCGCACCAAAAACGGAGTAAGTGCCCGTGCCCGTGCGGTCAGATTTGAACTGACCCTTGTCGAGAACGAGACGGAGAAGATCGTGATAAGCGCGCATGAGGTGACAGCGTATTTCGTATTGCGGCACCACTCATATGTCGAATGACAAAATGGAGGGATTCATGGGTGTGATTGGAAGCGGGTGAGGTTGGCGCTGGCAGTGATGATAGGAGATTGGAACGGGAGTATTACCGCCCACGCTCCCGTGAACCGCAGCGTGCGTTCACGTCCTCGAGTATTAGCATTCATCGGAAACGCCTTCAATTTACGTCCCGTTCACAAACTCTGAATCGGTATCGGTGTCCAAAATGACTCGAGATTTGAAGCAGAGCGTAAAAGTACAAACAGTAAGAGACAGACTTTCAATGAATGAAAAACGAACGCTAAAAAGTCGGTTCGGTAAAGTTTCCGGGAATCTGATCTGCCAGTTGTCGGCAGGTGATATAGAGCTTTGCGCCTTGGGTAGGAAAAGCCGGATTGGCAATCGATAACTCACCTTTTGCGTTCAACCCGAGTTCGGGTGCGCCCCATCCCGCTGCGTTGAATGCGCGGGGGTTGGCAAGCACCGTGAGTGAACTCGGCTCCGACGCGATGCCTTTGTCTACCAGCAACACATAACGGAAATCGTAGTTGTCTCCGATGATCTGCATGGAGACATGACACACCGCATCCATTCCCGTGAGAGGGATAGCGTTTACCCCGGTCTTGAGGGAAGCCACGCCATTCCAGCGGGCACCCATTGCCACGGCGGAACTGTTCTTTTTGTGAACCACGTTTTCGCATTGCACCATCAGTCCCGACTCCACGCCTTCCCCAAACGCATGGATAGCTCCCGTGAAATACGTTCTCCAGGTTCCCCCTCCCAGCGTGAGTTTGCCTTCAAAACACTCCGCAGTGAAGTCTCCATAGTAGGAAGGCGTGAAAGGTTCCGCCGCAGTATTGTTGTTTTCAAACAGCACGCTGTCTCCTTTAAACCAGACCTGCACAAATAGCGGACAATTGTAGGGCAGACAGCCTTTCCCGATTTTGAAAATGGGGCCCATAGACGCGGCGCTCTCCCGGTTCACCCAGTTTGCAATGAGCATGCCGCTGCCGTGAAAGCTAATACTCCCTGTTTCCGTTTTACGATATTCCATCACCACCTCAACAGTGGGCTCAAAATTGCAATGCGCCGTTGTGCACCACTCCGTAAACGCATTCGGCGTGTCGTTATGAAAAAGCACGCCCGTCTTGTGGTTTTTGAACACACAGTCTTCAAGGCGCTGACCGCACTGGCCCGCAATCTCAACGGCTGTCGTATGCGCATTGCCCTTGAAAATAAACCCTTCGATTTTTGCATGACATAACTTTCCTGACCCGCCTGCAATTTTTAGAAGCGGTTCGCCGTCTGCAAGCTGACTGCCGTCGAGCGTTATATTGTGACCGGGCGCATGCCAGTTCAGACCAAGAAACGTGTGGGGCTTGATGATTGGCCTGAGGAGACGAATCGTCATCTCGCGCGAAAACACAATCGCATCGGAATGCTGACTCGAATAGTCAGCGATTGCTTGCATTGCCGCAGTGTCGTCGGCGACACCATCCCCGATCACTCCAAACCACGCAGCATCAATCCCTCCGCTATAAACCCGCTTATAACGCTGGCCTCCGGCACTTACGAGCGTCAGCACTCCATCATCGGGGGAGCTCACGTCCTTCTTTTCCATACGAAACAGTCCGCTTTTCAGATCTTCATTCAGAAAAACGACACCGGGTGCGGACTCGCCTTTATCCCATCCACGCAACTCGGTAAGCGAGACGCCGGCAAGCGTAGCCTCCTCTGATTGCAGTGTCGCTGAAAGTGACAGAAGTAAAACAAGGGTAAAACAGACGCACGATCGGCTGGTTTGGAACATGCCCGCATAAACACGGATTCAAGAATGTAATCAAGAGTGAGCTTCAGGGCTTGCGTGTAAAACAGAGTAGCAGTGAATCGGCGTGTATAGATAAGGGTTGGGACTGGGACGATTGCCGCACAGATCTGCTAGCCGCCCGACTCCACACGATCCAACCCCGTGCTCCTCTGCTGCGCTTCCTTCAACCGCACCCGGATTCAAGCGGGAGAAATATACACTTCAGTTCGTTGAAAAGCATCCTTACGCTGGTGGAGCCAATCGTCTCCAATTCATTTCTGAATGTCGCACCCGGAAGAAAACATCCCCCTTAAAACCTGGCTTACCCCGTGGTCCAAAGCAACGGCTGCGCTGGTGCTCGTTTTCATGGCGATCACCTTCCCGCTGTGGACCGGACGGGCGCATGAAGCATTCGATGCCTATCAGCTTTACGCGCCTTACTTCAGCTTGCTCGCGCATCTACTCCCCAGCGAAGGACTGCTGTTATGGGATCCGTGGTCCAACGGCGGCATGCCTTCCTTTGCCGAACCTCAGTTTGGTGCGTTCTCACCGGTTATCCTGTTTTTCACCGCTATTCTCGGATCGTCCCAACAGGCGTTTTGCTATTACTGGCTGTGCATCTGGTTTTTATCCGGCGCAGGCATTTTATGCCTGGGTCGCTACTGGCGCGTCCCGCCATGGGTGGCTTTCGTATGCGCATTGTCGCTACTATTTTCCGGCTTCTTTATCGGACACGCACAGCACACGAGCATCATTTACTCGATGGCGTTTTTCCCTTTCATGATCTGGAGGTTTGAGGTCGCCATGGAAAAACGCAGTGCGCTTGCAGCGTTGCAGACCGGGGTCATCTGGGGACTTTCCGCACTAGGCGGCTATCCTGTGTTTACGATTTGCCAGATGATGCTGCTCGGATTGTGGAGCCTGACCGGACCGCTGATGTCTAATCAAACCAGCCCACTCAAATCCAGAATCAAACTACTGTTGATTGCTGCGCTGATTGGTGTGGTCGTTTTATCGCCTTCCTACTTTGCGTTTTTTTATGAAGGAAAAGGATTCAGCTATCGCAGCGAGGCGATCAATTACCACACAGCAAGCACGACAAATCCGCTACACCCCGGCGCACTCTCGACGTTCTTTAGTCCGTTTTTGGTGTTGATTCAGGGAATTAACGGGCTCTGGCCGCTCACGGATATGACAGCCAGCAGCGTTTATCTCGGCGCGGTGGTGACTCTACTTTTCATGGTCGCACTGACGCAAATCCGGGGGAGGAACTGGTGGTTTTTCCTAGCAGCCGTCTTTTTCATGCTGGCAGCTTTTGGTTGCTATACGCCCGTTTACGAGTGGTTTTATCACGGTTTCCCGCCGATTCGTTTTAGCAGGCAGGCAGCGATGCTGAGAGGGTTCTCGATTTTTTTGATACTAATCCTCGCCCTGAAAAGCGGAACCGCGCTTCGAGAGAAAACGACTGCCTGGTCGGGACGCTTAGCGATTGCTTTCGCCATACTTGCCACTCTCGGGATGGCACTCGTCGGTCTCATTTACCATTCCGTGACAAACAAGGGGTATCCGCTTTACGAAATCGCCGGGCATCTTGTGCTCACTTGGGCTGGTGTCGCGCTCATTGCCGGATTCGGATTTCGTGCAGCTTTATCTAAAAAGCTTATCCCGATTTGCCTGATAACGATTGCGATTTTTGATGCGAGTGTGACCGCCTACGCAACCCGTTTTTTTTGGATGCAATCCGTGGATTTAAAGCGCGGAGAGGATGAACCCAAAGTGCCGGGCTACCCGACTCAGGTCAGCATTGCGCGAAGCCTAGCTAACGAAAACAACGAACAGTACTACCACGGCATTCCCGCCCTCCAATGCTACACAGCGTTTAAAAACTCGTATCATCTAGCTCTTTGTGAAGAACCCCTTACCGCACAGTTTGCCGCCAGCAGTAAGCGATTTTGGTTCAGCGCAGAAGCACCAGTTTTTCCAATGTCAGCGGCTACATTGAAACAATACAAGACGCGGGTTCGCGAGTTGGAGGGCCGTCCGGTATTGATCCGACACACACGCGAGGAATTACTAAAACCCACCGGAACTGCTGGCGCGAATCCTGAAGCCATCCGCCATCTGTCCGCTGCGGAAAATCTTCCCATTGAAGTAATCGCGTATCATCCCAACGTCTTCAAGTTCTCCGTGAACGCACCCGCTGATGGCTGGCTCTGCGTCACAGACCGCTGGTCCAGAAGCTGGATATCCAGGGTGAATGGAAAGGAGATTCCTATGGAGGGCGGAAATTTTGTCTTCCGGCTCACCCCCGTGCGCGCCGGAATGAACGAGATCGAATACCGCTTCCGTCCGATCTATCTCTACCCGCTTCTCGCAGCGAGTTGGGGAGCGGTTTTGATTGTAGGAGGCGCGAGTCTTTGGAATTTGCGTCGCCGACAAGCAAGCCTTTGAAAGCGCCCCCTTTCTCCCTCTATCCACCGATATAGAACCCGACTATTTTCTTATAATCGTTGATCCATGCGTATTCCTGCTCAGGAGTTATTGACTCAAACTCCTTGAAAAGCGTGGTTGCCTCATCGGCCTTTTTCTCATCCCAGTTTTTGATGGCATAGAACAAGAGAGCCAGCGCTTCATGATTTTTAGGATTCACACTATCGGCGATGTCGACATTGACCGGATCGTGAGAAATCAGCCTCTCCCCCACTCTTACATAAAAGGCTGCAATTCTTTGCGCTTTCGACGGACTGCCTTTTGCCAACTCGCTCAACGTCTGCAACACCGCGCCAGCCTCCGCATCCTTTCCATTCAGCAAAAGACCGAAGCTCTGGTGCACAACCGCCCACACATAGATCGTGGAATTGGGTTGTTTCTGTGCACTTCCAACCAGCTTTGCAAAGGCGCGGTTTGCCAGTGTCCCTTGGTTTTGCAGCAACAACTTCTGGGCATCCACCCATCCTGGCCCAAAGCTGGAAAACACACCGGACGCTTCGGCTGCCTCCTCATTTTGCGCACCGCTCCTATCCCTTGTTGGTTTTTTAAGGATAAAAAAAGCCGCGATGCCTCCAGCAAGCAAAAGAACTATCGCAGAGATCGTAATCAGACTCAACCAGCGTTGTTGATTAGCATCCTCCATCACCAGCCGGTCCTTGGGTAATTCCGGATGCGACGCCCGCTTCATCGCCTCGGTGCGGGCAAAAGTCAGATGCTCGATAAATTCGTCGTAACTCGCATACCGTTCATCCGGAGATTTCGCCAGAGTCCGGTTGATCACATAAGCCGTGTTATTGGTAACATTCGGTGCGTAGGACTGAATGCTGGCTGCATGCGTGGTGAGATGCTTGAGCGCAACATGTGAAGCATCCTCCGCCTCGAAAGGAGGACGTCCTGCAAGCGCGTGAAACAGCGTGGCGCCTAGCGAATAAATATCACTGCGAAAATCCTCCGGCTGCCGTTGCAGACGCTCCGGTGAAAGGTAGTAGGGAGTCCCCCAAATCTCACCCTCGGCCGCATCCTGTTCGGCAAAAATGGCAAGACCGAAATCCACAACTTTCGCCGAGCCATCGCCTGCGAATAAAATATTCCCCGGCTTTACATCGCGATGTATCAACCCCTGCTCGTAACCAGCCTTCAGTCCTTCTGCGATCTGAATTCCTATTTGCAGCACCCGCGCCTCGGGAACCTTTCCCAACTTGTTCATCACACTATCTAGGCTTCCATTGTCCACCAACTCCATCACCAGATACATGCTCGCCCCCTCCTGGCCGGAGGACAGCACCCGCACGACATTCGGGTGATTAATGGATGCAGTGAGCTGCGCCTCATACTCAAACTTCTGGATAAACTCCGGGTCGTCGCTGTGCTCACTGTGCAAAACCTTCAGAGCCACGGGACGGTTGAGGTTTGCATCTAGCGCTTTGTAAACCGTTCCTTGTCCGCCATCCCCGGCAATTTCCTGAATCGCATAATGGCCAACCGTGCGATGCACATAGATCTGGGCGTTACACGCTGGACACGAGCGCGCGGCATAGATTCCCGCTCCGCTGATATCCAGTGAAGCGCCGCAGGCCGGGCAAGGCTCTGTGGTTAGAACGGAGGCGTCTGCATTCGTCTCCGGCTCACTGCCCGATTCCGGATTTGGTATTCCTGGTAAGTTATCTAAATTCAAGTGTTTGTTTTTGAGGTGTTTAAATCAAACTTCAACCTTCAAGGCAGAAATAACGAGGCGTGAGGTAGCAGAAACCATACCGAATACTGACATTTTATATGCATTCATCAAGTGGGGGCTTTTTTAGAAATATGGAAAAGATTTTTGACTATTCGGGCTTGTATGACGTCAATGGCCGCACCAGTGGACATCCTATAGGTGTCCACACTTATCCAAACCTCACGAAATATGAAAATCAAACTCTACACTCTCCTCGTCATCGCTGCACTACTCACCCCCGGCTTCGCTGAAGAAGAAGACACCCCGCTCGCCCAGGAGATGAGCAAGGTCAGCAAGGCGCTCAAAGTCATCAACCGCTCAATCGCCGACCCTGCCGCCAAGGATGCCAACCTCGCCAAAGTCGCAGAAGCAAAAGCATCTGCTGAAAAGGCACTCACCATGGAGCCCTCAATGACCAAAGATGTTCCGGAAGCTGAAAAGGCCAAGTTTATCGAAGACTACAAGGCTGCGATGAACGAAATGATCAAGGGCCTGGATGAACTCAAGGTCGCAGTGGAAAGCGGAAAGGCCGAGGACGTGACCAAGGTGATGGAGAAGCTCAATTCCGGTAAAAAAGACGGCCACAAGAAGTTTCAAAAAGAAGAAGAATAATTCCAAGGCGCGCTGCAACCCGGCGCGCCTTTTCTTTTCCCCAGTCAATTTCCCGGACGCATGACGCGCAACGAACTACTGGATCTGTATTTCATGGATTCACGTGCGAAGCTGATCGATCTCGCCGCGTTTCTGGACCGCATTGAGAAAGCGGAAGGCGAAGCTGATTTCCGGCTGGCTGCTTTTCGCAAAGCGCTGACCGCTCTCGAAAATGAGACACCGTCTCGTGCCAAGGATGTTTTGATGAGTCTCAGCGATCCATCCGTCGAGCCGATTGAAAAAGCTCCAGGCAAAGGTGCCGTAGGCGCATATCCCGGAGAAACGAAGTAAGATGAAATATATCGAACCGCACGGCCACATGGTCAGCCGCACCACGGACGACTACCAAGCGATGGCTTTATCCGGTTGCGAAGCGGTCTGCGAACCGGCGTTCTGGGCAGGGTTTGACCGCAGCAGTGTAGATGGGTTTTATGACTATTTCTGTCAGCTCACCGACTACGAGCCGAAGCGCGCGGCCAAGTTTGGCATTCGTCACTTTTCCTGGCTCTGTATCAACCCCAAGGAATCCGAAGACCCGATGCTCGCGAAAGAGGTTTTGGAAATCATTCCTGAATTTCTCAAATGCCCGACCGTGCTCGGGATTGGCGAGATCGGTCTGAATAAAAACACTCGCAATGAACTGAAGGTGCTGGAGTGGCATGTGGATCTCGCGGCGAAAAACGACCAGCTCATCCTCGTACATACCCCGCATCTGGAAGATAAATTCAAAGGCACGAAACTGATTCTCGATGTGCTGAAATCTGACAGCCGGATCAAACCAGAGCGCGTGTTGATCGATCACGTGGAAGAGCACACCGTGCAGATGGTTTTGGATGCCGGATTCTGGGGTGGCATGACGCTTTACCCCGAGTCGAAATGCACAGGCGCACGGGCAATCGACATTTTAGAAACTTATGGCAGCGATAGGTTATGGATGAATTCCGCGTGCGACTGGGGAGTCAGCGTCCCGCTGGCCGTACCGCGCACTGCACTGGAAATGAAAAAGCGTGGCTGGCTGTCGGATCAGATCGAAAACGTGATCTATAAAAACCCGATCAAGTTTTTGTCTCAGACCGAACGGTTCAAACTTTAAGAACCAGCACCCACGCCGTTTTGCAACAGCTCCCCTACCTTGCTTCGCGCCCACGCGTCAGCCGAGAGAATCGTTGAGAGGTCGGGATTCGTGAAATTTTGGTGCGCCTGCATTACCTCCGCAACCGTCTCCCATATCGCCGGGAAGCTGCACTGATTATCAAGAAACGCCGCCACGGCGACTTCGTTAGCGGCGTTGAGAACGGCGGGCAAAGTGCCGCCTTCCTCACCCGCGCGGCGTGCGAGCGCGAGCGCCGGAAATGCATCTGTACGTGGCTCTTCGAAATCGAGCCGCGAGAGTTGAGTGAAATCCAGCGACTTTAGTTCATTGGGAATGCGATCAGGCCAAGTCACGGCGTATTGAATGGGAAAACACATGTCGGTGACTGAAAGCTGCGCGAGCACTGAGTTATCCACAAACTCCACCATCGAGTGCACGATGCTCTGAGGATGCACCACGACATCCACCCGCTGCATCTCAATGTCGAAAAGCCAGCGCGCTTCGATCATCTCCAGTCCTTTGTTAAACAACGTCGCGCTATCGATCGTGATCTTCGCGCCCATATTCCATGTCGGATGTTTAAGCGCTTGCGCTGGGGTGACTTTTTCTAGCTCCTCCTTTTTCCAGGTGCGAAATGGTCCGCCGCTCGCAGTGAGAATAATGCGCCGGACATGCTCCGGTTTCGCGCCTTCGAGACACTGAAAAATGGCGTTATGTTCGCTGTCCACCGGAAGCACTTTCACCCCCTTGCGTTTTGCAGCACTCATCACCGCCTCGCCAGCCATCACCAGGATTTCCTTGCTGGCCACAGCGATATCCTTCCCCGCCTCAATTGCAGCCAGCGCTGGTTGCAAGCCTGCCGTCCCCACGATTGCAATCAGGACAAGATCAGCCTCAGGCATGGTCGCGAGCTCGCATAAACCGTCGTCTCCGGCCAAGACCGGACATGAAACTAGGGATTTAAGACCGGCAACTTCAGACTGCTTCGCGATGGAAATCGCCGTCGGTTTAAATTCAGCCACTTGCTCCGCGAGACGCTTTGCGTTCTTCCCTGCGGCTAGTCCTACCACCTCCATCCGGTCTGGTATCTGCCGCGCAACTTTTAGGGCGCTTTCACCGATGCTTCCTGTGCTTCCGAGAATGACAACACGCCGCCGGCTCATTGCAGTTTGATGATAAAGTGGAGATAGAAATACAACATCGGCGCCGTGAACAGGATGCTGTCGATGAGATCCAATCCTCCGCCGATTCCAGGAAGAAAGCGTCCACTGTCCTTTACTCCACAGCTTCGTTTGATGAGCGATTCCGCGAGATCACCGATCACTGCCGCCAGACCGAGGATCAATCCGAGCACAATCGCATGGGTGTAGTTGATCAGTGCGAGTTGCTTGGGAAGGAGCGCAATCAATACGCATCCACCTCCGACACTAAAAACCAGTGCGCCACAAAAGCCCTCCCACGTTTTCTTCGGGCTGATGTGTGGAACCAATGGCGTTTTACCAATCAGCGACCCGGTGACATACGCGCCCATATCGCTAAATTTGGTGACTAAAACCAGGAAGAGCACATACCAGTGCCCGGTGACGAGACCGTCGATGCGTGGGGTGAGATAGACGATTTTCGCCACATAGCTGAAAGGCCACGGCACATAAAAGAGACCGAACAGCGTGTAAGCCATCGTCTCCAGCGGAACGAGATCGCCGCGTTTCAGAAACATTTGCCGCCCAAAAACGACGAGCAAAAACAGCAGCAACGAGCCAACCTCAAAATCGTAGAGTCCCGATGGCGGCTTCTGCGCCCATGCCAGCCAGTAAAAGGAGCCGCCGAGCATGATGACTCCGCATAGCATGCCGAATATTTTGAAATTCGGACGCTTCGATGCATCAAGCATCGAGTAATATTCCCAAAGTCCGACCAATCCGAGCCCTCCAACCAGAAGCATAAATCCCGGCTCCGAGCCGGTAAAGATTGCCCATAACGCAATCGTCCACAGCACTGTCGTGCTAGAAAATCGTCTCAGAAATGTGCTTTGTACCGGCGTCATGCGAGCGCGGAAGCTGCCGAGTTCATCCCCGCCTGTCGAGACGAGAAGCCGAAATTACACGCTGATACTCGGGATCGTCTGCATGGGGTTGGTCTCTGCTTCGTAGTTGATCCCTTCGAGCCCAAAACCAAATAGCCTCAAAAATTCCTGTCGGTATCCCACAATATCGCTTACTGCGGCGAGGCTTTCGGAGCTTACCTCCGGCCAAAGCTTGGCAACCTCCGCCTGAACCTCAGGCTGCATTTCCCAGTCATCGAGACGGATTCGCCCGCCCTCGTCCACCTGCGGCGCACCGCCATTCAGACGATCCGCAAACATCCGCTGGATTTGTTCGATACAACCCTCGTGAAGATTTTTGGCCTTCATCACTTTATAAAGCAGTGAAATATAGAGCGGCACGACGGGGATGGCGCTGCTGGCCTGGGTCACGAGCGCTTTGTTCACACTCACCCATGCTTTGCCGTTAGTGGTGGAAAGCTTTTGAGTCAGACGCTTGGCCGTCTCCTCCAGATGCTCTTTGGCTTTGCCGATGGTGCCGTTGCGATAAATCGCCCACGTCAGCTCAGGTCCAATGTAGCTATAAGCCACCGTCAACGCTTCCGACGCCAGCACGCCAGCTGCCTGCAACGCATCGATCCACATTTCCCAATCTTCACCGCCCATCACCGCCTCCGTATCCGCAAGCTCCTGTTCAGTTGCAGGCTCAAGCGTCACTTCAGTCACAGTGCCTTTATCCGTATCGACCGTCTTATTAGTGTAAGCCGTTCCCACGGGTTTGAGCGTGCTCTTATGCACAGCACCCGTTTTTGGATGCGTGCGACGGGGAGACGCGAGGCTGTAGATGACGGCGTCCACCTGACCGAGGTCGGCTTTAATCAGATCGATCACCTGCTGCTTGATCGCATCCGAGAAGGCGTCGCCATTCACGCTTTTCGCATAAAGTCCGGCTGCATGAGCTTCGCGCTCGAAAGAGGCGGAATTATACCAACCAGCCGATCCGGTCCGGTCTTCCTCAGCTGGCTTTTCAAAAAACACACCGATGGTTGCTGCTCCATTTGCAAAAGCCGGAACGATCCGCGAAGCCAGCCCATAACCGGTGCTGGAGCCAATCACGAGCACCCTTTTTGGCACACTGGGTAGCGCGCCTTTGCTGCGAACGTAATCAATCTGCTGTTTGACGTGAGCCGCGCAGCCTTCGGGGTGCGCAGTGGTGCAAATGAATCCACGGATTTTTGGCTTAATGATCATCCTCCCAAGTTGGGCGATTGCAGAATCCAGTGCGAGAATTTTTCTCAGGGGGTGCTTTCGGAGCACGACTTGCATCTCAAAGGACGCAAAGGGACTAATAGAACATGGATATCTCCCGCACCTCAAAGCGCCTCTCCTTTTTCCCTTTAGCTCCTCTTGCCCCGCGTCCCTTCTCTAGCTACAAGCCAGCACCATGAAAATTGCATTCCCCGCATTTGCGCTTCTTGTCTCCGCCATTTCCGCGTTTGCCGCCGAGAAATACACCATCGCGATGATCCCCAAAGGAACGACACATGAGTATTGGAAAAGCGTTCATGCCGGTGCGTTGCAGGCGAAAGAGGAGTTGGCGGCTGATGGCGTGGAAGTGGATGTCATTTGGAAGGGACCGCTCAAGGAAGACGACCGTGACCAACAAATTGCTCTCGTGGAAAATTTTGCAACGCGGAAAGTCAGCGGTATCTGTCTCGCACCACTGGATCAACAGGCACTGGTGCGTCCGGTAAGCGCAGCGATGAAATCGAAAGTGCCGGTCGTCGTGTTCGACAGCGGGGTGAAGACAGATCAAATCGTGAGTTACGTCGCGACGGATAATTTCAAAGGAGGCCAACTCGGCGGCGAAGCGCTGGCGAAAATGATGAGCGGCAAGGGTAAGGTGATTTTGCTCCGCTATATGGTCGGCTCCAATAGCACGGAAGAGCGCGAGGCGGGATTTCTCGACATGATCAAAAGATTTCCCGACATCCAGCTCATCTCGTCGGATCAATACGCAGGCTCCACCCGCGAAAGTGCTTATTCAAAAGCGCAAAGCCTGCTGAATCGTTTCGGCAAGGATGTGGAAGGCGTCTTCTGTGCTTGTGAACCAGTGACGACAGCCATGACCAAAGCGCTCCGTGAAATCGGGCGCGTGGGAGGTCAGGTGAAAATCATCGGTTTCGATGCTGGCTCACAGGTGGTGACCGATCTTGAAAAAGGCGATATTCAGGGGCTCGTATTGCAAAACCCGATGCGCATCGGCAGCGACGCCATCAAGACCATGGTCGCCCATCTCCAAGGCAAGCCAGTCGAGAAACGCGTGGACACGGGCGTGATCGTCGTGACGAAAGAAAACATGAACGAACCCGCATCCGCCGACCTCCTGCGCCCGCCGCTGGAGAAGTATTTAAAGTAATGATATGGCGCATGCGATAGCAGCCCATCCCAAGGTCTAGGTAGGTAAAAACCTTCTTCGTTGTCGGCGCTTGGTGGATTAAGTAACAGTCTTCCTCATTCCTATGCGCCCCTTGTCTCTTCTGCTCATCATCATTTCACTCGTATGCCAGTGCCTTGGCGCGGAAACCAAACCGGCGAAGATCGAAATCGAAGTAATCCCCGGCGCGCTGCGCTACGCGACTACCCGTTTTGATGTCACTGCTGGTAGCACACTGGAACTGACTTTGAAGAACACCTGCATCATGCCGCACAATCTCGTGCTTGGGGCACCGGGAAAGGCGGACGCAATCGTCACCCAAGCGATGGCGCTCGGGGCGGAGGGACAGGCGAAAAATTACGTTCCGGCGAGCGCAGACGTGCTCGCGGCGACCAAGGTGATCAATCCGAAAGAATCCGAGACGATCAAAATTGCAGTGCCGACACAGCCGGGGGATTATCCTTACCTCTGCACTTTCCCCGGTCACGGCACGGTGATGCGCGGGGTAATGCGCGTGAAGCCGGAAGGCGAATATCTCGAACTGCCAGTTCAGGAAAAGACATTGGGCGCGAGCCAGTCCGCCGATCCGATGAAAGAGAGCACGGCAAATTCCCACCCGATGGGAACCCGCGAACGCCCGTTTGTGATGCGCTCCTTTGTTCCAAATCCGGGGCTCGACGAAACGGTCCTGTCAAATCACACGAAAGCAACCGCAGCAAAGCCTTACAATCCCGAGACCGGCAAGGATACGGAAGGCGAAAACACTTATCCCATCCCAGGCATTCCCGGAGGAATCGCCGTGAGTTTCGGGCCGGATTTTGCATTCGTCTGGGATACCACGGAATGCCGTCTGTTATACGCGTGGAAAGGCGGATTCCTGGATATGACACCCTATTGGGGAGAAGGAACTGGAGGCGGACGCTGGAAGAATGCTTTTGTGCCAATTCTCAATGGCACGCTGGTTTACAAGGCAGCTGGCGCGCACCTATTTTCCCCAAGTTCTTTTGCCGAAGATGCCGCACCGCCACGCTTTCGCGGCTACAAACTCATCAATGGCAACCCGCAATTTACGTATGAATTTTTGGGCAAAAAAGTCCACGAACTGATCACTCCGGCGGATCCCGGCACATTCATGATCCACTATCGTTTCGAAAACCCGCCTGATCCCGTGCGACTGGAGTTTGATCCGACAATTCGAAAGCAGATCAGTTGCGATCAAGGAAGCTGGAAAGACAACGCACTGGAAATCCCCGCCGATCATGGCGACCACTTCATGTTGCTTGTGAAATTTTCTGAAGACATCAAGCCGAAGGACGAAACGAAACCCGGCTCCAAACCCATAATCTCGGAGGAACCTTAATGAAACGCACTTGCCCAATCACAACGATTCAGAGTTGGTCCACGGAAGACACGGAAAGACACGGAAAAAGAAGCGGTATGCCAAAGTGCGGGATGGGATCTGAAATGCCAATTCCGCGCGCTAGCAATCTCCGGTCAACGACCGAGGCCACAAGACAGTTTCAGCTTTTCGTCTCCTTTCTTTCTGTGTCCTTCCGTGTCTTCCGTGGACAGCTCTTCTTGTTACTCGCATTCGCACTGGTCTCGCTCCACACCACAGCCAGAGCAGACGACGCCTACGTGGTCGAGGAGATCAAGCTACCAAAGCATATTGCACCGGAAATCGGCGGGATTGCCTTTAACTCCAAAGGCGAGCTGATCGTAGTCACCCGCCGCTCGGGGATCATCATCGGCAAACCGTCTGCTGATCCATCGGCATTTGAATGGCGCGTGTTTTCCGACAACTCCCTGCACGAAGCACTGGGCGTGGCGGTGGAAAAGGACGACCAAATTCTCGTCCCGCAATTTCCCGAGCTCACCCGTATTTCCGATACCGATGGTGATGGCATGGCGGATCTTTACGAGACAGTCAGTGACGCTTGGGGCATGAGTGGCAACTACCACGAGTCGGTCGGCGGCGCGCTGCCGGACGGCAAAGGAAACTGGTTTCTCAATATCGGAACGGCTTCACACAATGGGCCGACATTTTCTACCACGCGTGGCAAATATTCACCTGTCGGGCGGCGTGGCAGAAATTTCTCCTCCAACGAATGGCGCGGATGGGTGATGAAAGTGCGGCCAGACGGCAAACTCATTCCGTGGGCGAGCGGCTTCCGTGCAAACAATGGAATGTGCGTCGGCCCCGACGGCAGTCTTTGGATCACCGACAACCAGGGCGATTTTCGCCCGACCAGCCCGCTCTATCACGTCGAGCAGGGTAAGTTTTACGGTCATCCGTCCTCGCTCGTCTGGGACAAAAATTACACCAAGGGCGATCCGAAACGCGATCCCTTGAACGAGCCGCTCGAAAAGCTGGAGACCATGCGCACAGAGGCAGCGGTGCTTTTCCCGCACGGAAGCATGATGAATTCGCTCTCCGATCCCATCTTCGATCTCACAGGTGGAGCGTTCGGACCCTTTAACGGGCAAATGCTGATCCCTGATGAAACCGGACAGCGCATCCAACGAGTCATGCTCGAGAAAGTAAACGGTGTCTGGCAGGGCGCGTGTATCCCGCTCATTCAGGACAATGGACTCCGCGCTGGAAATAACCGCGTGTGCTTTTCTCCCGATGGTAAATCGCTTTACACAGGCCAGACCATGCGTGGCTGGGGCGGTCCTGTGGAAGGCTTGCAGCGCATTGTTTACACCGGCAAACGGCCGTTTGAAGTGCACGAAATCCATCTCACGAAGGATGGCTTCGAACTAACCTTCACCGAGCCGCTCGACTCCGCCAAAGCTGCCGACATCGCCCACACGAAAGTGCAGTCTTACTATTATCCCTATTCGCAAAAATACGGCGCTCCGCAGACAGACATCGCCACCGTAACGGTTCAAAAGGCTGTCGTGAGCGCCGACGGCCTGAAACTTAGGCTGACACTGGATGGGATGAAAGCTGGACGTATCTATCAGATTGATTTCAACGGCATTGCATCCAAAGACGGGCGAAATCTGGTGCACACCACCCTTTGCTACACAGCGAATGCTTTGCTGAAGTAGAACGCTCCCAGCGTGCAACGTTGGCGAAGTCAAAGACGATGGTGCGAATCGTCATGGTGGTCATAACTCAAAAAGGTATGCGCATAATTCGTTTCATCAAGCGCTGTGGCTCGTCACCGCCCGCCGGTCAGGAAGCCCGTAACATGCTTAAATGCCTTGTTTAAGGTTGGCAAATCCTGCTCCGTTACGAGCGGAATACCCAGGGCATCAGCAGTCTTTTTTAGAATCTCATGAGTGCCTAGCGAGCGACAAAGATGGCTTCGGGGTTGATTTCGCTTTTGATCCACTGACGGAGAAAGTGATCAGGTACGGAAGCGATCAGTTCCTCGTGGCTCTGCTTATTCACATCGAGCAGATCCATGCCGAAGATATAGCCGCTTTCCTCATGGACGCTGAACACGGTGTAGGGGAAGACCGCGTTTTCATGGCTCTTGCCGAGGGGGCTGGGCAAGAGTTGGAACTGGCATTCCAAGACAAGACTAGGAGGAAAAGCAAGCGCCTCAGCGACAAGGGCGGGATCGGGAGCGGGCGTGGGAAGGACGAAGATTCGCTCGTCCAGCGGCAGCCATGTGGTGTGCCATGTGCCGTCGCGAAACTCACGGGTGATCGCCTTCAGATTACCTTCATCATCTTCGAGAAGATCGGCTACGGAATCATGCTCCAACGTAGGCGCAATCTCTATGGCCTGGGTCATTGCATGAATCAACCATTCTGCCTCGGCTTCATTAATGAAGGCAGGGCTGCGTCCGGGATGATAACTGCGTAACATCGGATAATTTCCGCCCCGATACTTGCGTCCCTGCTGTTTGAATTCGTAGAGTTCCGATTTTGCCAGCGCCGCCCTACGCTCAAAGCTAACCTGTAGCTGCCTAGACTCCAGAATGAGCTGCGTACGGTCTTCCTGTGAGAGGTCTGCCTGGGACTCCTCATCCTGCAGGAGGTTAAAACGATGCAGTGGTGATTCTCCTAGGTAGAGGGCCATGGAGTGGTGTTCACCGATGTGTCCCATAATGCTGATGTGAGCAAGCTCGCCAGTTTGAGGGTGGCGCAGGCCGATGATCTGATCCTCATACATCCATTTCCAGGGAGCGAGACGGTAGAGTTCGTCGGCAAGGTCGTAGAGTTGTGCGGTGGACATGGAGCGGGATATATTTGTTAGTGGTTGAGCGAATTTAATCCAAGCTGGGAAGCGTTCCGACAGAAATAAGAGTGTAGACAGCTCCTCTACGACTTTCTACTAGGTTACACATTCACGAGTCAACGGTCGTGGAAAATCAGCATGTGAGGAAATGCTTCATAGCCCCTCAATGGTTCAGCAAGCAATCCAATCGCGTGCTCTAGCCTCGCCGACACTTGTCGGACGACTGTCTTGCACCGGAGCGGCTGTTCGTAGTATTTGTGAAGCTGAATGGAAGAAGCCCCCGCCCAAATTCTCGAAACGTGTTCCTCGTGCGGTGCCTACATGGACGTGAGTGCGGAGGAACCCTACGCGCTGGTGCATTGTCCAAGCTGCGGAACGGCCACACGGGTGCGACGGGATTTCGCGCATTTCACGATACAAGACATGCTGGGGGAGGGTGGACAGGGTAGGGTTTATAAAGGGCTGGATACAAAACTCGGCCGCCCAGTTGCCATCAAAGTGATGCGGCGCGAGTTCAGCGACGACCCCGAGTTTGTGAAGCGTTTCGAGTCGGAAGCGCGCATCACCGCCTCGCTGAACCATCCGAACATCGTCAAAGTTTTCTCCTTCGGCTCCGATCTCGGGCTTCTCTATCTCGCAATGGAGCTGGTGGATAAGGCGAGCCTGGAGACTTTGATCGAACATCACGCGAAAGTTCCTGAAGTGCAGGTGCTGGACGTAGGGATCCAGATTGCGAAGGGATTGAAAGCAGGCTTGGAAAAAGGGCTGCTTCATCGCGACCTCAAGCCGGGGAATATTTTATTCTCAGATGCCCACACCCCGAAGCTCGTAGATTTCGGTCTCGCGATCTTGATTGAAAAGCAGGCGGAGGAGACAGGAGACGTGTGGGCGACTCCCTATTACGTGCCGCCCGAGAAGCTAGATGGACGCCCGGAAGATTTCCGCAGCGACATGTATTCGCTCGCCGCGACCTTGTTCCACGCGCTTGCGGGGCGCCCTCCTTTTTTAGCTGAAACGAGCTCCATGAGCGAGCTTCGCAAGATCAAGAGCAAGCCGGTTCACATCAACACATTTGCCCCGGAACTGTCGACGCCGACGGCGTTTTGCATCGATCGCGCACTGAGTGTTGAGCCTGAAAAGCGGTATGCGAGCTACGACGAATTCATCGAGCATCTGGAATTCGCCAAGAACGAGCTACTCTCCAACAAAAACAAACATCAAGCCCCGGAGCCTGTCGCCGTGCCACAAGGTGGTTCATCCATGGTGACCTATCTAATGCTCGCCTTGGTTTTAGTCGGAGGGCTTGGTTATTATTTTCTCAGTAAAAAAGAGCCAGAAGCTCCCACTCCCGCACCTCCAGTGGTGGTAGAAAAACCAGCTCCAAAGCCAACCGACACAACAGACGTCAAATATATCGCAGCGCGCGATCTCATGCTGGATCAAAAGTATCCGGAAGCTGCTGCCGCTTTTGCCCGGTTGTTTGACAGCGAAAATGTCGCAGAACCTTACCGCAGCGCGTCGGGTGTGCATCTCGCGCTGTGTGATCTATTGATGAACAAGGAAGGCGAAGCCCGGGCTGTATTCTCAAAAATCGCTGCAAAACTTGCGCCCGATTCAACCCGGACACTACCGGATAACGTGGAGTTTTTTCGAAAGCTCGCCTCACTCGGAATGGCTGCCCGTCCGGTCAAAATCACTGACGCAGCGGCATTCAAGCGAGACAACGCCGAGGCCATTGCATTGTTGATTCTCGGGCTCAAAAACTGGGAGATGCAGGATTTTGCAAGTGCGATTCCCTTCCTGAATGAATTTCAAAAAGTCCAGCCTACACGAGACCACGCATGGCTCACCGATTATCGCATCTACTCCGGTGCCTATCTTGGAGCATTGGCTGCCTATCGTGCCGTTGCGGAAGATCTCGTGAAATCGGGTTCCTCTCTCGATGCCGCCGCTGCGGCACTTCAGAAAATCCCGGCGACTAAAGAGCAACTGCGGATCACCCCATCCCTCATTGAAAGACTCTCCACATTGGAACGCGAACACGCTCCAAAAATCGAAGCCGCACTTGCAGCGAGAACCGCCAGTCAGATCCAAAGCCAAGCTGCACAGGAGCAGGCCGAGGGTCAGGGCCTTGGTGTCATGAAGCAAAAAGTAAAACAACTCTGCGACAGCCATCGCTTCACGGAGGCGCTGGCCATGGCCCGTGGATTTGAGGCGCAAAACGAAAAGTATCGTCAGGATCGCGACCTAGTTGCGCAACGTGTTAACTGGCTCGTGCAGTTCAAGGCCCAGCTTGTCAAGGACGTCAATGCCGCAGGCTATCTCGCTCCGCTTACAAAACGAAACGGGCAACAACTTATCGGCGGGATCGTCAAGGCGAACGACACGCATGTGGAACTGCGTGTCGCCCATGGCACCTTCCCGGTTTTATGGACTGATCTCTCGGCTGAGAGCATTTTAAAAGTCGCGACCAGTTACTTTGCAAAAACGCCTCCAGAGGAACTGAACGACAAGCGTTGGCGCACCGGGGTGTTCTGTCTATTCATGGGAAAAGTCGCCGAGGGCATACCGCTACTCGAGGAATCTGCTGCCGCCAACGAAGAGTATCGCACGCATCAAGCATTGTTTTTTGGTAAACCCACTCCGGATGCCACCACGTCACCGGAGACTGAACCTTAGCCGTATCTATTCAAAAAGGTTGTCCGCAGAACACGCGAATATAAAGACGAGGATCGAATAATTCAGGGTTCGTTAGCTTCCGCGTTTTTCAGCCAGTGCGTTGCCGGTAGCCGTTAGTAAGGACATTTCCTCCGGCGACCATTCGTAAGCCTGAATCTTGGCGATTCCTATGACCCCTTGCAGCTTGCCGTCTTTGGTAATTGGAACGGCTAAGGATCCTTCCATCCCGGTGGTTTTGGCAGACGGACGTGCGGTGCCTGAGGTATCAGTCTGTAAATTGCAGATAGAAACCGGTTCCATTCGCTCTGCGGCAGCTCCTGCGATTCCTTTCCCAATGGGCACCAAGCGGACAGCTTCGACTATAGGTGGCGGAAGATTTTTAGACGCTGCCAGCTCCAGAAGGTTATCGGCATTCAACCAGTGGACGCTACCGGCAACACAACCAAAGTGAGTAACCGCTGCGTCGAGGACTTTGCTCGCATCTCCTGTCTCGATGGCGTCCTGAAGAACTTGTGGGAAAATGTTTTTTTCAGTCATTCAAAATATATGCTGCGCCTTTCAATGGATGGCGACTCCGTTTTTAAAGTTCGAGAGCTAAACTCAAATGAAAGGAGCTCGCTCCTCTTTTTCCTACATCGCCTGAGCGTCCAGCCAGCTTTGCAAAATCATTTGCGCGGCGACCTGATCAATCACTTCGCGGCTTTGCTTCACATTACGTCCAGCTTGATGCAATGCCTTCTGTGCAGCCACACTGGTCAGGCGCTCGTCCCATAAAGTCACCGGACATGTCACCAGTGCACGTAGCTTTTCCGCAAACTCTTTCACCTTCTGCGACGCCGACCCACTGGTTCCGTCCATATTTTTTGGGTTACCGATAACCACCTGGCGGACATCCTTCTCAGTCGCAATCTTTGCCACGTAAGCGGCCAGATCAGGCGTCTTTTTCACCTCCACGGTTTCCAGGGCATGCGCAAGCATTCCCAATTCGTCGGATACCGCGAGCCCCACGCGGGCGTCACCATGATCAATTCCAAGAACGCGCTTTACCATAAAGTCTTATTGCAGCTCCGGCGGGATTTCCGCCACGAGACGTTTGATCTGTTCGGCTTCGTGCCGGTTGCAGATGAGAATGGCATCCTCGGTTTCCACTACGATCAGAGCACTGACCCCAAGCAGTGCGATCCGTTTCTTCCCTGCGGAGAAGACAATATTGTGCTCGGACTCTATGAGCGAAACATCCGTGTTGGCGACATTCTCCCCCGCGTGCTGCGTGAGGTATTTTGCGATAGCCGTCCAGCCGCCGACATCGTCCCAATCAAACGCACTCTCCACCATTAACACGCGTCCGGCTTTTTCCATGACGGCATAATCAATCGAGATTTTTGGCAATTTAGGGAACACCTCATTGAGAAGCATCTCAATATCCTCTCCTGCGTGCAGACGGGAAATAAACGCCGCTAAATCCGGCGAATATCGACGAAATGCACTGAGGATTGCCGGGATCGTCCAGATAAACATCCCCGCATTCCAGCGGAAGGTGCCTTCACGGATGAATTGCTCTGCGAGGTCGGCATTTGGTTTTTCCCGAAAACGAATCACATCATAAACTGGCGGACCGTCTTTCGCCTCTTTGATCTTCACCTCTTTACCCACCTCGATGTAGCCAAAACCTGGACAAGCCCATGTCGGCTGGATGCCAATGGTTACGAGCTCGCCGGTTTGTTTTGCGGCAGCTGCCGCAGTGCGGAGTGTTTTTTGAAATGCTTCGGTATCCTTGATGAGATGATCCGCAGGCAGCACCACCATGGTTGCATTCGCATCGCGCGCCGCCACCCAGCCTACCCCCAGCGCAATCGCTGCGGCGGTATCGCGCTTGGCGGTTTCAGCAATGATGTTTTCCTTTGGAAGACTTTTGGCGATCTTCCGCACCGCGTCCTCCTGCTCAGCGTTGGTGAGAATTAAAATGTTTTTTAGCGGCACGAGGCCATCGAGACGCTTGATCGTGGATTCCAATAATGTCTCCTTGCCAAAAAGTGCGAGTAGCTGCTTTGGGCGTGCTTTGCGGCTCAACGGCCAAAAACGTTCCCCGCTGCCACCAGCAAGGATCAATACATAGAGGGAAGAGGTTGTAGGCATATACGAAGAGAGAAGCATCCCATGCTTATCTGCATCGATCACGTTCGGCTAGGAGGTTCTTACTCTTTGTCTTGCTCTTGATCTTACTCTCGATGCATCGGTTGATGGTTGAGAGGAGCTATAAACAATGAGCAGGCACTGGCTTTTCTTAAAACTTAACACTTAAAACTCGGCCACTGAGGAGGAGTAAGATCAAGAGCAAGACAAAGAGTAAGATTTCATTCCGGCCATATACACCACTGAGTATTTCAACAGCCTCTTCACGCAAGCTTTGCGACCCACTTTGAGAGGTATTCGCACAAATCCTTTTTAGTGGCCGCCTCAAAAACCGGCTGATCTTTTTGAATCACACCGAATCCGCTTCCCCATGCCGGACCATTCACCACGCTCGCCAGTGTGCCGAGGGTGGTCATCTGCTGTCTCCCCTTCTCCAGAGCATCCTCTTTGGAGCCCTCTACCTCGTATTTCCAGGCGACGATTTTCGCTTGAGGAAACAGCTTGGGAATAAAGGAGATGACTTTCACCGCAGGCTCCAGCAGGAGCGTCAGATCCCGGCTGCTGCTGGGAACCTTACCCCGTTTGAGTTCATTGCCGTTTTCGTCTTTTAAACTTTTAACCCGGAAATCATTCAACCCGGCGGCATGAAAAAACAAATCGCACGGGGAGTTGCGCACGTGCGTCGCGAGTTTGGCGACGAGATCTTCATTGGTGGTAAAAGCCTGATGCCCAATCCCAATGCCCGGATTTTGATAAGTAGCGCCCTCGCCTTTAAAGCAGGTTACACGGTGTCCGGCTGCCGACAGACTCGATGCCAGCAGCACCCCAAGCTCGCCTGTTGAGAAATTAGTAATGCGGCGAACTTGATCGACCGGCTCATAACTAGGGCCACATGTGATGGTGATATGCATTATGGAAAAAATTTACCTATGTAAGGTAAGCGAGAAAATTTGTTTTTGCCGAACACTTTTATAGAACATTCTCATCAGCGTCTTCCAATCACTCCTGTTCATGCGCGCTTTCCTGCTCCTTTTCTTCATAATTCTTAGTTCCTCCCGGGCAGATGAGTTTTTACCCGGCGTAAAGCGCATCTTGTTTCTCGGTGATAGTATTACTTACGCGGGACAGTATGTGGATGGCTTCGATGCTTTTCTAGCGACGACCTTCCCAAAACGCGATTTTGAGGTGATCGATTGCGGGCTGCCCAGTGAAACCGTGTCCGGTCTTTCCGAGGACGGACATGCTGACGGTAAATTTCCCCGGCCTGATCTCCATGAGCGGCTGGACAGGGTGCTGGCGCTAGTGAAGCCGGATCTGGTGTTTGTCTGCTACGGGATGAATTGCGGGATTTATCTCCCGTTTGCCGAAGGACGTTTTGGGAAATATCAGCAGGGAATTCAAACAGTCTGCGACAAGGTGAAGGCTGCGGGTGCAATGGTGGTGCTCATTACACCTCCGATGTTCGATGCACACGGTAAGCTTGGGTTCGACTATGATACCGTGCTCATGCATTACTCCGCATGGCTGATAAAGTTTCGCAATCAAGGCTATCGAGTCGTCAACGCTCACGGCGCGATGTGGGCGGCGGTGGATGAAAAGCGCGCGACCAATCCGGATTTCACCTTCGCGAAAGATGGGGTGCATCCGGACAGGGCGGGACACATGGTGATCGCGAAGGAGATCGTGACTGAAATGGCCTCCGAAAAACAGTTCGAGACGTTTGCGGCGTTTCTCGAAAGCGACTGGGGAAAAAGTGAGGAAGGGAAAAAGTTTTGGGGCGCAATCGGTTCGCGTAGGACGTTGCTTTCCAATGCCTACCTGTCTGCCTCCGGCCATCTACGCCCCGAGATGAACAAGGGCAGACCCCTGCCTGAAGCGCTCAAGGAAGCCGAAGAAATTGACAAAACTATCCGTGAACTGGTGCCGAAAGCGCCTCTCATAAAATGAGGGAGCCGCTTCCAGAAAAACCCAAAAGACGCGTTCGCTACAGCGGAAAGAATCCGCGTCAATTTCATGAAAAGTACAAAGAACACGCACCGGAGCGTTTTGCAGACGATGTCGCAAAAGTAATCGCCAGCGGCAAGACGCCGGCGGGAACCCATCGTCCGATCATGGTGCGGGAAATTCAGGAGGCGTTGAAACCACTCCCCGGTGAGATCGTGGTGGACTGCACGCTGGGCTACGGCGGACACGCCGCAGAACTCTTGAGGGCAGTGCAGCCAGGCGGAAAGCTGATCGCGGTGGACGCCGATCCGCTCGAGCTACCCAGGGCCGAAGCCCGTTTGCTCGGGGTGGGTTTTCCTGCGGAATCACTCGTGATCCGGCGAATGAACTATGCAGGCATCGCCCAGCTCCTCGGGCAGGAGGCACCGGGAGGAGCCGATGTTTTGCTTGCGGATCTCGGTCTTTCTTCAATGCAGATCGATAACCCTGCACGTGGCTTCACTTTCAAAACAGACGCCCCGCTCGATATGCGGATGAATCCCGAGCGCGGATTATCCGCCGCCGAACTCCTTTCCAGGACAACCGCTAAGGAGCTGACCAGTTGGTTGACGGAATATGCAGACGAACCCAATGCCGGACTTGTCGGCACGGCGATCATCCAGTCGCTGCCTGTATCGACAACCACTTCCCTCGCGCAAATAGTTCGCAGCGCTTTGCCACCCACAGTCAAACCCGAGGCCGCTGAAGATAGCGTGCGCCGTGTTTTCCAGGCGATTCGCATTGCCGTAAACGACGAGCTTGGGGCGCTAAAAATGTTTCTCCGTAATTTACCGGGTTGCATGAAGCCGGGCGGACGCATCGCCATCCTTACCTTTCATTCCGGCGAAGATCGTCTCGTAAAGCACGCGTTCAAAGCCGGACTTCAAGACGGCACCTATTCAGCAATCACCGACATCGTCATCCGCGCATCCCCAGAAGAACAGCACGCGAACTCCCGTTCACGTCCGGCAAAACTGCGCTGGGCGGTCTTGAACCCGACGGATTAAGGAAGAAGAATATTCTCAATTTGTTCTAAATCGCGAATTGGGATTATTCTGAGGACAACTCTTTTGAGCAGTTCCGGCTAAGAATCCATCCCGCTGTCCCGCCTATAGGAAAACCCCCAAACTTATGGCATCAGGAAATACTTCAGAAAATGGTGACTTCGGATTTCAAATCGCGCCCATGGTGGATGTCGTGTTTGTGCTCATGCTCTTCTTTATGGCGAGTGTCGGCTATGAATCCATCAAGTATCTGACCATCTCCCCGAGCGGAACCGGTGACCCAAGCAATGTGCCGGTGGTCAAAATGTTTCTGGATGTGGACGCTGCCGGAAATGTCTTCGTGAACAACCAGCCTTACAGCGCCAGCGCAGCTGATCGTAAACTCCTTCAGCTTCGGGAAATGCTCGCCATCAACGCCCAAACCTCGCCCGAAGATCCGGTGATCATCCGTCCGCACGCTAAGGTGCGCCACGGGCGCATCATGCAAGTGCTCGACGCCTGCAAATACGCGAAAGTGCAAAAAATCAGCTTCGCATCCAAATAGGGGATTTTTCTAACCGCGCTCAGCGCTTCCCAATTTTCAAGGTGTTCCGCTAAGGTATTGCCTTGATGGATGAAACTATCTTAAACACTAACCCTGAGGCTTCTGCCGTGTGGAAATTCGCTGGTCGTGAATTAGGTTTTTACGTTGAAGCTCCTTTTATTCTCTCCACTGCTGATGGCGAATTTCGATTTGTCGCATTGATACGCGATTTTGGCTCTCCTCATGGCATGCTCGTCCTTACAGGTGCAGAGTCGGACAGCTACGATCAAAGAGCAGTGGAGGTTGCCCAGTCTTTAGGTTTTGGCTTCTCCATAGTTGGCGACACATACAACTGTTATAATCGGCAACATTTCATCGATACCTTAGATGATTGGCAGTATTTTGGCAGTCAGCCGCCGCCATCTTGGTATTCTGGAAAGCCTTGGAGTTAATGACCAGTCTAAGAACAAGAGCAAAATCCAGAAGTCGTTCCCCCCATTCTTAAATCTTAATTCTCAATTCTTAAATCTACTCTTCCCTATTTTTCCAGAGGTCCGTTAAGGTGAGGGGATGAATATTCTGGTCACCGGGGGAGCCGGTTTCATTGGGTCACATTTTGTCGAAAAGTGCCTTGCTCTGGGGCACTCGGCTGCGGTGATCGATGAGTTTAATGATTTTTACGACCCAGCGATTAAACGCGCGAATGTGGCCGGTTTTGCGAAAGACGTGCCGATTCATGAGGTGGACATCCGCAACGGAGACGCCGTGATGCGGGTGGTGAAGGAGGGACGTTTCGATACGATCGTGAATCTGGCAGCCCGGGCGGGGGTGCGACCTTCGATCAAGGAACCCAAGCTCTATATAGATACCAACATCACGGGCACCTTTCATCTGCTGGAGGCGGCGCATCAGTGCAATGTCCCGCGTTTTATCTGTGCCAGCAGCTCGAGTGTTTATGGGGTGCTGAAAACGCTGCCGTTTCGCGAGGATCTCGCGCTGACGCAAACAATCTCGCCTTACGCGGCGACCAAACTTGCAGCTGAGCAAATTTGCTCAAACTATTCTCATTTATACGGAATGCGGACGATAAACCTGCGGTTTTTCACCGTGTATGGGCCGCGGCAACGTCCCGATCTCGCGATTCATTCTTTTACCAAGGCGATTTATGAAGGGCGCTCGATCCAGCAGTTTGGAGACGGCTCTACGCGGCGTGATTACACCTACATCGATGACATTGTACAGGGGATGGCGGCTTGCCTGACCTATGAAGGACAGCTTTGTGACGTGTTTAATTTAGGGGAAAGTCAGACGACCACCTTGAGCGAATTGATCGCGACGATTGAGCAGTCGCTGGGGAAAAAGGCGATCATTGAGCGTAAATCGGAGCAACCCGGGGACGTGCCTGTGACGTATGCGGACATCTCCAAGGCAAGGGACTTGCTAGACTACGACCCACAAATAAAAATCGCGGATGGCATTCCCAAGTTTACCGAATGGTTTCTGGCTGGCCGCGCAAAATAGACAGGCTCTATGAATAAACCACAATCTGCTCTCGAACTCCTCCAGTCGCTGGTGCGCATACCCAGTGTGAACCCGCAAGGAAATCCAGGGTGCGACAAAACGGGAGAGCAGGCTTGTGCGGAGTATATTGCAGAGTTTTTGAAAGAGTGCGGAGCGAAGGTGCAGCTGGAGGAAGTGATGCCGGGACGTCCTAATGTTGTTGGCGTCTGGCCATCCGATAAGCCGGGCAAGCCGCGTCTTGTTTTTGGTCCGCATACGGACACCGTGAGTGTTGCGGGAATGACCATTCCGCCGTTCGATGCTGAAGTCCGTGAAGGAAAGATTTGGGGGCGGGGGAGTAGTGATACAAAGGGTCCCATGGCTTCCATGCTTTGGGCGTTGCACGAATGCCGGGAGCAGTTGCCGCATCTTTCACACGAGATTGTGTTTGCGGGTTTTATGGGGGAGGAGGCCGGACAACATGGAGCGAAGGCGTTTTTGGCAAAACATGGTGAAAGTCTGCGGGTGCTGGGAAGTCTGGTGATGGCTGGGGAGCCGACCGGATTGAACGCGGTGGTTGCGCACAAAGGGGCGCTGTGGCTTTCGATTACAACACGGGGTCATGCCGCACACGCCGCCGAACCGGAGCGGGGCAGCAATGCGATTTACAAAATGGCGGATATTATTCGCGCGTTAGCCGATGACATCGGGCCTGCGCTGGCTTTTGGAAGACATCCGCTACTGGGACACACGACGTTGAGCGTGGGAACGATCAACGGCGGGAATAAAGTGAACATCGTTCCAGATACCTGCCACATCGAGGTGGACATCCGCTTTTTACCTGATGACGACAAATTGATGGACCGCCTCAAGCGCTGGCTGACTTCTGTTTGCAAGGATGTGGAGATCGAGCATTCGATTTCCATGCCGATGCATACAGAGGAAACCCATCCAATGATTGGGGCGCTCAAAGAATGTGGATCACAGGTCATCGGAGCTCCCTGGTTCAGCGATGCAGCGATTTTTGCGCATGCAGGTATTCCTGCGATTGCCATCGGCCCCGGTTCCATCGCCCAGGCGCACACCAAGGATGAGTGGTTGGATTTGGATGAACTGGAGCGCGGCGTGAATTTCTTCAGCGGCCTGATCGGGAAGCTCGAAGCGCAGCCGGTTTTGGTTTAACCGAGAAAAGCACAAAGGCACGCAGGAGAATTTAAAGGAATTCTACCGCTTAGTTTCTGTTGGATCGAGTAGGGCTTTGCGGGCCAGCAGGTCTTTGATGAATTCATGCTGATTTAACGGAGTGATTCTGAGTGTTTTTCTTCGTTTGGTGGTGTTCAGGGTGAGCCTGATCTGCCTGCTGAAAATAGCTTCTGACTTTCCGTGCGTAATGTTTGAAATAATCGCTTGTTTGATGCTTGTGAGCGGGATTTGCGATTTATCGAACCCTTGATGAATAAGTAACGTGGTTTCGGTAAGCGTGTAGGTGCCTGGTGTTGGAGATTTGAAAAATATCGCCGCCAGAAATACTCCGATAGCAATTGTCCATAATCCCACCATGCCAACCACGATGAGTTGGCACAGTCCAATGCCTATTGCGAGTGCCGGACATGAACTGAAAATCACCCAGTGCCACCAATACATACATTTCCGAGCGGTAAACTGTTGAGCTCATAACTTCGCGCCTTCGCGTTCTTCGCGGTTAACTCTTACGCTGATTCCACGGCGCTTTTGCGAGCAGGAGCGCCATTCCGCAGAAGCCGGTGAGGCCGGAGAAGACAAGGCCAGCTCCGATAAATGCAGCGACCCAGATGAAGTAAGGATGCGCTAGGTGGGCGAGTGCGAAACTGGAAAGTATGATGACACCCAGTGTGACGCGAACCTGCTGATCCAGCGGGAGCGTCTTTGTGCCGCGCTTGCAATCGTGTCCGGCGGAAACGCAGGCATCCGTGCCGCCTTCCACCACAACGCAGTTTGCAACCCCGGCGGCGGTGAGCTTTTCGGCTGCTTGTTCTGCGCGCCTGCCACCTTTGCAGAGGAGATAAATTTTCTCGTCAAGTGCTGGCTGGAGGTCAGCTAGAAGCGCCTTCGAGTCCAGTTTATCGAGCGACATCAAATGCGCGCCGGCGACATGCACTTCTTCAAACTCGACAGGAGTGCGCACATCCACGAGGCAGCGGGCTTGTCCTTTGGTTATGAGGTTCCGTAGTTCGTCTGGAGAAATAGTCGGGTTCATCTCATCAGTGTATATATATGGGTCCGATCTTGTAGAGCGATCGTTCTCTTGAAATGACCATTTGTTTTTACCATGAAACGCCTAATGATCTCTTTCCCCGAATGGTTACCGGTAATCGTCATTCATGAAAGTCATCTTCCCCGCCTTTGGTTGTGCAGCGCTCGTTGCGAGTGCAATGACAGCGTGGGCGGAAACACCGGTGATCAACGAGCGGATAAATCCTGTATTGAGCCAGTATTGTTTCGATTGCCATAATCCGGATAAACACAAGGGCGACCTCGATCTGGAGACAATCAGCATGCAGTCGCTCACGGGCGAGCACCGGGCTGTGTGGGAGAAGGTTGCGGAAATGATGGAATCGCGCGAGATGCCGCCGGAAAAGAAAACCCAGCCATCGGAGGGTGAGCGCGAGCTAGTGATTCAAGCGATCGATGGTGAGTTGTCGCGCTTTGATTGCGATCAACCGCAGGCGCCCGGCGCAATCACCCTTCGTCGTCTGAATCGAGAGGAATACCGTAACACTGTGCGCGATCTCACGCAGGTGGATTTTAATATACGGGATTTCCCGAACGATCCGATTGATCATGGCTTTGATAATATCGGCGATGCCTTGTCGCTGGCTCCGATGTTGATGGAAAAATATATGGCGGCTTCTGAGGAGATTGTGCAGCAAGCTATTCTGGCCGATCCCTCTCCCAAGCCCGAGATTACACGCATTCGGGGAGATATGATGGAGCCCGGTGCCAGCTGGGTCCGTCGTCTGGAGACCCATGCGATGGGTTTTTATCGCGAGGGCGGTGCGTCTACTAAAATCAAACTTCCGGTCAAGGGGCGGTATGAATTCCGGGTCATGGCGCGGGGCGATCTCGCCGGGCCTGACGCCCCGATACTCGCTCTGCATGTCGACGGAAAAGAGCTTGCGCGTTTTGAAGTAAAGAGCCGGAAATTCACGATACTAAAGACAGACGCTACGCTCGAAGCCGGTGAGCAACCTGTCCATCTCGTCTTTCTCAATAATTATACTGACCAGACGAATGCTGATTTAAAACTGCGAGGAGATCGCAATGTGTATGTGGACTTTCTGGAAATCGAGTCACCGGCAATTCCGCCCACACTTCCGAAGAGTCACCTATTTCTGGTTCCTAAACTTCCTGAGCCCGGAAAGGAGCATGAGGCGGCGAAGACGATTCTGAGCAAGTTTGCAAAGCGGGCGTATCGTCGGCCTGTGTCGGACGGAGAGGTGGAACGGCTGCTGGGGCTTGTGGACAAGGCACGCGCAGAGAAGGGAACCTTTCTGCAGGGCATCCAGCTTGCGATGCAGGCGGTCCTTTGCTCACCGCATTTTCTCTATCGTTGGGAGCTGGATCCCGGTGGGAAAAAAGCAGGCGAGGCAAGACCGCTGTCGGACTTCGAGCTAGCGTCACGTCTCTCCTACTTTCTTTGGAACAGCATGCCGGATGACGAACTGTTTGCGCTGGCAGAAAGCGGTCAGTTGCAGACGGGTGAAAACCTCCAGAAACAAATTAAACGCATGCTCAAGAGCGAACGGGCGAGGACGCTTTCCAGTAATTTTAGTCAGCAGTGGCTGCAAGTCCGGGACATTGGCGATATTTTGCACGATCCGATTGTCTTTCCGAAGCTCGACCCTGCGATCAAGTCGCAGATGGTTCATGAGACAGAGCTCTTCATGCGGGCGATTTTTGAGGAGGATCGCAGCGTGCTGGATATCGTCAGTAGTGACTTCACTTTTTTAAATGAAAAGCTGGCGCGCTTTTACGGGATCGAAAATGTGAAAGGCGATGAGTTCAGGAAAGTGAAGCTCCCCGCCGATTCACCGCGAGGGGGTGTGCTCACCCAGGGTAGTGTGTTGATGGCGACATCCTTTGGCACACGCACGTCACCGGTGGTTCGGGGCAAGTGGATCCTCGAGCAATTGCTCGGAACGCCACCACCGCCGCCGCCGCCAAACATCCCAAATCTACCTCCGCAAAACCCCATAAACCCAAGTGCGCCATTGCGTCAAAGACTGGCCGAACACACCACCCGCGAGGAATGCGCGAGCTGCCATCGGCGCATGGATCCGCTGGGTTTCGCGCTGGAAAACTTCGATGCGACTGGCGCGTGGCGGGAGCTGGACGGGAAATTCCCGATCGATGCGAGCGGCCGATTGCCGAACGGCACGGAGTTCAATGGACCGCGCGAACTCAAGGAGGTATTGAAAAACGGTAAAGCATTCCGCACAAACTTCGTTAAAAAGATGATGACTTACGCGCTAGGTAGAGGACTGACTCATGCAGATCACTGCGTAGTGCAGGATGTGTTGGCGCAGATGGAAAAGCAGGACAATCGGGCCTCGGCCATGATCACGGCCATCATTATGAGCGAACCGTTTCTGAAAAGAAAAACGGATGCAATTGCTGGAAATTAACCCACACTGAACCCTATGAATTTACCGCGCCGCACATTTCTCCGTGGACTCGGAACGGCCATTGCGCTTCCGATGCTCGAAGCGATGTTTCCGGCAATGCAGGCGGTTGCAGGAGTGGCGGGTGCGGGGAAGCAGCCTTTGCGAATGGCTTTTCTTTATGTGCCGAATGGCGCGCATATGCCGGATTGGACGCCTGCGGCCACGGGCTCGGATTTCGAGCTCCCGTATATTCTCGAGCCGTTGCAGCAGTTTAAAAGAAATATGACGGTTTTGAGCGGGCTTGCGCACGATAGGGGGAGAGGAAATGGAGATGGAGGAGGTGATCACGCGCGTTCGGCTGGAAGCTGGCTTACAGGAGTGCAGCCGCTAAAAAGTGAGCAGTCGCGAATTCGAGCCGGTGTTTCGGCGGATCAGGTTGCCGCTGCCGTGGCTGGCAAGCAGACACGTTTCGCTTCGATCGAACTCGGTTTGGAACCCGGTGCCCAGGCGGGTAAATGTGACAGCGGCTACAGTTGTGTGTATTCCAATAATATTTCCTGGCGCGACGAGTCGACGCCGATGACCCGTGAGATTAATCCACGTCTTGTTTTCGAGCGGCTTTTTGGAAACGGCGTTTCAAAAGAGGTGGGGGAAAATCAGGCGCGGCGTCTGCGCAACCGCAAGAGTGTTTTAGATTTTGTGATGGATGATGCCCAGTCGTTGGGATCGCAGGTGGGTGGGGCGGACCGGGGTAAGCTGGATGAATATTTGAGTGCGATCCGTGAGATCGAACAGCGCGTGGAAAGTGCGGAGCGTGCAAGTGCCGGGGCGAAAGTCCAGCTGGCGGAAGGCTTTGAGGTTCCCGAGGGTATTCCGGTGGATTACGAGGAGCATGCCCGGCTGATGTGCGACCTGCTTGTGCTCGCCTTTCAGTCCGATGTCACCCGTATCTCCACATTCATGCTTGGGAATGAGAGTTCCAACCACGCTTACCGCAATCTCAATATTACCGAGGGTCATCACTCGATCTCCCATCACCAGGGCGATCCCGCCAAACATGCACTGATTCGGGAAATCAACCGCTTTCACGTGCGCCAGTTTGCCTACCTGCTTGGGCGCTTGAAATCCATCCCAGAAGGTGACGGCACGCTACTCGACAATTCCATGATTGTTTACGGAAGCGGTCTTGCGGATGGAGACCGTCATGATCACAACGATCTACCGCTCATTCTCGCCGGCGGTGGCGGCGGAACGATTACACCGGGGCGTCACATCCGTTACCCGGATGAAACGCCAATGAGCAATTTGCTAGTCTCAATGCTGGAGCGCATGGGGTCGCCTGTGGACACTTTTGGTGACAGCACAGGATCATTGCGGGGATTGGATGCCTAGTCTGTTATGCTCATGGAATTGAGATTGCAGAGTTATGAAACCCAGAGGGTTTATGGGACCGTAACCGGGGGTAATCCCCCCGAACTAAAGTTTGAGAAGTATGCACGCCGGAGGTGTGCTGGAATGTTTTTTCCACCACCCCTCCGGGGTGAATTCGTAGCATTCTGTTCCCCGGGTGTTACCCGGGGCTACGGGCCGATAATCCCTCTGGGATTTTTCAGCACATAAAAGTGCGTCATTGTCTTTAACGCCCTGTTTCTTTTATCGTGAAGCCACTTTTTTGCAGCGTTACGGTATTTTTCATGACGCTCGTCTTGGGCGGCGCGCAGGAGGATTTGCGGAAGCAACTCGGGAGCGCCAATCGCGAGGTGCGACGTGAGGCGACGGTGGAAATCCGGAAAATGGGTGCGAAAGCAAAGCCGTATCTTTCAGAGCTGATCATTGCATTGGACGATCCTGATAAGCAGGTCTGGTACAACGCGATTGCAGCCATCAGCGCCATCGGTACGGATGCGGCCGAGGCAATTCCGGTATTGATCAAGGATATGGACAGTCGCAAAGAACGGGGCAAGCGGACGGCGGAATTGCGTCAGGCTGTCCATCGCAACGCCTATGCACTCGGTTGTATCGGTTCTGTTGCAGTGCCGTCCTTGATCGAAGCGCTACATTCCGAGGACGTGATAACGCGGCAAGGCGCGGCAAAGGCGCTCGAATATATAGGAGACAAAGCGCAGGAAGCCATCCCGGCACTTTACGAAAACCTTTCACATCCGCATGCTGAACTGAGGGCGGATGTCGTTAGCGCGCTAAGCGTGATCGCACTACAATCCACCGAAAAAATCATCGCCTTGTTGGATGCGGAAAAACTTCTGGAAAGACAGGGTGCGCTTCTCGTTCTTGGTAAAATGGGGAAAGCTGCGGAGGAGACAACTGGTCGTCTTTTTCAAATGACGGAAAGCGAGAAGGAGCCAGCGGTGCGGGCGAGCTTGTTGGAGACACTGGTTGCGATTCATGCAGACAGGGAGCGTGTTTATCCGCTGCTCATGAAAGGAGTTCAGGATGCGGACGCCGGGATCCGGCACGTTGCGGTGAATGGTCTCCTCATTGTGGATCCCGAAGGACGCCGTGCGCTTCCGGAGATCATCGTATTGTTGAAAAGCGAAGACCCGATTGCGCGACAGTTTGCGGCGTCTGTGGCTGGCAGTTATGGGGAGACCGCGGCTGAGGCTGTCCCGGCGCTCGTCGCCATTGCAAACGACAAGCCGGCGGACTCGCGATATGCGAGGGATGCGCTGGCAAAGATTGGTACAGCTGCAGCGCGCGAAATGATCCGAAGTGCCGGGCCGGGGGATACCGCGCAAATCACCAGAGAGCATTGGGTGATTGGTTGCATTGCGAAGATGGGTGCGGCGGCAACGCCCGAGCTTTTAAAGAGTTTAGAAAGCAAGGAGGCAACGATGCGTCTTGTTGCGGTGTTGGGATGCACTGCGATTAATGGGGAGGCCGCGCCTGCCATGGAAATGATTGTGCGCAGTTGTGCCGACACTGATGCTCGTGTTCGAGCAGCTGCTTTTGAGGCGCTTCCTGCAATCGAGGTGGATAGAGACCGCCTGTTACCGCTCATCGAAGTGGCTTTGGAAGATCCCGAACCATCGGTGCGAATCAGCGCCATGGCACAAATCTCCTATTTGAAAGAGGCAGGAAAACCGCTCGCTCCCTCATTGCTGGCGATGATGGGTGATTCCTCGCCAGAGCTTCGCAAGGCAGCTGTCCGCGCGATTAACTCCCAGATGGACGAGGCAATTCCGCAGCTTGTGAAAAGTCTGGATGACGAAACGCTGCGAGCCGACGCGATCGAATCGCTAGGCAGGTTTGGGACCCGGGCGCAACCCGCTGTTTCAAAACTGGTCGAAATATTACCCGGAGAGACCAGTGAAACGAGGAGGCGCATTATCACCACCATGTCGCTCACTGGTTCAGCAGATGTTGTCGCGGCGCTCGCAGGAGCGCTCAAGGATGAAGACGCCGGGTGTCGCGCGGCGGCAGTGTCGGCATATTTGAAAGTGGAAAAGGATGCGGCTGCAAAGATTTCGGTGACGTTGAGCATGCTGGACGACAGCGACATAAGTGTGCGGAGAGCCGCAGCGGATGCGCTCCCGCTGCTTGGGGATCGCGCGAAAGAAGCCACTTCGAAGCTGGTGAAGATGTTGCAGGTCGATACAGATCGTGAATTTGCCATCGAGACCATGCGCCGCATTTCCATGAGCTCCATTCCAGACCTGATCGAGATCCTGGAAAATCCAGATCCATCCGCCCGCCTCTTTGCTGTTCAGCGTTTAGGGCAGATCGGACCCACGGCTGGCGATGCTGCGGCTAGCTTAAAGACACTCGCTCAAGACGATAAACAGTCTGAAAAAATCCGGGGCGAAGCGCAGCACGCCCTGCGGAGAATCGGGCGGTAGCTGGGGTGGATTTTGGATTGGTGATTTTGGATTGCGGATTGGAGCCTACTTGGCGGGGTTGAAAACGGCATTGGAATGTCCACGAACCACACGAAGAGACACGAAATACAGGCGCATCAAAAGTTCGAGCTATCACCCTTGAGCGAGAAAAAAAGAAAGCCTATGTTATCTTTAATTCCCGGCCCTTACGTCTTTGCGCTGTTTCACAGCGCGGAGAGCGAAGACCGGAATGGAGAGCAGGACTTGCATCACGGATATTTGTCCCCCTCACTCATCCACACGGTCTTAGACATCTTCTTTTCCTCGGGATAGTTCTTGTAAACGGCAGCGCACCATAAAAACCTCCTGGCGTTCCATGCTGATCGTGTCGGGATCAATGCAGGCTACGGACGCTTTCTTTCCCTTGATGCTTCGGGCTTGTTTGGTAAGTGCGTCCCAGGCGTCCTGATCGCCTCCACTCGCGCTATCCTTGCGTGCAATGACAATGATTCCGCGATCCATCACCGATTCTGTCCAGCGGTCCTCCTTGGTGTTCACAGCGCGGCACTTGCCGGAAACGATGAGGAGAATCTTGTTCTGGGTGGTCTCGACATGATGAACCTCGCCGACGACCGCAAAGTCGTATCCGGCGTGAGCAGTCGCTGAGAAGATGAGAAAGTAGAGAAGCGTGCGGAGGTTCATGTGAGTGTGTTAAGGCATGAAAGGCTTGGTTATTTATCCGAAGTAGTTCAGTCAATGGGCGTGCGATACATCGTATTGAGCTCCGGAATAAAGAGATAATTCTTAAATAAGGATTGGTTACTGAAATAAACGAGACTTGCTCGCTCCGTATCCGCTCAATGTTTCCAGGCTCTTTCCAGTTCCGAATAGATCAGATGGGAAACACCCCGTTTGGTAAACAAAGCTTCGGTCTTGCTTAACAGCTCAGGCGTTAAAATGGATAGATGCTCGTAAACCGCACTCTGGATTAAGGCAGTGAGCCGCTCAGAGATTTTCTCCCGATATCGTTCCATCCCTAGGAGGTTCCAACAGGCGAGGGGTTGCAAAGGAAAACCAATGCTTGAAACAGCAGTGGGATCCTCTTTGTGCGTGGAAACGATTTCTTCAAGGAGCATCTTCGCTTCATCGGCATTGAGACTGATTGCCTTTTCCCAGAGCTTCTGTGCTATATTGTCCTTTCCGGGAAGAAGGACGGGTGAATAGAAACGATTTACTCCCTGAGGAAGCACTAGAGATCTTTCCAAGACTCTCAACACGGTCTCCTTCGCCTTTTCAGAAATCATCTAATTACTCGCTTGCAGGCCCCATATTCCCAACCCAGCCAGCAATAAGAGAAGAAAGATAAATAGCAGCAAATGCCACCACGACAAACCGCTAAAGCGTTTTGTGGAGGAAGATTTGCGGCGGGGGTTGCGTGACATTACGAAAGAAAATAGACGCCGGACCATCTTCAGTTGTCACATTTTGGTCATTTCCACGATGGAAATCCCGCTACGATCCTTCTGTGGAAAGAGTCAGGCGCATTTGTGTGGAGCACGGATTGGAGCGAGCGCTTGAGCCGAAGGATCCGGAGCGTAAATTTATACGCAAACTCGACGGCAAAGGTGAGGGTCAATTCATTGCCTTGTGTTGAGGAGAGGTCCCGGAAGGTTCTGCGAGATGGACCTTGCGGCTGCTCGCGGAGCGGTTGGTGGAGTTGGAGGTGGTCGACTCCATTAGCAATGAGTCGGTGCGCCGGACTTTAAAAAAATAAAATGAACTTAAACCATGGCGAAAAAAACAATGGGTGATCGCCCCAACCAGGAGTGCTGAGTTTGTCGCGGCGATGGAAGACGTGCTGGAAGTTTATGCTCGTCCGGTTGATCCCAAGCGTCCGTTGAGCTGTCTGGATGAATGCACAAAGCAGCTCACTCGCGAGGTACGCCCGTTTCAACCATACTCGCCGGGACGACCTGCCCGTGAGGATTGCGAATACGAACGCAATGGGGTTGCGACCATTTTTTGCGTATTTGCACCACTCCTGGGATGGCGTCAAATCGAAGAGCGGGAACGTAAAACTCGTCGCGATTATGCGGAGGTGTTGAGCAAACTCTGCGACGAGTAATTTACCGATGCTGAGCGCATCATCATTGTACAAGACAACCCCATCAAAAAAATCCATTGGCAGTTCACCTCTCCAGGCGCCCGCAAAAAAAATTAATTAAACTCTACCCATCAATCCTCGCGTGACACGGTAATAGGACTTCGAGGATGAAATCCGCATAGCACGCCAATACGCATCAATCCTTTGCGTTTAGGTAATACGGTAGGATTGAGAATGATCATGCGATTCGGCTCCCTTGCCTTGCTTTAATGCTTCAGTGAGAAAGTTCAGCACGCGTTTGCTGAAAAAGAAGGATGAAATACCACAGATTAAACCACTGACCCGTTGCGTTGGATAAGCTCGTGTAGAGTGATTCGTTGTGAAGCTGTCCACTCAAAAACATACGATGGAATGGAAATCGCCTGAATCTTTTTTTATCAGTTTTATAGAGGTAAACCCTATTATTGAATGGTTGCCTCACAAGGACTCGAACCTTGACAAGCAGATTCAGAATCTGCTGTGCTACCATTACACCATGAGGCATCAGGGGCCGGGGAACTTATTTTCCCGGAGGCCTTTGTAAATCTATTTTTCGGGTTCTTCGTCTTTAGAAATCGCCTCGTCTGTGGAAACCGGAGTGGCAACAAGCGAGTCCACATAGCGCTTGTTGGTTTTACGGAGACGTTCGCCAATGACGCGAACGATTCCCTGTAGAAATTTAAATGCAGCACGCGGGAAGACTCCTGCGAGTGCGTTGAGTGTGGCTTCGCTGACTTTGAGGAGCGTGCATTCGCTGAGAGCCTGGACATCTGCACTGCGTGGCAGGTGATCCCACAGCGACAACTCGCCGAACACCTCACCTGGCCCCAGTGTGGCGAGTTCGATGAAATCGCCATTCTTCCGCTGAACCACCCAGAGCTTGCCTTCCACTACATAGAACATTGAGCGCCCTTCCTCTCCCTGGCGCACAATCAGTTCGCCGGGGTTGTAAATTGTGGGATCTGCCAGATTCAAAAACTCTTCCAATTCACTGTCTGTAAAATCGTTAAAAAGCGGGATTGCTTTTAACTTTTCGTGAATTGGATGGCGGTTGCTCATGGTGGATTGAGGGTAAAGGGCAGTTTCTTAAGCGGAATCTGTGCAATTTACAAACTGAGAATCAGAAAAGAAGCAAGAAGTCCTGACGGAAGTCCCCTTGGTTGTCTCCATGCTCGAAAAGATGATCGCCCGGAAATGGCAGGACTTGCCTTGCTAAAAGTGGCGCTGCGCTGCAAGACGTAGAGGGTCGTTTTTAATTTTCACATTTCCATGAAGCTACGTTTTTTTGCGCTCTTTTTTTTGATGAATGCCGGTTTTTCCGGATTGCAGGCAGATACACTGATAGAGGTGTCCGCTAAGTTTGCCGATGTGCCTGTCGGAACTAAAGTCCCGTCATCTCCCGCGCAACTGGCTAAAAACAAAAAGATCAATCTTCTCGCAGCAACGCCGGTGACCGTCTCGAATGGATCGCGTGCAAGGATCGAGGTGAATCAACCAGTGACCACAGCGAACGGAGCCACGCTATCATTGGGAGTCACTTTGGATGTGGTCGCGGTGGTGGGTGAAAGCGGCAATATCTCATTTACTGGTTCCGCACTGGATCGCGCCCGGGCCATGAGCGGCCAGGAATCCACTGAGACGCTTTCCACGATGGAGTTTGCAACGCGCGAGGTTTACTTTCAGGGATTAGCCACCAGTGGGGAAAATGTGCTGATCCAAACCGCCCCGATTGAATCGGCTGTGAAAGGCTCCAAAAACAGCGCCCGCCAGCTGGTGATTTATCTATCTCTCACCAAAAAGATTGTTGCCGCCCCCAAATCGACGCCGAAGAAAGACACCAAGACCACAACGAAATCGACGAGTAAAAGCAGTAAAACCTCGTCCAAGAAAACGAAGCGCTAATCGAGCCTGCTCCGAATTTTCGCCTTGTATAAAAACCTGACTTTTCACTCGTAAGGATTCGTTTCCCTCGAAATGCTCCACGGCCATGCGATTTATTGAGACGGTCTATCAAAAGCTGACGCGTCATCCCAAACGGATAGTTTTTCCCGAGGGAACGGTTCCGAGCGTCCTGCGCGCGGCACGCCGTTTTGCCAAGATGGGATTGGGAACGCCCATTTTGCTAGGGAATCGTGCCGAGGTAGAAAAAGTAGCGCTTGAGGAAAAGATCGATCTTACGCGTATAGGCATCGTGGAGCCTGCGAATAGTTCGGAGATGGAAAATTTCATCCCTCGTCTGGAACGCCTCAATCGTTATCGCGACATCGGAAAGGATCAGGCCCGACAGACACTGCTTAATCCCAACTATTTCGCGGCGATGATGGTGCAGCATAATCTGGTCGATGGGCTTGTCGTCGGCGCGGGCATGACGCCCAGTAATACGCTCCGTCCGCTTATCCAGCTCATCAAGCCGCTTCCCGGCGTCGCCAGCATTTCTAGCTGCCTCATGCTGGATCTCAGCAACAAGCGTTACGGTGAGCGCGGCGTTTTGTTTTTCGCGGATTGCGCGGTAATTCCTGAACCGACAGTCGAGCAGCTTGCGAGTATCGCGGTGGAGACGGCGCGTGTCTGCAGGCAGCTCACCGGTAACAAACCGCGTGTGGCGATGCTGAGCTATTCTAACAAAGGTGGCTCGCATCATCCCATGGTGCAAAAAATGGCGGCCGCCACGGCGCTCGCACGTCAGCGTGCGACGGAGCAAGGTGTGGAGCTGGAGATTGATGGTGAAATGCAGGCTGACACCGCAATCGTGCCTGATCTCGCAGCCATCAAGGCAAGCGATTCGCTGGTTGCTGGCCGCGCTAATGTCCTCATTTTCCCCGATCTCAACAGCGCCAACATTGCTTCCAAGCTCGTAAAATACCTCGGTGGAGCGGACGCTTATGGACAGCTTCTAATCGGTCCCTCCAAGCCATGCGCAGATCTTTCGCGAGGAGCGTCAGACGAGGAAATTGTCGGCGTGGCAGCGGTCGTGGGCGTGCAGGCGATTGCTTATCGCACGCTTTATCCCGACACGGGTGATCCAGTTCCTGTCGCATGAACAGTATCACGCCACGGTTGTTTTTTGCGGCGACGCAACAGAACGACGGCAAGACGACCGTTTCGCTTGGAGCGTTCGGGGCATTGCGCAAGACCATGGGACGCATTGGATTCATTAAGCCGGTTGGCCAGCGCTTTGTGGATGTGGATGGTCACAAGATTGATGAGGACACCGTATTGATCGACACCACTTATGGAATTTACGCACCACTGGAAGCGATCAGCCCCATCGCTGTGGAGCCAGATTTTACGCGGCGATTTATTCAGCAGGCGAATACTGATATGCTCGTAAAGCGCATTCAGAATTCATTCGATCGCGCAGCGTGGGAAAAAGATTTCGTAATTATCGAAGGAACCGGACACGCCGGTGTGGGAAGTGTGTTCGATCTCTCCAATGCGCGTGTGGCGCGGCTACTGGGAGCAAAGGCGATTTTGGTTACACAAGGTGGAATCGGTAGGCCGATTGATGAAGTGGCGCTCAATATGGCCGTTTTTGAAAAGGAAGGCGTCGAGCTGATCGGAGTCATCATGAACAAGATTATTCCTGAGAAATTTGATCACGTGGTGGATTTTGCGCGGAAGGGGTTTAAGCGGCTTGGGATTGATTTAATCGGTACGATCCCGGCAGATCCCGTGCTGTCCCATCCCACGCTGGGTCAGGTTTGCCGTGCGGTGAATGGACTTTTCATCAATGCGAAACACAGTGCACGACGTCTGGTCCGCAGTGTCGTAATCGGTGCGATGAATACCGGACACTTGTTGGCGCACTTCAAGCCGGGTGCACTCATCATTACTCCCGGTGATCGTGAGGATGTGGTGCTGGCGGCGATTTCTATGGTGGGTCAGCACAGCCGCTCGCTTGCGGGGCTGGTGTTGAGCGGTGATTTGCATCCACACGAGAGCGTGATGAAGCTTCTGCACGAAAGTGAAGTGCCCTGCATCACCTCGCCGATGGATAGCTACGCGGTGGCGAGCCGTATTCATTCCATGACTGTGAAGACGCTTCCAGGCGATCACGAGAAGATCGAACGCATTCAGTCGCTCATTGAAAAGAACGTGGAGATAGACCGGATTGTGGCGAAGCTTTAGTCAGCGTTCCACGGCGGTTACGAGCGTCATTCCCGGCACCTGTCCGAGATTATATTTTTCTTCCACGTGTTCGATGACGACATTCTCGATTTCTACGGGCCGATAAGAAAAATAGGTGCTCTACTTTTCAAAAGTCTCCACGCGCAGCATTTGAGGTTCGGATTTCACGACCGGTAATGCGGCGATCTGCTTCAAGGCAGCGCTCATCTGCCCGTTGCTTGCATAATGAATCATGAGAATAATCGGCACGCTTTCGTCTCCATGGGCATCGGGCTGAAACATGGAGCTGATACCTATGCCATTTTCACCGAGAATACCCGCGACCTGGGCGAGCACGCCGGGTTTGTCCACGACTGGAATACGCAGGTAATATTCGCAAACGACGTTTTCAATCGGCTGACATGCACCGTAAAGCCCATGAGGGATGAAGCCGGGATTTTTACGCGGGCTTTCCAAGGCGATTGCCGCTTCTGCGATGTCTGCAATGACGGCGCTTGCTGTGGGATCCTGTCCGGCACCGCGTCCATAAAACAACGACTGCCCGACAACATCACCTTGAACTAGCATGGCATTGTAAACGCCATTGACGCTAGCGAGCACATGCCCCTGAGGAATGAGCGTGGGATGCACTCGAACTTCGATGCCGCCGGTGTCGTCAGCCCGGATGATCCCGAGGAGCTTGATGCGATAGCCGAGCATGTTTGCATAGCGGATGTCTTCAGCGGTTACTTTCTCCACACCTTCGACATGCACTTTGTCCACACCAGGCCAGTATCCATAGCTTAAAGCGGAAAGGATGATCGCCTTATGTCCTGCGTCCCAGCCGTTGACGTCGAGTGTTGGATCGGCTTCCGCGTAGCCCTGCTCCTGGGCCTCGGTAAGCGCCTCCTGGTAGTCGAGACCCTGTTCGGTCATGCGGGTCAAAATGTAATTGGTCGTTCCATTGATAATGCAATGGATGCTACGGATATGATTTCCGATAAACGCCTCGCGCAGGCTTTTGATGATCGGGATGCCGCCACCGACGGCTGCTTCGAAGAAGACGGGAACCTGATGTTTTGTGGCAGCTGCGAAAATTTCGGGTCCATGTTCAGCCAGGAGCGCCTTGTTGCCAGTAACCACGATCTTCTTCCGCTCGATAGCTCCCAGCATTAACTGGAGCGCTTCCTCCTTGCCTCCCATGAGTTCCACGATGATCTGGATGTCATCGTCCTCCAGTAAATCCTTCCAGTTGGAAGTGAGCATTGCAGCCGGGCATGGAAAGGAACGTGCCTTGGTGACATCGCGCACTGCAACACGCCGGACAGCCAGTTCGAGGCCGAGGCGTTCTGAAAGCAAAATGCGGTTTTGCGACAGGTGCTTAAAAACACCTGCGCCTACAGTGCCCATGCCGGCGAGACCAATGCCAATTTGTTTCATATTGAGGGCGCGGACTATCCGCAGGCACGCACCTGCGGGCAAGCGGTTTTCTATTCAAAACAAGATTGGAGCTTAGCCGGAGATCAAAAACCGAAGACGCCCGTTTACTTTGCCGCTTCTGCTTTGCCATCGCGCACACGGGCGGAGAAGTCCGGATCATCATTGGCAGCCTTTGCGTGTTCATTAATATGCGCGCGTTTTTTTAGTTCTGCAAACGGCGGTTCGCCCTCAATCTCTCCACGTTCAAAAAGCATCGCGTCCACTTTTCCGTTGGCGAGCATGCGCCAGTCCCAAGCTGCACGTTTGGACGGATCGTGCTGGTTGCGGATACTCGTGGAGCAGTTGTGGGTAATCGCATTGTACCAGCGCGCTTTACTATCCAGTTCGTTGATTTGTTTCACGTATTCCAGAAAACGTGAACGCGCTTTTTCTGGAGTGACATTCAAGTGGTAAAGGTAAACGTCCTCGCCTTTCCGATAGTTGGTGCGCACCCTCACAACGTCTCTTTCATCGGCAGCGATGTAGATGAGTTCGAACTGGCGGTAGAGGCCTCCTATCGCGGAATATTCCTGTCCTTGCTGCGGCCTGGTTTCGATGCTGAGGCAGATGCGCCCATCTTCGCCGAAGTTAAACGACATAAGCGGGTGGGCCACGTAAGGCGAGCCCCAGTAGCAAAGAAACATGTCGATGCCCTCAAGTTTTGAAAGGTTGTAACTGCGGGTGTCGTAATGTGGCGTGAAATCCGTCTCGGTGCGGTATTCGAAATTACGAATGTTATACAGAGTTACCCGGTCTCCCTCGATTTCTACGCGAGGGAGAAGCGCGACTTCGGGTTTCCAGTTGCGATTTAATTTCGGCATTAGCGAGAGCCAGCCGCTGAGAATGAGCGCGAAAGCGAGCGCGGTAATCAGTCTGGCCTTCCAATGTGGCCGGATGAAAAACCAACCCGCAATCGCTCCGAGTCCCCAAAGCACTGCCGCAGTATTACGCAGCCATACGGGTGCGGGTAGATCGAATGATAGCGCGCCTGCCGCCCAGAGCATCGCGATGATCGCGACAAGATGTGCGATAAAAAGCAGGCACCAGCGGATGAAACGCAGTGCGATCATTGAGTCCTCCTTTGTGATTTGGTGAATGGTGCTGAAAGGTAGGAGACAATGGGATTCATATGAGTGCTGTGTCTTTCTTTAACAGCGCGAGCGCTTCTGCAAACCTTGTAATGTATGCGACTTCACGCCGGTTATTGAAGAAAGCTTCGTGATTTCTGTCCGGGATGTTGTTAAACGTTTCAGCTCGCGATGGCATTTTTCTATCACCACTATTATTTTCTCGCGGAAGGCGGGCTGCTTTACGCTTACGATAAATCCACGCTGCCCGGCAAAATGGTCCTTTTCGCGCTCTTCGCAGCGTCGGTTTTATCGTGGACGGTCATGATTACCAAGATCCGGCTTTTCAACCGGATCAAACAACGGCGACTGGATTTCCTAGAGGCGTTTCGCAGTGATCGTCAGCCGCTGAGTTTGTATGAGGCCGGAGCGCTTTTTTCCGGAGCGCCAGTGTTTTATGTGTATCAGGCGGGATGTCGGGAGCTGTGTTATCAGATGCTTGGCTCCAGCGAGGTGGACGAGACATTTGCCGGGCGTCTGGAAAGTGCACCGAAGATTTCTCCGACGCAGATGCGGATGGTGCAGACAGCAATGGAGCGGGCCATTGGAGAAAGCGCCCTCAAGCTCGAGTCGCAAATGGTTTTGCTTTCGACGGCAATCAGCGGCGCGCCATTTCTCGGGCTGCTCGGCACGGTGTGGGGAGTGATGGAAACATTTGGTGATGTCGCGCTGGCTGGAAGAGCTACGCTCACCGCGATGGCGCCCGGCGTTTCTGCGGCGCTCATAACCACCATCACGGGCTTGCTTGTGGCGATCCCGGCGATGTTTGGCTACAATTGGCTCATCACTACGCTGCGCGGTGTTGTTGTGGAGCTGGATAATTTCGGTGCGGAACTTTCCAGCGCGATCGAGCACAAATACGTGGATCACGGCGAACGTCAACGGAGGACGATCTGATGCGGCGATTTTCCGAGCGCCCGCAGTTGCAAACACTCAGCGAGTTGAATGTCACTCCACTGCTCGATCTCGCGTTTGTGCTGCTCATTATTTTCATGATCACGACGCCGCTCATGGAAAATAGCACCGACCTCGTTTTGCCGAGCGGTGACACCGCGAAGACCGTGGTAAATCCCGACCTCGTGCAATCCATCTCCATTCATGCGGATGACCGTATTACGCTGGAAACGGAAGACGTAACGCTCGCGGAATTGGAAAAGCGTCTCGCGCTACTGAAAGCCGGGAAGCCTGAACTCGCGATCGTGATTCGTTCACACAAAGCCATTTCTGTTCAACGTCTCAGTGAAGTGATGGATGCGTCAAAACGGGCGGGGGTTACCAAGCTTGGATTTGTCACGAGCCCGGGTGGCAATCTCTGATGCCTTATGTCAGCCCCGGAGAATTTCATCGACAGCGAAGCAGATGCTTTGTCGGGTGGATTTTCTGATGAACGGGAGCCGGACTTCAAGAGCACGCTGTTCGTGATTTTCACCGTGCACATCGCCGTGATCTCGTTCGTCACATTTTTTGAGGGAGACAAAAAGCAATCACCCGCGCCGCTGGAACAAATTACCTGGATGGATGCAGACGCTCTCATGGCTGCTGCCTCCGCTCCATTGCCAGAGCCGGAGATCGCGCCTGAGCCAGTGGCCGACACGGAACCAATGGTTGTGCCCGATTCGCCGTCGCCTCCATATCCTGAACCGGAGCCTGAACCGGAGCCGGAGCCGAAAGCAGAGCCTGTAATCACGCCCAAACCAAAACCTGAGCCCGAGAAGCCAAAGGACGAGCCGAAGCCCGATAAACCCAAACCGCCAAAGCCAAAGCCGGTCACCAAGCCATTTGTTGCAGAGCGCAAACTCACACCGAAGCCCAAGCCCGACCCGAAACCAAAGCAGGGCAGCACAAAAACGAAAACCAAAGTGAAGCCAGAGACGGTAGATAAGAAGCCAGCGCTCGTTGCGTCCAATAACACTGCGACAGGAAAAGAAGGCACCGCACAGACAGCAGGAAATTCCATTAGCGGAGGCAAGCCGGGCGGGATCAGTCAGTCCGAACTCAGTAGCTATTTTCGGAGTGTAGGAGAGAAGTTTCGGGCGGTTTGGGATGAGCCGGTTTCTGTTATTAGAACCGGACACAACCTCGTCGCCTATGTGCGGATTCGGGTGAAAGCCGATGGCTCAGTGGAATCTGCGACACTGAATGGCAGTAGCGGCTCTCGCGAGATGGACGATAGCGTGAGGGCGGCATTCCCTGCTTTTAAAAGTGTGCCTCCTCCTCCTGCGGCTTTGCTTAAAAGTAATGGCTGTATGGAAGAGACCATGGAGATTAAATTAGGGCTGTAAGAAGTCACTCCTCAGGGAAAACGTCGGATATTTTTACATTAATCGCATTTAAGGACTATTTATCCTAAATTCATGAATGGGATCCGCGAAACACGCAGAACACGCGGAAAGAAAACAATTTAGAGCCAGGGTGCAACGCACCGATTGGGTGAACGACCATCTTATCAGAAGTGCCTTTGTTTCCGCGTGATCGGTGAAGGTATGAAGTCAGCAGTCATCGGCGCTGGGCAGACCGCGAGGTTTGGTCCAATGCCTCCTCGGAACCTGTGAGTGCATTGCAACACGCACGGGTGGCCGAAGGTCCAAGAGATTCGAGAAACACGCTGAGCTCACTGCTCCATTTCTGTGAATGAATCCTGACGGAAAGCACCATCGTGGGGCGCAAGACCCCGAATGCCTGACTGTAACCTTCTGTCGGTTGGACCC
>Ga0209181_10000899_pt1 | contig 53531 bp, 49 predicted proteins | sample MAT05_FD_187208 | JGI IMG/M metagenome (GOLD analysis project Ga0209181, IMG submission 187208) | Freshwater microbial communities from Lake Fryxell liftoff mats and glacier meltwater in Antarctica - MAT-05 (SPAdes) (version 2) | ecosystem: Environmental > Aquatic > Freshwater > Ice > Liftoff... | reverse complement strand
ATCACCAGCAGCGTAAGCGACTCACTGGCCATGTGCCCGGAGTACAAGGTGGTGAGTTGCCGGATCCGGAAGGCGAAAAAGGCGCATTTGCGGAAGGCGGGGGAGGTGGTGGTGAAGGTCAAAGCCTAGCCATGATCCTCCGAGCAAGCTTAACAGTCTTTGGTGTCAGTGTGTGTTGCGCTGCCTTTTCACAGGCTGGCATCTGGACCTGGGTTAGTGGGGATACGACCCATCAACAGGAACCCGTGAAGGGTACTCCGGGAATTCCGGACAGCCTGAATCGTCCCCTTGGCAGTTATGAAGGCGCGCGGTGGACGGGGAAGGATGGTCGATTCTGGTATTTCGAATCAGGCTACCTATCAACCTTGAACGGGTCAGGTTGGGGGGCAGAGCTTTGGCGGTACGACCCGGAGCTGGAACAATGGGCTTGGGTGAAAGGGCCAGACGTTCCTAATTACACAGGCCACTATGGTGTGCAAGGTGTTGAGGATCCGGACAACCTACCGCCTGCCCGTGGCTTTGGGGCCGCAGCTTGGGCTGATACGACTGGAAACCTTTGGCTATTCGGTGGCGCAGCATACATCAACGATTGGCAATACTATGCCGACCTATGGCGCTTTGACCCAAGTACCGAGAACTGGACATGGATCAATGGCTACCAGCAATCCGGTCAGGCGCCGATGCATGGAATACAAGGTGTACCTGACGCCGCCAATCATCCTGGTTCTCGTAATGAAATGATCGCTACATGGACGGATCACGAGAACAACCTCTGGCTGTTCGGAGGGCAGGCATTCAACAACGGACCAGTGATCGCCGGTGATCTATGGCGGTACTCCATTGCCGAGAACTTGTGGACATGGATGAAGGGGCCATCTTCATTCGGGTCTCTTGGGAGCTATGGAGTGCAAGGAGTCGAAGACCCCTTGAACGATCCGGGGGCTCGGTGGGCGGCCACCACTTGGACCGACAAGGCGGGTGACCTTTGGCTGTTCGGAGGAAGACGGACGAACAACTGGTACGACAATCTGAACGACCTGTGGCGCTATCGAACCTCCACGAACAACTGGACTTGGATGAATGGCACACCGGGGATTGTATCGGATACCGGAGCTATGGGCAATCTGTGTGAAGAGGATTTGTTGTTCTCCCCATCGAGTCGCTTTGAATGCTCGGCGCACTGGACGGACAGCTACGGTGCCTTGTGGCTTTGGGGTGGAAGGACAGGCGCGTTGGTTCAGAGTGAATCGTTCTTGAATGACTTGTGGAAATACGATGTGGAGACCAACACTTGGGCGATAATAGGACCGGAGCAGCCGGCCGATGCCGTTGGCTACTTCGGTCAAAAGGGCATCCCGGACCCTTGCAACAGGCCATATGGTGCTATGGGCAACATGGGCTGGTACCGAGCAGAGACAAACTCCATTTACCTCTTTGGAGGACAGCAGTTCAGACCCGAACTACCCAGTAGTGCAGCTACAAGGAGCCTTATGTGGCGCATGGAACTGGATACGAACTGCATCGCCTACCCATGCCCCTATATCTGCGATGGGTTGGACATCAGCGTGAACATTACGAGTGGAAGTAGCGGACAGCCTTTAGGAGTTGCAACCGTTAACGTAGCACAGGGGTATGGACCATTCACCTCAACCGTAGATGGACAAGCATTCGCTCCATGGGATACTTTGACAGGTCTTAGTTCAGGTACATATGAGCTGATCGTTACGGATGCATTCGGTTGTTCCGAAACCACCTCCATTACCATTCATTCGTTAGTTGATGGGGACAACGACGGCATCGTCGTATACCAAGAAGGAGCAACCCTTGTCATCAATGTCCTAACAAAGCCTGTCCGGCTCATGATGTTCGATGCGATCGGAAGACTGGTAATGGAGCGACAGTTTGAAATAGGGGTCAGCACCGTGGATGTTTCAACCTTCGCTCAAGGGATATATTGCATCAGACGGGACAGTGTCCGCCCAGCGTTGAAACTCTTTATCCAATAGGCATCCTCAGCAGCACCTTCCACTTCCCGGAAATGATGCTGAACCTGATAAAGCAGCGGGGATTAAGTTTCAACGCCTGACCTATGCTTCTCTATCTAGACACCTCGGTCTTTGGCGGATACTACGAACCGGAGTTCGAGGAATGGACCGTGCCTCTCTTTCGTCGGCTGGAACAGGGCAAGCACCGGCTGCTCTTCTCCGACATCCTCGAGGATGAACTCATCGAAGCACCGCGTCCGTCAGTTAGCGCTGGACAGCACCGCGCGGAACACCAGGCGAATAAAGATGGATCAAGCATCCTTGGACCTGGCCTTGCTCTACCTCAAAGAGAAGGTGGTCGGAAGGACCAGCTTCAACGATTGCAGACACATCGCCTTGGCCACGTTGCATGGAGCCGACGTTCTGGTCAGCTGGAATTTCAAGCACATCGTGAACGTGCAAAGAATACTCGGCTACAATGCCATCAACGCAAGGCTTGGGCATCGTACCTTGGACTTTCGAAGTCCACGAGAGATCATAGGCCAATGAGCAAGCAGAACATCATGAAGCAGCTTCGCGATATCCGCGAGAAGGTCAGCTTGGATACCGTGGACATGAGCCTTGAAGAACTCCAGGCCTACTTGAAAGCCAGGGGTTCGCTGCTGGACAGCATGCCCGCTCGCCCGGCGAAGCGACGTGCCGGGCCTGCAGTGCGCCGCCGCCCTAAGGCCAAGGCATGAAAGCGGTGACCAAACCGAAGAAGATCTTCGACACGAACAAGATGGTGTGCGACATTCGCGATGCCCACTATCGGCGCGACAACGACCCGAACTTCGATCCGGCCGAACTGAAGCGCATCAAAGCCAAGTGGACCAAGTTGCTCGATGAGCAGTTGAAGGCGAAGGCCGCCTCCGCCAAGGCTCCGGCGGGCCGAAGAAAGGCGGCAGCATGAACTCGGAAATGACGCTGATCCTGATCACCAGCAGCGTGAGCGATTCACTGGCGATGTGCCCGGAGTATAAGGTGGTGAGCTGTAGGATCAGGAAGGCGAGGAAGACGCATTTGCGGGAGGCGGGGGAAGTGGTGGAGAAGCTGTGAGCGCTATGCCCCCATCCAAGCCATCAACGCCTCTGCTTTGATGCGGTGAGCGGCGATGTGGAAATTGTGAACTCAGCAGCCAAGGCGAAGAAGACGGCGCAGGGGATCGATCAGTGGTTGAAGAGGTGATCACCTCCGCATCAACCGGAACGCACCACCCCCCATCCTCGCTGATCGCCAGATCAAACCACACGAACGCGAAGCTTTAGAGGATGTGTACCTTGTCATGCCCCTCATTCAACTGGCATTGGCTAAGCCGACATCCTGAACGAGTTGGCTGACGCTCTCTTACCCTACAACGCCTTCCCCGTAAATGATCACGTCGTCCAGCTCGCTGACGCAGCCCGCATCAGCGAAGTGCGCCATCGAGTGCTCACTCTCCATGTCCAACTTCGCCCTGCATGTTCAGGCTACTTGCCATCAATGTACCCGCCTCCCTATTCTGGTTTCCAGCGCGCGATCGGCGAGAATAGCCCTCTTACGACCAGCCCAACGGGCGTTAACACTTTAGGGCCATGCCCTAAGTGGCCACGGTAACGAAGGCGATGCGTGCCATCACACCTGCGGCTTCAGATCGTACACCTTGCGGATGGACATGAATTCCTTCTCCATGTCCAGGCCAAGGTCCTTCAACTGGCCGTTGCGCACATCGAACACCCAGCCGTGGATCATGGGCAACTGCTCCTTGTACCACCGCTTCTGCACGTGGTCCAGCTTGATCACGTTCATGCACTGCTCCAGCACGTTGAGTTCAACCAAGCGGTCGAAGCGGGCGCGATCATCGGTGATGCCGTCGAGCTCGGACATGTGTAGGCGATACACATCACGGAGGGTCTGAAGCCAGTTGTTCAGCTGGCCCATGTCGCTGGGCTCCAGTGCGGCCTTCACCCCGCCGCAGTTGTAATGGCCGCAGATGATGATGTGCTTTACCTTCAGGTGCTCCACTGCGTACTGCACCACGGCGTTGACGTTGCCATCCAACGGCACCACTTGGTTGGCGATGTTGCGGTGGATGAAGACCTGGCCGGGCTCCAGGCCCATGAGGTCCTCGGCCGTCACGCGGCTGTCGCTGCAACCGATGTACAGGAATTCCGGGTGCTGGCCTTGGGCGAGCTTCTCGAAATAAGCCGGGTCTACGGCCAGCTTCGAGGCCACCCAGGCTTTGTTGTTCTCGAAGACCTTGGCGTACAGGTCCATGGTCAGTTCAATGTGGCGGTGAGGGTAATGGGCACGGCCTTCAGCGCTTGGCTGATGGGGCACTTGGACTTGGCCTCCTCCGCGCAGGTATCGAACTCTTCTTGGCTGATCCCGGGAACCTTGGCTTGGAGATCGAGGTGGATGCCCACGATACCGGTGCCGCCATCAATGGGGCCCATCTGCACGGCAGCTGTGCAAACCAGTCCGTCCGGGGTATGGCCACCGTTGCCCAGCACGAAGCTCAGCTTCATGGTGAAACAGCTGGCGTGGGCTGCGGCGATCAGTTCCTCGGGGTTCGTGCCTGCCTTACCGTCCTCACTCACGAAGCGGGTTAGGAAAGAATGGGGGGTATTATTGAGGACGCCGCTCGTGGTGGTGACGTGTCCGGATCCTTCTTTGCCGGTGCCACTCCAGGTGGCGGTGGCTTTGCGGGTGATGGCCATTGATGTTGGGGGTGTTCCTGTTGGGTTGCGAAGGTAACGGTACACGGGTCGCTCACCTCCGCATCAACCGGAACGCGACCCCTCTCCCCATCTTCGATGATCGCCAGATCGATCCAAACCAGCGCAAAGGATTCCAGGATGTGCACCTTGTCATCGCCGCTCATGTCGATCACATCCGCGAAGCCGACGTCCTTCACTAACTGACCCACGTGCTCTTTGGCCGCTGCGCTCCGCGAGTTGGAGAAGCACGGAAGGGGCACGCGGAACGTCCGTGTCGCGCTATTCTCTTTGAGCCTGATCACCATGTCCCCCACTGTGCCAAGTGCATCCGCGCCATCGACCGTTCACACAGGCACATAGGGCGGTTGCGGTTGTGACCAAACCAAGGCGAACGGCCCGAACATCGCTCTGGCCATCAACGGGGACCACACTTTCCATTACATTAATAGCACCAGCCCGAAGAATTCGGTGGACGTGGAAGGAACATGGGACCTTGCGGGCAATCTCATCTCCTGGAAAGCCTTGCTTCAGATGGAAGCATTTTCGAGAAGTGGACCTTGGACAAGAACACCAACTGCCTCCGTTCACGGAAAGGGGTCTTGTTCACGCGCCTTTGCAATTTGAAGGATTGCGATCGGTGAGCGGACCCAAGGCCGGTGGCGTCTTCTCACCGCAATGGTCCCCATCCTCCCTTGACAGTCCATATTCATACCCTCCTGCCGTGCAACCCCGCAGGTCCATTCTCTCCACTCGGGCCACATCGGTCATGGCCAAGGCCGCGAGCGCACAACCACGCTTGATCCCCGCAGCGGACCGAAAAGGATTCAAGGTCGCTCGCGGTGGAAGTCGGACGGGTGAGCACATCCGCATGATGGGTGTAACGGCCAACGTGCTCGACGTGAAGATCCCCTCCGCTGATACGGATGGACAGCTGCCGGTGATGGAGCATATCGGCCATACGGTGAATGGTGGTCCGCCACTGCACATCCACATCTACCAGGATGAACTGTTCTATGTGCTCGAAGGCGACTACCATTTCCAAGTGGGCGATGAACAGTTCGAGTCGACCACCGGCGACACCATCTTCCTTCCACGCGGGGTGCCGCATGCCTTCGCACAGCGCACCGAACAGGCACGCATGATCGTGACCTACCAACCATCCGGAAAAATGGAGGAGTTCTTCCAGCGAACGGCGGAACTTACTTCACCCCCCACTCCCGAAGAAATGGCCGCTCTCTTCGAAGCGCATGGCATGACCGTTGTTTGACCGCCGTTGGCGCTGGACCGGTAGTTCCAACAGATATTCCGCGATCTTCCTTCCTGTGGACAAGACCCTACTTCTACAGCATCTAAAGGCACTTCTTCGGCAGAAACTGGACGACGCTAAGAACGAGATCGCCTCCACGCGCGAAACATTCATTCGCGATACCAAGAGCAGCGCCGGCGACAAGCACGAAGTGGGTAGGGCGATGGTGCAGCAGGAACTGGACAAATTGGAGGACCAGCACGCCAAGCTGATCGTCCTGCAACAGGAACTGGCGCGTGTGCCGTTGGAACGCGTGTTCGATCGGGTGGCCTTCGGTAGCTTGGTGACAACGGATCAGGGTTGCTGCTTCGTGGCGATCGGCCTGGGTCGCAACGCCGTGGCGAGCGACACGTTCTTCGCCGTCTCACTCGCATCGCCCATAGGGCAAGCGTTGAACGGGAAACGCGTTGGAGAGGCGGCCTTCTTCAACGGCAAGTCCATCACCGTGCTGGACATCGCGTGAGCATCATCGATCGGGGAAACAACATTCCATACTGTGGATAATGCACCCCATGAACCGAGTTGCGAAAAGCAATGCTTCGCGGCTCTCACGAACGGCATGATGGTGGAGGTGCTGTGAGCCAGATCCATTACGCATGCAAATTGGGACCATCGTAGCTACCGAGAAGAACCCCAAGACGGTCCCAACCTCAAGCCAACACCCTACACTTCACTGTACCCGAATGGAACGCAAGCGCACTACTGAAGCGTTGGACGAGTTGCTCGCGGACCACGAGGTGCATTATCAGAAGCTGCGCAACTATCATTGGAACGTTCAGGGCGCCGAATTCTTACGGCTGCATGTTGAACTGGAAATGCACTGTCAGGAGGCGCAATTGAACGCCGATCCTATCGCAGCGCGTGTCCGTGTCCTCGATGAACGATCACTGAGCACATACGCGGAATTCCTGAAGCATAGCGCCTTGAAGGAAGACCCCACCGTTCCGGAAGCCAAGAAGATGGTGCAGAACATCCTCGCCGACGAAGTCGTCCTGTTGGACCTGTGCTCTCACACCGTGGATAGTGCTGCTGAACTGCACGACCGCGGCACTGGAACAATGGTAAAGGGGTTCATCACCCCGATCCAAAAGCACCACCGGATGCTCAACTCTTTCAACGCTTGATCCGCACATGCTCGACCTGACCTCGGGGTTGCCGTTCCACTGGATAGTGAACGGCCTACCCTACCAATACCCAAGATTGGAAGCCGACCATCGTTGTGAAGTACTCGTGGTAGGCGGCGGTATCACCGGAGCGCTGGTGGCCCATGCCTGCATGACAGCAGGGCTTGGCACAACGGTGCTGGATGCGCGCGCCATAGGAACCGGTAGCACCGCGGCGAGCACGGCCTTGTTGCAGTACGAGATCGACACGCCCTTGTACAAGTTGGTGGACCTTGTCGGGAAGGAGGATGCGGTGCGCGCATACACGCTCGGCGTAGAAACCATTGCAGCCTTGGTGGACCTGGCACTATCACTCGGGGAACTGAGCGGTGTACGGCGTATGAGCCTGCAATATGCCAGTAAGCGGTCGCATGAAAAAGACCTGCGCAGAGAACACGGACTGCGCAAGGCCAATGGCATTCAGGTGGACCTAGTGTCGCGCACGGACGTCAAGGCCCTGTTCGGCTCCATCGACGCCATGGCGCTGATGAGCGGCGATGCCGCACAAGTGGATCCGTATGCTTTGACGCACCGGTTGTTGCAAGAGGTGATCAGGCTCGGTGGCAGTGTGTATGACCGAACGGGCATCACAACGTTCAAGCGCACCGGCGAAGGCGGTCACGAAGTGATGACGCGCAACGGACAACGCATCGTGGCCGATCATTTGGTGATGGCAACCGGGTACGAGAGCCAGCACTACCTGAGCAAACCGGTAATGGACCTGAACTCCACCTATGCCATCGCCAGCGAACGCATCGCGCAGGAGACGTTGTGGTACGATGACTGCTTGATCTGGGAAACGGCGCAACCTTACCTCTACATGCGCACCACACCGGACCGCCGTGTGATCATGGGTGGTTTGGACGAGCCATTCCGCAACCCACTTCGGCGCGATGCGCTGCTGTCGCGCAAGTCGAAGAAGTTGGAGAGCGCCTTCAAGAAGTTGATCCCGACCGTCCCCTTCGTTGCCGAATACAGCTGGTGCGGCACCTTCGGATCCACCAAGGACGGACTGCCCTATATTGATCGTGACCCGAAGACCGGAGCGTGGTTCGTGCTGGGCATGGGCGGCAACGGGATCACCTTCAGCAAGATCGGTGCGGACATCGTACGCGATGCGATACGCGGGCGACCGAACGTGGATGCGCGCATCTTCCGCTTCGACCGCTGAAGCAATGGCGCCTGCACTGCACAAGGCCCCGTGACCGTACATGGATCAAGGGGCCTTGTCACCTCCGAGCCCGCAGCAATTCTCTGGGACCGCCGTTACTTCTTCAACTGCTGCTGAAGCTCTTTCACGGCCGCTTCCAGTTGCTGGTCACGGCCCTGTGAAACAATGCCGGGATCGAGGGCTTGCTTCACATCGGGCTCCAATTGTGTGTTCTCCGCGAAGTTGCCCGCGTTGTCGATCATGCCAACCTGCGGGATGCCGAACCACATGCCGTTCTGCAGCCCTTCCCACCACACGGCGGTACCGGTGCCGGGCACGGGCATCCCGATGAGCTTGCCAACGTTGAGCGCACGGTAGGTGACGGGGAACAAGTGCGCGTCGCTGTAATTGCTCTCGCTCATCACCACCACACTGGGGCGCTGCCATTTGGCAACGGGCTCGCTCCCCAACTTCTGGCCACGTGGTTCGATGCGCATGTACGTGTGGCCGCTGAGGAAGGTCGCGAGATCGTCGTGCAACCAACCCCCTCCATTGAAGCGCGTGTCCACGACCAAGGCCTTCTTGTCGTGGTGACGACCGAGTGCATCATCGAATACGGTGCGATAGCTGCCATCATCCATGCCACGCACGTGTACGTATCCAATGGTGCCGCCGCTGAGGCTGTCCACGATGGCGCGGCAACGCTCCACCCAGCGGTTGTAGCGCAACCAATTCTCCATGCCGGGGCCGATGGGTCTCACAGTCTCGTCCCAACGCACGTTGGTCGCGGGATCCAACATGCTGAGCAAAGTGGGCTTGCCCACTTTCCGGTTCAGCAGTTTGCTGTGGTCCATGGCCGGTGTGATCGCCACGCCGTCGATCTTCTCGATCACATCACCGGCCTTTATCTTGCCGCCTTCGTGTACCACCGGGCTCTTGTGCATGACCTCGGTGATGCGTAGGCCTTGGGTCGTGGTGTCGTTCCCATAGAACAGGCCGAGGCTCGCGGTCCAGTCCCCGTTCGGCGCGGGGTTGTAGTAACCGGCCCCGGTGTGCGAGGCGTTCAGTTCACCGAGCATTTCGCTGAGCAGATCGGCGAAGTCGTAGTTGTTGTTGATGTACGGCAGGTAGCGCGCATACTCGGTCTTCTGCGCGGCCCAATCGACGCCATGCAGATCCACCTTGTAGAATTTCTTCACCACTTGGCGCCACACATGCTCGAAGAGGTAGAGCCGTTCCACGGTCTCGTTCAAGGTCATCTCACCATTGATGCCGATAGGCTTGGCTTCGCCCTTGTCGATGTCGAATTTGGCGATACCACCACCGGTCATGTAATAGAGGTTCTTGCCTTCCTTGTCCATCATCAGAGCACCGGCCCAGCCGTCGCCTAATTTGGAAAGCACCTTGGTCTCGCGTGAACGTAGTTCCACCTGCCATAGGTCATAACCTTTTTCGAAGCTGGCGATGTAGTAGAGCTTTTCACCGTCCTTGCTCAGCACCACACTGCTGAGGTCACTACTGTGAGGGGTCAAACGCACGCGGCGATCGTCGATACCAGCGAGCTCGAACTTCAGCGGCTCCACCTTCTTGTTCTTCTCTTCCTCGGCCTTTGCATCGTCCTTCTTCTTCTTCGCCTTTTCCTTCTCCGCCTTGGTCTTGTCCTTGTCCTCTTCCTTCTCCTCATCGCCGTCCTTCTTCTCTTCGGCTTCCTTCTTCAGCGCGGCTTCTTCCTTGCTCAACTTGTATTGGTCGTAGGCCGCCTGTGTAAAGAACAACATGTAGGCATCGGCCTGACCGCCCCAGCTGGCGTGGTTCTTCATGCCATCGCGGCTGCTCATGAAGGTCATCGCCTTCCCTTCCATGGCCCACTGCGGCCTACCGGCACCGTGGCCACTGTGCGTGAGATCGAAGATCTCCTTGCCGCCTTCCGCACTCACCAAGCCGCACTGGGTGATCCACTGTTCCTTGTGCAGGAATTCAACCAGCAGCCATTTGCTGTCCGGCGCCCATGTGTAATACTGATCGCCATCCGCATAGCTGTAGTTCTTGTCACCCGAGACCACGGTGCGCGTAGCCTTGGTGGCGATGTTGAGCACCTTCAAGGTGGTGCGCTCCTCCAAATAAGCCACTTCCTTTCCATCGGGCGAATACGACGCTTGGAATTCTTCCGCAGGTGTGGCGAGCAACGCTTCTTCCTTCAGCACCGTGCCGTTGAAGAAGTACTTCTCGTCCTTGCGTGTAAGCGTTGTCGTGTACAGGTCCCAGCTGCCGTTGCGCTCGCTGGCATAAAGGATCGTACGGCCATCGGGACTGAAGCTCACGCTGCGTTCCTGTTCCGGTGTGTTGGTGATGCGGCGCGTGGTGCCTTCCGCCACAGAACTCACGAACACTTCCCCGCGATGTACGAAGACGACCTCCTTGCCATTGGACGAGACCTCCATCTCGTCCGCGCTGCTCACGTTCACGGTCTGCTCAGGGCGATAGCGATCGTCAGCTGCGATGCGGATCACGACCTTCTGCGGCTGGCCACCGTCGGTCATGGTGTAGAGTTCGCCCCGGTAGCTGAAGCAGAGCGTGCCGTTGCCGCTGAGGCTTAGGCCGCGCACCGGATGGTCCTTCAGGAAGCTGACCTGCACGGCAGCACCGCCGGTAGCAGGCATCTTGAAGATGTTGAACGATCCCTTCTCTTCACTGAGGAAGTACACCGTATTGCCATCAGCACTGAATACCGGGTGGCGGTCCTCCCCTGCGAATGCACTGATCTGCTTGTAGGTCTTGTTCCTCAGGTCGTACGTCCAGATGTCGCGGGTGACACTGGAGGTGTGGTGCTTGCGGAACTCGTCCTCGTAACCCTTTACGTCGTGGTAAACCAGCATCGTGCCGGCCGGGTTGTAGCGTGCACCTTGTGCCTGGGTGGTGAGGATCTGCAACGCGCGTCCGCCAGTCACAGCAACGGAATACAATTCACCAAGTCCACCGATCGGGAAGAGCTGGTTGCTAGCGGCATCCAAACGATCGGCAGCGAAAAGAACGTGGCGATCATCCGGGGTGAAATCACTTGGAGTGTCACCGGCACTGTGGAAAGTGAGCCGTGTAGCACTGCCTCCGGCACTTGGCATCACATACACATCCGCGTTGCCAGCACGGTCGCTGGAGAACGCGAGCGTCTTGCCATCGTGCGACCACACCGGCGCGGCATCGTAGGCCTCGCTGGTGGTGAGGAGTTGCGCATTGCCGCCCGTTGCATCCACACGCCACAGATCACCTTGGTAGGTGAACACGATCGCCTTTCCATCCGGAGAGATGGCCGGGCTCCGCAGCCAAAGCGGTTCAGTTTGCGCTAGGGCGACAGGCGCGAGCACAGCGGTGAGACCCAAGACATGTAGAATGGAAGCAGCTAATTTCACGGATGTGGTGGTTTGGAAGCGGGGCAAAACTATCCGTCCCACGGTTGCGACCATCACGGGACGGATGGTTGGCTCGCGCGAAGGAGCAGCGGCAAGGAACAACGTCCCCGGAAAATGGTCCCGGCGAGGTGTCCGTTCACCAATGGGGATCAATGCGCAACGACCACCATCGCAGTGCGTAATGTGCCCACACCACGGAAGGCGAGATGGTACGCACCATCGGGAAGACCGGTGAGATCCAGTGCGGTCGTCGGGCTGGATCCTGCGATACGCTCGGTGCGCAGCAAGCGTCCATCCACGCTGGTCATGCTCAACAGCCCGGAGGCACCATCGGTCGCCAGCACGACATTACCGGTAGATGGATTCGGGTATACCGGAAGGAGCTGAGCCGCACGTGTTTCAGCGATGCCGACAACGGATGATGGATCCAGGACCTGGCCCAACCGGGTTACCGAACCGCCGGGTAATATGAGCGTTGATGTGTGCAGCAGCGGATACGGTATGCCTTGCGCATACCAGTCCTTCAGTACCAGGATCGTGGGGCCCTCTTCTCCTTCGAGCGGCATGGTCTCGCGGCGTGTGGTGACCAATTGCACGTTCTGGAACGTGCCGAAAGAGAGTTCCAGCGTACCCATTGCATCCAGCGAGATCCGTGTTGTGCCGCAATAGTCCGTAATGCTGCTCGCGCTGGTGGTGGTGTAGCAGAAGCTCCCGTTGATGACTTCGTCCTGCCCCAGCGGATAGGCGTACGCTTGGCCCGGTTGCGTGAACATGGTGGTTTGTAACGAGCTTGTAGAACCTAGTTCCACGCAATTGTCCGGTTGCACATTGAAGTACGTATGGGTTCGCGATGGTTCGTTATCAGGGATGGAACGCACCACCCGATCAGCATCCGAGAACTGGCTGCTGCCCGGCACCTGTTGTGGAGGTACTACCGCATAGCTGACACCAAAGACATCGTTACCCACCAGACCCGCATAGGGCCAAACGATAGGTCCAATGGGGATCTCCTCAGCAGGTACCACTTGCAATGCCTGCATGTGCCACGTGGAACCCATAGGTGCCAGTAGGTCCTGCTGGGCCAAGCCTTGTGCATGTAGTTGAGGCGTGAACGGGGCTACCCCGATCAGCAGCAGGATCAACGTGTACGGATGGTGGTTCGTGTGCGCCATGGTGATCTGGTACCTGGGGGAGAACGGCATGTTCCGCAGGTGGGCCAAAACTACCGGGGCCCTAGAGGGATAGGCTCTCCGTTGAACACACCCCGAACCCTTCGCGGCTTGTTCACTCACGTTCCGTCACGCGTGCAAATGACCAACAGTTGATCAGCGATGGGTCACCAGCGCAACACTACCTTGCCCAGTGTACGACCACTTTCCAATGCCCCTAATGCGGCGGGCAATTCGGTGGCCGGGTATTCCGCATGAACACGCGGTTTGATGGTGCCATCGGCATGCGCGCGCAGCATGTTACGCGCACAATCGGCTATCACATCGGGATGGTCCTCGGCGATGCGCAGCATGTTGAGGCCAAGGATGCTGCGGCTCTTCATCATCAGGAAAATGGGGATCACCAGACCCATGCGCCACACGAAACGCAGGGTACCGAATGCACCAAGCCCACCGCGTTCGGCACCACCGAACAAGACGATGCGGCCACCGCTGCCGAGCAAGGCCATATCCTGCTTGAATGACGAACCACCGACCGCGTTGAAGCTCACATCAATGCGAGCACCGCGAAGTGCCTTCCGCATCCGGCCCAACGGATCCCCGAGCGAACGGTCGATGGCATGTTGCACGCCGAGCGAACGGAGGTAGTCCATCTTTCCCGCCCCACTGGCGATCGCATACACCGTGCATCCCGAGCCCAAGGCGAGCTGCACCAACAAATGCCCTACCCCACCGGCTGCGCTGTGGATCAGAACACGTTGCCCTTTGAACAAAGGACACAGGACCCTGGCCGCATACCAAGCGGTACAGCCTTGCGTGGCCAACGCCGCAGCTTCACCCAAAGGCATCTGTTCGGGCACGATGGAGATGGCGCGATGATCGGTCACCACATATTCAGCATAACCACCGAACCGCGTCATGGCCACCACGCGCTTTCCGATCAGTTCCGTAGGAACATCCGCTCCGGCGGCTTCGATGCGACCGACCACTTCGTAGCCCAGAACGCTCGGCACCGGTGGCGCTTCGCGGTACAGACCTTTCACCGCCATCACATCCGCATAGTTCAAGCCGAAGCCTTCGCAATGGATCAGCACTTCGGTGGGCTTCGGTCCTGGGATCGGCCGGTCGCGCAATGCCAGTACCTTCTTCGGATCGCCGTGGGCAAGCAGGGTCCATGATCGCATGGGGTGAAGATGCGATCAAAAGTCGAGTTGGCCTCACTTGCCGGGATCCGCTCCTTCGCGGGGGATGACTGTTAGCCCGTACGGTCGTGGGCATGGGCACGTGTCCCAACTACTCGTTGTTCCCCTCCAGCTGGACTTCGAAATCCACCACGCATTGGCGGGTGTTCGTCATGCTATCGGTCGCTCCGATACACTTGAAGAGCGGCTCAAGTCCAGGGTAAGCGGCGCGGAACTTTCCGCTCGTGGACCGTTCATCATCATCAACAAAGACCGCCGGGGCAATGGGCCCTTTGATGTCCTTGCTCAAGTAGGCGCTGTTACCGTACTCGAATCCGGCCAATTCGCTGGTGTCGCGCAACATGCGCAAATGCGCGAAGCCGTTCTCGTAGTAGCACACCTCACGCTCGGTCATCAACCGAACCGGGATATTGCCCTCTTCATCGATCCGGAACAGGATACCCTTATAGGTGAAACCCCAGATGTCCTTGCACTTCACTTTGCGCTTGGCGCCGTCCTTATCGAAGATCAAGGTCCACTGTCCCATGACCGGATAAAGGTCCACGAACTGGCCTACCGGTTCACCAATGGGTAAGGTGGGGTCGAAAGTGCGCTGCTTCAGATAAGCATCGGCCTCGGGATGCAGAAAAGCCTGGGCCTGAAGGCCTGAGCTGATCAGAAAGGTCCCCACGAACAACCCGAGCACCTGCTGGACGAGAGAGGTTATCAACACTTTCATGTTGACAAAGTAAATGCGGATCGGGATCGGTTGTATGCGCTTCGGAGGACTTCTTAGTGATGTGGACCGGATCACTCAGCTGATCCTGCGACCACGACCACGAACTCCCCGCGCGGTTCCTTCGCTGTGAAGTGGGCGATCAGTTCGGCCAAGGTGCCTCGCACATTCTCCTCGTGCAGCTTGCTCAACTCCCGGGATACGCTTGCCAGGCGATCAGGGCCTAATACTTCGCCCAGATCCGTCAAGGTCCGCAGCACGCGATGTGGACTTTCATAGAACACCATGGTCCGTGTCTCGGGCCGCAGTTCTTCCAGCCGTGTACGCCGTCCCTTTTTCACTGGGAGGAAACCCTCGAACGTGAAGCGATCGCAAGGCAGTCCGCTGTTCACCAGCGCGGGCACGAAAGCCGTGGGTCCTGGGAGGCATTCCACAGAAACGCCTGCCGCCAATGCTGCACGCACCAAAAGGAATCCAGGATCGCTGATCGCCGGTGTGCCTGCATCGCTCACCAATGCGAACCGCTCGCCATCGGCCATGCGCCGCACGAGTTGTTGCACCATGCGATGCTCGTTGTGCGTATGGAAACTGATCAACGGACGTGCGATCCCCAAGTGCTGCAACAGGCGCCCGCTCACGCGTGTGTCCTCGGCGATCACCGCATCCACATCGGCCAGCACTTTCTGCGCGCGTATCGTGATATCGTCCAAGTTACCGATGGGCGTGGGCACAAGGACAAGCGATGCGTTGGAGGCGCTCATGGGTCACAGATCATCGGAGAACTCGGATACGATCCGCAGACAGGCGCAGATGAATGCAGATGAGCACAATGCGGAGGGTTCGCGGATACTCCTTTGAAAGATCGCCTCACTTCAGGGTGGAAATGAAGTCGCGCAACAAGGCCTGGATGTCCGTGAACTCCGTGAGCGGCAGCGTCTCGGCTTTGTCCAGCACGTCGTGGTATGCGGCGATGCCACCCATGGTATACACGAAGATGGCAGGGACGCCACGCTTCACGAAGGGGCAGTGATCGCTGTTGCAGGCCGGACCGCGCGCTTTGACCTGTGGCACGTATTTCTTGTCATCGTTGATCCTCACCAATGCGTCGAACTCGGCTTGTTGTGCAGTGGCGTTCACCACGGTGATGCCTTCATCTCCTGTTCCCATAATGTCCAGATTCAACATCATGCGGATCTTGCCCAGATCGATCGGGCGGTCCACGATGAACCAGTCGGATCCTGTCAGTCCCGCTTCTTCACCCGCAAAAGCGACGAAGAGGATATTCATCTTCGGCTTGTGCTTCGCGAAGTGCTCTGCTAGGGAGAGCAGCATCGCTACACCGCTAGCGTTGTCGTTCGCGCCGGGGAACATCGCATCCGGACCCATCTTCCCCAAGTGATCGTAGTGCGCGCCGATCACGATCCATTTCTTCCCCTTCCCCTTTACTGAACCCAGCACGTTGCGGGCGTCGTGACGGCCGATGAGTCTGTTCTGGATCCGCAGATCTATCGCTACGGAACTATCGGTGAGCGCTGCGTTCGCGATCTCGATCAACGGGAACGGCATGGCTTCCTGGGATACACCCCACGTGAGCTTGCCTTGCGATGGCCGGACCACCGGGCAATAGTGCATCAGGTCGCGTTCGATCTCGGCATACTTGCGCAAGGTGTCGGCATTCGTGGTCTTCGGGAAATGCAAGCATGCCGCTTGGCCGCTCAGCACCCCCATGGTCATGGCGCGACGGGCTGGTTCGAAAAGGTCGTCCGGCGCAAGATGCACCAAGGTGTAACGTCCCGATGCCTTGCCCGATGCGGGATCCACGATGAAATCGATACCGGGCACCATGCGCATACCATCAATGGCGACGCTCAGGCTGTCCGGAAAGCTGTTCACGTTGAATTGGAACGGCTCGTAATAGTCGCTCTTCACCGGCTTCAAGCCGATGCGCGTGTACTGTTGTGCGATCCACTCCGCCGCCAGTCCATCACCATTCTCTACGTATCCCCTTCCATGGAAAGCCGGGGAGGTGAGCGTCTTGACCACTGCGCGCGCACTGGCCTTCACGGCATCCGGTCCCTGCGCGGTCACCAAGGTTGAAGGAGCCATGAATAAGGCCAGAAGAGAAAGGGTCCTCATGCGTATCGGCGTTGAACCAGATCGGTGAATGTGGAAAGGGCTTCGGGATCGGCGGGCTTCTTCAACTTGGCGATCACTTCGTTCTGCACGAACGCTTGCGCTTCCTTGAAACTTGCAAAACCATTCAGTTTGTCGATGGACTTCTCATAGTTGACCCGATCACCGTTGAAGAGCTCTGCAACGAACCAGAACTTGTGGCTAAGTGAGATAGCCGTGCCCAGATCAGCCACTGCCGCATGTTCATGCCGCTCGGCAAGCGTCGGTGCTTTGGCCGCGGGCGATCGTTCAGTCGTGTTCGGCGCGGACCGCGCCGTCCGCTCATCCACCTTCAATGGCAACTCCAAGTCCGTACGTTCGATCGCTTCGATCAACGATGTCTGCCGGGGCGAGATCTCGACGGGACGTGTGTCCAGCCGAACCGGTTTCGGCTCGGCGGTCAGGGGTGGTGGCTCGGGCTTAGGATCTTCCCTCTTTTGATCACCGGACGGGAACAAATCCTGCTTCGCAGGCATGGCTTCACGGGTCGTTGTGGCCTCGCGGGCCTTGTGCCGCAACACGATCAAGCGCTCGTACAACTCACGCGCATCATCGCAAGCTGCGTCCAACTGCTCCAAGGCCAAACTCCCGGACCCCGCGCCACGTTGGGCTTTCGCCAAGGCGGCCACCAATTCATCGATCTTTCGGAATGGCTTGTCGCTGCTCATGTTCGGCTTGGTCCTGTGGACTGGTCCATGCGAAGATCCCTATTTTCGCGGCACCCTGCAAACCCGGCGCGTGCAAGCACACCGTCGGCCTCCCAAAGATGTTCTTGGAACAAACCGGACCGCATGGTCCACGCATAGGCTGGATCGAAGTGATCTGCGGCAGCATGTTCTCCGGAAAAACAGAGGAATTGATACGCCGCCTGCGCCGTGCCGAGTTCGCCAAACAGCACGTGGAGATCTTCAAACCCGGAGTTGATACGCGCTATCATGAGGAGCACGTCGTGAGCCATGAAGGCACCACCATCCGCAGCACACCAGTACCCAGCAGCAGCAACTTGTTGTTGTTGGCCAGCGAAATACAAGTGGTGGGCATCGATGAGGGGCAATTCTTCGATGCTGGTTTGCCCGAGGTGTGTGAACAGCTCGCCAACAGTGGTGTGCGCGTGATCATTGCCGGGCTCGACATGGATTTCCAAGGGCGCCCTTTCGGCCCCATGCCGCAGCTGATGGCGATCGCGGAATATGTGACCAAGGTCCACGCGATCTGCATGCATTGCGGGGGCTTGGCAACGTTCAGCCACCGCAAGACCGCGAGCCAGGATCTCGTGGTGCTGGGTGAAACGGACAGCTACGAGCCGCTTTGCCGCACCTGCTTCACCACCGCGCTCGCGCTGCCCCATACCACACCCCAATGAGCAGCGCGCGCTATCCGCTCACTTCCATCGCGCAGGTCGTTGGCGGGGTTCATACCGGCATCTCGGACCCGATCATCGATCATCTCCTGATCGATTCGCGCAAGGTCGATGTGCCGCATGCTTCGCTCTTCATCGCGTTGAAAGGTCCTCGGCACGATGGTCACCGCTACATGAACGACCTGTTCACCGGCGGTGTCCGGAACTTCCTGGTGATGGACGAGCCGGATCCAGCGCTGCACGGGAAGATAAATGTGATCCGCGTCCCCGACACGCTCGTGGCCTTGCAACAATTGGCCGCTTGGCATCGTGCGCATTTCAACTATCCCGTGATCGGCATCACCGGTAGCAATGGCAAGACGATCGTGAAGGAGTGGTTGTACCAAATGCTCCGTGGTCAAGAGCGCATCGTGCGCAGCCCCGGTAGCTGGAACAGCCAAGTTGGTGTGCCCTTGAGCATTTGGCAGATGGGACCGGAGCACACCCTCGGGATCTTCGAAGCGGGCATCAGCAAGCCGGGGGAAATGGAGAGGCTGGAGCCGATCATCCGGCCCACGATCGGTGTTCTCACCAACATCGGTGATGCGCATGATGAAGGGTTCGGTGGCGACCGCATTGTGAAGTCAATGGAGAAGAGCACGCTCTTCCGCAGGGCGCAAGCGGTGGTGTACGGCAACCACACAGGCATCACCGGCCTCGACCAGTTGGGCGCTTTGAATGCCAAGCGACTTAACATCGCAGAAGGTGACGCACGTGCATTCGTGAACGTGCAAGAAGCCCAAGTGGTCGGCGGATCGTGCAGCCTTGACCTGATCCATGCTGGTGCGCCGATGTCCTTCAGCATCCCCTTCAACGACAATGCCAGCATCGAGAACGCCATCACGTGCATTACGCTGCTGCTGTATCTGGACCGGTCGGCCGAATGGATCAACGAGCGTCTCGCACACCTCGTGCCTGTGGATATGCGCCTGCGCACCATGCAGGGCCAACACGGTTCCACGTTGATCGATGACAGTTATAGCAATGACCGTTCATCGCTGGCCGTAGCGCTGGACCACCAACGACGCATCGCACACGGCCGTGAACGGATCGTGGTGCTGAGCGATATCGCCGAAAGCGATCGGACCGAAGAGCAACTCTACCGCGAGGTCGCAGAGATGCTGGAGCGTTCCGGCGTCTCTCGTATCATCGGTGTTGGACCGCATATCAGCGCACAACACGAACTTTTCCCAAAGGGGTCCAGCTTCCATGCGGACACGGCCGCATTGGTCGCGAACGAAGACACCAAGCACTTCACCGGTGCTGTTGTCCTGGTGAAAGGTGCGCGCACTTTCGCCTTCGAGCGCTTAGTGGAGCGCTGGCAACAACAGGTGCATGGCACGGAGTTGGAGATCGACCTGGAGGCTATACGCCACAACCTGAACCACTACCGCGCACGGCTCGCTCCCGGTGTGCGCACCATGGCCATGGTGAAAGCCTTCGGGTACGGCGCCGGTGCGTTGGAACTCGCACGCCTCTTCACGCATGAGCAGGTCCACTACCTCGGTGTGGCGTATGCGGATGAAGGCATCGAACTGCGCCAACAAGGCATCACCTTGCCGATCATGGTGATGAACCCGGAGCCGGTCGCTATGGAGACCTTGCACCGTTTCCAATTGGAAGCCGAGGTGTATGATCGGCGTTCCTTGCGTGAGGCGATCAAGGCAGCGCAATTGATGGCTGATGCACCGCCCGTACACATCAAGCTGGATACAGGAATGCACCGCCTCGGCTTCGTGGATCACGATCTGGCAGAATTGCTCGATGCATTGCGCGAACAGCGCACCTTGAAAGTGGCCTCCATCTTCTCACACCTCGTAGCGAGCGAAGACCCACTAGAGGATGCATTCACGCGCGCGCAGATCGCCGCGTTCACAGGCATGGCCATTGCCATTAATGATGTGCTCGGCTACAAACCGCTCTGGCACATGGCGAATTCAGGGGGGATCACGCGCTGGCCATCGGCGCATTTCGACATGGTGCGCGTTGGCATCGGCCTACATGGCATCGGTATAGATGCAAAGGAGACCGCGCAATTGCTGCCCGTGGCTTCACTGCGCACGCCGATCGCGCAACTGAAGACCCTCTCCGCAGGAGACACAGTAGGCTACAATCGGCGCGGTATGATCAACAGCGATCGGGTCATCGCCACATTGCCCATCGGCTACGCGGATGGATTCTCCCGCCGACTGGGCAATGGCGTTGGTCGCGTGTGGATCAACGGACAGGCCGCACCCCTCATCGGCAACGTGTGCATGGACATGTGCATGGTCGATGTCACCGGCATCGCGTGCAGCGTGGGCGACCTCGCCGTGGTCTTCGATGCCGCGCACCCCGTTTCAGAAGTGGCCCGCGACATGGGCACCATCCCCTACGAAGCGCTCACCGGTATTTCACAGCGGGTGAAACGGGTGTATGTGCAGGGGTGAGAGGCGGGGGCGCCCGAATCGAGAAGGAAGGGTTGGTGTTGAAGAAATTGCCCCTGATCACAACTGGGGTAACCGCTTTATGATAGATTTCGGTGAAGTAGGGTCCATATGGAACGGATCCTGCCGTAGTCGAACACCTGCACCGCATAATCCTTGACCCCATGAAAGTCAACAACGATCATATGACATCGAGCCGACTTGTAGTTCTTGCGGTCTTCACATCAGCAAGTTGCTTGTGCGCGATCCCAGCAACGGCACAAAGTGACTGCGACACTGAAGACTTGATCATTCCCGACCAATCAGGTTTGGGCGATTGCAGTGACTATTGGAACTACGTGCCACATGATCCGAGGTACTTTCCGATCAAGCGGGTGCGTGTGATGATGCACGTATTCCAATACAGTGCGACGGATCCCAGGAACTTTGTTCCAGGCGATGAACACTTCTTGACCCAAGTCATTGACAAAGCCAATGAGGCATTCGCAGCACTATCACCCATGGCTCCTAATCCTTACAATTCAGAGTACGTCTTGGACTCCAGAATCCGGCTTGATTTTGATGAAGGCGATGTACGTTACTACGTGGCACCGGTAGAATGGGAAGAGATTGATTATGCCCTCATCAACACGGTTGGCCAGAATTGGGTGTTCGATAATCCCGCCCTCTCGGCAGAAGAGAAGGCCGGCTTTCTGCACTTCCTAGTAAAGGGTGGGACTGGCGAGTGCCGAATCGGTGGTGCCGCCCCCCAACCCGGCAATTTCATACGGTTGGGTTCCTGGTGGTGTCAATTTCTCGGACCGAGTGCAGATGACGTTCAAGCACAAATCGCGGAGGCTGGGGCTAACGTTCGCCATGAAGTCGCACATTCCATTAGCGCTATCCCATGTATACTCCTCCTACGATGGTTGTCCTGATAACCCTGACTGTGGCGACGGACAACTTGGTCCTAACTGCTACGATGGGGGTCAGACCAACAACATTCTTGACCTGTGGACTACGTGTAGATGTGCGATGTCGGAATGCCAACTAGGCAAGTTCCATTCGCAACTTGAGAATGTTCCAAATAAGTTCGACCATATTCGGAAAGACTTCTGTGCCTACAACTCCGCAGCGGCGATGAACATTTTGAACGGTGAAACCATCGATTGGTCCGATAAGAAGGAACTGCACGGGGATTTGATCATTGAAACAGGGGGTAAACTCACGATCAGATGCCAGGTCTCTTTTCCAACTGGGGCAAGTGTTATCGTAGAACCCGGTGGGCAGCTCGTCGTCCAGGAAGGTGGAAAACTGACTAATGTCTGCAACGAACTCTGGGACGGCATCCAGGTTTGGGGATTCAACACCCACAACCAATACGGCGGTGATCCAGTGGGTCCACCGCAGGACTACGCCTACCAAGGCTACGTGGAATTGAAGAACGGCGGCACCATCGAACATGCCCGAACGGGCATCCTCATGGAAGAGCCCGGAGCGCCCGGTACCTCAGGCGGCGTGGTGGTCTCCAACGGTGGCATCTTCCGCAACTGCCAGCTACCCGTGGAGTTCAAGCGCTACCGCAATTTCACCGGTAACGATCCCAATGCGGGCACCACCATGCCCAACCGCTCGCACTTCTACAACACGTCCTTTATTGTTGACGACGACTATCGCGGTGAGGATGATTTCAAGTACCATGTGAAGATGGCCGAGGTGAGCGGCGTTGACTTCGTGGGCTGCGCGTTCGCCAACATGCGCACCGACATCACGGAAAGCCATAAGCTGGGCTACGGGATCTACTCCATCGATGCCCACTACAAAGTGAAGGCCAGTTGTGCAACGGCATTTCCGCCCGGCGGTAGCTGCCCGGAGAGTATGATGGGCGCCACCAAATTCATCGGGCTGGACCATGGTATCCATGCCTTGACCGGCACCAGCGGTCGTACCTTCCAAGTGGAGCACAGTGAGTTCACCGATAACGTCTGCGGCGTGTACACCGAAGGCGTCGTGGGCTTCAAGGTCGTGGAGTGCGATTTCGCGGTGGGTGGTAGGGATGTAGAGTTGACCGGTGATATTGATGAACTCTTCTGCGATAGACATCGAGCCATCTTCAGCACGACCGGCTATGGCTTCATCATCGACGATAACGAGATCACCCAAAGCGGTACGAACTTGACCGAGGGCATCGTGGTCGGCTACAGTTACGATCACAACGACATGCTCTTCCGCAATACGGCCCATGGCCTGGAAAGCGCCTTTATCGGTGAGGGGGTCTGCGCCAGCACCACCAACCCGGCCAGCGTGGGCTTTCACTTCCGCTGCAATACCAGCGATGATAACGCGACCAACTTTTGGAGTAGGCGTGTTGGTGACGATCAGAACACCGTCGACCAAACCATCCGCTCCAACCAAGGCCACGGCGCGTGGGCACCGGACAATCAGTTCGACCGCGATGCCACACGCGTGGACTTCAAGAACACGAACGAGGGCAACGTGGTACGCTACCACTGGGCCATGCCGGAGGCCCCTTACAAGCCGCAATACCTCTCTACTGATGTGGTGGTGGTCGGCAACGCGTGGCGACCGTATGGCAATTGCAGTTCACGGGGCTGGGTCCCGTACACCTACCCGCAGCCACCGCGCCGCGATCCGTTGCTGACCCAATTGAACCTGCACAAAGCGGCCTATGCCAGCAACCGATACCTCTACGAAGACCGGATGGACGGCGGCAGTACGGACGATGTGCTGGCCGAGATCCAAAGCACCTGGCCCAATGAGGCCTGGCAACTGCGGCAATACCTCCTGGGCCTGAGCCCTTTCTTGACCTACGAAGCACTGGTTGCGGCGATGTCCAATGCCTACCTGCCAGAGGCCATGCGTGCGGAGATCTGCGTGGCCAACCCCGATGCTACCCAGAAAGAAGGATTCCTCTACTGGCTGGAGCATGATGCACCCTATCCCGTTAGCCCATCGGTGATCAGCAGCATCGTGGCCAGTTGGAACAGCCAGACCTACCGCACCGAATTGGAGGGCACCATGGCCTACCACCACGGCGAAATGACCCAGGCAGTGAACATGCTGCTGGAGTACCATTGGGCCGATACCGTGGAACATACGGACAGCCTACGCGGCGTGTGGCAACTCTTGCGCACCCCTGCCGCCCGTTATGCCGAGGCGCTCCTCTTAATGCAGCAGGGCGAGTACAACGCCGCTATCGACCTGATCGAAGCCCTACCCGAGGAACACCACCTGGGATCGAAGGAGGAAAGCGAACGCTGGCGAATGCTCGGCTTTATTGATCTCGCAAAGAATATCGCAGGCGACGAGCGAACACTTGCTCAATTGACCGCCTCGGAGGCAGAAGAACTGGATGCCTTGGTTGCTGGACAACATGACCGCGCCGCTACATGGATCCACAACATTCTATGCTTCTACTATGGGAATTGCCGAGCGCCGCTGACAGGTGGGGATGACGTTACCCCAAAATCACGGAAGATCGAAGCAGTGAGCGAAGTCGAACCCACTCTTCCTTCATTGGAGATCTACCCGAACCCCGCTGGCAACTGGGCAACGGTGAATGTGCGGTTCGAGAACGAACCTACAGATGCGCAATTGGTCGTTCAAGACCTTGCTGGGCGGGTATTGCGACGCTTGCGGATCGGGTCAACCAAACAACCATTGATCCTGGACTGTCGCGAATTGGCTGCTGGTGCCTACTCGGTGCAGCTATTGAACAACGCTAGCGTCCTACGCACAGAAAAGCTAATTATCCGCCAATGAGAACCAGCCGCATGATGCGGCTGGTTCTCACAACTGTGCTGTCCGCTTTGGGCAATGTGGGCCTGCCGCAAACTCCATTCGCTCTCGATACGAACTTCAGGACTATCATTCCCGAGGTCTATGTTTCCTCTTTGCACCCGCTCGATGACGGAAGGCTGCTTGTTGCCGGGAACTTTCGCCATCCTGAATCGCAGACCCTCCTTGGATTAGGCAGGCTGTCGCTGGATGGTTCGTGGGATCTTTCTTTCGACGCTAGCAATCGCGGTAGTGGCCGGATCAAACCTTGGAACGACCGGTTCTATGTAGCCAATACGCAAACGGTTCAGCGCATCCTTTACGATGGCGACGATGACGAGGATTTTATTCACATGAACCTCGGCCCCTACTTCAGTTCCCTGCAAGGCGGCGATTACCACGTCTTCCCCGATGGCCGGGTGCTGATGAGTGGTGCCCACATCCTGAGCGATACCGAGCGTGGCTTCGAGGGCTTGTACAGCCTGATCTGGTTCAGCAACGAAGGGTATCTGGACACCACCCGGATCCACCGCTATTGTGACAATGTGATCTACGAGATCGAACAGCAGCCCGACGGCAAGTTCCTCTGCAGCGGTACCATGAACAGCTTCGAGGATGAGGCTGTAAAGCGCATTTTCCGCGTAGAGGCCGATGGTAGTTTGGACCCGAGCTTCCAGGCGGGGATAGAACAATGGGGCGTGGCTTTCGAATTCGAATTCCTCGACGATGGACGTATTCTAGCCGGTGGCTCTTTCAAAGCGGTGGGGTCGGAAGACACTCTTTCCTTGATCCGGCTGATGCCCGATGGTGCGTTGGACCCCTCCTTCAACCTTCTCTACTTCAAGAAGAGCTACCGGCCCGATGCGCTTAATCTCGTAACCGGCATCATGGGCTTGGGTGATGGCCGCATGGTTATCACGGGCGGCTTCGACCGCATCGATGGCAACGTACGAGGCTGCGTGGCCATGCTGGATATAGACGGTAATTTGCTCGACGATGCATTCACTGGAACGGGCTGTGATACGCTCTTAACCGCTACGGGGATCACCAAGAGCGTGCGCAACATCGTGGCGGCCCCTAATGGCAGCTACTACATTTTCGGTGGTTACAGTGGCTACGACGATGGCACTACCAACGATACCGAGCAGCGCATGGTAAGCAGGCTGTATGGGTTGGATGTGGGGGTGCGGGAGCGAAGCGTGGCACAAATGGCCGTGTATCCCAACCCAACGTACACCCAACTTACGGTAGACCTCGAGCTAGCTGTGGCACACGGCCTACTCATACTAAAGGATGCGATGGGGCGCGAAGTGCTACGACAAAGCGCTACCGGGCACTACACCCTATTGGATGTGTCAAGACTTGCTGCTGGGGTGTATACCCTTGAACTGCGCGGCAATGACAGGCGCCTTGCCATAGAACGTGTAGTGGTGCAGCACTGATCCTTCAGCCTTCCAACCCGCACCACCCGATCGATCGCCCACCAACGGCCTATCCCGGAAGACACAGCCCGTACCTTTGAGGCACATTCCATCCCACTGTATGCGCCAGTATTTCTCCTCGGCCCTGTTGGCCTTCCTTCTTCTCGGAACGCTCAGCGCCAAGGCCCAAGGTCCGGAGATCATTGCCGGTGATCTGTTGATAATGCTGCAACCCGGCGCAACGGCAGAAGCGATCGTAAGGGACCTTGCAGCGGTCACCGGTGCATCCACGGACCTGCATGTCGTGCGTGAAGTGAGTGCTCCGATGCGCACTTGGTTGCTGCACTTCGATCCTGCGGTAGCCGATCAAACACGCATGCTACAGGCTGTGCGTAACCACCCCGCAGTGGAACTGGCGCAGAACAATCACCGGCTGAAGATGCGGCAAGTGCCGAACGACAGTGAATACGGTTCACAGTGGCACCACGCCAATATCGGCAGCGAAGCAGCCTGGAACATCGCCACCGGCGGCGTTACCGCAACGGGTGATACGATCGTGGTGTGCATCATCGAGAACGCCGACCTTCCGCACCCGGACCTGATCGGCAACGCGTGGTTCAACCATGCCGAAATTCCGAACAACAGTTTGGACGATGACGGCAATGGCTACGTGGATGACTACCGTGGATGGAACCCGAACTCGGGAACGGACCAAGTGTACGGCGGTAGCCACGGCACGGAGGTAGCCGGGATGATCGGCGCTACCGGCAACAATGAAGAAGGTGCCGTTGGTGCGAATTGGGCGGTGAAGATGATGGTGGTCTTCAATTCCGGTGCGTCGGATGAAGGCGTGATCTCCTCCCACACCTATCCGTTGGTGATGCGCCGCCGGTACAATGCCAGCAATGGTGCTGAAGGTGCTTTCGTGGTGGCGACCAACGCGAGTTGGGGTATCGATGGCGGACAGCCGGCCGATGCTCCCCTTTGGTGCGCGATGTATGATACGCTCGGAACGGCGGGCATCCTGAACTGTGGCGCCACGACCAACCAGAACGACGACGTGGATGAGGTGGGCGATCTGCCCACGGCCTGTCCCAGCGATTTCATGATCAGTGTGACTGCGACGAACGACCAAGATGACCGCACTTTCTCCGGTTACGGGCTGACCACCGTGGATATAGGCGCACCCGGCGAGGATGTCTTCACCACCCAACAAGGCGGTGGCTATGGCACCACCAGTGGCACCTCTTTCGCAAGCCCGCTCACTGCCGGGGTCATCGGCCTGCTCTACAGTGCGCCCTGCGCTTCCATGATGGGCTTGGTGCGCGCCGACCCCGAGGAAGGAGCGCGTTTCATCCGCCAGAAATTGTTCGATGGCGTGGACCTTGTTGGCAACCTGCAAGGCCAGACCGTGACCGGCGGGCGCATCAGCGCTGGCAACAGCATGCAGCTGATCATGAACTCCTGCGGAACCTGTCCTGCACCTTACGGAACGAACGTGCAAGCGGTGGACCTCACCTCCTCGTTGATCGGTTGGAGCGCTGTTTCCGGAGATGTGTTCGACCTGCGGTACCGTCTGGTGGGAGCGCCGGAGTGGACCGAGGTGCTAGCTCTCACCGATGCTGGATATCTCATCAATGGAATGCAAGGCTGCGCGCCCTACGAACTCGAAGTGCGAGTTCAGTGCGGTGACGAATGGAGCGAATTCAGCAATACATTCACTTGGACCAGCGAGGGCTGTTGCTCCATACCTGCGGGCCTGGCCCAAGGTTTCGTTGGCACCGACCTCGTGAACATTTTCTGGAACGATGTGCTGGCCGCAGAGACCTATGACGTGCGCTACGCACCTGTGGGCTCGGGCACATTCATCAACGTGGAAGGGGTGACGAACGATCTCCTCGAACTCACCCCCTTGGCCATTTGCGCGGACTATACGGTCCAGGTGCGAAGCCTCTGTGCGAACGAGACTTCCGAGTGGTCCGCACCCGTCGAAGTGGGTACCTCGGGCTGTGGTACTTGCGTGGATAACGCATACTGCCCCACTGCAGGTGGCGATACGGGCTCCGAGTGGATCGCTCAGGTGGAGTTGGGTTCCATTGACAACCTGTCGGGGAACGATGGTGGATATGGCGACTATACGGGACCTGCAACGGACCTCTTGGTAGGCACCGAACACACGATCACACTGACGCCCGGCTACAGTGGTTTTGGTTTCAATGAATGGTTCTTGGTCTGGATAGACCTGGATCAGGACGGCGATATCAACGGCCCGGGCGAGCGGCTTTTCAGCAGCGCCACCGGCAGCAACGATCCCATCTCGGCGCAACTGCTCATCCCTTCGGACGCTGTATTGGGATCCACCCGCATGCGTATCTCCATGCACTCATCCGCATCACCCATTTCCGCCTGTGCAGCTGATTTCCAGTACGGCGAAACAGAGGACTATTGCGTCATACTCATCGCCGACCCGAACGGCATCACGGAAACGTCGGCAGCCATCGCGGTCGTCATCTATCCGCAACCTGCGGATCAGAGCCTGAACTTCCGCTTACCCGAAACGCATCGGAACGCCAACGTACGCTTGGACGTATTCGATGGCATGGGAAGAAGGGTCGTGCATTCGGCGCTGAGCGGACCGTTGGCTGCGCTTTCGACCGGGGATCTGGCGAATGGCGTGTACACCTACCGCATGACCACAACGGACGGCGAAGTGGCCCGCGGCCGCTTCTTGGTGACGCACCTTCGCTGATCGCCGGCACCGGCGTTCCGTGTCGGCTAACTTCGGCGCCGCATGACGGGGATCTCCGCAGTGATCATCACGCGTAACGAGGCGCACAACATCGATCGGTGCATCACGGCACTCGCTGGTGTGGTGGACGAGATCATCGTAGTGGATGCCGAAAGCACGGATGCGACACGGTCCATCGCAGAAGTAGCAGGAGCTCGTGTGATCGTCCGGAAATGGACGGACTATTCGGACCAGAAGAACTTCGCGAACGCACAAGCACATGGACCCTACATCCTATCGTTGGATGCGGACGAAGTGCTTTCGCCGGAGTTGACGGCCTCTATCCGTGATGCGCTGCGCAAGGGTCTGAGCGGTGCTTATAAGTTGAACCGACTGACCGACTACTGCGGCACTTGGGTGCATCACGGAGGCTGGTATCCCGATGCCAAAGTGCGACTGTTCCCGAAGGATGGAACGCGTTGGGAGGGGGAGCATGTGCATGAGGAACTGAGGCTGGCCCAGGGCACGCCGGTGCGCCCTTTGCGCGGCGATCTGCTCCACTACTCCTATCGCTCGGTGGAAGATCATCTCGCACGGTTGGAACGCTACAGCGATCTGCATGCGCACAAGATGCTGGCCGATGGGAAGCGCCCAAGTAGGCTGAAGCAATTGTTCTCGCCTACGGTGAAGTTCTTCCGGACCTACGTGCTCAAGCTCGGCCTGCTGGACGGGGTCGCAGGTTGGAACATCGCACGGTATTCCGCGCTCGGCGTGAAGCTGAAGTATGCAAAGCTGGCTGCGCTCCGGGCTTCGAAAGCTCAGGCATGAGGGGCGGTCTTTCGTGGCGCGCCGAAGACGAACAGTGCATAGTACAAACCGAAAAGAGTTGCACCCGCCTGTGTCTCGATCGTATCATCCGTGAAACAGGAGATGCCGAAGATGACCGCCCACGCGATGAACAACGGATCGCCCCAAGCCCTCAATTTGCGCGCAGGCCACCAGAACGCGAACAACGACCACAGCAGACCGAACACACCGAAGCTGATCCACAGCGTCAGGTATTCGTTGTGCGCACGGTGACGCCATTCCATGGAAAGCGCCGAGTGCATCCGCTCGTACTCTTCCGCGAACGCCGTCCTCGTATCGCCCGTCCCTACGCCGATGATCCATTCTCGTTCGGCGATAGCTGCACCGGCCTTCAGGAACTCCAGCCGCATCGCCACGGAATGCCCATTCGCAGCACCATAGGCGTAATAGTGCTCCAGCTCGAAGAAGACCTCGTCGATACGCTCCCGCAAGGTGCTTCGCTGGCCGTGCAGCACATTGGTGACCCCCTGTTCGATCTCGCGTACCTGCGCATCGGTCAAAGCCATCACCGCAAGACTATCCTTCCGTTCCCCCTTAGAGGCCAAGTAGCGCACCAACGTTCCGAACAGCTGGTGCCCCTTACCATCCAGTTCGTCGAGCCCTCTGCTGCTGCGTAATGGCCATGCGGCATGCAGCTCGTTCCATGCGATCCACGTCCACACATGCGTACCGTTCTCGGTCTGCGGGTTCACGATGTCATGCGTGTACATCTCCCAGCCCACGGTCCTCTCATAGGTGCGTGCTAGTTGAGGATCGGGTAGCCGGTAGCGGGCGCGTACTTCCTTTATGCCCATCCATAGGGTCATCAACGGAAGCGCTACCAAGGCGGCACGTACCCCCCACTTCATCGTTCGTCCATTTCCACCTACCCAGCGCCACACGAACACCGCAGCAAGAACGAACAGGATAAGGAAGCCTTGGATACTGCCCAGTTTATTGATGAAGAGAAGGGCCCATGGTACTGCACAGTATCCTGCGATGCGCAACCACAACGGACCGCCGCGATCGAGGAGGAATACGACGATCGCGAGGCACAACAACAGCGTCAGGCGGATGTGGCTGATGAACACCGACAACGATCGATAATCCGCCGCATCGCCATGGCGCATCACCAGGCAAACCAACGTGCTGGCGATCACGCTCCACGCCCCGAGCAACAAGACGGTCCGGAACTCGGGGGTCGAGAGCCGCGCACTTCCGGCCAGCACTGCACCGACAGAGAGGATAGGCAACAGGATGCGGACGAGATCCGTGCCCCACTTAAGGTCGGTGGTCCAGAACAAGCCGAGCACGTGCAACCCGAAGATGGAGAGGAACACCATTGCCGGAGCAGACGTGAACGTCCTTCGGAAACGACCGATGAAGTCGTTCCGCACAACGCCTTCCGCAAGCCAATCGATCACCAAGAGCATTTGGGCCATGCTCAGGATCGCCGTGCTCCACGGCAGCATGATCGCACACAGTGCGAGCGCACCGACATGCACGGTCCTGAACGCGTCGCGACCCGGCAATAGCCCCGATGCGGCCATGTGCATACCTGATGATTACTTGCCCGGCTTCACCGTGGTCAGCACTTCGGTATAGCGCGGACCGTTCAACACAGCGATGGATTCCTTGATGTAGGGATCCGTGGCCAAGCTCGCTTTCGCACGTCCGGTCTGGTAGTGGTAGCGCGCGACGATCTCGCCTTTGAGCACTTCCTCAATGTCGCTGCGGAACCGCACCAGTTCCTCCGAACGGTCCGGTGCCAACTCAGCATGCAGCGCTTCCATTTGCGCTTTCGCGTGATCGTAGTAGCGCTCTTTCTTCGCCTTCTCCTCCAACGTTTTGAAGGCCTCCATGGTCTCGGTGTCGTAGTCGAACTTCTTGTCCTTCACGAAGTCCGTGAACTCTTGGTAGAGAGCATCGCTGATCTTGAAGCTCTCCGCCGGACCGATGTCCGAATGCGTTGCACGATAGCGCGTAGCGAAGTCGAAGAACAGGTCCTCGCCGTACAATCCACCGACCACCTTGGCCAGTTCCGGATCCATCACTTCAACATCGGGCAGGATACCACGACCATCGAAAACGGGCCTCCCGTTGCGGGTCTTGAATTCGGCGATCGCCTCTTCCTTCACCTCGGCCACTTTACCACTGCTGTCACGCGCGGCGTAGTCCAACTTCTGGATGCAGCGGCCACTGGGGATGTAGTACTTCGCTACGGTCACCTTCAACTTGCTGTTGTAGTAGAGGTCGCGCGTTTGTTGCACGAGGCCTTTGCCATATGAGCGTTCGCCGATGATCACCCCGCGATCCAGGTCCTGCAGCGCACCGCTCACGATCTCACTTGCACTTGCCGAGCCGCCATCCACCAGCACCGCCAACGGAATTGTCGCATCCAACGGCTCGCTCAGCGTATTGTAGGTCTTGTCCCATTCGGGGATGCGGCCCTTGGTCTCCACCACGAGTTGGTTCTTCGGCACGAAGAGGTTGACGATGTTCACTGCTTCACGGAGCAGACCACCACCATTACCGCGCAGGTCCAGAACGATCTTCTTGGCACCTTGGTCCTTCAATTCCTTCATCGCATTGCGCACTTCCTGTCCTGCGGTCTGCGTGAAGCTGTTCAGCTTGATGTAGCCCACCATACCGACACTGTCGATCATCCCTTTGTAAGGCACGTCCGGGATCTTGATCTCTTCACGGATGAGCGCATGTGCCGTTGGCGATTCTTCACCACGCTTGGTGATGATGTTGACCGTACTCCCGGCCTGCCCCTTGAGCAACTTGCTTACTTCCTCGGTCTCCATCCCGGCGATCTTGCGACCGTCCACTTCCATGATCTCATCGCCCGCCCAGATGCCGGCCTTCATCGCGGGATAGCCTTCGTAAGGTTCGCTCACGAACACATGGTCCTTCTGTCGCTTGATCAGCGCGCCGATGCCACCGTATTGCCCGGTGGTCATGAAGCGGTAATCCTCCATGTCGCTCTCCGGGATGTACTGCGTGTACGGATCCAGCGAGTTCAGCATCGCGTCGATGCCGGTCTTCATCAGCTTGCCGGGCTGGGTGTCATCCACGTAATAGATGTTCAGCTCCTTGTACAGCTCGGTGAAGATCTCCAGGTTCTTGCTGATCTCGAAGAAGCTGTCGCCGGCCGAGATGGTGAGTGCCCCACCGCCGACGATGGCCCCACCGACGAGCCAGAGTTTCCATTTGGCACTACTGCGTGCAGTTTGCTTATCCATGTTGAGAAGGGTCTTGTGGGACGGGATCATGACCATGACCGCCCCAGGGATGACAAGATAGAAAGCGCTTGAGGGTAAGTCCGCCGCCGCGCCAGGCGCCGTGCATGCGCAGGGCTTGCAAACCGTATTCCGAACACGTTGGTGTGTACCTGCACGAGCCCGGCAACAAGGGCGACAGGACCAACTGGTACAGTCGCACCAGCCAGATCAGCGGAAGTGCCAAGATCCTACCCATGCTGTTCCATCCAACGGTCCATTGCCCGTGTTATTTTCAACTGGGTCTCGGCAAGTGTCAAAGGAACCTTCCCTTGGTAGATGAAGAGCCAGGCGCATTGCTTGCCCGCAACCTTCAATCGTTCGTAATGAACGTGCTTGTTCAGCCGGTAGGCTTCGCGCAACAGACGCCGCATGCGGTTACGTTGCACGGCCAGCTTCATGTACCGCTTGGGTATGGCGAAGGCCACTTGGGCCGGGGCGGTAGTGGGCAGTTCCATCAGCTTGCCGACGAGCTTGATCGGCGGTTCGAACACCGAACGACCGGTCTTTACGACCTCCTCGATGCGGAGCCGGCCGGTCAGGCGTTCGTGTTTGCGGAAGGTAGCGCGTTCCATGGGCCCGGTTCAGGGGATCCGCCACGGACGGTTCACGGCGTGACGCACCGGCCTTATTTCTTCTTCGCCTCGCGCTTGATGAAGAGCTCGATCGCACCGGTCATACTGGGTGCCTCGGGCAATGGTGCTTCCAGATCCAACCGGAAACCATTGTCGCGCACCGCCTTGGACGTGGTCGGTCCGAATGCTGCGATGAATACACCGTTCTGCTTGAACTTCGGGAAGTTCTTCTTCAGACTTTCGATACCGCCGGGGCTGAAGAACACGAGCAGGTCGTACTTAAGGTCCTTGATGTCGCTGAGGTCGCTGGCCACCGTGCGGTAGAACACCGCGTTGGTGTATTGAACGTTGGCCTTGTCAAGCAATTCGGGGATCTCGCCCTTCTGGATATCACTACAGGGCACCAGGAACTTCTCGTCCTTGTGTTTCTTGATCACGTCCATCAGGTCTGCGAAGGTCTGCTTGCCGATGAACACTTTCCGCTTGCGGTAAACAATGTACTTCTGGACGTAATACGCCACGCTTTCGCTGACGCAGAAGTACTTCATCCCCTCCGGTACGGTAAGTCGCAACTCCTTGCACATGCGGAAGAACTGGTCCACCGCATTGCGGCTGGTGAGCACGATCGCTGAGTGGTCCAGGATGTTAATGCGCTCTTGGCGGAAATCCTGTGCCGGGACCGACTCCACTTTTATGAAGGGCCGGAAGTCGATCTTCAGCGCGTACCGCTTGGCCAGATCATGGTACGGCGATTTCTCGTCCGTGGGCGCAGGCTGGGAAACGAGAATTGTCTTGATCTTCAAGGCCTATCGGCTTAGGAGTGGAAAAGCGGTGAAGAAGTGGTACGCCAATGGTCGACGACCAAAAGGACAGGTAAGAGTTCGGCGGCGCAAAAGTAAAGAATAATGTAGCGGAGCGGGACCCCCTCACCAAGCCCTATCCAGGCACCCCTGATCCACCGGTACACGAGCAGGAGAACAAGCACCACCACGCCGGCCACGATCAGGCCCGGCCGCCATGCCGAGCGGTAGGCTATCAGGACCACCAACGGCAGCATTGCCATACCCGTGAGGATGAAGAGCAAAAAGCCCGTGTAGAGATATTCCTCCATGCCGGCCGAGGCCCGCATCAAGGCACCCACCGTGCGTAGGACCACGTAATGGGCTACGATGATCCCGGCCACAAACCCGACCAATGAGGGAAAGACCGGGGCAACACCCTGCACCGTGAGAGCCTGCCAGCCGAAGAGCGCCAGCACGCCCGTGGCGACCAGCAACAGACCCAGAAAAGCACGGTCCTGTAGGTCCATCTCTTCACGCAAGGCCTGCCGCCCCAACCGCATCCGGAACATCGACTGGCCCAACAGCCGCCACTTACGTGGCGAACTCATGTTGATCAGGGCCATTAGGAGCACCACCAGAAGCAGCAGCACCGTGACCCACTCCGAGCTGAGGGGATCGACCGGCCGCAAACTATCAAGTGGGGTTCCTTGTTCCATAGTTATCAACCCATTGCAGCCGCGAAAGTAGCCGCCTCCAAGCCGCCCCTGCGCACCACCCCTTCCCTACTTTTGCACCGCGAAAGCCGGAACACCGGCACCTATCCACGTTACCTACGCCCATCCCGGCCACCCAGCATGAGCACTTCCGCTACGGCACCCAACCCCGCAACCAAGAAAAGCGCCACCGACCAGTTCCAAGCCCACGACCATTATTTGGTGGACGAACTGTTGACCGAGGAGCACAAGCTGATCCGCGATACGGCCCGTAAGTATGTCAGCACACACCTGAAGCCCATTATCGAGGAAAGCTTCGAGAAAGCGGAATTCCATCCGGAGATCATCCCCGGTTTGGCGGAGATCGGTGCGTTCGGACCGATGGTGCCCGTGGAATACGGCGGCATGGGTCTGGACCAGATCAGCTACGGGCTGATCATGCAGGAGATCGAACGGGTGGACAGCGGCCTCCGCAGCTTGTGCAGCGTACAAGGATCCTTGGTGATGTACCCGATCTGGAAATACGGCAGCGAGGAACAGAAGAAGAAGTGGTTGCCCCAGTTGGCGGCCGGCAAGAAGATCGGCTGCTTCGGATTGACCGAGCCCGATCATGGCAGCAACCCCGGTGGTATGGTCACCACATTCGTGGATAAGGGCGATCACTACGTGCTGAACGGTGCCAAGATGTGGATCAGCAACAGCCCCATCGCGGACATCGCAGTGGTATGGGCGAAGGCCGAGAACACCGAAGGCCGCATCCATGGCCTGATCGTGGAGCGCGGCATGGAAGGCTTCACCACGCCGACGACGCATGGCAAGCTCTCGTTGCGTGCAAGTCCCACCGGTGAACTGGTGTTCGATAATGTGAAAGTGCCCAAAGCCAACCTGCTCCCGAACAAGAGCGGACTCGGCGCACCGCTTGGCTGCCTCGATAGCGCACGCTACGGCATTGCTTGGGGCACGCTCGGTGTGGCCATGGAATGCTATGACACTGCGCTGCGCTACAGCCAGCAACGTATCCAGTTCGGCAAACCCATCGGCCAGTTCCAGCTGACGCAGAAGAAGCTGGCCGAAATGATCACGGAGATCACCAAGGCGCAGTTGCTCACTTGGCGTTTGGGTGTGCTGCGCAACGAAGGCCGCGCTACCACCGCGCAGATCAGCATGGCCAAGCGCAACAACGTGTTCCTCGCCATGACCACCGCCCGCGAAGCACGCCAGATACTCGGTGGCATGGGCATCACGAACGAGTACCCGATCATGCGCCACATGATGAACCTCGAAAGCGTGGTGACCTACGAAGGCACGCACGACATCCACCTGCTCATCACGGGTATGGAGGTTACGGGGTTAGCGGCGTTCAAATAGGGCTTCCAGTAGTCTGTGACCGCGTCCAATAGGGTTGACTACTGCTCACGCGCCAGCACCTCGCCCAACCATTCCCGCGCTTCGTCTTCCCCATCGAAGACGCGCACCTCGAACGCTTGCGCATAGTAGCGGAAGTAGAACTTGGTAGCGGCGCTCTGCGCCGCCGTCTGTGTTACGATCGCCAGGGCGATGATGCAGCGCTCGGTACTCTCGGTGCGGAAGTGGTCCACATTGGCGGCGGTGGGATCCACCGGCAGCTCTGTTGGGATCACGATCATCACGGCACAGGGCATTCCGCCGGACACTTTCTTGCGCGCCAAGCGGTTGCGTTCAATGGCCGTCGTGCCGTAATGCCCATCGTCGCGAAACCGCTGTTCGATGAGGCGTGGTGCGACCAAGGTGATGTCCGCTGTGTCGGTCGATACGGATCGGCTTGGCGGGCTCACCGGGCAATGCAATTTCGTTCGACCGCGATCGATGTGCTGAGCATGGTGGTGGGCCGATCCGGTGATCGACCGGCCAGCAACGCTAGAACGGAAAGAGCCTAATGCGGTTGCCTCACAAGCGTTCGCGAGATATTATCATCAGCCTTGTGGAGAGCGTCGTGATGTGCCTAATATGCGATCACATTCGTGCGCTCTCGATCTCCACCATCTGCTGATGTAACCATGTCCGCGCGTCGTCCTCATTGTCCACCACTTTAGTGCGGAAGACTTGTGGGAAATACGAAAAGAAGAGCTTGGCGACCATCTCGGACATGTTGTCCTCCACCACGACGGCCAACGCTTGCAATGTGTCCGTGCCGCGTTCCGGACCAAAGTGGTCCACGGTGGTTATGCTCACGTCGAAGTCCATGTCCTTGGGGATCACACTAAGCATGACGCAGGTGACACCATCGGCCAAAGCGAAACGCGCTTCTTTGTTCTCCTTGAATCCCTCAAGGTCGATGCGCGCGCCCAAGCGGAAACGCTGCTCGATGAATCCCGGTGCGACCAAGCTCATAGTTGCGATGCGGGTTTCGATGGTGCGGGGGAAGTTGGACATTGCGGTATGGCAAAGTAATCCATTCGCGGGCGACATGGAACCCCTGTTCCTTCAGGCGATCGAACCTTTCAAGCTCCACCATGTCCTACAGATCCACGCCACCATCCCATGATCAAACTCGCACCCGTACTGTTCGCCTGCATCACATCATCGCTCTTTGGCCAAGGACCAGCGGTTACGAGTTGGATCCTCAATTAGGGAACGGACACGGGATACAACGGGATCCTTTCCAATGTTCTGGCGGTGAATTACACAGTGACCGATGCCTACGTGAGCTGCACCTGCGTGCCGGGTTATGACATCGGCCCATGGGCAGGCAACCCGATACGCCCGCGAACCAGGACTTCACGTTCCGCATCACGCGCGCGCCGGAGCAGAACACCGGCACTCCTGTTGAACACTGGCCTTGCCACAAGGTCTTCGATGCGCAAGGTCCATCCGTTGGCCAGCATCGCGTAACAGGCACAACTGCGGTGGTCGAAATCCGAACACTTTTGCCCGGCGCGTAATGTGCGCGGATCATATACATGGAGGGCTCAATACCGACCCGTTCAATCGTGCGGCGATAGTGTATCGCGGAAGGTCCGGCGCACACGGATACATTTGCGCCACCACGGTTACCGCCTGAAGCAACCCCACGCGTGGCGACCGCGTAGAAGCGGGCTTATCCCGGATGTGAACACATGGTATTGCGCCTGCTCCTGAAATGTGCCTTGATCGCGTCGCCGATCCTGCTGCAATTCGGCCTCGTTGCTTGGGTGGATCCCTACGAGCTGTTCGGCGAGCATGGTCCCGTGCCACACGTATTGAAGGAGAAGAATCTTTTCCATAGCGGTCGCACCATGCCGTTCAACAACGTGATGTGGAAGCTCGTGGAGTTCGACCGGAGTCCGCAGCAGTGCGTGATCTTCGGCGATTCACGACTCGCCTATTTCGATCTGGATACGTTGGAGAAGATCAGCGGTGATCGCTACTTCAACTTCGGTATTCCCGGTGGCAACCAACGTACGCTGAAGGACTTGTTCGCATTCGCCGACAGTCTCGCCCCGCTCAGTACGGTCTACGTGCAACTCTCCTACAAGACGCTGAACAAAGGTGCACGGCACGACCTATACCGCGAGCCACGCAAGTTGTTGGACGAGCCCTTGCTCTACGTTTCCAACCGCCGTGTCGTGGAAGCCACGGGCCTCAACTTGCTGAGCTGGAAGTTCCCGGATCGCGTGACCTACGACCAGCCCTCCCCGGACCAATGGCGCATGGTTCTGGATGCCGAACGTGCCAACGTAGCCCACTTCGAACTGGACACGAACGTGTACCATGAACTTCAGCACATCGCGGATCGATGCCACGCAAAAGGCGCAAATCTGGTGTTCCTGGAATACCCGACCCACCCTGATGCACAGCACATCTATGGCGATGCAGGCTTGGAACCCGTTCGTGATGCCTTCTTGCAACGGTTGCGGCGCATGGCACAAGTGGTGGACCTTGATCGACCGGGAATGTTCCCGGCGGACCGCAGCTTCTGGCGTGATCCGGTACACCTCACCATCGACGCGCAACGGACGTTGATCACCCACGTCTGGGGGCCGACATCTAGGAAAACAGACTCCCCGTGATCTGCAATGCCGGGTATCGACCGCCCCATCCCGCTCCTCCGTTTGCATGTCGATCCAACGTGATCACAGCATACGTCCGCGTGTGGTACGGAGCAGTTCTCGATCGCTGCGGAAAGGTTGTGAACACGACATCGGGCATTCGCGCTGAAAATGTCATCGGGCACATGCATGGGTCGAACCGGCCGCTGGGCGGCTTGGTAGAATAGTCGCTCGTCCGGGCGAATCGTCCGTTTGAGGGTGCGAGTCCCGACATCCGCTCCATGAAGTGCGGTCGTTGCCCGTCGAGGTTACCTGAAACCCTTGTCCAGAGCGGCCTGCAAGCTGGACCGCGGTCGGCGCGCGGTCTACTTTTGCCACCGTGCTGCCGTTACCCTATCCTAGAAGTCCGCGATGGACATGATCAGCACGATCGTGGCTATGTACACGGTCTGAAGGAACGACCGTCCTCTACGCTTTGGACATGCTTGCGATAACCAAGCATCAACTTTTACCCGGACCCAGCTCAGGTCCATCATACAGGAACAGAGACCATGTTGCGACCTATCACCTTTCTCTTCAGCGCACTGCTTACGCTACTGTGCGTTGCGCAGACAACTTCCGAACGGGCCGCAGTGCGATTGAGCGCCACTGTTCAAGCTTCGAGCATCACACTCAACTGGGTATCCATGCCCAGTACCACTTCGTTGACGGTCTTTCGCAAGATCAAAAGCGCTACATCGTGGGGAATTGCCGTAGCTGTCCCGACCTCCGGATCGTTGTCTTGGGCGGACAACACCGTTAGCACGGGCACCTATTATGAATACAAGGTGGTACGTGTTTCGGCGGGCATTACAGGGACCGGGTACATCAGCACAGGCATACAAGTTCCAGCAACCGATTATCGTGGCAAGGTGATCCTCTTGGTGGACAACACCCTCGCTTCGCCCCTCGCTTCGGAACTTACACAGCTCACCTACGATCTACGCGCCGATGGGTGGACGGTGTTGCGCAGCGATGTTTCCCGCACCGCATCGGTGACCAGCATCCGCAGCATCGTGCAAGGGCACTACAATAGCGACCCCACCAACGTGAAGGCCTTGTACCTCGTGGGTCACATCCCGGTGCCCTACTCAGGCAACATTACCCCGGACGGCCACGATGATGGCAAAGGGGCGCGCCCAACGGATGGCTACTATGCGGATGTGAACGGCACATGGACCGATGCTTCGGTGAATACCACGATCTCCACACACAGCCAAGCATGGAATACGCCGGGTGATGGCAAGTTCGACCAAAGCGATTTCCCGTCGGCTGTCGAACTTCAAGTGGGTCGTGTGGACCTCTACGACATGCCCGCGTTCGCCAGCACCGGCAACGAAGTACAATTGATGCGCAACTACCTGAACAAGGCGCACAGCTACAAGATCAAAGGATGGTCCCCGACAGTGCGCGGCATCGTGATCGATAACCTGCAATGGTTGTCCAACCCGATCGCAGCGAGTGGCTTCCGCACAGCACCATTGACCGGCAACGCCAACCTGATGCCCGCGTATCCGATCCTCAACTTCGATACCTACGTGAACAATCAGAGCTATTTGTGGACCTACCACTGTGGCGGGGGCCAGCAATCCACCACCGACGGTGTGGTGACGTACAGTGGGACCGACGGCGGAGCTACCACCGCCCAATTGGCCAGTTCCGTAGCGATGGGTGGTGTGTTCAACATGGCGTTGGGCAGCTTCTTCTACGATTTCGATAACAAGAACAACTTCCTGCGCGCGGTGATCGCCCGCGGCGATGGCCTCACGAATTGTTGGGCCGGGATCCCTGCATGGTACTACCACCACATGGGCATGGGCGACAACATCGGTTACAGCGTGTTGCAGACTATGAACAACACGGGTCTGTACACACCGCTTACTGAAGGTTGGCAGACGAGCGTGGGCAGAACGCACCTGAACCTGATGGGCGACCCCACTTTGCGCATGAAGATGGTGGCGCCACCCAGCAACCTATCGATCACCAATTCCGGTGGTCACCCTGTTTTCGCTTGGACGGCCTCTACGGAATCGGTCCTGGGCTATTACATCTATCAGATCGACCCCACCACCGGTATTGTCACGAGGCTCACGACCAATCCTGTCACAGGCACCACCCACACGAGCACGACGATACCCTTTCTTGCAGGCCGTGAATACATGGTCCGTGCGGTGAAGCTAGAGACCAATTTCAGCGGCAGCTACAACAACGTTTCGTTGGGTGCCATCGGCACCGCCAGCGGAGCACCAGCATCAACGGATTGCGCCGGTGTGGTCGGAGGAGCTGCCTCGGTGGGCTCATCGTGCAACGACAACAACGCCTGCACTACAGGTGATGTTTGGAACGCCAGCTGCCAATGCGTGGGTATCACCATCACGCCCGTCGCAACGATCACAGCAGGCGGTGCTACCAGCTTCTGTGCCGGAGCCAGTGTCGCACTCACGTGCAATACGGGAACAGGATATACCTACATCTGGAAACGTGACGGCACAGCGATAAGCGGCGCAACAGCCAGCTCATACACGGCCACGCTCGGTGGAAATTACACCGTGGCCGTCAGCAGCGGTGGTTGTTCCACCACCTCCGCGATCATGACGGTGATCATCAAGCCATCTCCAACTTCGATCATCACCGCAAATGGCGCAACCGGGCTCTGCACCGGCGGCAGTGTTGTGCTTACAGCAGCGACCGCCACAGGCAACACCTATGTATGGCGGCGCAATGGCACTTCCATCAGCGGAGCCACCGGCAGCACCTACACGGCTTCGGTCGCTGGTGCCTACACCTTGGTCGTGAGCAATGGTGGCTGTTCCACGACATCGTCTACGACCACGGTGACCATCGGCGCAGCACCTGCTGCAAGCATCACAGTTGGTGGGGCGACCAGCTTCTGCACGGGAGGTAGCGTTCTACTGAGCGGCAATACGGGAACAGGATACACCTACGTTTGGAAACGTGGTGGCGTCGTCATCGGCGGTGCCACAAGCAGCATGTATAGCGCGAACGTGGCCGGTAACTACACACTTACCGTAAGCAACGGCGGATGTACCACGACCTCCTCGGCGACCGCCGTTAGCGTGACCGCCGGACCATTGGCAACGATAACCGCCAACGGAACAACGAGTTTCTGCACCGGTGGAAGCGTGGTATTGAGCAGCAACACGGGATCAGGCTACGCGTACCTCTGGAAACGAAATGGTACTGCTATCAGCGGAGCTTCGAGCAGTAACTACACGGCAAGCATCGCCGGAAGCTATACGGTGACCATTACCACCGGCAGTTGTTCGAGCACTTCCCTGACGACCATTGTCGCCGTGGGTACGCAGCCTACCGCAACGATCACCCCTGCTGGTGCAACTGCTTTCTGTTCCGGCGGAAGTGTGGTGTTGAACAGCACTACCGGCACGGGCTATACGTATGCTTGGAGGCGCGACGGGGCAACGATCGGCGGCGCCACGAGCAGCACCTATACCGCTAACGCTGCGGGCAGCTACACGGTAGTGGTCACCAGCAGCGGTTGTTCGCAAACCTCGGCTGCACGCGTGATCACGGTGTATGCTGGACCTACCGTTACGTGTACTGCGAACGCGAGCAACGCTACGGTAAGTGTTGCGGCAAGCGGCGGACTTTCGCCCTACACCTACAGCTGGAACACGAACCCTGCACAGAGTACGGCATCGGCCACCGTATCGGCATCGGGGAACTACACCGTGACCGTTACCGACGCACGTGGCTGCCGTTCGACCTGCACATCGTCCATCACACTTGGGGGAGCAAGCGCTGGCTCATGCGCAGGCATACGCACCGAGTACCAGCTGATGTGGGGAGCATACCCACTGAACGGGAACCAAGCTGCCTACATGAACAGCAATTTCGCTGCAGCCTTCCCTGCACCGAATTACCTGACCATCGGATGCGGCAGCCGCACATTGAGGCTTACTTCCGGATCGGCCATTTTCTCGTTCCTTCCTTCAAGCGGGAGCCCTGCAAGCTTGCCTTCCGGGTTATCCACCAACCCAGGATCATCCATTGCCAATACGTTGGCCGGCGAGTTGGTCGCTTTGAAATTGAGTGTGCGTTTCGACGAGATGAACCCTTCATTCAGCGCATCGACTGTGCTGCTCAAGAACATGGTGATCGCCAACGGTACGTTCGCCGGTTGGACCGTTCAGCAACTGATCGCTGCGGCCGACTCCAGGATCGGTAGCTGTGGTGGCAGTTACAGCCGGGCAACATTGAGCGCAGCGATAACCGCAGTGAACGAGGGCTATGTCGGTGGTACGTTGAACAGTGGTTACCTGATATGCCCTGGACCTTCCGCCCTCGTGCTACAACCGGTCGGTACGCAAGCACCCTTCGAAGGAGCAGTGGTGCTTGACGAGGACCAACTAGAGGTCTCGATCTTCCCCAACCCTGTCAGCGGAACGGCCACGTTCGTGATCACAGGGACCGTGAAGGATGAGCCAACGACCGTTGGGATCTATTCCATGAGCGGTGTACTTGTCATGGAACTCTACACCGGAACGCTGGCCGATGGCATCCAACACCGGTTGTTCTGGAACGTGGAGGACCGCGCTACCGGAATGTACTTCTACCGCGTGGTGAGTGGAGATCGCACTACGACAGGCAAGATCTTGGTGGACTAATGGAACCGCGATGGTGATCAGGCCCGTGCTCTTTCCGAGTGCGGGCCTTTTCATTCAATATGCGGCGGATCGCCTGCCGATACAGACCGTTCATCTGCATTCTTCGCCATCGGCATCTGATAGTGGCTCGTCCTTGGCCGTACTCAACGACGACCGGGCTTATCCCAGCCCCAGCCCAGATCGAGCCCGATGCAGTACGCTGCCACTGCAAGGCCCGACTTGGAACTGCCTTCAAGAACACTTGCCGACGATGCCCCGATATTGTATTGCACGCCGCCATGGAGGTCGGCGTAGAAACGCTCCAATCCACCGCGCACGCCAAGCCGAATACCGACCGGAAAAACGTTCAATGGAGCCTCCCCAGTGAAGTGACGCACACCCACCATCGGTCCGAAGTAAGCCGACCCACTGCTGTTATCCGCCATGTGATAGGCACTGTGATAGTTGACGGCCCAGGTATTGCCGTCAAAGGACGTACGGCCTTGTATGCTGAACGAAAGCCGGTCGTTCAGGTCGTGATCATAGCCCACCCCGATATGCTGGAAATTCCCGTAACCCTGGGCATCGAAGATGGGTTCGTAGTTCCACAGGACAAGGCGCACCCCGCCTTGGGCGAAAGAACCAACGACCAACAGTAACGCAGATGCCGCATTAAGGACTTTCAGGATGGTCGACATTCCCGGCGAAGTAAGGAAAGTTCCTTCTTAATGCGCGACCTCTAGGATCAACGCACGCTCCAACGCCTTCAAACGTTCCACTTCGCGTTCCAATGGTGCTGCCATCGGACTGTTCGCACGTTGAGTACCGCGTGAGCGCTTGGCTTCGAGAGCGGGAAAATGTTCTGACCGCCCTTCCACAACAAAGGCATTATCATGAGCTGCTGGAACGAAACGCAAAGTTGTTCCTCCGAAGGGACGCCATGCGTCACTTCGCCTTCACCATTCCGACTATCGATGCACTACGGAGAGCCCACAAAACCTTGGTACACGCACGGCCGAACTCAGTTCCTGAACGGTGATCGTTGTTCGAACCCACTCGGCCTCACCTTCCTGACAAAGGGTCCGATGACGCGGTTCGCCAAGCGGTTCCGGTGCTTCACGTAGAACAGCATACCCACCGGCTCCGCGCCGATCGTGCTTTTCGTCTGCTCCGCAGTGCGCCCGAAATTGATGTGGCACAAACCCTTGTGGATCGCGACCTCCAACAGGTGTACCAGCATGCGCTGATAGATCCCGTGCTGCCGGTTACGCGAATGATCGATGCCTACGTACTGCGCATCCAGTGTATCCCCCAGCACGAATGCCGCGCTGAAGCCAATGAGTTCGCCGTTCAAATAGAAACCGTGGAACAGCAACTTGTCGCCCAGCAGTGCTTTCCATTGGGCATACACCGCTACGTTCAATCTGCCGAAGATGAACGGGGATCGCTCCAACACATCATCGAAAAGGCCTTGCAATAACGGTATGGAGTGCTGGATCTCCGAAGCGGAAAGCTCCTTGATCTCCAATGCGATCGACCTACCAAGGATGGCGTTGATCCGCGTGCGCGCTTTGGATGTCAGCGCTTCCACGTAGCCCGCCATGTTCTTCCACTCCGGATCGATGTGCATGACCATGTCCACGTCCATGGCCAGGGGATGGTAGCCGTGATGGTCCAATACCGTGGTTTCATTCGCGCGCCCGGGCCATAGGTCCTTGAAGATCAACACCGAGACCTTCGGGTCCAGGCGCTCATCGGCCCGCAATTGCTCCATGGCCATCTCCAGGGCCCGCAACTGCTCTTCACGACCGATCTCCCTATTGAAATGCGCACCATGATCACCGCAATGGAACACATTGCCGCACACCAGGCTGCGCACCTTCAGGTCCTTGATGATACGGGATCCAATGCCCGACCCAAGGTTGCGTACGCCTTCCCCATACGCACTGCCGTTGTCCTCCAGGTCCAAGATCTGGAAGCAGGCAATACCCACCGGCCGATAGTTCCCATCATGGAAGACCGCGTACCGGAACGTCATGCTTCCCGCCATGGCATCCTCCAGCGCGCTCAGAAGGTCGTAACACAAATAGAGGGCGGCTTCGTTGGCGACACCTTCCCAATCGGAACGTCGGACAAGGTGTATGGAATCGTGAATGCTCAGCCGAAGGTCCATGGACACGGAGATCTTCTCTATGGACGATCGGACGCGGTCATTACTTCAACGACCGTGCTGAGTGCTCGATATCCTTGGGCCGTCAGCGCACCAATGTGATCGAACCGGCGACCTCCTTACGATCCTGGTACGGAAGGGTATAGCCAACGCGATACGCATACACCCCGTTTGGTGATTGACCGCCACTGTATGTGCCGTCCCATGCGCTCAATGGATCCTTGGATGCGAAGATGACCTCACCGAAACGATCATACACTTCCATCGAGAAGTTCTCAGGCGCGCACGCGCCGTAACAGGTCCAGGTATCGTTCCAGGTGTCGCCATCGGGCGTGAAGGACGACGGGATCCAGACGCTGCACAACGTGGTGCAGTCCTGCAGATCGATCGTCTGTTGAACGCTGACCACACCACAGCTGAGCGTAGCCTCAAGGGTGACCACCACCTCTCCATCCGCTGTGAATTCGATCAGTGGATCGATGGCCGTAGATAGGGAAGCCGCACCGTCGAAATCCCAGTGGGCGCTCATCACCGTGGAATCGGCAAGCAAGGTGAACTGCACGGGTTCTTGGAAGCACGTGGCATTCTGGATGAAGTCCGCTTCGCACAAGCACTCGACATTCGTGACTGTCGCCATGGCTTGATCGGCACAACCGTTCGCGTCGGTCACCGAAATGGAGTACACACCTGCCACGGACAACCCTGCTGGTCCAACGACCTGATCACCATCGAGCGCGTACGAAGCAGTGAGCCCGTCGACCGGGAACACCGCGCTCAGGTCCACTGTCTGCCAAGGACAGAGCTGGAACGAAAGATCCGCACCCAGATCGGGGTTGGCGTTAACGGTGAGTGCGACCACGGCCGTATCCGTGCAACCTGAAGCATTGCTCACGACGAGTCGATGATCGCCCGCAACGGTAACTGCAGAAGGACCCGCCACCGCGGCGCCACCCAACGTCCAAGTCGTGGTAAGGCCCGCTGTTGGATACGACCCGGTCAGATCGAACGAAGATCCCGCGCAAATGGATGCCGACCGATCGGCACCCAGCACCGGAGATTGGTCCAGCGCAAGCGTAAACACCGCAGTGGCAGAGCAGGCCGCCGCACTGGTGGCCGTGAGCATATACACGCCAGCATCCGTTACGGAGGTTGGATCAGCGACGGGTGCACCGCTCAGCGTCCAAGCCGTGGCATTCGAGCCGGTGGCATAGAGTGCAGTGAGATCCACCGCAACGCCATCGCACTCCGTTAGCAATTGGTCCCCGCCCAGCACCGGGAGCAGGTCTACAATGATCTGGGTACGGGAAGTATCACTGCAACCATTGACATCCGTAGCGATCAGTTGATAGAGTCCGGCATCAAATACCGTGGTGGGATCCGGCACAATTATGCCCGATAGCGTCCAGCTCGTGGTAAGGCCCGTGGTCGGAAAGAAGACGGTGAGGTCGGCTGCTTCATCCTCACACGTGTTATCGATCAGATCGGATCCGAGGTCGGGGCTGAGGTTCAAGGTAACCACCACGAGCGCGGTGTCGGTGCAGCCGCCATTGTTCTCCACCACCAGTTGATAGGCACCGCCCGCGTAAACTGTTCCCGGTGTCAGCACAGATGCACCATAGTGGGACCACGTTGCGGTGTAGCCGGTGGTATTGTAGAACGTGGTCAAGTCCAAGGCGTTGTTGTCGCACAGCTCCTGCGATACATCCGCTCCCAAGTCGGGCGGCGCACCTACTGTCAGGATCACGTCTGCCATGTCCGTGCAACCGTCCGGAGTGGTCACCAGCAACGTGTATACACCGGCATCGACCGCTGCTTCAGGCGTTGCGAACGCGGCACCGCCAGATGACCACTCCGCTGTATTGCCCATTGTCATGTAGAGCGCAGTGAGGTCCACGACCGCGCCCGAACAGATGTCCACGGCTTGGTCGGTACCCAACGCAGCCCCGCCCGTGATGCTGAACGTGACCAAGGCGGTGTCGTTGCATCCGCCGGGATTCTCCTCGATCAATTGGTACACCCCGGGATCCGTTGCGCTCATCGCCGTGGCATTGGCGATGGGCGTGCCGTCGAGGGACCACATGGGCATTCCCCCGGACAGCGTGAACAGCGCCGTAAGATCCACTGGAACAGCACCGCTGCATAGGTCCACCACCTGATCCGGTCCCAATGCACTTGGTGTCGAGATCGTGATGTCGAACGTGGCCGAGTAGAAGCAACCGTCCCACGGGTCCATTGCATCGATGAAGTAGGTGCCGGCTACACTCACCGCCGTCGGATCGGTAACCGTTGTCCAGTTCGGTCCTGTGAAGTTGTAGTTGTAACCGGGGTCGGAGTTCACGTAGTACGCCTGCAGGTCCACGGTTCCGCCGGTGCAGATGCTGGCCGCACCATTGGGGATCCAGCCCCAACATTGTGGTGGAGGTGGAGTGAACGTGAAAGCGAATCCACCGCTCCCTGCACCATCGAACCAACCCGGGGTCCATATTCCACCGGGACCTACGCCGCCATTGGCGCATGCGGTATCGGTAACCGTGATGGTCCACGCGCCATCGGCATTCTCCCAATCAAATACGTCGAATCCTCCCCCTTGCGCCGTGAACCATCCCGTGAACGGTGCAGTACCCGTGGTAATGGACGGGTTCCCTCCGTAGCCGAACATGGTATTGGTATAGTTCTGTCCCCCAGCACCGTTGTACTCCGACAACAAAAGAGCAGTGCCTTGGGGCGAGGTGAGCGTGATCTGCAATGTCTGCGGATGATCCGTGGTGATGTTCATCGCCAGCTCGTTCAGCGTAAATCCGCCGCTCATGTTCCATTGCGGTACAAGCGTGCCAATGCCGATGACGTTGGCCGTGAAGGTGCTGGTAGCGCACAGGGGGATGGGGCCGCTGTTGAACGGAAAGGCCTGCGCAACAACAGGTTGGTACAAACCCACCAACAGCAGCACAACGAGAATGGAACGCATGGGCATCGAATTCGGCATGATCGAAAATCGGGATGATACCACCAAAACTATCATGGTCCCCATTCGTTGACGCCACCTATGGCGCGAAGTTGCTTGGAAGCATTGCGCGGAGGACTTCGAACGCGCGTGGTTGGTCGATCGGGCAAGGTCCCATCCGATCCGCCGATGCGCTCATGCCCGACCCGTTCCTCATCCTTCCGTTCCTCTCTGTGCGTAAGAGCATGACGCGGCGATAGCTACTGAACCGCCAGTACCAACGAAAAGCGCAGTCGCGATAGCATCGCCATTTCCCCGCTTCGGAGGCGAGGCTTCTGCTCCGCGAATAAGAGCAGCTCCAAGGGGGCCTCCGCTGGCGCAGGGATGATATCGATCAGCTCACCTCGCGCTCCGATCACGGGCAGCGTGCAACAATGGGCCCGACCATACAGGGTCATCACTTCAAGGAAGCAACAGCCCAATGACGCGCAGGCTGCGCATGTGCCGAAGGCCGATACGGTGCAAGGGGTCCACGGAGCCGGTGGTTATCTTCACCGCATGAAGCTTCCCGGTTTCAGGCCACAGTTCAAGTTCGAGTCGGACTTGAAGGGTACAGGGATCACCGACCGGATCACCGAACTGTTGGGGCAGGAGAACCCCCGCGGGCTTTGGCTCAAGAACGCGCACTACCACATCCTACTGAGCTTCCCGCGCAGATCAGCAGAAGCCTGGACACCACAGATGGACATCAACTTCGAGGAGCTCCCCAACGACCGGACCTTGGTACGCTGCCTCATCGGTCCCGCCCCCAGCATCTGGATGCTCTTCGCAGCGGGCTACATCGGCTTCACCTTGCTGAGCCTCACCGGTATCACCTTGGGTGCTGCGCAGCTCATGCTCCACCAGACCCCGTGGGGGTTGTATGCCGTGCCTGGCATGTTGCTGTGCATGGCGTGCATGATCTACCTGGAGCGCACCGGCCGCGAACGCGCGCTGGACGATATGCGCTTCCTCAAGGAGTTCGTTGACCAAGCCCTCGGGTGCGACTGCTTGAAGCTGGCGGAGGAGCAAGCGTTGTGAGCGCGGATGACGAGTTGGTATCCTGTTCGTGCCGAGCGTCCGCCACACATCGGACACTCAAATGCAACACCCGGAAACACCTGCGGGTACGGCACTATTTATCGCCTCACAACCGGGCGACGTCTCTGCAGCTCTTCCAAGGCGACTCACTTGATCACTTCCATGTATCCGGTCGCTTCCATTTCAGCATCATCGCCGATCAGGATGGCGGTGTACTTCACCTTCCAGAAATAGGTGCCGGCAGGAACTTCGTTCACTCCGAGCACTTCGGCTGGAAAACCCTCCAACTTCTTGCTGCTCCAGCGTGCGCTCGCACTGCGGTCGTATACCGTGGCCTCGAACGCCACAATGCGGCACGGACAGGTGGCTTGCACCTTCACATCACTATTGGCGCTCAGGACGGAAGGCACTACGATCGCGCAGGGCGGGACCTCCTGCGACCATGCAGCGAACGACATGGATACAAGCGGAAGGTAGAGAAAGCGAACGGACATGTTGTGAAGGTAGCTACCGGCACCTTAGATCTTCGAAGCGAGGCGCAGGGTCCTCGCCAAAATGACTGACCCGTCCTGAAAAAGGTTTACAGGTTCAGGTTGATGTCCGAAGATAGGTTTACGGTTGTGGTTTCGTCCTGAACCGGGTTTACAGGTGGTCGCTTCTTGTAGTAGTTCTTCCAGGTGCGCTGCACCGGTATCAGGTTGTTATGGACCTTGTCGGGAGTGAATATGCTTATGCTGGCATGTGGCCGCTGCGTGTTGTACAGGAAAACGGCACGATCAAGCTCAGCACGTACCTCCTCCACGGTATCCACTTGGCCCAGATCCAAGTGTTCCTGCTTGAGTAAGCCATTGAGCCGCTCCGCCACAGCATTTTCCAAGGGGTCACCATTCTCGGTCATGCTGATCGTAACGCCATGGCTCTGTAGCATATCGACGTATTTGTGGGAGCAGTCTTGTACTCCTCTGTCGCTGTGATGGATCAAGCCTTCTGGAACATCGCCCACTTGCGTCATGGCCATGCGTAAAGCCTCCAAGCTGCTCACCGCTTCAAGATCCGTGGCCAGATGGTAACCCATGATCCGGTGCGAGTAAGCGTCGGTGATCAAGATGATGTATACCACGCCTTCCTTGCGTGTGCGGAAGTAGATGATGTCGCTCACCCATAGCTGGCCCACGCCGGTGGGTTGCAGGTCCTTGATCAAGTTGGGCCACTTGCGCAACCAGTGCGATGAACGCGTTGTGATAACCCGCGTTCGCAATCGCTTCACCAGCAGGTGGTGATCGGCCAGTAGGTCGAAGAGTGAATCGCGATCCATCTTGATGCCATGTTCGAGCATGAACGGCTCGAGCAGCTCGTGCATCTTGCGGCCACCCATGCGCTTGTGATGACCCCGGATCATGTTCACTTCCTGCAGTACCAACTCATGTTCCACGCTCATGGCTTGGGCTTGCCAGCCGTGTTGGTAATGGGCCTGTCGCGTAACACCAACCAACCGACAGATGCGCACCAGGCTGATGCGCGGATAGCTGTCCTACATGTCGCGGATCCCGCCGTACGGCGGGTTGTCCTTTTTTCGGATGCTGATCTTCTGCTCCCTTTCGGCCAGCTCGATCAGGCGCGCGTACGCTTCCGAGCGCAGTTTCTCATCCTCCAACTCACGCTCCAACTCCTTGACCGTGGCTGGAGGGCTTCCGAATTGTCCTTCTTGGGCTTCATCAATGTGTACTTCGCCAGCTCCTTCTCGGGCTTAGGCAGCCTGCGAATATCCACATATCCCAGCGCCGGCATCCACGCTTGGAACGCTCCTTTACAGGTGATCCCGTACTTGATCAGCAACCGCTGCTTCGGTGTTCCGGTCTCCAAATACTCCTCGATCACTTTGCGCTTGAACGCTTCGCTGTATCGCGACTCGAACTTGCCGTTCTTCTTATGCTTGAACTTGCCTTTCATGAACCACGCTTTTGCGTAAACCCAGTTCAGGACGAGTCACCTTGCACAGGTTTAGAGACCCGGCGCAGGTTTGGGGAGAAGACCCTGCACAGGTTTACAATGGCAATGAAGGAAAGCAGAGGCTCGGATCGCTGTGGCGCAGCTATGCGCGGCTTCGGAGCGCAGGGTCTAGCATGGACCCTTACCAATGGGTTGGCGTGAGGGCGTTGGAGGTATCTTTAGTTCAAGCATCCTGCCTGATGAAACTCAATGAACTGAAAGTCACCCTTGCCAAGCAGATCCTGGGATCGGAGAGCGAGTCCGAATTGCGCTCTGTTGATATGGTGTTGAACCAAGGTGTCAACTTCGAATTGAGCGACGAACAGAAGGCACAACTCGATGCCTCGCATTCCCGCTACTTGCGCGGCGAAGGCAAGAGCTATACCAGTGCCCAAATGCTACGCCGGGTCCGCAAGGCGGTGCGCTGATGGCTTTGTCCGTCATTTACCGCGACGAAGCAACGGACGACATCGCCGAGGCCATGCGGTGGTACCGTGTTCGGAAGGAAGGATCGGATGAACATTCCCCCGTCTGCGCGTAGCCTGCGGCTACACGCAACAACGTAGGCTCTCCGTAGCCTGTGGCTACGTCAGGTAACCCTGTAGCTACCTTCCCACTCCAACCCAACGACCATGTCATCCGGCTACAGCATTGGTGACCAGCACGCACTGCACTTCCTCACTTTCACCATCGTGGATTGGATCGATGTGTTCACACGCCGCATCTACCGCGACGTCGTCCTCGACAGCTTTCGCTATTGCCAAGAACACATGGGGCTGAAGGTGCCCCGCACGGCGGGATGAAGCACATGCCTGGGTGATCATGTCCAACCACATACACGCCATGCTGAGCACGCCGGAGAACGAACTCTCCGGTGTGGTCCGCGACTTCAAGGGCTTCACGAGCAAGGCGATCGTAAAGGCCATCCACGACGAGAACGAGAGCCGACGTGAGTGGATGCTTCAACGCTTTGTGGCCAACGCCACAAGGACCGCACGCAACGAGAACTACAAGGTGTGGACACACGACAACCACCCACTGCAGATGCAACCTCACTTTATCATGCAACGGGTCAACTACATCCACCAGAACCCGGTGCGGGCGGGCTGGGTGGATGAGCCACGCGACTACCCCTACAGCTCCGCGCGCGACTACCAAGACGAACCGGGACTGCTGAAGATCACCCGACTGTGGTGAGCGGTGAAGGCAGCGGGTATCTGCGCGAGCCTGCGGCTACGCGCAACAACGTAGGCTCACGGTAGCCTTTGGCTGCCTTACGGCAGGTAGCCAAAGGCTACTGTGCTTCTGTTCTTGTCGAGCGTAGCCGCAGGCTACGCTCAGCCATGCGCCGCGCTACGGCCAGTTGGGGAAGCTCCGATGGTCAGAACGCCTACGTGCTAGAGCTGGTAATGATGGCTTTCATTCTCCAACATACCTTTCTTGATTCGTTCCAAGTATGGTCGGAACCACTGCTGAATGAGCACTGTTGTACTTAGCAAGTCAAACTCATCCTTGGTGTTCTGCCATACCGGTTCCCCTGAAAGATTGAGGGAGAAAATATACTCTGCCGATTCATACACTCTGCCCCGAGCATGCCGATACTCATCAAAATGGTCAGTGTGTGCAAGCTTAACAGTAAGCTTCGATCCCTCTAAGGAGTCACTGTATTTACGAGTCAACAGGAATCCCAAGGCCACATACTGAGCAGAGCAGACGAACTGC